>ENA-UPSB01000344-UPSB01000344.1-bioreactor-metagenome-genome-assembly--contig:-NODE-344-length-81512-cov-84.340130_pt1 | contig 81512 bp, 71 predicted proteins | sample MGYA00238182_ERZ773286 | MGnify/ENA primary metagenome ERZ773286 (study PRJEB29026, sample SAMN07631240) | bioreactor metagenome | isolation source: Switchgrass digestor | place: USA: Dartmouth... | reverse complement strand
ATTCAAAATCTCAAGCCGTCGCCATTTTGCCTGCTGGACGAGATAGAGGCTGCTCTTGATGATTCCAATGTCAAGCGCTTTGCCAATTATCTTCATAAGCTGTCAAAGGAAACACAGTTTATAATAATTACCCACAGAAGAGGAACCATGGCGGCTGCCGATGTACTCTATGGTATAACTATGCAGGAAAAGGGTGTATCAACCCTGGTATCTGTCAGCCTTATTGAGGATGAGCTGGATAAATAGACAAGGGTTTTTAGTATTGGCCTGAGGGAAATGATAAGATTTTAAGTGATTTAAAAGTTAAAAATTTATAAAATAGATCTTGTATTTTTATAAATTTGTATTAATATTAATTGATATATGATGTGGAGGAAATTATGGAAGAAAAGAAGAAAGGTTTTTTCGGAAGACTGGTACAGGGGCTTGCAAAAACCCGAAACAATATAGCCCATGGAATAGATGCGATTTTCAGCGGATTTTCCAGCATTGACGACGAATTCTATGAAGAGCTGGAAGAGATGCTGATTATGGCGGATTTAGGAATTAATACTACTACGGCTGTGATAGAGGATCTTCGCAAAAAGGTTAAGGAAAACAAAATAAAGGATCCGGCCCAGTGCAGACAGCTTCTGATAAACAGCCTGAAGGAGCAGATGCAGCTTAAGGAGGAAGCCTTTGATTTTGAAAATCAAAAATCCGTAGTATTGCTCATCGGTGTAAACGGAGTAGGTAAGACTACATCTGTAGGAAAGCTTGCAGCCTATTTAAAGAACCAGGGAAAGAAGGTTTTGGTGGCAGCTGCCGATACCTTCAGGGCAGCCGCAATAGAGCAGCTTACCGAATGGGTTCACAGAGCCGGTGTGGATTTGATAGCCCAAAAGGAGGGATCTGACCCTGCTGCAGTTGTATATGATGCAATTTCAGCCGCAAAGGCAAGGCAGGCGGATATTCTCCTTTGTGATACGGCCGGCAGGCTCCATAACAAGAAGAATCTTATGGAGGAGCTTAGAAAAATTGATCGTGTTATTGAAAGGGAATATCCCGATGCATATAGGGAGACCCTTTTGGTTTTGGACTGTACGACCGGGCAAAATGCATTGGCCCAGGCAAAAGAATTTAACGAAGTGGCAGATATTACAGGCATTATTCTTACCAAGCTGGACGGCACAGCCAAGGGTGGAATAGCCATAGCAATACAGGCGGAGCTTGGTATACCTGTAAAATTTATCTGTATTGGTGAAAAGCTTGATGATATTCAGAAGTTTGATGCAGATGATTTTGTAAATGCCCTTTTTGAGAGAAATGATTAATCAGCCTGCAGGGCCTTTGTTTTTATTCAATCAGGAAGTTTTGCAGGGCTTTCTGTTAGAAAAACCTTCAATTACAAATGAGCAAAGGATAATTTAAAATGCAATGCAGAAAAATAAACAACGTGCTATACACGTAGAAAGAAGGATATGACATGATGACCCTTGATAAATTTGAGGAGGCTGCCGAGATCGTCAAAAAAGTAATACTTCGTACGGATCTGGTATACAGTGACTATTTTAGCGAGCAGACCGGTAACAAGGTTTATTTTAAGCCGGAAAATATGCAGTTCACAGGTGCATATAAGGTACGTGGCGCATATTACAAGATCAGCACTCTGTCTCAGGAGGAAAGGGAACGAGGCCTTATTACTGCATCTGCCGGCAACCATGCCCAGGGAGTTGCCTATGCAGCAAAGCTCTACAATGCCAGGGCAATTATTGTTATGCCTTCGACAACACCGCTTATTAAGGTGAACAGAACCAAGAGCTATGGTGCAGAGGTAATTCTGTACGGAAATGTATATGATGAAGCCTATCAGTATGCATTAAAGCTGGCGGAGGAAAACGGCTATACCTTCATTCACCCCTTTAATGATGAGGTTGTAGCTACAGGGCAGGGAACCATTGCTATGGAGATCTTCAAGAACTTGCCCACAGTGGATATAATCCTTGTTCCTGTAGGTGGGGGCGGCCTTCTGGCCGGTGTGGCTACGCTAGCCAAAATGTTAAATCCCAATATAAAGGTTATCGGTGTGGAGCCTGCAGGCGCAGCCTGTATGAAGGAATCCTTAAAGGCCGGTCATATTGTTACACTGCCGAACGTGGAAACAATAGCGGACGGTACTGCGGTAAAAACACCGGGTGATGTTATTTTCCCCTATATTCAGAAATACTGTGATGAGATAATTACTGTTGAGGATCATGAGCTTATCGTAAATTTCCTGGATATTATCGAAAACCATAAGATGGTGGTTGAGAATTCAGGTTTGCTTACAGTAGCAGCCCTTAAGCATTTAAAATGCAAGGATAAAAAGGTGGTAGCAATATTAAGTGGCGGTAATATGGATATCATTACAGTATCCAGTGTCGTCCAGCACGGACTTATCCAAAGGGGAAGAGTGTTTACGGTATCGGTGCTTTTGCCTGACAGACCCGGTGAGCTGGTGAATGTAGCTTCAGTTATAGCCAAGAAGCAGGGCAATGTTATAAGGCTGGACCATAACCAGTTTGTAAGCATAAACCGTAATTCTGCGGTTGAATTGACCATTACCATGGAAACCTTCGGCCATGAGCATAAGCAGGAGATATATCAGGCTCTGGTGGATCATGGCTACAATCCAAAAATATGCATGCCCAACAAGCTTTATTGATTATCTAACAATAATGTAACCAAATTCAGATTGAATGATTTTACATAAAGCACAAATTATTAAAAAAGCGTTAGTACAAAAAGCTGAAAAACAAATTCGGATTGAAATGACTGTACTTAAATTTATTTGATTTTAACTTCAAAGATTTGGTTCCATAAGAAAAACCTGAGACAAAAACCTGAAGAAAAATTCACTTTTATATGCTTTTATATAAGTTCGTTATTCTATATAAAATTTATTTAAAAATTCGTGATTTTAACAATATTACAAAATGTTTACAGAATATGAGGATATTGCTATAATACAAATATCTTCATATTCTGTTATTTATGAATAGCAAATATCCGCGGATAATCTGAAAGGCCCATGTGTTTCTTTGTGGTAGCTCTCTGTATTCCCTGATAGCTTCTGTTATACAAATTCGGAATAAGCCATTTGTAAAGGTTGAAGCCAAACAGGCCAGACAAATATCAATAATATTATGTAATATGAATAAGAAATATTTTTCTGATGCCTGCATTGTATAATATAAGCATTGTATAAGACTTTGGCGGAAAATTTGATACAGTAATGTGAGAGGCTATATATTTTTATTGACTTTCTTGCTTAAATGATATAATATGAATACAAGAACGTTAGTTCGAAACGGGAGGTTATTTGATTTATGGCAAAGGATGATAAATTAAGAGCGTTGGAATCTGCCATAGCGCAGATTGAGAAGCAATATGGCAAGGGTTCGGTTATGAAGCTGGGGGATACGAATTCCAATATGAATATCGAGACGGTTCCTACAGGTTCTATTAGTCTTGATATCGCATTGGGACTTGGCGGAGTGCCAAAGGGCAGAATTATGGAGATATACGGTCCGGAATCCAGCGGTAAAACAACTGTTGCCCTTCATATGGTCGCTGAAGTGCAAAAAAGAGGCGGTATAGCAGGCTTTATAGACGCCGAGCATGCCCTGGACCCTGTATATGCCAAGAATATCGGTGTTGATATTGACAATTTATATATATCACAGCCTGACAACGGAGAGCAGGCTCTGGAAATTACGGAAACTATGGTCAGATCCGGAGCAGTGGATATAATTGTTGTAGACTCTGTAGCAGCCTTGGTACCGAAGGCTGAAATAGACGGAGAGATGGGAGACTCCCATGTCGGATTGCAGGCAAGGCTTATGTCTCAGGCTCTGCGCAAGCTTACTGCGGCAATTAGCAAGTCCAACTGTATTGTAGTATTCATTAATCAGCTGCGTGAAAAGGTTGGGGTTATGTTTGGTAATCCTGAAACCACTACAGGCGGACGGGCCTTAAAGTTTTATGCCTCAATCAGGCTCGATGTCAGAAGAATTGAATCTATCAAGCAGGGCGGAGATGTGGTTGGCAGCCGCACCAGAATAAAGGTTGTCAAGAACAAGATTGCACCGCCGTTTAAGGAAGCGGAGTTTGACATAATGTTTGGTAAAGGCATCTCAAGGGAAGGTGATGTTCTTGATCTTGCGGCAGATTGCGGAATAGTAGTCAAGAGCGGTGCATGGTACGCATATAATGATGTAAAGATAGGTCAGGGCAGGGAGAATGCCAAGCAGTACCTTGTTGAAAACCCTGAAGTATTTGCTGAAATTGAGGATAAGGTAAGACAGAATTTTATGCTTCCGACTGCAATAAATTATAATAATCAGACTTTGGAATAATATAAAATTCCTTGTTGTATGGCAAAGCGGCATATAACAGGGAATTTATTTTTAATTATTTTTACATTAAATTAATCCTGATTAAACTTTCCTGATAAAGCTGGCATTTTTATAGACATCAGGTATTTTTTAAAATATATTTTATTTTGACATACGATATTTAATTAATGGATACCGGTATTTATTGCAACTCAAATTATTGCAACTCAAACCGGCACTACTTTATTGAAAGACGAGGAATATAATCTATGATTATTACAGGACTGCAGGCAGATAAGGCCAAAAGGGTTAGAGTGTTTATTGATGGCACATATGCCTTTTCCATAAGTATAAATGAACTGGATAACTACATGCTTACGGAAGGACAGGCAATTGATGATGTGCTGTATAATAAGATAATAGATGAAATTGTCTATCCACAGGCTAAAGCAAAATCCCTGACGATACTTGAGCGTTCTGACAAAACAGAGGCTGAGCTCAGATACAGGCTTGCTCATGCCGGCTTTTCAGATGATATAGTTAAAAGGGTTATGGATTATCTTAAATCATATGGATATATTAATGATGAAAGATATGCCAGGATTTATATTTCTGCAAATAAGCAGAAAAAAAGCAGGCTTGCTATCAGATCCGGACTGCTGCAAAAGGGCGTAGCGCCTGAACTCGCAGATAAGCTTTTATACCTGGAGTATAATGAAGATGAAGCTGTTGATTATGAGCTGGAAGCCATTAGAAAGGCAATAGCAAAAAAAGCTTCATCGACTGATATATTTGATGACAGGAAGAAACAGAAGCTGATTGCTGCTTTGTGCCGAAAAGGCTTTGAGCTTGGGAAGATATTGAAGGTGATTGACTATGAATATAAAGAGGATATATAAGCATTCTGTCTGAAAAAGTATATAAATACTGCCTGTTTCTACTAAACAGCAATATATAATTTTCGCAACTGTTCTGTTGATTTTTTGTGAAAACTACACTGATATTTTCTACGAAAGTGCTAGAAAAAAAGGATTTTGACAAAAAAATTGTATAATTTAACATATATATCTGTTAAAAAAATAACATATTTATTCACTTTTAAGCTTGCCTTTTACAAAAAGATATAATAAAATTAAAATCGGCAGAGAATGGTTTTAATATTAACTATAGAAAAAATGGAGGGCTGAAAATGAGCAGTACAGCACAACTGTCAGCAAGAGAGAGAATTACTTCTTTACTTGATGACAATAGTTTTGTAGAAGTTGGTGCTCTGGTTACAAAAAGAACTACCGACTTTAATCTACAGCAGACAGAAGCACCTGCTGACGGTGTAATTACCGGTTATGGCTTAGTTAATGGTAATCTGGTATATATATACAGCCAGGATGCATCCTCATTAGGTGGTTCAGTCGGTGAGATGCATGCAAGGAAAATCACAAATCTGTATGATTTGGCGCTTAAGGTTGGTGCACCGGTAATTGGACTTTTGGATTCAACAGGTTTAAGATTGCAGGAAGCCACTGATGCACTGAATGCTTTTGGTGAGATTTATAAAAAAGCAGCATTGGCATCCGGTGTTATACCTCAAATCACAGCCGTATTCGGTAATTGTGGTGGTGGACTTGCACAGCTTGCCGCTTTAAGCGATTTTTGCTTTATGGAAGGAAAGCAGGCAAGATTATTCATAAATTCCCCTAATGCTTTGGCTGGCAATTATAAAGAAAAGAATGATACAGCAAAAGCTGCCTATCAGTCCAAATCCGGCCTGGTAGATTATGTGGGCGATTCTGAAGCAGATGTTCTGAACAAAATTCGCGATCTGTTAACCATTCTACCTTCCAATAATGAAGAGGATTCTTCCTATGATGAATGTTCAGATGATCTTAACAGGTTGCTTCCCAATTTCAGTTCAGAGATAGCAGATTCCAAAAAGGCTTTGATAGATATATCTGACAATAATTACTTCTTTGAAATTAAAGCCGATTATGCAAAGGAAATGGTTACCGGCTTCATCCGTCTGAATGGTATGACTGTCGGCGCCATAGCCAACCGCACAGAGCTTACTGACGATTCCGGCAAGGTAATAGAGCGCTTTGACGGTACGCTTACAACAGCCGGCTGCTACAAGGCTGAGAGCTTTGTAAACTTCTGTGATGCTTTTAATATCCCTGTTCTTACTCTGACCAATGTAAACGGATATAAGGCAACAGTTGAAGAAGAAAAGAGCATTGCCATCGCTGCGTCAAAATTGACATATGCATTCAGTGAGGCTACAGTTCCCAAGGTTAACATTATTGTTGGCAAGGCATACGGAACAGCCTATGTTACCATGAATTCCAAGCATATCGGCGCAGATTTGGTATTTGCCCTTCCTCAGGCCCAGATTGGCATGATGGAGCCGGATTTGGCGGCGCAGATTATGTATGAAAAGGAAGCTGAAGGAGTAAGGAAGGAAAAGGCCGCCGAATATGCAGCATTGCAATCCAGTGCCGAGGCTGCGGCTAAGCGTGGTTATGTTGACAGTATAATCGAGCCCGAAACTGTCCGCAAGCATGCCATCTACTCATTCGAAATGCTGTTTACCAAAAGTGAGTCTAAGCCGTACAAGAAGCATGGCACAGTATAGGATGAGGTGAGCATATGGATATATTATTAAACAAGACAGTTAATCAGGCAGTGCTACTGGTTGGAAATGCGGATAAAAATTTGGGAGAGGAAATAAAGTATGCCGCACTGAATACACTGGTCGGTATGTCTGTAGTATTTGGAGTATTAATATTACTTATAATTGTGATTTCACTCTTTAAGTTTATACCGGCTCTTCAGAGCAAGTTCAGTAAAAAAGCAGAAGATACTTCCGAAGGTGAAGCAATTGATGCCGAGCAGGCTCAGTTTGTATCACAGGAAGCAGAAGAGGAAGAGCTTGTTGACGATTATGAGCTTGTTGCTGTAATTACCGCAGCCATATATGCTTCCATGGGTACTGAAGTACCTGCAGATGGTCTGGTGGTAAGATCCATCAGAAGAATAGGCAAAAGAAACCGGCTTAATGCTTAAGTAACAATATTCGTGATGACAAATAACAAGGAGGATTCAATAATGAAGACTTATACAATAACAGTTAATGGCAATGTATATAATGTTACAGTAGAAGAGGGGACTGTAAGTGCTCCTGCCGCTGCAGCTGCTCCTGTAGCTCAGGCTGCCCCGGCACCTGCACCCGCACCCGCTCCCAAGGCCGCTCCTGCAGCACCTAAAGCTGCTCCTGCAAGCGGTGGCGCTGCAGGCAATATCAAGGTTAACTCACCCATGCCCGGCAAAATTATATCCATTAAAGCCAATATCGGTGACAAATTAAAGAAAGGTGATGTTATCCTTATTCTTGAGGCAATGAAGATGGAGAACGAGATAGTAGCTCCTTCCGATGGTACAGTTGCCAGCATCAATGTTACTCCAGGACAGGCAGTTGAAGCCGGAACTTTGCTTGCCACATTAAATTAACCGGGTTTTGCATTATCTTATTAAGATTACAGCAATTTACCCCAGAAAAATGGGAGGAGTCGACAAATGTCTTACTTTTTAGATGCAATATCCAGACTTATAGATAATTCTGCATTTTCAATGCTAACCTATAAGAATGTAATAATGATATTAGTAGCTTGTTTTTTCCTTTACCTGGCAATCAGAAAGGGATATGAGCCTTTACTATTAATACCTATTTCCTTTGGAATGCTGCTGGTAAATTTGTTTCCCGGAATAATGGCGCCGGCCGTTTACAATCCGGATGGCAGTTTACAGACACCTGCAGGTTTATTGCATTATTTCTACCTGGGTGATGAGCATGGTATATGGCCATCCCTCATATTCCTTGGTGTTGGTGCCTTAACCGATTTCGGCCCCTTGATCGCCAATCCGATAAGTCTTTTATTGGGAGCAGCAGCCCAGTTCGGTATATATGCAGCTTACTTCATTGCCGTATTGTTAGGCTTTAATGGTGGAGAAGCAGCTTCAATAGGTATTATCGGTGGTGCAGACGGTCCTACATCCATTTATCTTGCAACCAGACTGGCACCCCATCTCTTAGGGCCGATAGCTGTATCAGCATATTCTTATATGTCGCTGGTTCCTATTATACAGCCACCTATTATGAAATTATTGACAACCAAAAAAGAGCGTGCCGTCAAAATGGAGCAGTTAAGACCGGTATCCAAGCTGGAGAAGATCTTATTCCCGATTATAGTTACAATCGTAGTTGTTCTCTTGCTGCCAGATATGGCACCCTTGATTGGTATGCTGATGCTGGGTAATCTTTTCAGAGAATGTGCTGTGGTTGATCATTTAACTGAAACCGCATCCAACACTATGATGTATACAGTAGTTATATTGCTTGGTACATCCGTTGGAGCTACAACAAGCGCTGAAGTGTTCCTTACCCTGGATACATTAAAGATTCTGGGACTTGGCCTTGTTGCATTCGGCTTCGGTACGGCGTCAGGCGTCTTGTTAGGAAAGGTAATGTGCAAATTATCCGGCGGTAAGATCAACCCGTTGATCGGTTCGGCCGGTGTATCTGCGGTTCCTATGGCAGCTCGTGTGTCACAGAAGGTGGGTGCTGAGACTGATCCTACAAACTATTTATTGATGCATGCTATGGGTCCGAATGTTGCCGGTGTTATAGGTACAGCGGTAGCAGCCGGAGTATTCCTTGCCATATTTGGTAAATAATAATTGTTTTATTTGAAAATTCAGGAGGTAGAAGAATGGCAGACCAAGTAAAAAGACCGGTTAAAATAACCGAGACGATATTACGTGATGCCCACCAGTCCCTGATTGCCACAAGAATGTCTACTGAAGATATGCTTCCGATTCTTGAGACAATGGACAAAGTTGGTTATCATGCAGTGGAATGCTGGGGCGGTGCAACCTTTGACGCTTCCCTGCGTTTCTTAAAGGAAGATCCATGGGAAAGGCTTCGCAAAATAAGAAAAGGCTTTAAAAATACAAAGCTCCAGATGCTGTTCAGAGGACAAAACATCCTCGGATACCGTCACTATGCAGATGATGTAGTTGAATATTTTGTACAGAAATCAATAGCAAACGGAATAGATATAATCCGTATATTTGATGCACTTAATGATCTTCGCAACCTTGAATGTGCGGTAAGGGCCACCAACAAGGAAAATGGCCATGCGCAGATTGCTATATCATATACCCTCGGAGATGCATATACCGTTGATTATTATGTAGATCTTGCCAAGAAAATTGAAGAGATGGGTGCATCCTCCATATGTATCAAGGATATGGCAGGTCTTTTGGTACCTTATGAGGCCACCAAGCTTGTTAGCGCTTTAAAGGCTGCAGTTAAAATACCGATTGATCTTCATACACATTACACCAGCGGTGTTGCCAGCATGACCTACATGAAGGCAGTAGAGGCCGGCTGCGATATTATTGATACAGCTATTTCACCCTTCGCTTTGGGTACAAGCCAGCCTGCAACAGAGGTTATGGTAGAAACCTTCAAGGGAACTCCATACGATACAGGTATTGATCAGAATCTCCTGTCACAGATTGCTGAGTATTTCCGTCCAATCCGTGACAAGGCACTTGAAACAGGCCTGTTAAATCCCAAGGTTATGGGTGTTGATATCAAGACCCTCCTGTACCAGGTACCTGGCGGTATGCTTTCCAACCTTGTATCACAGTTAAAGGAAGCCCATCAGGAGGATAAGTATTATGAGGTACTGCAAGAGGTTCCTCGTGTTCGTAAGGACTTCGGTGAGCCTCCGCTTGTTACTCCTTCAAGCCAGATAGTTGGTACACAGGCAGTACTTAACGTTATTGCCGGTGAACGTTACAAGATGGTAACAAAAGAAACCAAGGCCTTGTTGTCAGGTGAATATGGCCAGACTGTTAAGCCCTTCAACAAGGAGGTTCAGAAGAAGGTTATCGGTGATAAGAAGCCTATTACCTGCCGTCCGGCCGATTTAATAGAGCCTGAGCTTAAGAAGATTGAAAGCGAAATTGCCGAATGGAAGCAGCAGGATGAGGACGTTCTGACCTACGCCCTGTTCCCTCAGGTAGCACTTGATTTCTTTAAGTATCGTCAGGCACAGCAGACAGGTGTTGATGTAAACGCTGCAGACAAAGAAAATAAAGCGTATCCGGTTTAATAATATAGCTATGTTTATTAGAGGGATAGGTAAAAGCCTATCCCTTTATTTATATGCCCATACTGGCGCAACCCCTCTCCATTGCTTTGTATATAACAATTTAAATATGTAAAGAATAGTTATAATAAAATATGCAATTGCATATTTCATATCTATGTGTTAATATAAACGAAAATAAAGCAAATTAATTTCAAAGCAATCGGAAGGAGTTGTAAGGATGATTATTCTTTCTTGCTAATTTAAATAAATAAAAGCATAACCTTTAGTCAGCGTATATACTAAGCAGTATTTACGCGTGCTTGTTATGCTTAAGCAAGAAAGTATAATCCCAACTCAGGCTGTCATCCTTGATGGATGGATAGATGTGCTGTAATCATGTCCGTAAGCTGTAAGATATACTTTCTTGCAGCTTATTTTTATTTCAGGAATTCAGAGAATTCCTTTGAGTAAAAGTGCGCCTTTCTTTTTTAGAAAATTGTAAGAACCTCTGAATTAACTTCTGAACTAAAATGAAAATTAGCATATGAAAACAACACATTCTAGTCTTTCAGGGAGGAAGAATAAATGTCTTTAATAAATGTAAGCAACCTTACCTTCTCATATGAAGGCAGTTATGACAATATTTTTGAAAATGTAAGCTTTCAGATAGATACCGACTGGAAATTAGGCTTTGTTGGCAGAAACGGTAGAGGGAAGACTACATTTTTAAAGCTCCTTCTAGGTGAGTATGAATACAGCGGAAAAATAACGGCAAGTGTTAATTTTGAGTATTTTCCCTTTCAGATAATTAATAAATCGAATAAAATTAACGCTTCTGCACCAAATAATTATTTTCTGCAGGGACAGCCTTCAAAGCCTTATATTGATGCTGAAAGCAATTCAGATGAAAACATGACTATTGATATCATATATAATATATATCCGGATCTGGAGCAATGGAGACTAATCAGGGAGCTTTCTTTGCTTGAGGTAGATGATGATGTACTTTACCGACCTTTTAAATCATTGTCATTCGGTGAGCAGACAAAGGTTCTTCTTGCGGTATTGTTTCTTAAGGAAAACAGCTTTCTTCTGATTGACGAGCCGACCAATCATCTGGATATGCACGGAAGAAAGCTGGTCAGTGATTACCTTAACAGCAAAAAGGGCTTTATACTGGTATCCCATGACAGAGCCTTTCTTGATAATTGCGTTGATCATGTTTTATCAATAAACAAAACAAATATTGAAATCCAGAAGGGAAATTTTTCAAGCTGGTGGGAAAATAAAAGACGGCAGGATAATTATGATCTTGCTCAAAATGAAAAGCTAAAAAAGGATATTCTTCGCCTTAAGGAGGCGGCAAGACGGGCAAAGGACTGGTCGGACAAGGCGGAAAAGGTCAAATATGACGGCAGCTTTCAGGGATTTAAGGACAGGGGCTATATAGGCCATAAGGCTGCAAAAATGATGAAGCGCTCCAAAAGCATAAAAGCCAGGCAGGAGGCTGCAATTGAAGAAAAATCCAAGCTTCTGAAAAATATTGAAAGCTCTGAAAAGCTTAAGCTGACCCAGCTGGATTTTCACAAAAGTAAATTTATTGAGATGGAAGGGATTTCAATATATTATGGTGAAAAGCAAATATGCAGAGACATCAGCTTTACTGTAAACAAAGGCGACAGAATTGCGCTGATGGGAAAAAACGGCTCCGGAAAATCAAGCCTGCTAAAGCTTATTTGCGGTGAAGCTATTTCATATGAAGGCATTTTCAGGCGGGCCGCACAGCTGAAAATTTCCTATCTGCCCCAGGGAACTTCCCATCTGTCTGGGAATTTGGATGATTATGCCTATGCTGGTGGTATTGATCTGAGCCTGTTTAAGGCTATCCTTAGGAAGCTGGATTTTTCAAGAGAGCAATTTGACAAGGATATGTCCTGCTTTAGCGCAGGACAGAAGAAAAAGGTCCTGATTGCCAAAAGCCTGTGTGAAAAGGCGCATCTGCATGTCTGGGATGAACCTCTGAACTATATAGATATAATATCAAGGATGCAGATCGAGGACCTTATACTGGAATATCAGCCAACCCTGCTTTTTGTAGAACACGACAGGAGTTTTTGCAGTAACATAGCAAGCAAAATACTGGAATTATAAAATAAATAAAGCTTTTTACTTTAATATTAGTAATTATTATAATTGGGTGAGTTTAAAGAGTTAAATTCACTTTGAATATATAAAGGTGGCAGCTCCGAAGTATTAAATTCCATGTCTGAGTGGAATTTAACTTTGCAATCAACATTATATAGTAATGTCAATATAAAAGCTTGACAAATAAAGTTATATCGGATATACTAGCACCTGTAAAGAAAATTTCTTTACAGGTATTTTATTACTATAATCAGCATATTTATAGCAAATAACGAAATAGCAACAGTGAAAATTGATTAATACAAAAGCAAATTTAAATATACTTTTAAAGCTTATTCTATAATCAATCGTTATGGGCTCGCTCCGTAAGCTTTGTTTTGGAGGTTGTTATGCAAAGCAATTCTTTGCTTGATAAGCTGGACGAAATTGTCCAGTTATCAATATTATATGATTTTTACGGCGAACTGCTAAGCGAACATAAGAAGCAAATATTTGAAGATTATGTACTGAATGATCTTTCACTTAGTGAAATAGCCCAGGAGCGGGGCCTGTCCAGACAAGGGGTACACGATATAGTAAAACGCTGTGCCATACAGCTTAGGGAGTACGAGGATAAGCTGGGCCTTATCAGGAAGTTTCACAGTATTAAAGATAAGGTCGAAAAAATCAAGACTATTTTATCCAATATAAGCGATAAAGGAGAAATGGGCAGCACAGACACAAAGGATTTGGAATTAATTCAAACCCTGGCTGATGATATTTTAAAGGAGTTATAATTTATGGCAGCTTTCGAAAATTTATCCGATAAATTGCAGAATATTTTCAAAAGCCTTAGAGGAAAGGGAAGGCTTTCAGAGTCAGATGTTAAAAGCGCATTAAGGGAAGTTAAGATTGCCTTGCTTGAGGCTGATGTAAACTTTAAGGTTGTAAAGAATTTTATCAGCGCCATACAGGAAAGGGCTGTAGGACAGGATGTGCTTAACAGCCTGACCCCAGGTCAGATGGTTATTAAGATTGTTAACGAGGAAATGATCAAGCTGCTGGGTGAGACTGCAACGGAGCTTCAACTTAAACCTGCAAATGAAATAACTGTGATAATGCTTTGCGGTCTGCAGGGCGCAGGTAAAACCACAGCAGCGGCAAAGCTTGCCTCAAAGCTTAAGTCAAAGGGACGTATGCCGCTTCTGGTTGCCTGCGATATTTACAGGCCTGCGGCAATAGAGCAGCTGCAGATAAACGGCAGCAAGGTTGGTGTAAATGTATTTTCCATGGGTGATAAGCATAAGCCCGTTAACATAGCTAAGGCTGCCATGGAGCATGCTGCAAAAAACGGCCATAATGTGGTTATAATAGATACAGCCGGTCGTCTTCATATTGATGAGGAATTGATGAATGAGCTGCAGGAAATCAAGGCCAATATTGACGTACACCAGACAATTCTTGTGGTGGATGCGATGACAGGCCAGGATGCGGTTAATGTTGCTGAAAGCTTTAATGAAAAATTATCAATTGACGGAGTAATTCTCACCAAGCTTGATGGTGATACCAGGGGTGGTGCGGCTCTCTCCATCAGAGCCGTTACAGGTCGGCCGATTATCTTTGCAGGTATGGGCGAAAAGCTCACTGATCTTGAACAGTTCTATCCCGACAGAATGGCTTCCCGTATCCTTGGAATGGGTGACATACTTACCTTAATTGATAAAGCCCAGGCTGAATTTGATGAGAAAAAGGCCAAGGAGCTGGAAAGAAAGCTTAAGAAGGCCGAGTTTGATTTCAATGATTTCCTTGATCAGATGAATCAGGTTAAAAGGATGGGAAGCTTAACCGATATTATCAGCATGATTCCCGGTATGGGAAAGCATCTTAAGGATTTGAAGGATGCTGATTTGGATCAGAAGGCGCTTTCCAGAACTGAGGCAATAATTTATTCAATGACCAAGGAGGAAAGAGCCAATCCTGATATTCTCAATCCCTCCAGAAAGAGAAGGATTGCAGCCGGAGCAGGCGTGGATATCAGTGAGGTCAATGCCCTGGTTAAGCAGTTTGATCAGGTTAGGAAAATGATGAAGCAATTTTCAGGTATGATGGGTAAGGGTGGAAAACGTGGCAAATTCCGTATGCCCTTTGGCTTCTAACAGTCAGCAATGCATGCGTCATGCGGCATATTGATATTTTACATCCAAGATGCAGTATGCGCAATTTGCATATATAGCAGCAAATTAAGGAGGTGAAGAAGATGGTAAAGATCAGATTAAAGAGAATGGGACAGAAGAAGTCTCCTTTCTATAGAATTATAGTAGCTGATGCAAGATCACCACGTGATGGAAGATTTATCGATGAAATCGGCACCTATGATCCTCGTCAGAACCCCAGCGTTTTCAAGATTAATGAAGAAGCAGCCAAGAAGTGGCTGGCTAATGGTGCACAGCCTACCGATACTGTAAGCAAAATATTCAAGCTTGCCGGTATCATAAAATAAGCAATGCAAAGTCAGTAAGCCTTTATGGCTTACCGCTGACGATGGAGGTAGGGAATGAGGGAATTAGTCGAAGTAATCGCTAAATCACTGGTAGATCATCCCGATGAGGTAGTTGTTACCGAAAAGGAAACCGATAAGGCTATTGTTGTGGAATTGAAGGTTGCTGCAGATGATATGGGGAAGGTTATCGGCAAACAGGGCCGTATAGCAAAATCCATCCGTACTGTAGTTAAAGCTGCCGCAACAAAGGATGATAAAAAAGTAATTGTTGAAATTCTGCAGTAATTAGCTGCAGATTTTCCTATGCAAAATCGGGAAGCTGTCTGTTATGTTCATGTACAAGACATAGTAGAACAGCTTCTTTTTGCAGGGATTTCGCTTCAGAGGAGCAGCTATCAATAATAGTAGCTTATAATAGCTATTTATTTGGCGAACAGAATTCAATAAAAATTGAAGCTGTTTAGATTAATATACTAGTATTAGGCTAGCTCAGTTCAAAAACGCAGGTTAGAATTTTATCACAAGCTATTTGGCAGTTCAAGATAATTTAAATTAAGATATTTTCACAATTTAAATTAAGATATTTTCACAAGCAGGTAAGGAAAATGGAAAATTATTTGAGAGTTGGCGTTATTACATCTACACACGGAATCAAGGGTGAAGTCAAGGTATACCCTACCACAGAGGATCCGCAGCGCTTCAGACAGCTGGAGCAGGTAATTCTTGATACCGGCAAGGAATTAATCCCTCTTGATATAGAGGAGGTTAAATTCTTTAAGCAGATGGTTATATTAAAATTTAAAGGGATAGACAATATTAATGATGTCCAAAAATACCGCAATATGGATTTGCTGGTAACAAGAGAAAATGCCATCAAGCTGGAGGAGGGCGAATACTTCATATGTGATTTGATAAACTGTGAGGTATTTACCGAAAGCGGAGAAAGGCTGGGGATTCTTACAGAGGTCATGACCAATGCGGCAAATGACGTATATGTTGTCCAAATGGATAACGGTAAGGAAGTATTGCTGCCTGCAATAAATGATTGCATTCTTAATATAGATGTGGAGAATAAAAAGGTAATCGTGCATTTAATGAAGGGATTGCTTTAAAAGAACAAGTAAGGAGTACATTTTTTTATGAATTTTCATGTACTGACGCTTTTTCCGGATATGATAATGCAGGGCCTAAATACCAGTATTATCGGAAGGGCTATAGAAAAAGGACTTATCAGCATTAACACCATCAATATAAGAGAGTTCAGCGAAGATAAGCACAAACGGGTGGATGACTATCCTTATGGCGGAGGAGCCGGTATGGTAATTAAAGCCGAACCGGTGTACAAGGCCTATGAGCATCTGGTAAATCAAATAAAGCAATCCAGGCCTGAAGGCTTTGCTGAGTACAAGCCCAGGCTTATTTATGCGACTCCGCAGGGCAGGGTGTTTAGCCAGACTATGGCTGAGGAGTTTGCCCGACTGGATGATCTAATCATCCTGTGTGGCCATTATGAAGGAATTGACGAAAGAGTCCTTGAGCTGATTGTAACCGATAATGTATCTATAGGTGATTATGTACTGACAGGTGGAGAGCTGCCTGCCATGGTGATGATAGATGCTGTTGCAAGGCTCATTCCAGGGGTACTCAATAATGACATATCCTCAGAATTTGAATCCTTAAGGGATAATCTTCTGGAATATCCCCAGTATACCAGACCTGAGCTATTTATGGGCATGAAGGTTCCTGAGGTTTTGCTGTCAGGTCACCATGCCAATATAGAGGCCTGGAGAAGAGAGCAATCTATTATCAGGACATATGAAAGACGCCCTGATCTGCTGGAAAAAGCCCCGCTTAACAAGGCTGAAAGCGAATTTCTCAAAAAATATATAAATCAGAGTCAGTCAGATACAGAACAATAGATCTATAAATGCGGCAGACTCTATCCGCTAAAAAGAACTGGAGGGGCTCCGACAGAATATATAAAAAAACATATTTTACAAATAAATATTCAATAATAAGGATTAAATATAATAAATATATCTTATTTTAGGCTTGCATAATATAATTTTTTATGTTAAAGTATTTTATTGTGAGATGGGATGGTCCTCTGACACATGGCAATAGCCAAACCGTGTCAAGAACATCTTAAATGATTAGGAGGTCACAAAATGAACGATATTATTAAGAGTATTGAAGCAGAACAAATGAAGTCTGATATTACAGATTTCGCTGTTGGCGACACCATCCAGGTATATGCCAAGGTTAAGGAAGGTAACCGTGAAAGATTACAGGTATTTGAAGGTACTGTAATAAAGAAACAGCATGGTGGAGCCAGAGAATCCTTTACCGTAAGAAAAACATCAAATGGTATCGGAGTAGAAAGAACCTGGCCATTGCACAGTCCTAGCATCGACAGGATTGTTGTCGTAAGAAAAGGTAAGGTAAGACGTGCCAAGTTATTCTATTTGCGTGATAGAGTTGGTAAGAAGGCTAAGGTTAAGGAGCAAATCAGATAATTACCGAAGGGACAATACATATTGTAATTGTCCCTTTTTTCACCTCATTGAAATGTAAAATAACATTCGCAACCGGGCTGCAAAAGAAGTATGGCATTTATGCGCAACTAAGTGTACAATTATATAAAGCCTACAATAAAGTGTACAATCATATTAAGTCCACAATCAATATTAAGATCAAGGCAATATAAAAATCGTCTGATAAGCTAATATGCCTAACCAGCATAATTTGCCTTTCATGCAAATTATGTCTGACAGGCTAAGTTTGCCTACAGGCAAAGTTTTCTGTCAGACAAACATATAAAACGGGAATCGGAAGGATAAGCAGGCTATGGATTTTGATTTTGATAAGGAAAGCAAACGTCCTTTGGTCAAAAGGATTATAATAGAAATATTCATATGGGCGGCTCAGATTGCTGCCGTTATTTTCCTTGCTTATTTTATAATATATTATGCCCTTGAAAAAACCGAGATGCCGGGAATATCGATGGAAAACACCCTGTTTGATGGGGAGCCCATCATAATCAATAAATTATCCTATCGATTTTCTGATCCGAAACGCTTTGATGTAATTGTATTCAAGCAAACCGGAAGGGAACACAGCTATTACAATATAAAACGCATAATTGCCCTGCCCGGTGAAACCATACAGATAAAAGACGGCATAATATTTATAAACGGAGAAGCTATAGAGGATATTGTCAATGTAGAAGAAATGAAAAATTATGGTCTGGCTGCTGAGCCTCTGACTCTGGAAGAAAATGAGTACTTTGTACTGGGAGATAACAGAAACAACAGTGAGGACAGCAGATTTGCCAGTGTAGGTATGATTCGCAGGGAAGAGATCATCGGAAAAGCATTCATACGCTTAAAACCCTTTAACTTTGTTAATAAGCTCAATCTTAAAACAGACAACGATTAAAATATTATACAGACAGAACGGAGAATATGCATGCAGTATCAATGGTATCCTGGCCATATGGCCAAAGCAAAGAAAATTATGCAGGAGGATATGAAGCTCATAGATGTGGTTATTGAGCTTCTTGATGCGCGCATACCCTATTCAAGCAAAAATCCTGACATTGATCAGCTTACCAAAAATAAATCCAGGGTAATTCTTCTCAATAAGGCGGATATGGCAGATGCCCGTGTAAATAGCCTTTGGAAGGAATATTTTGAGTCAAGGGGCTTTTTCGTTGCCATGGTTAATTCCAGGGAAGGGACAGGTATAAGACAGGTACAGGATATTGTAAACAAGGCTTGTGAGGAAAAACGGGAACGTGACAGAAAAAAGGGCATATTATACCGGCCTGTACGCGCCATGATAGTGGGCATACCCAATGTTGGCAAATCCACCTTTATAAACAGCTTTGTAGGCAGGGCAACCGCAAAAACAGGCAATAAGCCTGGTGTCACAAAGGGCAAGCAATGGATTAGACTGGACAAATATACAGAGCTGCTTGACACGCCGGGAATTCTCTGGCCGAAGTTTGAGGAACAGACGGTTGGCCTGCATTTGGCGCTTGTCGGCTCAATTAATGATAATATCCTTGATACAGCAAATCTGGCTCTGGAGCTGATTCTTATATTGAACAAAAGCTATCCTCAGGCATTAACAGACAGATATAATATAAACCAGCCCCCGGCTGAGCTTGATCTTAAGGAGGCCGGCAAAATACTTGAGGAAATTGCCATAAAAAGAGCCTGTCTGCAAAAGGGTGGAGAAGCCGATACGCAAAAGGCGGCATACCTGCTCCTGGATGATTTCAGAAATGCAAGGCTTGGCAATATCACACTTGAATATCCCAAGTATGTTCCTTAGGAACAAGTATGATCCCAAGTAACAAGTCTCTTCCAAAGGAACAAGCATATTTCTTGGGATCAAGCCTGATATATGTGTTATATAATAAAATATATAATTTAAATATCGTAATCAGGAAATGGAGATAAATAAGATGAATAAAAATACTGAAGAAAACAGCCAAAAAAAGGTAGCGCATATAAAGCTTGAATTCATGCAGGCTGATATTTCTGAAATTCCATCCTTGCTTGAGAAATATGCTGATGATGACAGAAGCGGTGTTATTACCATCTGCAGGCAGTATAAAACAAAGCTGGATGCCTACAGGGAGGAGTGTGCCCGGCTGGAGGGTATGAAGCAGTATGAAAGGGAATATGCCGACTACCAGTATATCTGCGGGATTGATGAGGTGGGACGCGGTCCCCTGGCCGGACCTGTTATAGCCTGCGCAGTTATACTGCCAAAGGATTGCAATATTTTATATATAAACGATTCTAAGCAGCTGTCAGCCAGGAAGCGTGAGGAGCTGTATGATGAAATCATTAAATCAGCCGTTTCCTTTGGAATAGGAAGTGTGCCGCCAAATCAGATTGATGAAATGAATATTCTGCAGGCCACCTATGAGGCTATGCGAAAGGCTATCGGCAATCTGACTGTAAAGCCTGATATAATTTTAACCGATGCGGTAACCATACCGGGGATTGATATAAAGCAGGTACCTATTATAAAGGGCGATGCAAAAAGCATTTCAATTGCTGCCGCCAGCATTGTGGCCAAGGTCACCAGAGACCGATTGATGATGGCTTACGACAAGGTATTTCCAGGATACGAATTTGCCAGCAACATGGGTTATGGTTCCGCTAAGCATATTGAAGCTATCAGGAAGCTGGGCCTGTCGCCTATACATAGAAGAAGCTTTGTGACAAATTTTATATAAATCAAGAAGCTTAATAACTATATCGATAATGATGTTTAACAGGCTGTATGAATAAATCCTTATAGGCTTATAATAATCACCCAATTTGGTGCTTATTTAAGATTATTAAACGGCTATTTCGTATGAAAGATACTTATTATATAATAAGAAGCATATAAATCACTGATATGTCTTCTTGAATATGCATAAAATACCGATATATATACCGGATATCTAATTACGTAAGATAGGATGTATGTTTGCTATGAACAGATTACATAATTTAAGGTCCGGATATATTTTGATTGGCAGCTTATGCAATGCGTATATTCAAAGCCATATTATTAATTCCTTTATATTATCACTGGCTTTTTTTCTCGAAGCAGACAACCGCTTTGACTCATTTTCCATTAGCAGCCTGTCATTTGTCGGGGACCACAAATATAAGCAAGGTGGAGGGTATATGGAGCAAAAGCATGAAAAGCCTAATATGGACAAAAGCAAATCAGATGAAGCTATATGTAAAAAGGATGAATTTGATAAGGAAAAAACAGCAGTAGCCCTGTCCTATAACCCGGCGGATGCTGCCCCTAAAGTAATTGCATCCGGCAAGGGTTTTGTGGCTGAAAGGATTATTCAAAGGGCAATGGAAACAGATATCCCCATCCATAAGGATGAGCAGCTGGCCCATTCCCTGTCTAAGCTTGAAATTGGCGAAATGATACCTCCCCAGCTATATGATGTCGTTGCCGAAGTTCTGGTATTTGTGGACAAAATGGATCGGATAAGGCAAAAGGTTAATGCTCATGAACAATAGGAGAGTAGGGGCTTCATATGAGGAGCTGGCCGCCCGCTACCTGACAATGAACGGCTACAATATTGTTGAAAGGAACTTTCGCTGCAGGATAGGGGAAATAGATCTGATTGGCTGGGATGGAGCCTATCTGTGCTTTATCGAGGTAAAATACCGCTCAGGAACAGGCAAGGGGCATCCTGCGGAAGCTATTACATATAGAAAAATAAGGCGGATATGTAAAACCGCCCAATTTTATATGCTGATGAGGAAAATACCCCAGGATACTCCCTGCCGCTTTGATGTGGCTCTTATTCTGGAAAATGAGATTACTCTTATAAAAAACGCCTTTGGCGGATTATAACCATAATAAGCTTATTTTTACATTATTATATGAAACTACGAAATATATATTTTTATATAGAAGACTTATAAAAATAACTTAAGCGGATAATGATATCCCTGAAAGGCTTGATAATATGAGATTTATAAACAACCGGGAAGCCCGGATTGATTTGAATATGGAGGTTCCCTTTTTTACTTTTCCTGCCTTATCTGCGCTTTCCTTTATTAAGCATGGATTTTCCACCAGGCTGGGTGGTGTCAGTAAAGGCCAGTTCTCAACTATGAATCTTAACAGAAAAGTGATGGACGCTTACGATGACCCTGCCAATGTTAATGAAAATTTCAGGCGCATCGCTAAAAGTATCGGCTTTGATGTAAATAGCGTTGTATTATCAAAGCAGGTGCACAAAACCAATATCAGACTGGTGGACGAGTCGGATCGGGGCAAGGGGCTGATAATCCCCAGGGATTATGATGAGATAGACGGCCTGATAACCAATAATGCAAATGTCACCCTGGTTACAAAATATGCCGATTGCGTCCCTTTGTATTTTGCTGATCCTGTTAAAAAGGCGATTGGACTCTCCCATTCAGGCTGGAGGGGGACGGTTGGCATGATTGGCAAAATAACTGTAGAAGAGATGGGTAAGGCCTTTGGCAGTGATCCTAAGGATATAATAGCCGTAATCGGTCCCTCCATATGCAGGGATTGCTATGAGATAGCCGGCAGCACTGTTGATGAATTTATGAAGGCATTTCCTGAGGGGATTGATAGCATCCTTACTCCGAAGGATAATGGCAGATATTTATGTGATTTATGGGAAGCCAACAGACTGGTGCTGCTAAAAGCCGGCTTACAGGCCTCAAATATTCATATATCTGGAGTATGTACCTCCTGCAACGATGATATATTATTTTCCCACAGGAAAACACAGGGAAAGCGGGGCAGCCTAGCTGCATTTTTAACTATTATAGATGAAGCTAATTAAGCCGTAAAACCGGGCTGTGAAATAACAATATTCTGAGGGATTAACAATATTGTTAATTTGGAATAAATTCGAGATCCTCAATTTACTGCCCTTAATAGATAACCTGGCAAGTTCTATAAAAGGATTACAAAACACCTATAATGTACTAACTTAATTTAATGTTCTAAGCAAATATAAATTAATTTAAAAGCTATTATAAAAAGGGAATAAATAGAAGCCAAAATATTAATTTTCTACAAGCTAAAAGGTATGGATGAATGATATGAAGAAAAAAGCGCACATTATTAAGGATATAGAAGCAGGCAGCATAGCCCAGGAGCTGGAGCTTGCTCCCGGTGATGAGCTGATTTCAATAAATGGAAAGGAAATTAATGATGTTCTTGATTATCATTATTTAATCAAGGACGAATACCTTACCGTTGTCATCAGAAAGCCGGATGGAGAGGAATGGGAGCTGGAGATCGAGAAGGATTATGATGAGGATCTCGGAATCATTTTTGATGAGGGATTGATGGATGAATATCGCTCCTGCCGGAATAAATGCATCTTTTGCTTTATAGACCAGATGCCTCCGGGTATGAGAGATACCCTGTATTTTAAGGATGATGATGCCAGGCTTTCATTTTTGCAGGGCAATTATATCACCTTGACCAATATCAGTGATGAAGAGCTTGAAAGAATTATTTTTTACAAGCTTTCACCGATAAATATTTCTATTCATACCACCAATGAAGAGCTTCGCTGCAGGATGCTTAACAACCGTTTTGCCGGAGCAGCTTTGTCCAAAATGAAAAGGCTCAAGGAAGCAGGCATACAGATGAACGGCCAGATTGTCCTTTGCAAGGGCTATAATGACGGTGAAGAGCTGGATAAGACCCTGCATGATTTAGCCGCCTTTATTCCTGAGCTTGTAAGCGTTTCTGTAGTGCCCGTCGGCCTGACCAGGTTCAGGGAAGGCCTTGCTGAGCTTGAGCCATTTACCAGTGAGGATTCAATTCAGGTTCTGTCACAAATTCACCGCTGGCAGAGTATTTTTTTGGAGCATTATGGGACACGCCTGGTTTATGCCAGTGACGAGTGGTATCTTAAGGCCGGACTTGAGCTTCCTGATGAGGAAAGCTATGAGGGTTATCCCCAGATAGAAAATGGTGTAGGCCTGGTAAGATCCTTGCAGAGTGAATTTGATGACGCATATAATGAGATTGAAGGAGATGACAGGAGCATAAGCCTTTCTTTGGCTACAGGTGTTCTTGCAGCGCCTGTTATTTTGCGCCTGATTGAGAAGCTTAATATTAAATTTCCTAATGTCAAAGTAAAAGTTTATACTATTATTAATAATTATTTTGGTCCTCAGATTACTGTAGCAGGCCTTATTACAGGCAGGGATCTTGTGGAACAGCTTAAGGGTAAGGAGCTGGGAGATGCTTTGCTTATCCCTGATGTAATGCTTCGCAGTGATGAGGATGTCTTGCTGGATGATATGACTGTTTCTGAGCTTGAGGGGGCTTTACAAACAAAAGTGCGTATTGTACAATCAGATGGAAAGTCATTAATTGATGCTATTTTATGCTAACAGGAGCTGCTTAAAAGCAGATTTATGTATATATAATACTGGCAGAAAGAGGTATAAGATGAGTAAACCGATAGTAGCCATAGTTGGCAGACCAAATGTGGGAAAATCAACCCTATTCAATGCCCTGGCCGGGGAGCGTATTTCCATTGTCAAGGATTATCCTGGTGTAACCAGAGACCGCATATATGCCGATGTTACCTGGCTAAATACCTTGTTTACCGTTATTGATACAGGCGGTATCGAACCCGACAGCAAGGATGAAATGCTGTCACACATGAGAGAACAGGCCCAGATTGCGATTGATACTTCCGATGTTATAATTTTTCTGGTGGATGTAAGGCAGGGGCTTGTAGATTCCGATTCCAAAGTGGCGGATATGTTAAGACGTTCAGGCAAGCCTATTGTGCTGGCGGTAAATAAGGTGGACAATTTTGAGAAGCTGATGCCTGATGTATATGAATTTTATAATCTGGGTATCGGCGATCCCATTCCCATATCGGCGGCCGGCAAGCTGGGCTTTGGCGAGCTTTTGGATGAGGTTACAAAGCATTTCAAAAAAACAGCCGGCGATGAGGAGACCGACGATCGGCCCAGGATTGCTATTGTCGGTAAGCCCAATGTAGGAAAGTCCTCACTGGTCAACAAGCTTGTAGGGGAAAAGAGAGTTATAGTATCCGATATAGCAGGTACAACCAGGGATGCGATAGATACACCTATCCGTCGTAACGGAAAGGAATATATCCTGATTGACACTGCCGGTCTCAGAAGAAAAAGCAAGATTAAGGAGGATATCGAACGTTATTCCATAGTTCGTACAGTTGCGGCTATCGAACGTTCCGATGTTGTGGTGCTCCTAATTGATGCCAAGGAAGGAATAACCGAACAGGATGCCAAGATTGCCGGAATAGCGCACGAAAGAGGCAAGGGTATTATTATCGCAGTTAACAAATGGGATTTGATTGAAAAGGATAATAATACCGTAAAAAAATATACATCCGATATCAGGGAAATTCTATCCTTTATACCATACGCCGAGATTTTGTTTATATCCGCCCAGACAGGCCAAAGACTGCATCGCCTATTTGAGCTTATAGAGATAGTAATTCAAAACCAGAATCTGCGTATCCAAACAGGCGTACTGAATGAAATTCTGATGGAGGCTGTAACCCTGCAGCAGCCGCCCTCCGATAAAGGCAAGCGGCTCAGGATTTATTACATGACACAGGTAGGGGTAAAGCCACCAACCTTTGTGCTTTTTGTAAATGATAAGGAGCTTATGCACTTTTCCTATACCAGATATATTGAAAATAAGATCCGTGAAGCCTTCGGCTTTGTAGGCACATCACTCAAGTTTATAATCAGGGAGCGAAGGGAGAATTCATAGAATGCTTCTTAAGATTTTATTCGCTTTAGTTTTTGGATATATCTTCGGCTGTTTTTCAACAGGGTATTTTATTGGTAAGCTGTATAAGGTTGACATCCGCAAATATGGCAGCGGAAATGTTGGTATGACCAATGCGCTTAGGACACTGGGTGCCAAGGCAGGTGCATTGACCCTTTTGGGAGACCTGCTTAAAGCTGTAATTCCCATGCTCCTTGTAAAATTCCTTATTTTCAGGGAATCTGAAAATTTAGATTTGCTTTCCGTTTATACCGGTCTTGGAGTAGTGCTGGGACATAATTTCCCTGTATGGCTTAAATTCAAGGGTGGTAAGGGTATAGCTGCAACCAGCGGTGTGCTTATCGCCTTTGATCCCTGGATTGTTCCTGTAGGTTTGCCATTTTTTATTCTAATCGTTGCAGTTACAAAGTATGTCTCACTTGGTTCGCTGTTTATAGCAACCATATTTCCGGTCTGGATTCTGATCAGGTATCCGGGAGATATACATATGCTGCTTGTTTCCCTGGTATTTATGCTTTTGGCCTTTATAAAGCATCGGTCAAATATCAGGAGAATTATTGAAGGAACCGAGAACAAGCTCGGTCAAAGAGTTAAAATTGACAATACTACAGATAATACTGATAATAATAAATAATATATCAAAATTTGATTTATTTTTATATAATAACCGAATTTAAAAACACTCCACATATGAGGCTGTACATCATATGGTTTTTTCAGTATTAAGCAAATACCTCAAATATATAATTTAAGGAGATGCTTATGAGTAAGATAAGTATTTTGGGAGCAGGAACCTGGGGTTGTGCTCTTGCCATTTTGCTGGCAGGGAAGGGACATGCCGTAACCATCTGGACCAAGCTGGAGGCTGAGGCAAAGGCCCTGAATGAGAACCGTAAAAGCTTAAAAAATCTGCCCGGAGCCCAGATGCCTGATGATGTAATGATCACTCTTGACCTGGAGGACGCCTGCAAGGATAAGGATTTGCTGGTAATGGCGGTTGCCTCGCCCTATATTAGAGCCACATCAAGAGAGGCCAGACCATATATCAGGGAAGGTCAGATTATAGTAAATGTTTCAAAGGGTATTGAGGACGGAACTCTTATGACCTTATCGGAGATAATTAGTGAGGAAATCCCTCAGGCAGATATAGCTGTACTTTCAGGACCAAGCCATGCCGAGGAGGTTAGCAGAGGAGTGCCTACTACAGTTGTAGTAGGAGCTAAAAGCAGTGAGACTGCTCATTATATACAGGATATATTTATGACCGATGTCTTTCGTGTATATACCAGCCCTGATATAACAGGCATTGAGCTGGGTGGCTCGTTGAAGAATGTTATTGCACTGGCGGCAGGAATAGTAGACGGGTTAAAATTCGGAGACAATACAAAGGCTGCTCTAATGACCAGAGGAATGGCGGAAATCTCACGATTGGGAATGGCGATGGGAGGCAGGATAGAAACCTTTGCAGGTTTGTCAGGCTTCGGTGATTTATTTGTAACCTGTACCAGCAGGCACAGCCGTAACTGGACTGCCGGCCATCTGATAGGTCAGGGTAAGAGTATGGAAGAGGCAATCAGAGAGGTAGGACAGGTTGTTGAGGGTATTAATACTGCAAAGGCGGCACTTGCCCTGGCTCGCAAATATAATGTGGAAATGCCTATCGTAGAGCAGATAAATCTTGTTCTTTTTGAAGGCAAAACAGCAATTGATGCCCTTAATGATTTGCTGAACCGCGACAGAAGGAAAGAATATAAAAGCCTTGAATGGGATTAAGGCATGGTGGATTTCATGGCAGAATATAGTAGAAGCTAATACTATCTTCTGCTGTGAAATCCTTTTTCAATTTGATTCTTAGTACATATAGCTGGGTAGTGTTCTCTGAATTCAACTCCATTTCAATTTATTTTTTGTATGATATATAATTTTATAATTAAATTATTTACTTTTTTATATTATTTTTCTAATACTTTATTATTTAATCTCATTACTTTATCCTGCAATTCTTTTTTTCTGATCTAAAGCAGACAGCCCGTTCTTTACTCATAAGAATTATATCAAGCTGTTTACAGCTTTGATATTTACCTCTTGACCCTTATTTTTTACCTCTTGGCTTTTTGATATTTACTTTTTTAGCTTTACCTATATAATGAAAGCATGGAGATGAGGATATGAAGGTAAGGATAGAGATTGACGGTAATTTGCGTGAGGATGAAGTGATTATAAGATGCAGCAGACTGGATGACAATATCAAACGACTCTATGATATTGTGGCTGATGCCGCCAGGGAAGTAAAGTATCCGGTTTTGTACAAGGGAAATGTGGAATATTATTTGCCAATGAATGATATTCTTTTCTTTGAAACATCGGATAACTGTATTTGTGCCCATACTACTGACGATGTATATAATACTACATATCACCTGTATGAGCTTGAGGAAATTCTTCCCCGATATTTCATGAGAGTATCCAAATCTACAATATTAAATATTAATCACATATATTCCATCTCACGCAATATTACATCATCCAGCCTGGTCCAGTTTATGAATACTCATAAACAGGTATATGTATCAAGAAACTATTATAAGGCTTTAAGGCTTAGATTAGAGGAAAAGAGGTTGATAAAATGAAAAGGAAGGAATTATTCTGGGGTATAATATTTATTTTTGCTGCAGTTCTGTTTATGCTGACCCAATTTGGTTTTATTAGCGGGCTTAATTTGTTTGGTATTTTTACAACAGCAATAATGGCTTATTTTATTATTAAAGGCATTATTTATGTTAACTTTTTCAGCATTTTCTTTCCCTTGGCTATTATATTGATTGTTTTTGACGAACAGCTGGCTATTACCGATTTTACTCCATGGCCTGCTTTGCTTACGGCTTTGCTTCTCAGTATCGGTTTTTCACTGATATTTAAGCGTCCAAGGACCTGGTCATTCTTCTTTCTTAATAACAATGTCTTTGGTAATAAAAATATAGAAACCACAGACAGCAAGACCATATATTGCTCAACAACATTTGGTGACTGCATAAAATATGTAAATTCCGTCAATTTTAAAAAGGCTGTAGTTAAAACATCCTTTGGTGATGTAAGGGTATATTTTGACAAGGCTGTTTGCCCATCAGGAAAGGCCGATATCTATGTAAATGTCAGATTTGGAGATATTGTATTGTATTTACCGGGTAACTGGACAATTATAGACAGCACCCATAATTTCTTCGGCAATCTTTCAATTACTGACAGAACAGCTTATAATGAAGCTGATGTGGTTGAGGTTACCCTTCACGGCAGTATTGGCTTTGGAGATGTAAAGGTTGTATATGTATAAATGCCCGTTATATTATTATAGGTTTACGATATAAAAATGATAGTTTGTCATAATAGTATTAGTATAACTTTTATAGGATGAAGGGAATATTCAATGAAACCAATTATAGCAATACCTATTGGGGATCCGGCTGGTATAGGTCCGGAGATTGTCGTAAAGGCCCTGCAAAGGCCCGAGCTGTCGAAGGCGGCACGTTGTGTTGTAATTGGCGACAGGAAGATAATCGAAGATGCCATCAGATTTACCGAAGCCAAGTTACAGCTGAAGCTTATCCAAAGGCCAGAGGAGGGTTCTTATACTCCCGATAATCTTAATCTGATTGATCTTGATAATGTAAGGATGCAGGAGTTTGTCATTGGCCAGGTCAGCGCTATGTGCGGACAGGCAGCCTTTGAATATATCGAAAAAAGCATTCAGCTGGCAAATATGGGCGAGGTGGCGGCAGTTGCAACAGCACCTATCAATAAGGAATCCCTGAAGGCAGCCGGTATCAATTATATTGGGCATACTGAAATCTTCGGAGCCCTGACAGGAACAAAGGACCCATTAACGATGTTTGAGGTTCGCGGAATGAGGGTATTTTTCCTCAGCAGGCATGTATCGCTGCGCCAGGCCTGTGATATGGTAACTAAGGAAAGGATTTTTGATTATGTAAAAAGATGTAATGAGGTTCTTAAACAGCTGGGGGTTACAGAGGGTACTATGGCCATAGCAGGACTTAATCCCCACAGCGGCGAGCATGGCCTCTTTGGAGATGAGGAGCTTTTGCATATAGCTCCGGCTGTTAAGGAGCTGCAGGCACAAGGCTATGATGTGGTTGGTCCCATTGGGGCAGACTCGGTATTTTATCTTGCCCTGCAGGGGCGATTTAACAGCGTATTGTCTTTATATCACGATCAGGGCCATATTGCTGCAAAGACACTGGATTTTGAACGGACGATAGCAATAACCGGCGGTATGCCTATATTAAGAACATCTGTCGATCATGGAACCGCAATGGATATAGCAGGCAAGGGAATAGCCAGTGAAATAAGTATGGTTGAGGCGATTATGCTGGCAGCAAAATACTCGAAAAATTACATCTGAAAGCAAAACTAATTATAGAAACTGAGGAAAACACGTAAGAAAATCAGACCGGCTTCAGCTGCAGACAGTAAAGTGACTTCAAACTCACATGTACTGATCTGGCCGGCGTTTAATTTTCATTTTGGTAAATAATCATCTATTTAATGACGTAATTATTTATGTAAACTATTATAGCGGAAAAATAATATTTATTATTTATATTAATTTATTTAGGCGTGTACAGGTGTATCAGAATAAGCTGTGCACGCTTGTTTAATTGTCAATGTATCAAACTGAAGTAGGCAAATAAAGCTTCTCCGGTTTTTATTTAAATTTCTTATTGACATATCCTGGCACTGTATTATAATTACAAAAATATAACTCATTCACAATATGCTTTCACACTAAAGCATAAAATAAGACTAACATATTATCCAAATAATCCTTTTGAAATCAAAACAGCTAAAAAATACCTGATAACAGAAAGGAGTGCCGCAAATTATGAGAACACCTGTGTTGGAAACAGAAAGACTAATACTCAGGCCATTGTATTTATCAGATGCTGAGGAAATATATAATAATTGGACTTCAGACCCTGATGTGGCTAAGTACATGATTTGGAATGTTCATCAAAGTGTGGAGAATACGAAGGAATGGCTTAAGATTGTAGAAAAAAATATTGATTCAGATGATGTCTATGACTGGGGCTTTGTCAGGAAATCGGATCAAAAGCTGATAGGCAGTGGCGGCTTATACTATAATCAAAGCAAAGGAATGTTCAACATCGGATATAATATTATGAAATCCTGCTGGAACCAGGGCTATACCAGCGAAGCAGCTGCCAGGATGGTAAAATTTGCAGTGGAGGAACTAAAGCAGAAAAAGCTGTGTTCATGCCATGCAAAGGAAAATATATATTCCGGACGTATTCTGGAGAAAATCGGTTTCCGCTATATAGCCGATACCGTTTATCAAAAAATGGGCGGGACAATGGAGTTTGAAGCTAAGGAATATATATTTGAAATCCCATAAAAATTATACAGTACATCTTCATATGCTGCCTGACCGGCTGTATTTGGGGATGTATCTTTATATGTATGGAATTACAAATTTAGCCAGAAATAGTCTTACAGCTTCTGTTTGTTAGGATTTGCAGCTTTAGCTTGTTCGTTTTATAAGTTTTGGTTGAAATCTGCAGGTAAATACGATAGAATTATTATATAAATGCTAAAACGATATTGCAAGGTTGAATTTATAAGTCAAACCGAAGAAAAACCTCCGGTTTGGCAATAAAAATACAATAATTGTGAGGGAGAACAATATGGTTAATGAAGCTAATTTTGATAAGTATGGTTTAGATCAGAACGGCAGAATGGTTGCAGTTTTCGGAACTCCAGTTATCGATGGCAAGATAGATGAAATATGGAATACTGCACCGACTGTTAGCCCCAGGTACATATCCGGCAACACTGATACTACAGCCAGCTTCAAGGCTCTCTGGGATGACAATGCCCTGTATATTCTGGCAATAGTGAAGGACAATGAATTATCTGCTCTGTCAGATAATCCGCCAAATCAGGATTCACTGGAAATTTTTATGGATGAAAATAATGATAAGGTACGGGATTATGATGTAGATGATTTGCATTTCCGTGTCAATTTTGAAAACAGGCAGTCGGTGGATATAGGTGAGGCAGAACGCTTCTATACTTGCAGCAGCAAGACTGAGGATGGCTATATTATTGAAGCCAGAATTGCCTTCCGTTCAAAGCCTGAAAATGGCAAGGTGATTGGCCTGGAACTGCAAATTAATGATGCCAGGGGAGCCAACAGGGTTGCTACTCTTAATGTTTTTGATTCCACCGGCAGTGCTTGGATTGATGTAAGCAAATTTGGCGAGCTGGTACTGACCGGCAAGGCTGACGGGGCAGTAAGTGGTCTCAATCTTTATGATCTTTTAGCTTTGATAAATACAAGTAAAAAGCTGAAAACAGAAAGATATAAAAATCCCGATTTGCTGGCAGAAGCAATAAAGAACGCAGAGGCAGTTCTTGCTGATAAAAATTTGACTCAAGAACAAATAGATAGTGAATACAGGAAGATTAAGGAAGTTATCAGCAGGCTTGAATTAACAGATGAAGCCGCAAATGAAAAACAGTTCAGGCCGGTACCGGGTGAATACAGGCAATTATGCAGCAAACCCGGCAGTATAGAACGAATTGAGTATTATGCAGATAATCTGGATGGCGGCAAAGATCTAAAAAGGCTGAATGTTTATCTTCCATACGGCTATGATCCTGCAGACAAAGACAGGAAATACAATGTATTATACCTGATGCATGGTGGCGGAGAAAATGAGAACCTGCTTTTCGGCGGTCCTGGAGAGAACAAGGAACTGAAAAAAATCATAGACAATATGATTGAAAAGGGTGATATTGAACCGCTTATTGTAGTAACCCCTACCTTCTATGGCGGAAAGAACGATGTTAAGTATTTCCCTGAGGAGCTGCTGAATACCATTATACCTCTGGTAGAAACAAAATATAATACATATCTTGAATCAGCTGATAAGGAAGCCATAAAAGCCAGCAGGGAGCACAGGGCATTCGGCGGTTTCTCCATGGGTTCGGTAACAACCTGGTATACTTTCATATATTGCCTGGATTACATCAAGTATTTCATACCCTTAAGCGGAGACTGCTGGATTAAAGGGCTTAAGGGGGGAGGAGACTATCCGAAGGAAACAGCACAGTATCTCGCGGATATAGCAAGAAATTCCGGATATAAGCCACATGATTATTATCTCTTCTGTGCAACCGGCGATCTTGATATAGCATATCCCAATCTGAATCCTCAGGTGGAGGAAATGAAAAAATTTGATGATGTATTCATCTATTCATCTGATTTGAAGAAGGGTAATTTCTATTTCATCGTATGTGAGGGCGGTACACATGCCTGGAACTGGGTTAACCAGTACATTTACGATATTTTGCCTGATCTGTTCAATAATTAACTGCCAAATCAATAATTAGCTGCCATATGACTGTAGGCATAGTTTATTTGCTTTTTGAAGTGAAAAAGCATTAACAGCTATATAGCCTAACAGCCGGCCTTACAGGTGAAAGTAGCGGTAACACTTTCACCTGTTTTTTTAACCTCTTAAGCCGGTAAAATTACCTCTTGATGATTTTGCTTTACTTTTTTGATTTCACTTATATAATGTAAACATAAGGCCTTGTTTAGGATACTCAAAAAAGCTGAAAACAGAATTTGTATATAATACGAAACTTTTCGACTTATAAAAATTTTTAATAGATTAACCAATACGATAAAATCACGACTATATAAGAATATATAATATGAAAGCAAAGGAGCAGATGAAATGAAGTTACTGATAATACGTCACGCAGATCCGGATTATGAAAAAGATTCACTTACTGAAAAGGGATGGAGAGAAGCACAACTCCTCGCTACAAGAATAGCTGCAATGGATATAAAGGAATTCTATGTTTCACCCCTTGGGAGAGCCCGTGATACTGCAAGTGTTACCCTGAAGAAAATCAACCGCAGTGCGGAGGTTCTTCCCTGGCTCAGGGAATTCCATGCCCCCGTTTATGATGAAAAACTGGGCAGGGAACGTATTCCCTGGGATCTGCTACCGCAGGATTGGACCCGAATTGAAGAGTATTATGACAAAAATCTCTGGCATACCGTACCCCTTATGAATAAGGGTAATGTTATTGACGAGGCCTTAAGGGTATATGCCGGTGTTGACGAAATTCTGAAGAAGCATGGTTATGAACGCGAGGGCAATCTGTATCGGGCCGTTAGCCCCAACAGAGACACCATAGTATTTTTCTGCCATTTTGGTGTTGAATGTGTTATCTTGAGCCATTTGTTGGGGATTTCACCGGTAGTACTCTGGCATGGCTTTTGTGCTGCACCCACTTCGGTAACAACTCTTGTGACGGAGGAACGCAGAAAGGGCATTGCCTATTTCAGAATGAGCGCATTCGGGGATATATCCCATCTTTATGCCGCAGGAGAGGAGCCTTCTTTTTCAGCAAGATTTTGTGAAACCTATAACAACTTTGACGAACGGCATGACTGACATATTTATTAACCTGAGAAAAAAAGATGATTTCTACTTATGCTATTAAGAAAGAAGAAGCAGGATGAAAATTTTCTTTATGACCTGTACTCTTGTATAAATTTATATTTACATTTTAAGCAATATACTATACTATAATTTTAGTATACTAAGATATAAATAAAAACAACAATAAACCAAAGAGAGGAGCAAGGTCATGATAAAATGGAACGATAATTTTTCTGTAAACCATGCCGGCATAGATGAGCAGCATAAGGAACTGATTGATATCATCAATGACCTCGTCGTATACATAAGCGAAAAGGATACGGAATTTTCACATTTGCTGGATCTGGTTACCAAGCTTGACAATTATGTGGCGGAGCATTTTAAATATGAAGAGGCTCTTATGACTGAACATTCATATCCTGAAATGGATGTTCATGTAGCCCAGCATAACGGTCTTAGAAAAAAGCTTGAAGAGCTGAACATATTCAGTGTTGACAATACAATAGAGTTTTATAAGGAACTGTTGGATGAGCTAATTGACTGGCTGTCCAAGCATATTATGCAGACAGATAAAAAGCTTGGAGCATATCTGACAATAAATTAATTCTTATTCCAATCCTATAAATAGACCCCAACAAGCCTGAGCTTATGGCTTACTTGTTGGGGACGTTTTTATATGCATGCGTTAATTTCGAATGCGTTTAGTTACTATTTTATGTATGCTATTATGGTTACGAACAATATTCTTTTGATATGATATAAAAACATCGAACTAATTCGAACATTTATAAAAAGAATAATAACTCTATTATTATTTTAGAACGGATTTCAATACATAATCGGTGATAGTATGAAAAGTGAATGTATTTTTCCCATGCTTCTTGAAAAGGACAAAAAGCTGCCCTTGTACATTATAGGTATTGGTTGTGACGAATACCAGAAATACATTAACAGGGAAGAAGGCCTGCCTTACCATCAGCTTGCCTTCTGTACAGACGGCTTAGGCAAATTTTGCGCAGGAAATCGTGAATTTGTTATCGATAAAGGAAAGGCATTTTATTTTGCTCCAAACACAGCCCATAGGTATTATCCGCTGAAAGAGCCCTGGACCACACTTTGGATTGTTTTTTCAGGAGCCGGAGCGGATGATTTGCTTGAAGCCATGAATCTGCGGCAATATGAAGTATTTTCAATAATTAATCTTGATGAAAGCCTGATAAGGTATAACAGGCTTTTTAATACTTTATCTCAAAAAGGCAGCAGCCATATGCCTGAGGCCTCCGCCATATTGTACAGTATGCTGGTTAACATCTGCAGGCAGATGAACGCAGAAGACAGCTACAGTCAGCAAAGTGTTTCAGGAAAGCTTGAAAGGGTACTTGATTATATCAAGGAAAACTATAATACGGATATCAGCCTTAAGGATATGGCCGAAATTGCAGGTGTTTCGACCTCCTATCTGTGCAGAATTTTTAAGAGGGAATTTAATCTTACCCCGGTAGCATATCTTATCCGTTACAGAATCAATCTTGCCAAGGAAATTCTGATAAACAATCCGGACAAAAGCATTAAAAGCATTGCGCTTGAGACGGGCTTTAGCGACAACAGCTATTTTGGAGCCCTGTTCCGGGAATATGAGGGCTGTTCACCCAATCAGTTCCGAAATCTTTATTCGAGGCCTTAAATCTTGCTATCTGAAGAAATTCTTAAATATTATAAGGATTATAATTTTGAACCGGCTTATCATCAGCCGGCTCATATTTTCTAAAAGCCTGCTTATGGCGTTAGTTATGCGGCCTGCGGCATATTGTTCCATAGAAAATGTTATAAAGAGCCACTATATAATCATGATTAAAAAATAAGTATAAGTATCAAAGCATTCAACAGATACGGAAAAATTAATGGCTAATACACTAGACCAGTTCAATATATTCATATTCCATGTAAAATAATCAGATTGATTAACAAATTTATTCCTGGTAATATATAGTTAAGACCAAGTGCTTGTTTACAAAGGAGTTTAATTCAGAAAAAATCATATTATATATATATCATATCATATATATCAATATGAAATTATTCAGGAGGACAAGGCTTATGGAATATTATGTTGAGCTTAAGCTGAGAGAGGATGCCCACAACGGCTGGTTTTCAAACGGCCTGACCCTGTGCGGAAGCGAGTCTACAAGAAATCTGACAAAAATATCTGAGAATGATAATAAAATAGTATATGAAAATCAGAAGGGCCATCTTGTGACCCTAAATAGGATAAAAAGAAGCAATGTGCTTGAGGTCAGCACCAGCTTTAAGAATAATGCAAGCGAAACTGCAACCCTGGAGATGATATCCTCCTTTGCCATAAGAGGCATTAAGGCAGATAAGATACATAGGCTGCAGTCCTTCTGGAGCGCTGAAGGGAAGCTTCGGACCGAGACAATTTTTGATCTTAACCTTGAGCCATCATGGAACAGAGTAGGTATGCGGGTTGAAAAATTTGGCAATCTTGGCTCCATGCCTGTCCGTAAATATTTCCCCTTTATAGCCCTGGAGGACAGCGAAAACGGGCATTTTATAGCAGTCCAGCTATATACACCTTCCTCCTGGCAAATAGAAATTATTTGCAAGGAGAACGACAGCTTAACTCTCGTTGGGGGCCTGGCGGACAGGGATTTCGGCCATTGGTTCAAGCATGTAAAATGCGGTGAGGAATTCACCACTCCAAAGGCTGTTATAGCGGAGGGGAGCTCCCTCTATGAGGTCTGCGACAAGCTGGTTAAGGCTCAAAGGCCTGATATTTCACCAATAGATCAGGATATGGGTATAGTATTTAACGAATATTGCACCACCTGGGGCAATCCCAGCCTGGCAAATATTAAGAAAATTTGTGATAAATTAAAGGGCAAGGGGATTAAATACCTGGTAATTGACTCCGGCTGGTACGGCAAAAATGATGGCTGGTGGGCCAGCATAGGAGACTGGGATGTAAATTATGACAAGTTTCCCGGTGGATTAAAAAAAGCGGCTGATTATATTCGGGAGTGCGGCATGATCCCCGGTATATGGTTCGAATTTGAATCCGTCGGCAGACAGTCAAGGCATTGGAACAATACCGAGCATCTGCTTAAAAAGGACGGAGTGGTACTGACCGTTGGAGACAAGCGATTCTGGGATATGTCCGACCCTTGGGTTAAGGATTATTTATACAAGGCCGTAATCCAAACTCTTAAGGAATGTGGCTTTGGATATATTAAGGTAGACTACAATGACACCATAGGTATTGGCTGTGACGGAGCGGAAAGCCTGGGTGAGGGATTAAGGCAAAGGGTTGAGGCAAGCAAGGATTTCTTCCGTCTTATAAAGAAGGAAATACCTGATATTGTCATTGAAAACTGCTCAAGCGGCGGTCACAGGCTGGAGCCGTCCTTTATGGAGCTGGTATCCCAGGCAAGCTTCTCCGATGCCCATGAAACGAAGGCGATTCCTATAATTGCGGCTAATGTCCAAAGGGTTATCAAGCCTTCCCAAAGCCAGATATGGGCTGTAATGAGAGCCAGGGACGATGACAACAGAATATATTATTCAATTATTAATACCTTCTTTGGCCGTATGTGCCTTAGCGGGGATATATATGATCTTTCTGACGACCAATGGAAATTAATAGATGAAGGAATAGCCTTCTATAAAGATGCTGCAGAGATTATCAGGGACGGTGTAACCATAAAATATGAAAATAAAACCGCCAGCTACAACAGGCCTGCCGGCGAACAGCTTGTTATCAGAAGGCTTGGAAACAGACTGATGGTTATCGCCCACAGGTTTGAAAATTCACATGACATAGATACTGACTTCCTTAAAGGACGAAAAATTATCCGAGAATATGGCAAAATAGACTGCGACTTTTCCGCCAAGGCCTGGATTTTGGAGGAATAAAGGAGAGGGTGTCGGTTTATGAATTTTTATCAGAGCTTTCATAACAGTAATGATTTTGAAAACATTAACGTTACAGCCATTAACAGGGAGCTTTCCCATTCCCCCTGGGGTGCATACGAGAACGAAGCACAGGCATTAAGCTGCAACAGGACAAAATCCCGCTGGTGTATCTGTCTGGATGGTGTCTGGAAATTTAATCTCTACCCATCACCGGAAAGGGTTGAGCCTTTCTGGCAGGATGGTTATGATCATTCCGACTGGCATGATATTATAGTGCCCGGTAACTGGGAGTTGCAGGGTTTTTCAGAGCCAATCTACACCAATGTCAGCTATCCTTGGAGCCTGCACAAGGCCGGTAGCCATGTCATACATCCCTATGCTGATGAAACGGCTGCTCCCAATCCACCATTTATTCCTGATGATAATCCTACCGGCTGCTATTACAGAAGCTTTATTTTGAATAATGACTGGCTTAAAAGAGATATATTTATAAGCTTTAAAGGGGTCGAAGCAGCCTTTTATTTATGGATTAACGGCAAAGCTGTGGGTTATTCCGAGGACAGCAAGCTTCCGGCTGAATTTAATATCGGCAAATATCTTAATGCAGGAGAAAACAACATAGCCCTGCTGGTAATGAGGTACGCATCCGGCTCGTACCTGGAGGATCAGGATTACTGGTCCCTGTCAGGGATTTTCCGTTCCGTATATCTATATGCCAAGCCCAAGCAAAGGATAGTAGACTGGAAGATTGTTGCCAGACCTGATCTGAATTTAAAATCAGGAGAAGTTAGCGCTGATGTAACCATTAACAGATTCGACGGTTATGCAAAATACAGGGTAAGGCTAAATCTTTATGATTCTGATGGCAGGCTGCTGGCTTCCGACATTTCAGCCATTAAGGCACACGCTGAGTACAGGAGCTATGAAACACCTACCGCCAATACGGCAAGACTCCGGCTAAGTATTGATAACATCAGGCTTTGGAGTCCCGAGGAGCCCTATCTTTATACGGCAACCCTGACCTTGTTGTCACCTGAAGGCGATGAGATTGATTTTGAGAGCAGCAGAATAGGATTTAGACAGATAAAAATTGAAAACGGCATTATATACTTTAACGGTAAGCGGCTTATAGTAAGAGGAGTCAATCGTCATGAACACTCGGCATTAACCGGCAGAAGCCTTTCCCGGATGCAAATGATTGAAGAAATAAAGCTGATGAAAAGGCTTAATATCAACTCTGTCAGAACCTGCCATTACCCGGATGATCCCGACTGGTATGATTTATGTGATGAGTGGGGGCTTTTACTGGTTTGTGAATGTAATCTGGAAACCCATGCTGTCAGCGGTGCCTTGTCCCATAATCCCGCCTGGGCTAGCAATTTCCTGGAAAGAGCCATCCGGATGGTGCTGACCCATAAAAACCATCCCTCCATTTATTCCTGGTCCTTGGGCAATGAGAGCGGAGTGGGCGCTAATCACGCAGCCATGGCAGGCTGGATAAAGGAATACGACCCCGACAGGATTTGCCAATATGAAGCAGGCAATCCCGGCAAAAATATATCTGATATCAGAGCCAATATGTATGCACCGGTCCATGAGATTATGCAAATGCTTACTGATCCGGAGGATAACCGGCCTATTGTACTGGCTGAATATCTCTATCAGATTCGTAACAGTGGCGGCGGCATGAGCAAGTTTTATGAGCTGGTTGAAAAATATAAGCGTTTCCAGGGCGGTTATATCTGGGACTGGATGGATAAGGCTTTGATTAATAAAACTGACGGTATGGAAGAGTATTATGCTTATGGCGGCGATTTTAATGAAAGCTATGTGGATGAGGTTCATCCCGGCTTTATGACAAATAACGGCATAATTATGCCGGATTTGACTCCCAAGCCTGTCGCCTTAGAGGTTAAGCATTATTATTGCCCTCTTATAATCGAAGAGCTAAAATATAACAGCGCCTGGGTGTTGGATCCCGGCCCGGGCCATCTTTTAATAAAAAACAGAAATCTGGTATTGGATTCAAGCCATTATAAGTTAATATATACCGTCAGAGAAAACGGCTATCCTATTAAAACAGATGAATTGAAAATACCCCTAATAAAAGCCGGGGAAGAAGCAAGAGTAAGTCTCGATATACCATTTGATAAAAAGCCGGATAAAAAATACCTGCTGGACATATCCGTCAGATATGCCAGGTCAAACCGCTTTGCACCGGAAGGATATGAGCTGGCCTGTTTCCAGTTTTCACTTGACGGTGGGAGAGGTCTGGCCATTTCCGGCTTATCAGGTATGTCAGGTATGCTAAGTACTGAAACAAGTATAAGAAAAAATGTCAAAGATTCTGATAAAGCAGATGATGATTATAATTTTAATGAAAAAGCTTCAAATGCAGATTATCAGGATTGCTTATGGGAGCTTGAATACCAAAGTGACAGGATTGTAATTAAAACCAAGAATTATGACTTCTCAGTTGCATTTGACAAAAGCAGCGGACTAATATGCTCCTTAATCAAGGACGGCACAGAATATTTGATAAGCGGCCCCAGGGAATGCTTTACCAGACCCTATTCAGGAATTGATGCTCACGATGGCTGGGGCAGATTCCCCCTCTGGAAGGCCTTTGATGAGAGCAGGACTTCTGCCAAACTGGAAAGCATAACAGTTAGACCCGCAGGAGCCGATATGCTTGTTGAAACGGTAAGAAGCGTACGTTTTTCCGATTATCCATGCATCAACAGTGTAAATGCCTTATATATCATTCGGCCTGATGGTAATTTATCTGTCTCCTTCCGCTTTATACTTGATTCTGCTTTACCAGATTTACCAAGGATAGGGGTGGAATTAATTATCCCTGAGAATTTTGAAAGCCTGAAATACTTTGGCCGCGGCCCCCATGAAAATTACAGGGACAGAAAAGGCTCGGCCATACTGGCTGTACATCATAGTACTGTTGAAATGGAGCACTTTCCCTATAATCCGCCTTCCGAAAACGGCGGACATGAGGACTGTCTCTGGCTTTCCTTATCGAATAATTTTGGTAAAGCTATTGTTATATCCTCCGAATCGAAATTTCATTTTGATGTTCACCATAACAGCATAGCTGATTATAAAAAAGCAGGGCATGAGCACGAGTTAATCAGAAGGAAGGAAAGCTATCTCCATATTGATGCAGCCCACAGCGGAATTGGCGGTGATATGGGCTGGAGCAGTTATCTGTCGGAGGAAAATAAAATATTAGCGGGAAGCTATTACTTGGAATTTTGGATCAGGCTGAAATAAGCCAGAATGAATGTCAGAATAATATTATGATCTATTAGGAGGAAAAGACTATGAACTATACGGATAAAAGCCGAATTCTAATTTACACACGCAAGCCACAGAAGGATTATACCGAATCCTTGGCAAACAGTATCCATCTGGCTTATGCTGAAGGAGATTCTGATTTTATTCCCTTGAACAATAATTATGGAATTTTGTTCGCAACAGCTACAATAGATGAGAGAAATGTGATTATGGAAAAGGGACTGAAAAATCCCTGTCTTTTCCGCATGAATGATGGTTCCTTTGGCATAATTGCAGTCAGAGTTGACAAAGACGGAGGTGAAGATCCTGAAAGCAAAGGCCATATCATGCTATGGACCTCTGGTGATTTAACTAGCTTTAAGTACTGTGGCCTGATAAAGCTTCATGAGGATTTATATATAGAAGAAGCCATCTGCGAATTCAATAAAAACAAAAATATATATGAAATACGTTGGCGGGATAAAAGTGGCAGATATTATATCAATACATTAAAAGACCCGTCTGATACAGACAGCGTCTCCGCGCCGGCCGAATCGGAGCCTTATGATAAAAAGCTGCCTGCCACGAAACTGGCTGATATCAATCCCGGCAATATCCTGGAGCTGGAGGATGGCTGCGGCAAGGCTGTATATGATTATTGGACTCCGGTATACAATACCGGGATTGAGCTGCCTGAAAATGTTTGCATAGCTTCAAAGGAAGAGCTAAGGGCCATAAAGGCAACAGCCCGATATTCAGATGGTTCAACTGCCCTCAAGGAGGTTGACTGGGACTTATCCGGCATAGATTTTTCAAAGTCCGGCATTTATAAGGTAAAGGGGCACATCAGGCAAAAGCATTATCCTTTTCCCCTGGCAAAAGGCTATGCAGATCCTGTAATATTGCCCTGGAACGGCAAATATTATTATCTGGCAACCAATGATAATGTCAATGATATCGGTATTTATGTACGCGAAGGCAATACGATAATGGAGCTGTTTAATCCGGGATATAAGGAAAGCATTATTCTGGATACCAATGAGGAAAGAAACCTTATCCAGACCTTCTGGGCTCCTGAGTTTCATATAATAGGCGGTGAGCTTTATATTCTGTTTGCAGTCAGCGGCAAACAGTGGGGACCACAGTGCCATATTATGAAGCTTAAAAAAGGCGGTGATATCATGAGAGCTGAGGACTGGGAATGCCCTGTGCCTGTAAGACGCCAGGACGGCAGTGCCTTAGCTCCTGACGGCATCAGTCTTGATATGACTTATTTTAAGGCGGATGGTGCTTCTTATGTTGTCTGGTCTTACCGTAAAGGCATAGGGACTCCCCTCGATACCGGCTCAATGCTTTATATTGCATCTATCGATGAAAATAATCCGGCAAGACTTACCAGTGAGCCGGTATTGCTTAGCAGACCCTTATATGGTTGGGAAAATATACAGGGTACCATTAATAATGAAGGTCCATACGCTCTTGTTACCGATGATAAGGTATATATTACATATTCCGGCGGAGCTGCATGCGGTTACACCTATGCGGTGGGCCTGCTGGAGATCCCCAAAGGCAGCAACTATCTGGATGCATCTGCATGGAAAAAGTCTACAACTCCTGTATTGTCCTATTATTTCACAGACGGTATATACGGCCCGGGACATAATTCCTTCTTCATCGATAATGACGGCGATCTTATGATAATGTATCACGGTGAGCTTGTTCTTGCCGGCTTTGACACCAGATGCACAGCCATGCACAGGGTACATATCGGTAAAAATAATCGTCCGATTTTTAACATGTCAAAGAAACGTGACCTAAATCCTGCCCTGGCTGATGTTACGCTTACTGTTACGGTAAAATGAGCATAAGGGCAAAGGCCTCTTATTCCTTTATATACTTAAGAGTTTCCATGCCTTCCTTAATCATTTTTTCTATGCTTTGGTTGTGGGACCTGCAGATTCTTTTCAAATCATACAGCTTCTCAGGATCCTTTGTTATCAGATTCACACCAAATTTGACGGACAAGGTTGCCTTAAAGCCCAGCTTTCTTACGATGGCATCCGTATTTTCGTTATATCTTCCGTAAGGATATGTAAAGGTATTCGGTTCGAAATTAATAACCTCCTTAACCTTTTCCTGAAGGGTAAGAAGGTCCCTGGAAAGAAACTCCTCGTATAAAATAAAGGATTCATTTTTTTTCTGATAACAGCCATAACGGCCATTGCTGATTTTATGCAGATTATAGCTGTGATTTTGAATTTCTACCAGGCCCGAATCAACCATTTCCTTAATTTCGTCCCAGGATACATGGGCATAACTGACATTTTTATCATTTACCCTGGAAAAATCGTCAACACTCTTTCCTATTATGGACATAACTATTTTTTTATTATATTTTTTCAATAAAGGAAAGACATTTTTATAGGTATTATATAAGCCGTCATCAAAGGTCAGGATTATGGGATTTTCAGGCAGCTCCACGTCGTAATAGACATAATTTATCAAATCCGTCATGGTTATTGTATTATAATTATTTTCGGTCAGGTAAATCAAATCGCTTTCAAATTCATATGGACTTATTACATCCTTGCCCAGGCCGGTATTTTTTACATGATGGTACATTATTATTGGTACACAGACTCCCCTTTGTACCGACATAACCTGATAGATATCAATAACATCTGTAATAATAGAAGCAGAGAGCAATGCAAAAATGAAGAGCAGCACAAGTACCCTTGCAATACGCTTATGCCTGGATACGTTTTCCATCTGCTATCACCTTTTGTTCATGATATATAATATCTTATGTAACAGAGCTGTTAAGCAGAATATATTAGGGGATAATTCTTGTGCTGTTGCCTGGTCCCAAAATCATAAGGACAAATGCAATCAACTTGTATTAAAAATATCATAGAATGAAGCTGCCCTGCATATCTTTAACTATAACCATAAGGAGGTTTGGCATTATGCTAGGGCAGTTTGATGTTTATAATGATATTCAGGCTAGGACAGGCGGTGAAATATACATAGGCGTGGTTGGGCCGGTCAGAGCAGGCAAGTCAACCTTTATCAGAAGATTTATGGATCTTTTGGTAATACCAAATATTGAGGATGTCCATAGCAGAGAAAGGGCAATCGACGAATTGCCGCAGGCTGCGGCCGGTCGCACTATTATGACGACCGAACCGAAATTCATACCCAAGGAGGCTGCTGAAATTACGATTGGTGAAAACAGCAAGGTAAAAATACGGCTGATAGACTGTGTTGGCTATATGGTAGACGGGGCTACAGGACATATTGAGGATGGACATGAAAGAATGGTGAAGACTCCCTGGTTTGAGGAGGATATTCCCTTCACCCAGGCTGCTGAAATCGGAACTAAAAAGGTTATCAATGATCATTCGACCATTGGCATAGTCGTAACTACCGACGGAAGCTTCGGAGAACTGCCAAGACTCAGCTATATGGCTCCGGAGGAAAAAACTATCACTGAGCTTAAGCAGCTTGGCAAGCCCTTCATAGTATTGCTGAACACGATTAAGCCCTACTCAACCGAAACCATAAAGCTGGCAGAGGATATGTCCCAGTATTACGATGTACCTGTTATGCCTGTAAATGCCGAACAGCTTAAAAAGGACGACATCACCAGAATAATGGAAAATATCCTGTCTGTATTTCCTGTAACCCAGCTGGATTTTTATCTGCCTAAATGGGTTGAAACACTTCCTGCCGATCACTGGCTCAAGCAGGATCTGATTGAAAGCGTCAGAAGCGTATTCTCTAACATTTCAGAGATTAAGGACGCAAAAATTCAGAACTTCAACACCGACAGCAAGTATGTAAAGAGATTCAAGATTGACAATGTGAATATGCAGGACGGCACCGTAAGCGTTACTGTTGATTTTGATGACGTCTATTACTATCAAATCCTAAGTGACATGATAGGAGTACCGATCAGTGACGAATATCAGCTGATATCAACCCTTAGGGAGCTTGCCGCCAAGAAGGCCGAGTTTGAGAGGGTATCTTATGCTGCAAATCAGGTCCGCACCAAAGGCTACGGTATTGTATCGCCTCAGAAGGAGGAAATACGCATCTATGAACCTGAAATAATGAAGCATGGCAGCAAGTATGGAGTTAAAATTAAAGCCAGTGGCCCTTCAATACATATGATTAAGGCTGATATTATTACAGAGGTAGCTCCGATTGTCGGAAGCGAGGAGCAGGCCAAGGATCTGATCAACTACATCAACAGCAATGCTATGGAAAATCCAGACGGCATCTGGGAAACCAACATATTCGGAAAAACCGTACGGCAGCTTGTTGAAGACGGCATAGCAAGCAAAATGAGCAAGCTGACTGATGAGAGCCAGATGAAGCTGCAGGAGACAATGCAAAAGATTATCAACGACAGCAATGGTGGCTTAATTTGCATTATCATCTAACTGTAATTAAAAGTTGCCCAAATTACGTAAACGGCGTAATATGGCAGCTTTTATTTTTGTGTCGACAGTATACAAGCTACCAATAATATAAAATAATCTTTTTACAGTTTTGAATTATATCTTTTGATTTTCGCGGATTTTAAATTATTACAAAAATAATACAGCACCGGTTTTCTGCTGAAATTAAGCTGCTTTGCTCAGTTACCAGAAGACCGGTGCTTCTTTTATATAATAAGTATAAAAGCTTTATCATTTATCATAATAATTTGGATAATATGCTGCAATTGTGAACAGAAGCTAGGCTTAGACTGGGAACTTTATTTTGGTAATTAATTCAGATATTATTTGTTTGACATATAGTTGACAAATTTATTATTACTTGTTATAATGTTCTCGTAATATATTTAACAATTATGTAATATATTTTAACATTTCATTGCTTTAGAATTTGCATTCTGATTACATATGGGATGGACCTGTTTGAAGCGTGATTGGATCAAAACAATGGAGGACATACTATATGAACAGGAAACTGTTAAAGCTTTCTTTGGTTTGTGTAGCAGGATTGGTAATAGTCACAGCGAATCCCAAGACAACTAAAGCCTTTGAAGATGGAATAGCTGGTTTTACATATGATAAAAGCGGATATATTTGTAATGTACCGATTCCGGGATTTAAAAATATCGGTCTGGCTAATGTAGATACTAATTTGCTAATCAGATCCGGCCCGGGGGAGAATAATAAGATAATCGGAAAGCTTCCGAAAAACGCTTGCTGCAACATATTGGAGGAGCGTTCAGACGGATGGACCCATATCTCTGCAGTAACAGCCTCAGGCGAAGCAATAACCGGGTATGTTAAAAGTGAATATCTTATAACAGGCGATTTGGCTACTGAAAGAGCGAAGGAAAGCGGTTCCTATGTGGCAATATCAATGACCAACGGTCTGAATGTCAGAAAGGGCCCGTCCACAAGTTCAACTGTAATAGACCAGATAGCAAAGGGCGAGGAGTTGCTGATTCTGGATTTAAATGACTGTATTGTTACTACCGATGAGCCTGAATATAATGTCTGGGTTAAGGTTGCTCTGGACAGTGATGATGAGGAGGGTTCGGAGGGCTCCTTCGGATATGTGGCAAAGCAGTTTGTTGAGCTGGATTTTAAGCTGCCTTATGCCTTATCAATTAATGAAATTCAATATGGTTCAGGCGTAAGCCAGAAGCGTGTTAACCTTGTTAATTTTGCCAAGGAATATCTGGGCGGCAGATATGTATGGGGCGGCACAAGCCTGAAATCCGGTGTTGACTGCTCAGGCTTCGTTCTCAGAGTATATGAAAAGTTCGGCTACAAGCTTGGCCGTACCTCAAGAGATCAGGCCAGAGGAGGCAAGAGAATTTCCGCATCTGAGCTTAAGCCGGGTGATTTGGTATTCTACGGAAGCTCAAGCTATATCAACCATGTTGCAATATATATCGGCAACGGCAAGATAATACATGCCAGCAACAGAAGAGACGGTATCAAGATTTCCAATATGAGATACAGAAATCCTGTAGCATATGTAAGATACATTAACGATTAGAAAGCAATTTCTTATTAAAATCAATCTACTAAAAGAGAGCTGTTGAATTAGCGCTTGGGTCGCTAATTGCAGCTCTTTAATTTTTTTGCTCTTTAGCTTTGGCAGGATTTTTATGCTTTCCAATCCTGCCAATTCTTCATTGACATGCCTTTGCTAAAACTCTATAATAACCGTAAAAGTCCATATAAATGGATATAATTTAAATGTCATATATTTTCCTTTTACGGGATAACCGTTTCGCAATTCTTATTAAAGTAAATTATTAAAGACAAAGTAATCATAGAGCAAGATACATCATTAGACAGAACAGGAGACAGGCAAATTGATAATTTTATTATATATTCTGGCAGCGATTTTTATTATTGTTATATGGAGCATAATTGAGCAAAGAAACAATAAAAGGAATTTGATCAGCAATCTGCGGGAGCAATGGGGACAGATACCGGAAAGAGAATACAGCTCCGAAAAAATGGAGTATATGCTGGCCTATTACAATTCAATAAAGGATGAGCTCCGCGATGTTGATAAAATAACATGGAATGACCTTGACATGGATGAAATATATGCCCTTATGAACAATACCCAGTGCTCGATAGGGGAGGAATACCTTTATGCCCTGCTGCGCAAGCCCTGCTTTGATCCGGAGGAGCTGGCGGAACGTAACCGGCTTATCAAATATTTTTCCGAGCATGAGGAAGAACGCCTGAAGCTTCAGACCTGTCTTTATAATATCGGTCGTGCGACCCGAATATCTGTTTATGAATATATCAACCGGCTTGGGGAGCAAAAAAGCGGCAGCAACATCTCGCATTACTTAATGAATCTTTCTGTAGTTGTATCCATATGTATGATTTTTGTTATGCCCGCCCTGGGAGGAATAATAACCACAGCAGCAGTGGTGCACAATATTTACCGCTATTACAGGATAAAACCTCTGATAGAAAATTACCTGACAATTATTTCATATATTATAAGACTTCTTGACAACATAAAAAGCATCAGCAGGCTAAATATTCCTGAGTTGGAGAAATATACTGCCGGCCTGAAGCAGGACCATGACCGTTTTAAAAAATTCAGGCGTGGCTCAGCCATACTTGCACCCAGCAAGCCCAGCGGCAGTATTGGTGACATTGACATGATACTGGATTATGTCAGAATGATATTTCATATCGATCTTATAAAATATAATAAAATGCTTGACTTCTTTAAAGACAACCGGCATGTGCTTAACAGGATGTATGAAGGTATAGGTTTTCTTGACAGTATGATAGCAGTGGCCTCCTTCAGGCAGATGCTGCCTCTTTTTTGTGAGCCTGAACTGGAAAAATCAAACAAGCCCTTCATTAAGGTTTGTGATTTATACCATCCATTAATAGCGCAGGCCGTCGCAAATTCAATAAGCGAAAACCGCTCCGTGCTTATAACAGGCTCAAATGCTTCCGGTAAATCTACCTTTATTAAAACCCTGGCAATTAATGCGCTTCTGTCACAGACCATATATACCTCGGTAAGCAGGAATTATAATGCAAGCTATTTTATGATATTTACGTCCATGGCCCTCAAGGACAACCTACTGGGCAATGAAAGCTATTATATTGTAGAAATCAAATCCCTCAGGCGGATAATAAGCCGCATTAATGACGATGTTCCTATGCTTTGCTGTATAGATGAGGTATTAAGGGGCACCAATACCCTTGAAAGAATAGCTGCTTCATCAAGGATATTGTCTTATCTGGCAAAAGGTAATACTCTTGTATTTGCAGCTACCCATGACATTGAGCTGACTCATATTCTTGAAAATGAATTTTCAAATTATCATTTTCAGGAACGCATCGCAGGAAAGGAAATTATCTTTGACTATAAGCTTTATGAAGGCAGAGCCGTATCCAAAAATGCCATCAAGCTTCTTGATATGATGAATTTTCCGAATGAGATTACTGCTGATGCGGAGCAGGCTGCGGAGGCGTTTTTAAGAGATGGCGAATGGAGTATTTTAATATAGATTTCGGAGGAACAGGCATGATGGATGTAACCATTTATACCGACGGCAGCGCAAGAGGCAACCCTGACGGCCCCGGAGGATATGGAACCATAATTGTATATGTTGATACAAAAGGCAATGTTCATGAAAGAGAATACAGCGCAGGCTTTAAAAAAACAACCAACAACCGTATGGAGCTTATGGCTGCTATTGTTGGTCTGGAGGCACTTACAAAGCCCTGCAATGTTCTGATATATTCCGACTCCCAGTATCTTGTCAAGGCCTTTAATGAAAACTGGCTGGAGGGGTGGATAAAAAGAGGCTGGAAGACCAGCTCAAAGGAGCCGGTTAAGAACATAGATCTATGGAAGAGGCTGCTTAAAGCAATGGAGCCTCATAGGGTCAGATTTGAATGGGTGCGGGGCCATAACGGCCATCCCATGAATGAGCGTTGTGACAGGCTGGCTACAGCGGCGGCGGACGGAGATAATCTGGCTGATGATATCATAGCCGAACAGGCTTAAAATCATTGCATTCATTTCTTTCTGCATGATATAATTATGCAGGTATCAGAAAAAATCATGCAGGCATTATAAAACATTATAAATTAAAGATATAAGTATTATATACAAATGAAAGGAAGGGCTCAATGGACCAGTTAACCCCACTGATGCAGCAATATATGCAAATTAAAGCCCAGTATAAGGACTGCATTCTTTTTTACCGACTTGGTGATTTCTATGAAATGTTCTATGAAGATGCCGAAATATGCTCAAAGGAGCTGGAAATAGTATTAACAGGTAAAAATGTGGGTCAGGAAGTCAGGGCGCCCATGTGTGGCGTTCCTTATCATGCTGTCGACAATTATCTAAGCAAGCTGGTGAGCCGGGGCTACCGGGTCGCTATATGTGAGCAGGTTGAGGACCCCAAGACCGCTAAAGGTATAGTAAAAAGAGAGGTTATCCGTATAGTTACCCCCGGTACTATTAACACCCAGGCTCTTGATGAAAGCAGAAATAATTACCTGATGGCCATTATACATACAGCAAATGCATTCGGTATTTCCATAGTTGATGTATCCACCGGCGATTACTATGTGACAGAGGTTGACTCTGAAAGGAAGCTGATGGACGAAATATACAAGTGGTCACCATCTGAAATCATTTGCAATGATTCTTTTTTTGTTTCCGGAGTCAATATTGATGTTATAAAAAATATAAGCGGGTTGACCTTATCTCCCTTAGAGCCCTGGTATTTTGATGATGAATTGTGCATACGGGCCCTGAAGGAGCATTTTAATGTAAGTTCACTGGACGGGTTGGGGCTTAAGGATTATACCATCGGCACCATAGCCGCCGGCTGCATCATGCAGTACCTTAACGAGACCCAGAAGAATTCACTGTCCCATATAGTTAAGCTTACACCCTATACCTATGACAAATACATGCTCCTGGACAGTTCAACAATCCGCAATCTTGAACTGACACAGACAATCAGGGAAAAAAGCAAAAAAGGCTCGCTTCTTTGGGTGCTGGATAAGACCAGAACCGCCATGGGAGCAAGACTGCTTCGCAGTTATATTGAACAGCCGCTGATTGATTTGGATATGATTAATTTAAGGCTGGATGCTGTCAGTCAGTTTAAGGAGAATATGATAACCCGTGAGGAGATCAGGGAGTATCTTAATTCAATATATGATCTTGAGCGCCTGCTGAGCAAAATCAGCTACAAAAGCGCTAATCCAAGGGATTTGATTGCTTTCAGCAGCTCCCTTTCCATGCTTCCGCATGTTAAGTTTTTATTGAAGGAATTTGACTGCGGTCTGCTAAGGGAAATATATGAAGAGCTTGACACCCTTGATGATATATGTCAGCTTATTAATTCTGCCATTAATGAGGATCCCCCTCTTAATGTAAAGGAGGGCGGTATTATTAAGGAAGGCTACAATGAAGAGGTGGACCGGCTCAGGAGGGCAAAAACCGAAGGCAAGGACTGGCTCATGGAGCTGGAGGCAAAGGAACGGGATGCCACCGGAATTAAGAATCTTCGTGTAAAGTTCAACAGGGTGTTCGGCTATTATTTCGAGGTTACGAATTCATATAAAAATCTGGTGCCTGCCGACTGGATTCGCAAGCAGACTCTGGCAAATGCAGAGCGTTACACCACACCCAGGCTGAAGGAGCTGGAGGATATCATACTGGGTGCGGAGGACAAGCTCTTTTCCCTTGAGTACGATCTCTTCTGTGAGGTCAGGGACCGGATTGCCCTGGAGGTAAAGCGGATTCAGCAGACAGCCAAGGCTGTTGCAAAAATTGATGTTTTTACCACTTTGGCACTGGTAGCCGAGCAGAATAACTATACAAGGCCGAACATGAACACCGGTGGAGTTATCAGTATAAAAAACGGCCGTCATCCGGTTGTAGAACGGATGATCCCTCACGATATGTTTGTAGCCAATGACACCCATCTTGACAATAAGGCCAACAGGCTGGCTATTATAACCGGCCCCAATATGGCGGGCAAATCCACCTATATGAGACAGACCGCCCTGATTGTGCTGATGGCCCAGATAGGAAGCTTTGTTCCGGCAGACAGTGCCAGCATCAGCGTTGTGGACAGGATTTTTACCAGGGTAGGAGCCAGTGATGATCTGGCCAGCGGCCAGAGTACCTTTATGGTGGAAATGACCGAGGTGGCCAATATACTTCGCAATGCCACAAAAAACAGCCTCCTTATACTGGATGAAATAGGACGAGGCACCTCAACCTTTGACGGCTTAAGCATAGCCTGGGCGGTTATAGAGCATATCAGCAATCCCCAGCTGCTGGGGGCAAAAACCCTGTTTGCCACCCACTATCATGAGCTTACTGAGCTGGAAGGCAGGCTGGACGGGGTTAACAACTACTGTATAGCCGTTAAGGAGCAGGGGGATGATATTGTTTTCCTGCGTAAAATTGTAAAAGGCGGTGCGGATAAAAGCTACGGCATACAGGTGGCCAAGCTGGCCGGAGTACCGGCGTCGGTTTTAAAGCGGGCTTCTGAGATTGCCGCCCAGCTGTCCGGCAATGACCTTGCTAAAAAAACCAAAAAGCTGGCTGAGGCTGAAGCAGCCGAAGCTGATGCAAGCGGCCTGAAATATGTCCAGGAAAAGCTGGAGCTTGAGCCGCAGCAGGAAATTGGCAAGGCTGACAACGAGAAAGAAAAGCAGGCAAAAGAAAGCAGGCAGAAAATCCAGGCTATGCAGCTGTCCTTGTTTGCGCTGACCGGTGTGGAGGATATTATAGCAGAGCTGAGGGATCTTGAAATTGAAAGACTGACACCAATTGATGCAATGAACAAGCTTTATCAAATCCAAAAAATGATAAAGGACAGGATTTAAGAGAGGAATTTTACGGAGGATTATTATGTCGTCTATTCATCTGCTTGATGAAAATACAATAAACCAGATAGCAGCCGGTGAGGTGGTGGAGCGGCCGAGCGCCGTTGTCAAGGAGCTGGTGGAAAATGCCATGGACGCAAAGGCAACAGCAATAACTGTTGAAATAAAGGATGGAGGCTTAAGCTTTATACGTGTCACCGACAACGGTACAGGTATAGCCAGGGATGATATCCCACTGGCCTTTATGCGTCACGCCACCAGCAAGATATACATGGCGGAGGATCTGCTATGCATAAAAAGCCTGGGCTTCAGGGGCGAGGCACTTTCCAGCATTGCTGCGGTAGCCCAGGTTGAGCTGATAACAAAGACTTCGTCAGCGCTGAACGGCTACCGTTATATAATAGAGGGCGGTGTAGAAAAGAGTATTGAGGAAATAGGCTGCCCATCAGGCACAACCATATTAGTCCGCAATCTGTTCTACAACACACCGGCCCGCAGGAAGTTTCTGAAATCAGCCACTACTGAGGCAGGTTATATAGGGGATCTTATGGAAAAGATCCTGGTGGCCCATCCTGAGGTATCATTTAAGTATATTGTCAATAACCAGATTAAGCTTCAGTCCTCCGGCAATAATAACACTAAGGATATCCTTTACAGCATTTTTGGCAGAGACATTGCCAGCCAGCTGCTCATTTTAGGACATGAAGGCGACAAGGTAAAAATAAACGGCTATATCGCTAAGCCTGGCATCAGCCGCAGCAACAGAGCTTTTGAAAATTATTTCATAAACGGAAGGTACATCAAAAATCATATAATTACCAAAGCCATTGAAGATGCATACAAGCCCTTTCTGATGCAGCATAAATATCCCTTTACATCAATATATCTTGAGATCGAGCCTTCTCTTATAGATGTCAATGTCCATCCTCAAAAGATGGAGCTAAGACTTAGAAACGGTGAAGAAATTTATCAGCTGCTTTACAATCTTATCCGAAATACGCTGTCAAACAATGAACTGATTCCAAGGGTAAGCCTGTCTGAGCCGGGTGGAGGCAAAGCAGACAGAACTGATGATATGCAAGCCGTCAGTATGCCTGAACCATTTGAGACAAACAGGCGAACCTACATGCAGGAGCAGGCGGCAGGGCGGTATGAATATGAACACAGCAAAGGCCGGAATATGTATCAAAGGCTGGCTGATAAAAATGCTGACTATCTATCAGCCACCCGGCCCTTGATACAGGCTGATATAGAAATCCCAGGCTTACTTAAGCCCAACAATGATCAATCAATCGATACAGCTAACCCGGCTGAAAGGGAAGCTGCGGGAAATCAAGAGCTTGTATCCGGCAAAGGAAATTTCAAAGACGCAGCCGGTACGGAAAGTTCCGACCCGGAAGCTGTGAATAGATACTCAGATGCTTCGGCTGATACAGAAAACCCTAATCCCGGCACAGAAGGCCCGGAAGCTGTGACCACCACGGGAAATACAGATGCTGTTGTCACTGCTGGAAATGCCTCTTCAGGAAATACAGAGGCAACAACTGTTGAAGAAAATATTAAAGAGGCTGCTGGCTTATCTGAAGCTGCAGCTGATGCCGGCAGTAGAAGACTGGTTGCCGAGCAGATGACCCTGTTTGATTCTGCGGCTAGCGATGATCAGACTCCATTTATATCCGGTAAAGCTATGGAGGAGCACAAGATTATAGGTCAGCTTTTTAACACCTATTGGCTGGTGGAATACAAAAGGGAGCTCTATATAATAGATCAGCATGCAGCCCATGAAAAGGTTCTTTATGAAAGGCTTATGGCTGCGGCAAAAAATAAAGCCTTCCATTCCCAGCAGCTTATGCCGCCTCTTGTGCTGACCCTTACCCTAAAGGAGCAGGAGGTAATAAATAAGCATGAGGATGTGCTTAGACAGCTGGGCTATGAATTTGAGCATTTTGGCGGCAACGAATATTCCATCAGGGCGGTACCGGCTGATTTATACAGCCTTTCGGAAAAAGTCCTGCTTTTGGAGTTTATTGATGAGCTGGCCGAAGAAGCCATGAGTAATATAGGAAGCAGCACATCCATACTTGAAAAAATCGCCTCCATATCCTGCAAGGCGGCAGTAAAAGCCAACCATGCCATGTCATATGATGAGGCACTGACATTAATTAAAGAGCTTCTTACCCTTGAAAATCCTTATAATTGCCCGCACGGAAGGCCGGTAATTATATCAATGAGCCAGTATGAGCTGGAGAGGAAATTCAAAAGAATAATTTAGATTCGGCCGTTCCTATAATATACAGCCGGAGATTAGCAGGATTTAGCTGATGAAGAGCCATAATAAAGAGGTAGACTATGGACAAGAAACCGTTGATTATACTGACAGGCCCTACTGCAGTAGGCAAAAGCTCCCTATCAATATCCCTGGCAAAAAGGATAAACGCTGAAATTATTTCTGCTGATTCCATGCAAGTATACAAGGGCATGGATATCGGAACAGCCAAGATTAAGCCTGAGGAAATGGAAGGAGTTGCCCATTATCTTATAGATGAGCTGGAGCCGGATGAAGAATTCAATGTAGTCAAATTCAAGCAAATGGCAAGGATTTTTATGGAGCAGATATATGCCAAAGACAAAATTCCTGTTCTCGTGGGGGGAACAGCCTTTTACATTCAGGCCCTTTTATACGACATTGATTTTGGTGAAAGTGAAACCGACAGCACCTACAGAGATTATCTTACAGAGCTAGCCAGGCAGAAGGGAAATGAGTATCTCCACAATTTACTTTTAGAGCTTGACCCTGAAAGCGCAGCAGCCATCCATCCCAATAACCTTAAGCGTGTTATACGGGCTTTGGAATATCACAGGCAAACCGGCAAAAAAATCTCCGAGCACAACAGGGAGCAAAAGGCAAAGGCATCACCATATAACTTTTGCTACTTTGTCCTGAACAGGGACAGAGCCGCCCTTTATGACAGCATAAATAAAAGAGTCGATCAGATGATGGAGGAGGGGCTCCTAGATGAGGTAAAGGCTCTGAAGGAAGCCGGCTATGGCAGAGAGCTTGTAAGCATGCAGGGCCTGGGATATAAGGAGCTTCTTGCCTATCTTAACGGTGAATGCAGCCTGGAGGAGGCAATCGAAATCCTCAAAAGAGACACCAGGCATTTTGCCAAAAGGCAGCTTACCTGGTTCAAGCATGAAAGGGACGTTATATGGGTTAATAAGGATAATTTTTCATCAGAGGAAGAAATCCTGGATTATATGACCGATATCTTGAAAGCAAAATCAATTATATAGAGTAGGAACTGTATTCTCACAGCAGGCACTCCTGCCACAAAAACTATTTAACTGTTATACTGCGTTTATTTACTTGAAGTATTGACAAGGCAACTTGTTTTTTTTACATTATATTACAGGAGGAAAGTGTTTTGGATAAATCCAATTTAAATAAAATATATGAGGAGCTGGGCCTTAGTGACAAGGTGATCGCCTATTGCTCCGAAATAGAGGACAAGCTTTCACAGCGCTTTATATCAATTGATAAGGTGGCCGAATTCAATCAGCTGAAAATCCTTAAGGCCATGCAGGACAACCGCTTAAGCGATGTGCATTTCGCAGCCACTACAGGCTATGGCTACAATGATATGGGCAGGGATACGCTTGAGAGAGTTTATGCGGATGTATTCAGAGCTGAGGATGCCCTGGTAAGGCCCCAGCTTATTAGCGGTACTCATGCGCTGACGGTTGCCCTGGCCGGCAATCTGCGCCCGCATGATGAAATTATTTCACCTGTGGGAAAGCCCTATGACACTCTTGAAGGAGTAATAGGAATAAAACCACGTAAAGGCTCCCTGGCCGAATATGGCATCAGCTACCGCCAGGTGGAGCTGTTGCCTGACGGCAGCTTTGACTGGGATGGTATCCGTGCGGCAATTAATGATAATACAAGGCTTGCCACCATACAGCGTTCCAAAGGATATGCCAGCCGTCCCACCTTGTCCGTTGAAAAAATAGGAGAGCTGATCCGTTTCATAAAAAGCATTAAACCTGATGTAATATGCATGGTTGACAACTGCTATGGTGAATTTGTCGATGCAATCGAGCCTACAGAAGTAGGAGCTGATTTGTGCGTGGGTTCACTGATAAAAAATCCCGGAGGCGGTCTGGCACCAATAGGCGGCTATATCGTCGGTAAAGCCGAATATGTTGAAAATGCAGCTTATCGGCTTACAGCCCCTGGACTGGGCAAGGAGGTTGGTGCCAGCCTGGGAGTATTGCCTTCTCTTTATCAGGGCTTGTTTTTGTCACCTCAGGTGGTGGCAGCCGCCTTAAAGGGCGCCATTTATGCCGCCAATATATATGAAAGCCTGGGCTTTGACGTATTGCCCAACGGAGCTGAGGAAAGGCATGATATTATACAGGCCGTAACACTTAATTCGGCGGAGGCTGTAATAGCATTTTGCAAAGGCATACAGGCAGCAGCCCCTGTTGACAGCCATGTTACCCCCGAACCCTGGGATATGCCGGGCTATGACTGTGATGTTATAATGGCGGCAGGAGCCTTTGTTCAGGGTTCATCTATAGAGCTGTCGGCCGACGCACCTATAAGGCCTCCTTTCACAGTATTTTTCCAGGGAGGACTTACCTGGCATCATGCAAAATTCGGAATTATGATGTCACTTCAGAAGCTTTTTGAGAATGGAATAATAAAGCTATAGTTCAAAGTTTTTCATATACAAAACAGGACAGTTATGATACAATTAATTTTGATTATGAGTTGCTATATCGGCTGTTTAACGCATATATTGCGATAAGCCGCCTGATAAGCGCAATCGGAAGGAGGCACTGATTGGCGTGGCCAGATCATCCAGAACCATAGGCAAAAATCAATGGGCACTTTTTCTTTTGCTTCTGTTGGGAATAGTAGCAGGAAGCTTTTTGGGATATTTGACCCGAGGCATTAAATTTCTTGAATGGCTGGATAAGGGAATTTACTTTTCTATAGGAGACAGTGATACTACAAGTGTAGTAACTCTTAATCTTGGGGCCCTGATAATCAATTTTGGCTTAAAGCTTAAGATTACAATGGGAAGTGTAATCGGTGCCATCGCTTCAGTCATCATATATCGCAAGCTATAAATAACATTTAATATCGAAAGCTATAGAATTACATATATAATATATAATTGTATAGGAATTCAGACGGATTTCTATACGTGCTTTGCCCCTGATTTCCTGGAGAGAGAGGAAAAACAGGAGGGAAAAATGAAAAGCAATTATCTTACCGTTAAGGAATTACCCATGTCCGAGCGCCCATATGAAAAATGTGAGAATTATGGGGCAGCCGCCTTATCCGATGCCGAGCTTTTGGCTGTAATTTTAAGGACAGGCACGAAGGAGCAGAGAGTTATTGATCTTGCGGTGAATATTTTGAATTATTCCACTAGCTGCCCCGGCTTGCTGGGATTAAATTATCTTACTATGAAGGACCTGATGAGCATTAAGGGAGTAGGACGGGTAAAAGCAATTGAGCTGCTTTGTCTTACAGAGCTGACCAAGCGCATGTCCAAGCAAATGCGCCGTGAAAGCATTAAGCTGCTTACACCGGAAAGTGTAGCGGGTTATTATATGCAGGATATGAGGCATCTAACCAATGAGCAGGTTCTGCTGGTAATGCTGGACTCCAAAAACAGAATTATAAAGGATATGATTATCTCCGAGGGTACGGTCAATGCCTCAATAATGCCTACAAGGGAAGTTTATGTGCATGCTCTGAAATATGAAGCTGTCAATATAATCCTGATCCATAACCATCCGAGCGGAGACCCTACCCCAAGCGCAGAGGATATCCGGGTTACAAAGCGCCTGGTGGAGGCCGGCAATTTAATAGGAATATCGCTTATGGATCATATAATAATTGGCGATAATAGATATGTCAGCTTAAAAGAGCAGGGTATTTTTTAATAGTCGAGTTAAGTTTTGGGAGGTTATATCAGTATGACATCTAGGGTTTATGGAATAGATTTCGGGACAAGCACAATCAAGATATACCGCAAGGGACATGGCGTTGTCCTTGACGAACGCAATATTATAGCCATATCCGACAATAAAAGGATAATTGCCGGCGGCAATGATGCATTTGACATGTATGAAAAAGCACCGGCAAACATTAAGATTTCTTACCCTGTACGGAATGGTGTAATCGCAGATGTTGCTGATATGACCGCTCTGCTAAACTTTTTCATGAAGCGTCTTAGCACAGGCAAGCGACCCGGCGCCGCTGATTTTATAGTAGCCACTCCTACGGATATTACCGAGGTTGAGCGCCGGGCCTTCTATGACCTGATAGCCAGCTCAGGCTTGAAGGTCGGCCGTATAAAAATTGTTGAAAAGCCAATCGCAGATGCGGTTGGAGCAGGCCTGAATGTTACAACCGCCCATGGGGTAATGATAGTGGATATAGGAGCGGATACAACCGAGCTGTCAATCCTTTCTCTGGGCGGAATTGTGCTCAGCAAGCTTATTCCTGTAGGCGGCAATAAATTTGATGAAGCCATAAAAAGTATGGTAAAGCGCAAGTATAATCTTTATATCGGCGACAAAACGGCAGAATATATCAAGAAAAATCTGGCTGGAGCCATGCCCACAGTCAGGGGCAGTGTCAAAATATTTGGCCGTGATGTCGTATCAGGTCTTCCTGCTGAAATGGAGATTGATGCCACCGATGTATATGAAGCTATATCAGAGCATCTTTATACAATAGTCGATGCAAGCAAAATAATCCTTGAGAGAACACCTCCGGAGATTACTTCGGATATCATCGACAGCGGAGTGTATATAACAGGGGGGGCGGCACAGATAACAGCGCTTGATGAGCTTCTGCACAAGGAAACCGACTTAAAGATCAATATTTGTCCTGATCCGGCCAATACTGTGGTTAATGGACTTGGCAGAATCATGGAGGAAGCAAAGCTGAGCTCGCTGGCAAATTCATTGCGGACAAAGTCCTTAAGCTAAGTAATAAAAGCCGTATTTCGGTTGCTGATACCGATTAGTGCAGTATGGAGAGTATTATGAAACGAAGAACTAAAATAAATATAAACCCAAAGCATGTTCTCATGTTTTGTGTTTTTATATCTGCCCTGCTTATAATTATTTCACTGCGTTTCGGTGAAAAGCTTAAGCCTGTGAAGGAAGCTGTAGGTTCGGCAATTACTCCGATGCAGCGGGGTATTAATGTAGTCGGCATGTTTATATCCGACAAGCTGGATAATTTCAAAAAAATAAATGAACTGCTGGAGGAAAATGAAAGGCTGAAAGAGCAGGTTAATGTCCTTTCATATGAGAATAAGCTTCTGCTGCAGGATAAAAGAGAGCTGGATGAGCTTAGAAGGCTATTCAAGCTTGACCAGAAATATCTTGATTATCCGAAGGTAGCGGCACATGTAATAAGCAAGGATTCTGACAACTGGTATAATGTATTTACAATTGACAAAGGTACCAGAGACGGTCTGGCCAAAAACATGAACGTTTTGGCGGGCAATGGTCTTGCAGGAATTATAATTGAGGCTCACTATAATTATTCAATAGTCAGATCTATTATAGATGATAACAGCAGTGTCAGCGGAATGATTCTGGACAGCTCTGATCTTTGCATAGTCAAAGGTGATCTGCAGTTGATGGACGAGGGAAAAATCCGGGTTGAGCATATTGATATAGCCACTGACGTAAAGGAAGGGGCAGAAGTGGTAACATCCCATATAAGCGACTATTTCTTTGAAGGCATATCCATCGGCTATATCACAGAGATTAAGGTTGATGCCAGCAAGATGACCAAGACAGCTTACCTGAAGCCTGTTGTTGACTTTGAAAGATTAGAGGAGGTCCTGATTATTACCGAGCTGAAGGAACCCTTGATAGATTAAGAAAAGTAGGTATTATAAGTGAAACGGCTGATTGTGTATTTTTTAGAAATAATTGTTTGCTTTATAATTCAAACCGCTTGCTTCAGATATTTTGCACTGGCTAATATAATGCCAAACCTTCTTCTTATACTGATAGTTTCTTCAGCTTACATGCGAGGACGCATGGCAGGGCTTTTAATTGGCTTTTTTTCCGGCCTGCTGGTGGATCTTATGTATGGCAGCTTTGTTATCGGCCAGTATTCCCAGTCGGGTGAATATATAAGCTATTCAATAATAGGTATTCATGCCTTGCTTTACCTTTTAATCGGATACTTTGTTGGATATACCCATCGTTTTTACTCATACGACGATTACACCCTGCCTCTTATAATTGTAGCGATCAGTAATTTTTTATATAAGTTTATTTATTATATTATTGAATTCCTGCTAAGGGGCAGGCTTAATTTTGTCTACTATCTGAGAAGGTTTATCATACCTGAGGTTATTTATACGGTTGCGGCTTCGGTTTTGGTGTATAAGCTCCTACATATGATTAATCATCGCCTAAATCGTAAAAATGAAGAACTGGTATAGGAGGAGGTAGAGCCTTGCTTGACATAATACTGGATTATATTAAAAATTTGCTGAAGTCAAGACTTTTTCCTATAACATTAATCTTTATAGCTCTTTTTGCTATTATTATAAACAGATTATTTATACTGCAAATTGTAAACGGACCAGAGACCGCTATTAAGAATGAAACAAAATATAACAAACCAAGAGAGATTAAAAGTACCAGGGGCAATATATACGACCGCAACGGAAAGCTGCTTGCCTCCAATGTCTTATCCTATACCATTGTAATGGATGACAGCACACAAATAGAAAACAACAGGCATAGAAATGAAATCATCCATAAGCTGGTCAAAATCATTGAAAAAAATAATGATGAGCTTGATACCGAATTTTATATCAGGCAAACGGATAATGGTGAATTGGAGTTTACAGTAGAAGGGTCGGCTCTCACCCGCTTTCTGAAGAATGTGTATGTTTATATACTTGACGATAAAAGCAAGCTGTCCCAGGAGCAGATGAAGGCATATATGAAAAGTGCCTATTCCTATCTTGTTCTGGGGGAAACAGAACTGACCGACAGCCAGAAGAGAACACTTGCCCAGGATACCTATGAATTCCTCCGAAAGGGTACGGGGGACAATTATACCCATATGTTTGATATTGAAGATTCCTATTCTGTGGAGGACACCCTGAAAATAATGAGTGTCCGTTATGCTTTGTTTATTAACTACCCCAAATACAAGCAAATAACAATTGCCTCCAATGTAAGCGATATGACTGTAGCGGCAGTTGAAGAAAACAAAGCTGATCTGCCGGGGGTAAAGGTGGAGCAGCTGACACAGCGGGTATATCATGATGCCTTATATATGGCTCATATAATTGGTTATACAGGCCTGATCAGCTCAGAGGAACTGGAGCGGGCGGAGCTTGAGGGTCTTGATTATAATTCCACAGACTATATAGGTAAAACCGGTGTAGAAAAGGAATTTGAGCGGGAGCTTGCCGGCATCAAGGGTAGTGAGAATGTTGTTGTCAATAATGCCGGCAAGGTGGTAATGGTTACCGACCGTAAGGATCCGGTAGCAGGAAATGACATATATCTTACCATAGACAGCGACCTGCAGCGTAATGCCTATCTTATACTTGAACGCAAGATAGCCCAGATACTGCTGAAGAACATCGTTCCAACCATGAATTACGGCAGTAAGGGCGAAAGCGCAGCAGATATCAAGATACCTATTTATGAGATATATTATGCTCTTATAAATAATAATGTAATCGACATCAAAGCCTTTGATGATCCGGATGCTACCGAGCTGGAACAAAAAGTATACAATAAATATCTTGAGGAAAGGGACAAGATTTTCTCAAAATACAGGGAGCTCCTAGCCACTGACAGCAAAACCACCAACAAACAGGCCGGAGATATGGAGGAATTCCTGGACTACTATTACGATGTACTGGTGAAGCAGGATATACTGATGAAAAGCAGCATACCGTCAGATGACAGTATTTACAAGAGCTATCAGAATGACACCACCAGTCTCAGCCGCTTTTTACAGCATGCAATTGCAAACAACTGGATAGATCTGTCCAAGCTGGGGATCGGCTCAGATTTTTATATTGCCGACGAAATATATAATAAGCTGTTGGATTATGTCGAAGAACTACTAAAAAAAGATGACAGCTTCCAGAAAAAAATATACCGTAAGCTTATTTTTTCATATAAGCTGTCAGGTACTGAAATTTGTCTTTTATTATTTGATCAAGGTGTGTTAGAATATAATAGCAGTGAAATTAACAACCTAAAGAATGGCAGAACTTCTGCCTATACCTTCCTGACCGACAAGATTAAATCGCTTGATATAACGCCTGCAATGCTTGCCCTTGAGCCCTGCAGCGGTTCTCTGGTTATTACAGATATCAATACAGGCGAGGTATTGGCATTGGTGACATATCCGAGCTATGACAATAATTTGTTTGCCAATAAAATTGATTACCAATACTATAGCAAGCTGAGTAATGACAAATCACTCCCTCTGCGTAATCGTCCGATTATGCAAAGGACGGCACCCGGCTCAACCTTCAAAATGGTGACATCCTTTGCCGCCCTGGAGGAGGGTGTGGTAACCCCCTATGAAAGAATCAGGGATTTGGGTGAGTTTGAAAAACTGACGCTTGCTCCCAAATGTCATATTTATCCGGGTTCACACGGTTCTGTTAATTTGACCGACGCCCTGAAGGTATCCTGCAACTATTTCTTCTATGAAATGGGATGGCGGCTTGGCACCACAAGCAGCGGTGAGTATGATTCCAATCTTGGTCTGTCAAAAATCCAGAAATATGCCACGCTTTTTGGCCTGAACGAGCCATCCGGTATCGAGCTTGATGAAGCCTTGCCTCAGATTTCAAACATAGACGCTGTAAGATCTGCAATAGGACAAGGCTCCAATGATTATACACCTGCTCAGCTGGCCCGTTATGTAACAACTCTGGCCAATCGCGGCAAATGCTTTAGCCTTACCATACTGGACAAGATAGTAGACAGTGATGGCAGGGTAATCATGGATAATCAGGCCAGCATATTGCATGATCTGACGGACTTTTCGGAAACCAGCTGGGAAAGTGTCCTGCAGGGCATGAAGGATGTTGTCAACAATCCCAACGGCGGTTCCGTATACAAGATATTCAAGGATTTTCCTGTAACCGTGGCCGGAAAAACAGGTACCTCACAGATAAGCAAGGTACACCCCAACAATGCGCTATTCGTATCATTTGCTCCTTATGAAAAACCTGAGATAGCCGTAGTGGCAGTTATACCGAATGGCTATACCTCCCATAATGCGGCTGAACTCGCTAAGGATATATATTCACTTTACTTCGGCCTTCAGGACGCCAAGAGCCTGATTGAAGGAAATATTGAGTTAGAAGATGTTCACGCCGGTGGTATTCTTGAATAGGCCCAAACAGGCTATGAGTCTGTTTGTGTAAAACGACAGGAATTAACGATATGGTTAGCCTGTCCAGCTATTTGTTTGACAGGAGGAATGGAGGTTTATATGAATAATTCCGTCATTATAAAAGGAAATAAATACGGTATCGTTGTTGTATTAAATCCGGATTTGACATTTGACGAATTAAAGCAGCAGATAAAGCAAAAATTCCAGGAATCCAGCAAATTTTTTGAAAATGCCAAAATGGCAATAAGCTTTGAAGGCCGGAAGCTGACAACGGATGAACAGCGTGAGATTCTGGATATAATACATGAGAATACCGATATGCACATTATATGTGTAATTGAAAATGATCCGGAGGTGGAAAAACGCTTCCAAAAGCCCCTGGAGCAGAAGCTTATGGAGCTGTCCAACAATACAGGCCAGTTTTATAAGGGAATACTTCGTTCGGGAACCTCACTGGAATTTGAAACCAGCGTTGTTATAATAGGGGACGTAAACCATGGTGCAAGGGTAGTGTCCAAGGGCAATATAATCGTTCTTGGTTCCCTTAAGGGAACAGCATATGCCGGAGCCTGCGGCAATACCAATTCCTTTGTTGTTGCCCTTAATATGGAACCCACCCAAATCAGGATAGCGGATGTTATAGCCAGGTCACCGGACAAGCCTGTAAAGGACGAGGTAAAGGAAGCAAAGATAGCATTTCTTGAGGACGGCAATATTTATATAGAGCCTCTGACCAAAAATATTTTGCAGGATATCAGATTATAAACAGGGATTTTCAAAATGTTAAATATATGTTATATTTTATAATAGTAATACTTAGCATAAGATTATAGTTTCAAATAATATAATTAAAATCAAAACAGAAGAAAATCTCCCGTTCTGGTGGGAGCCTATTTTCTAGTATTGCTTGGAGGATTGAGTATGGGAGAAGTAATAGTTGTTACATCCGGAAAGGGTGGCGTTGGCAAAACAACGACTACTGCAAATGTTGGTACAGGCCTGGCCATGCTGGGCAAAAAGGTAGTACTGATTGATACCGATATAGGATTGAGAAATCTGGATGTTGTTATGGGTTTGGAAAACCGTATAGTTTACAATCTCGTCGATGTTATTGAGGGGGCCTGCAGAATTCGCAATGCACTGATAAAGGACAAGCGTTTCCCTAACCTTTACCTTTTGCCTTCGGCGCAGACAAGAGACAAAAATGCGGTAACACCCGAACAGATGAAAAAACTGGCGGATGAGCTCCGTGACGAATTTGATTACATAATACTTGACTGTCCCGCCGGAATAGAGCAGGGCTTTAAGAATGCTATAGCCGGAGCGGACAGAGCCTTGGTTGTTACCACACCTGAGGTCAGCGCAGTAAGAGATGCCGACAGAATAATCGGTCTTCTTGAGGCAAATGAAATGAAGCAGGTACACTTGATTGTAAACAGAATCCGCATGGATATGGTAAAACGCGGAGATATGATGTCAAGTGATGATGTTTGTGAAATTCTAGCAATAGACTTGATTGGTATAGTGCCTGATGACGAGAACATAGTTATATCCACCAATCAGGGTGAGCCTTTGGTAGGTTCTGATTCACTTGCCGGAAGAGCCTTTATGAATATCTGCCAGCGAATTATGGGCGAAGATGTGCCATTTATGGAATTAGATGAAAAACGCAGCATATTCAGTAGGCTATTTGGAAAACATAAGAAAAACTAAGGAGGTACATTATGGGCTTTTCCGATTTCTTTAGGAAAAAAGGAACCAGCAGCATTGCAAAGGACAGATTGAAGCTGGTTTTGGTGTCTGATCGTGCAGGTTGCTCTCCGGAGATAATGGAACAGATAAAGAATGATATTATCGCCGTTATATCAAAATACATTGAAATTGACCTGGACGGCCTGGATATCAAGATTACACAGACGGAATCTGAAAGCAATAACGGTACGGTTCCTGCGTTGTTTGCCAATATACCAATCAAGGACTTAAAGGCTTCAAAAAGGTAAAGGATGTAGACCGGATGTTTAATATATTAAAGCAATATCAATATAAAAAATACAGCATAACACTCGTTGCTGCTGTTTTACTGCTTGGCTTGACGGGGGCATATTTAATCAGACAGGTGCAGACTCCGGAGGACGGTAATCTGTTCTTAAGACACCTGGTAGGATTAGTAGGTGGTCTGTTTGTGGCATTGGTGGTTTCCCTGTTTGATTATCATTTTATATGCGCCTTCTATATTTTGATGTATTTGTTCAATCTCCTGTTACTAATACTCGTTAAGGTAAATGGAAAAACCCTTAATTATGCCAAGCGCTGGGTGGAAATTGCAGGTATTCAGTTTCAACCCTCGGAATTGTCTAAGGTATTATTGATATTGTTTTTTTCCATGCTGTTTACCAAATTCAGACATAAAATTAATAATTTCTTTGTTATAATGCTGTCACTGGTTTTGATAGGCATACCGGTTTATTTTATTCTGGAACAACCAAACCTTTCAACCAGCCTGCTTATAATGTTTATCTTTTGTGCTATTATCTTTGCGGCGGGACTGAGCTGGAAGATAATATTGCCGGTATTATTTATCGGAATCCCTGCATTTCTTGGCCTATTATGGTATGTCCAGCAGGATTACCAGATACTTTTGGAGCCATATCAGCGTAACAGAGTCATGTCCATACTGCACCCTGAGGAGCATCCTGAAACTATGTTTCAGCAGGATAATTCAGTTACTGCTATAGGTTCCGGACAGCTATACGGAAAGGCCTTTACTGATAATACTGATATCCGCAATTATAAATATGTACCTATATCCGAAAGTGATTTTATTTTTTCAGTGGCAGGTGAAGAATTCGGTTTTATTGGCAGTTGCTTTATATTATTTATTTATGCTGTAATAATATATATCTGCCTGGCAACAGCCAAAAGGGCGCCTGATTATCTTGGAATGCTGATTGCAGTCGGAGTAGCTTCAATGTTTATGTTCCAGGTTTTTATCAACATTGGCGTAGCTTCATCACTTCTGCCCAATACTGGTATACCGCTTCCCTTTATGAGCTACGGCTTAAGCTCAATGATTAGCGGAATGATAGCAGTAGGCCTCATTCTAAACATACGGATACAGCCACCTCCAAAGATCAGAGGTAGTTATTCAAGAAATTAATTAATAATTTTATGTAATAATATTTATATAATATTTCTATAAGAAGCTTTTTAATAAATCCTGAAGGATTTCCTATAGAAAGCCAAGTAAAGAATTCGGATGAATTTCGTTGATAGTAAGAAGGGAGTTATCCATGAATATAGCAATGATTGCTCATGATGCAAAGAAAAAGCTTATGCAAAATTTCTGCATAGCATATCGTGGTATCTTAAATAAGCATACCTTGTATGCAACCGGTACAACCGGACGCCTGATTGAAGAGGTTACAAATCTCAACGTGCATAAATTCCTGGCAGGGCATCTTGGAGGAGAGCAGCAGCTGGGAGCACAGATAGAGCATAACCAAATAGATTTGGTTATTTTCCTGAGAGACCCTCTTACTCCTAAATCCCATGAGCCGGATGTAAACAATATATTCAGATTATGTGATACACATAATATTCCACTTGCAACCAATCTGGCTACTGCCGAATTGCTGATTAAAGCCCTGGACAGAGGAGATCTTGACTGGAGGGAGCTGTTTAAAACCTGATTATAAAATATTAGGCTGGAGATGGTATACTTATGAAAAAGGCATTTTTGCTTGTGCTTTTAATGGTGTCTGTCTATTTTGCAGGATGCAAAAGGATCTCTGACACCTTTCTCGCCTTCACAGAAGCCGATAATATGAAAAAAGCAATAGCGCATAATATTACTGAACTTGATTTCTATGCCAAAGACATAGTAGTGGTTACGGAAGAGCAAAATTCCGGCAACGACAGTAATCTTGATGCGGGTGCCGTATTGCTGGTTGACATAAGCGACAATGAAACACTCTATGCAAGCAATGCCTATAAGAGTATGTATCCGGCCAGTCTGGTAAAGCTCCTTACCTCGCTTATTGTCCTTGAAGACGGAGAATTAACCGATACTGTCAGTATCAGCAGGAATGCAGTCAAAATTGCAGAAAGCCGTGCCAGGGTATGCGGTTTTAAGGAAGGGGACAGCGTCAGCCTTGAAACTCTGCTCAATTGCCTCCTGGTGTATTCCGGCAATGATGCCGCTGTGGCTATCGCCGAGCATATTGCAGGAAACGAGGAGGAGTTTGTAAAACTGATGAATAGCAAAGCTCTCCAGACAGGAGCAACCGCATCCAGATTTGCAAATCCGCATGGCCTGCATGATGATATGCAGTATATTACGGCCTATGATATATATCTTATATTCAATAAGCTGTTGAAATACGATACATTTCGCTCAATAATAAATAAAGCCGATTTCGAAGCCGAATATCTTGAAAGCAGCGGTAATATAAAGAAGAAAAGCTTTAAATCAACCAACCAGTATTTAACCGGTGATGTGCAGGCTCCTGAGGGTATAGATGTAATAGGCGGCATATCCGGCACTACAAGGAAATCCGGAAGCTGCATGATTCTGCTGTGCAGGGATGATAAAGGCAGCGAATATATTGCCATAATACTTGATGCAAAGGATAACAATACCCTATATACGCAAATGTCTTATTTGCTTTCCCTTACCGCCACCAGATAATTTAATAATCTTTTCCTGTAATAATGATTTTTGTAGTTGTTTTTATGTGACAATTGTACTATAATTGAATTATAAGTAATGGCTATTAAGGCATTATATACAAAAAATATGGCACCGTATTGCGCCCACCAAAAGGAGGAGATTTCAATGATATCGATAATTTCAGGTGAGAAGGGTAAGGGCAAGACAAAGATCCTTATCGATAAGGCAAACACCGAAGTTTCTACCGCAAAGGGAAGCATTGTTTATCTTGACAAGAGCAATAAGCATATGTATGAGCTCAGCAACAGAATAAGATTAATTAATGTCCGCGAATACTTCATTGAAAATCATAATGAGTTTATCGGTTTTGTCTGTGGAATAATTTCTGGTGATCATGATTTGCAAACCATCTATCTTGACAGTTTCCTCAAAAATGCCTTTGTAGATGATAACAATTTTGAACAGATAATAGCAAAGCTTGAGAAGATTTCTGAAGCTTTTAAGGTTGACTTTGTCCTTAGTATTTCTATGGACTATGATAAATTACCGGAAAGTGTGAAAAAGTTTGTAATAGTATCATTATAAAATACTATGCATTCATATATAGCTGTGAATATAAAGGAGCGTTAAATTCCAACGCTCCTATTATTATTGCCTCTTTGCTTTTTTGATCTTTTCATTATTTAATTAACATTACACATTATTCATTTCTTAATCTGCCAAAGAAGCTCAGTGCATATAATCCAGATACACCAACAAGAGCATATATTATTCTGGATACAAGGGTCATATTACCGAATATTGCCTTCACAAGATCGAAATTAAAAAATCCGATTAGGCCCCAGTTGATCGCACCAATTACTACAAGTATAAGTGCTATATAATCCAGTGTTTTCATGACAAACCTCCTTTTTGTGCATAATATTTCAAAAGGCTCTTGTTTCTTATATTAAAAGAGATTTTTCTCTTTTAATAGAATAACCAATTTTGCTTGCTTTATACATTTTCCAGCCTTAAATATTTTTACTTCATAAAGCAGCCTCAGATTTCCTCAGGCTTTTTTTGCATTTACCTCTATTTGCGTTAAAAAAGGGTTTAAATTTTATTATAGAATCAGTATAATATCATAAGTGGAATATAATTGGCACGACGGGAGGTGTAAGCTTGAGCGACAGCGGAAGGGTTGTTAAATTTAAAAGGCGCAGAACCATAAATATCGGAATTGTGGTGTTTTTAATCCTGTTTTTATATATAGCCATTTACATATATATTTATTTAACCAAGGACAAGCTGTCTATCTATGAGGTCCACAGGGGAACTACAGCAATTGATAATCATGTCACTGGAATTATCCTTCGAGATGAAAAGCTTGTATATTCAGATAAAGCGGGCTATATAACATATCATCAGAAGGAAGGGGCACGCGTAGCTAAGAATTCCGCCATATTTTCGGTAAATGAAAGTGGCCAGCTGGGTAACATAGTTGCCGTAAACGATATTCCGATAAGCTTATCCGGAAAAAATTATGACAAGATCAAGCATAATATAAAGAACTTCCAAAAGACATTTTCCAGCAACAGCTTTCATACAGTGTACAGATTCAAGGAAAATATTCAAAACACTGTTCTTGATATTATTAACGAGACAATAATAAGCCAGGGTAATAGCATTCTGGCAAATGCGAATATATCCTATTGTGATGAAAGCGGAGTTGTCACCTACTATATGGATTCATACGAAAGCCTAACACCTGAGTCTGTGACCCTTGAGCATTTCAATCAGGAAAATTATCAGCGTATTAACCTGCGGAATGCAAAGACTATTGAGCAGAGCAAGCCGGTATATAAACTGATCACATCGGAGAACTGGAACATAATTCTTTCCCTGTCAAAGCTGCAATTTGAAAAGCTTGTGGGGAAGGAAAGCGTGACATTTACAGTCCTGAATGATAATTTTAATATGACTGCTGATCTGGAGCTACTGCAGCCTAAGGGTGATGCTTTTTTTGCCCGGCTGATACTGAACAAATATATGTCAAATTATCTTGAGGAACGCTTTATTGAAATAGAGCTAAATTTTGATTCGGTCTATGGACTGAAAATACCTGCTTCGGCCGTGGTGGAAAAGGAATTTTACCTGGTTCCGCTAAACTATTTTGCACAGGGCTCCGACAGCAAGGAGCTGGGCCTGACGAAAAAAACAATATCGGAAAAGGGCGATATTATATACAGCCATGTTCCTACTGATATATATTATCAGGACGAAAATGTGGCTTACATAGACAAGGATTTGTTCCCTCCCGGCACGATGATCCAATCGCCTCTTGGCTCCGATGTATATATCCTTGCAGAAACAGGCAGATTAACCGGCGTATACAATGTTAATCAGGGCTATGCGGTATTTAGACGGATAGAGGTTTTATATCAGAACGATGAATATTATATTATCAAGGAAAACACACCAAAAGGTGTTGCTGTGTATGATCATATTGCCCTGGATGGTTCGACTGCTGTAGACAATGCGATTATATATTGATTATATTTGATTTTATTTAATAATATTGATACTATCTCAGGAATGGTAGGAAAGGCGTGATCGTTATGATGAAGGATAATCTTGAAGTAATAGAGCAAAAAATTGCAGAAGCCTGCATCAGGTCAGGAAGAAGAAGAGATGAGGTTACTCTGATAGCAGTCAGCAAGACAAAGCCTAATGAAATGCTTCAGGAAGCCTATAACCTTGGAATACGCAACTTTGGCGAGAACAAGGTCCAGGAGCTGGTAGGCAAATACGAGGCACTGGATGCCGGCTTTGAAGACAAGGTCAACTGGCATATGATTGGCCATCTTCAAAGAAACAAGGTTAAATATATCATAGACAAGGTTGCCCTAATCCATTCGGTTGATTCAGTCAAACTGGCGGGGCAGATAGAAAAGGAAGCTGCAAAAAAGAATATTATTGCCGATATATTGATTGAGGTTAATATTGCCCAGGAAGAGACCAAATTCGGAGTATCTGCAGACGAGCTTCTGCCTCTGATTATAAATATCGCCTCATTTGATCATATTCGTATAAGAGGCCTTATGACAATAGCGCCTTATGTTGAAAATCCTGAAAAAAACAGGGACTATTTCAAAAAAATGCGTCAATTATATGTTGACATAAAATCAAAAAACATTGATAATATTTATAATAAAAGCATATTGGAAGATAATGCACTCAATTGGGATAAAATATTGGACAAGTTTAACATTCTTTCAATGGGAATGACAGGCGATTATGAAGTAGCAATTGAGGAAGGAGCTACAATGGTTCGAATAGGAACCGGAATATTTGGAGAACGCGACTATAGCTTAACCTGAAATGGACTTATTTGTCAGGTTTTCATGCGAAGGCATGGAGCTTACTTTAAAGTTTATAATAGATAGGAGATATGGTGAATGGCTAATTTTTTCAAGAAGGTCTTAAATTCTATGAAGCTTACCGAAGATACAGAGGATTATGATGAGTTTCCGGAAGAGGATGATTTTGCGGAAAGCAAGCGCAGCAAACGCCAAAGTAAAAATGATTTAGCTTATTCAAAATATGACAGCTCTCAGCTTGGCCAGCCCGCTGTACAGTCTTCGGTCGGCAGTGATAATAAAAAAGAAAGGATGACGAGAATGGAAAGAAGCTCATCCGGCAAGGTTGTACCGATCAAGACAACCTCAAAAGGGCTGGAGGTTTGCATTATTAAGCCTACAGCTTTTGAAGATTCACAGGAAATCTGTGATATGCTGTTATCCGGCCGGGCTGTTGTTATCAATCTTGAGGGCTTCGATGATAAGCTGGCACAGCGCACCATGGATTTTATATCGGGCTCTGTTTATGCCACCAATGGAAAGCTGCACCGTATATCCAATTGCATCTTTATAATTTCACCTGACTCAGTGGATATTTCAGGGGATTACAGTGACCTTATAGCCAACGGCTTTGAGCCGCCCACATTCAATTCACAGTTTTAACCATGATTAATACTGACAAGGAAGAAAAGCTGCTAAGAAAACGCCTGATAGAACAGTCCAATGTTGCTTTTAACAAAGGCATATGCGTTTTTTCGGATTTTTTGAATTTGCATGAGCAAAATCTGTTTTTGGGCCTTAAAAGAGAGCTTCCTGCCATTAAGTATTTTTCCTTTGGCGGTTTTGCTGATGCCGAAAGAAAGATGATCTGCTTTTGTGGAGATGACAGTATAGAGGATTTAGCTGATATTGATTTTCCAATCAGCTGCCTGAAAATTAGCCCTGTAAATCAAAAATTCAGTTCTTCCCTAAGCCACCGCGATTTTCTTGGCTCAATACTGGGTCTGGGAATTGAACGCAGCAGGGTAGGGGACATTCTGGTTAAGGACAATGAAGGCTTTGCCTTTGTAAACAATCAAATAAGCAATTACCTGATTGATAATTTAAGACAGGTGAGGCATACAAGTGTATATTGCAGTCCGATTGAGCTGAATGATTTTGATTATAAGCCTGAATTTAAGGAAATCACCGGAACCGTATCCTCCATAAGGCTGGACAGTATCCTGGCTTTAGCTCTTGGAAAATCAAGAAGCAGCCTTAAAGGCCTAATAGAAGGCGGCAAGGTTTTTGTCGGAGGACGTTTGATTCAGTCGGGAAGCTATGTTTTAGATGAAAATGATATAGTTTCAGTTCGGGGCTTTGGCAGATTTATATATTGCGGTACGTCATACCAGACCAAGAAAGGCAGATATTCGGTTAGGATTTTATTATACAAATCATAATATACTACAGTAAGGAGGATGGCATAACCTCGTCCCTTTGATTAGATGCGGTTATGCATTTTTTATGGATAATGTACTTAGTGTAAATTATGATGGCAGACACGCTTATGATATAGTATTTGAGCCGGATTTTGGCAAATTGCCTGAATTACTGGCAGGGCTTAATATGTCCGGAAGAAGGTTTATGGTTATCACAGACAGCAAAGTCGGCAGCTTTTATAAGGATGAACTAATCAGCCGGCTTAACTCCCTGGCAAAATCAGTGCATTCCTATACCTTTCCTGCCGGTGAAGCCAGCAAAAACCTTGATACGGTAGGCAACTGCTATGAACAGCTGATATTGGCCGGCTTTGACAGGAATGATGTAATTATTGCCCTCGGAGGCGGCGTAGTAGGTGATATGGCCGGCTTTGTGGCAGCTACCTATCTTAGAGGAATCCGCTTTATCCAGGCGCCAACAAGCTTACTTTCAATGGTTGATTCCAGTATAGGAGGCAAGACAGGAGTAGACTTCAAGGCCTATAAAAATATGGTGGGAGCATTTCATATGCCCTCACTGGTGTATATGAATTTATCCACGTTAAAAACCCTTCCGGATACCGAATATTTCTCCGGTATGGGTGAAATAATCAAGCATGGCCTGATAAAGGATGCCAACCTATATTACTGGCTGAAGGAAAATCATGAAAAAATTAATAATAAAGAGCATAGCACCCTTCAGGAAATGATTTATAGAAGCTGTCTGATTAAGAAAGCTGTAGTAGAGAAGGACCCTAAGGAAAAGGGCGAGCGTGCTCTGCTGAATTTCGGCCATACAATCGGGCATTCTATTGAAAAGCTGATGAATTTTAAGCTGCTTCACGGTGAATGTGTCTGTATCGGCATGGCTGCAGCAGCATATATCTCCATGAAAAGAGGCAAATTAAGCCGAAAGGAATACGATGATATACTGGAGACAATAAAGCTGTTCAATGAGCCCTGTAAGGTAACCGGATTAAGCGCCGAAGGTATTTATGAGGTTACAAAGCTGGACAAGAAGATGGACAGTGACAGGATACGCTTTATACTTCTTGATGGTATTGGCTCCTCCCTTATTGACAATACGGTAAACAGGGAAGAAATGATAGAGGCTATAAATACGGTATTGGAGTAAAGATAGAAAACGTATAAAAAGCCAGGAAAGGCACGGGTTTTTACAATGAAAGCACGCATAAGAGATTTATTAATATTTGCTGTATTAGTATTATTGGATCAGCTGTCAAAATACTGGGTAAAGACCGATTTGATAAACAGGGATATTGTTCTGATACCCAAGGTATTAAAGCTGCAATATCATACCAACACAGGCGCCGTATGGGGTATACTTACTGACAAGACAGTATTTCTCAGCATATTTACCATCCTGGTTTTATTGCTGATAATAATATTTTACTTTAAAATACCCAGGCAGAAAAAATATCTGGCCTTAAACATCATAATAGTGGTAATCGCGGCAGGTGCAGTCGGAAACCTGATTGACAGAATTTTTCTGGGATATGTAATTGATTTTATATATTTTGAATTAATCAATTTCCCCTTATTCAATTTTGCCGACAGCTACCTGGTAGTATCATGCATTGCTTTGTTTCTCCTTACAATCTTTTATTATAAGGATGAGGATCTGCTCTTTATCTATGGGCTTTTTGGCAAAGGGAAGGCTTCAGAGCCGAATAATCAAAAAAGAGACAGCAAGGCCATATCTGATGACAAAATAACTGCGAATATATCATCCATTGATGATGGTACAGATGAAATTGTCTATGATAAATTTAATGATGATAAAGAATAATGATATAGGTTGATATAAATAAGTTTAAAATCGCGCACTAATGAAGCCAGATGATGATGTATACATTAAAAACTGGATTGGATGATTAAAGCATGGATGACGATATAAAGAACAGCGGTTTTAAAGAGTATGTCTTTGATGGGGATATTGATTACGACGGGGATTTGGATTTTGATGATTATGACTTGACTGAAAGCCGGAATATGACAGAGTCGAAGGAAGCTTGCTCCGCAGGGACAGAAAATAATCTTGAATTTACTGTTGATGAAGCAAACAACGGAACCAGGATTGACAAATACCTGTCCCTGATTCAAACTGATATATCCCGCAGCTTTATTCAAAGGTTGATCGAATCAGGGGATGCACTGATAAACGGTAAGGCTGTCAAAGTAAGCTATAAGGTAAAAACGGGCGATAAAATCACCATCACCATTCCTGCCCCGAAGGAAATCCAAATAGAAGCTGAGGACATTCCGCTTGATATTGTATATGAGGATAAGGACATAATTGTTATAAACAAGCAAAAGGGACTTGTAGTGCATCCGGCGGCAGGACACCCTTCTGGCACCCTGGTAAACGCATTACTATATCATTGCAGGGGAGAACTGTCAGGCATCAATGGCCAATTGCGTCCCGGCATAGTGCACCGAATCGACAGGGATACCACCGGTTTGCTGGTTGCATGCAAGAATGATAAGGCTCATCAGTTTATAGCAGAACAGCTAAAGGTTCATTCCATTACAAGACGTTATCAGGCTATTGTATATAATATATTTAATAGCGAAAGCGGAACTGTAAATGCTCCAATAGGCAGAGATCCGATGGAGCGTAAAAGAATGGCCATAAATCACAAAAATGGCAAGCCGGCGGTCACGCATTTCAGGGTATTGGAAAATCTAGCATCTAATTATTCCTATATTGAATGCTCCCTTGAAACCGGCCGCACCCATCAGATACGTGTCCATATGGCCAGCATAAACCATCCTCTGCTGGGTGATACCGTATATGGTCCGGCAAAGGACCCCTTCAGGCTTCAGGGCCAGACCCTGCATGCAGGAGTACTTGGTTTTATTCATCCCAGCAGCAGGGAGTATGTTGAGTTTAGCGCTCCGTTGCCGCAGTATTTTTCTGATTTGCTTGAAAAACTAAGATATAAGAGGTAATCTGGTTTGAAAAGGAACATAATAAACGATCTGATCAGATGGAAGACAGAAGATAATAATAAACCAATTCTGCTTACTGGTTTAAAAGGCGTGGGTAAAACATATCTGGCATATGATTTTGCCAAGGCCTTTTTTGAATTTATCAGCTATATTAACCTTGAGCATGACAGGGTATTTATAAAGCTGACAGACTGCAAAAATCCCGCCTTATTCAGGGAAAGGCTTGTTGACTGGCTGCATCTTGATACTTCGCTTCCGGCAAGCTCGAGAATCTTAATTCTTGATGAGATAGGAACCTGCAATAATACTTTAGATATGATCTGCTCCTGTGATATATCGGATTTATTCAGATATATTATTTTGATATCCAGCAAGCAGCTTCCTCATAAGCCGGATAATATTACAGAATTGCCTGTACATCCATTAGGCTTTGATGAATTTCTTATTGCAAGCGGTAATGACTGGTACATAGAAGCTATTGTAAATCATTTTAATTCAAATAAGAAAATACCTGATATTGTGCATAAGGAGCTTTTGGAGCTAAATCAGCTTTATCTGCAAACCGGCGGAATGCCGCAGGCCATTAATGAGTACCTGAATATGGATTCACTTATAAATGTGCAGGAGACTCACAGCTTTCTTATCGGCCTGTATCGGGATTATATAAGCAGAAGCAATTCTGACAGTGATGCCTTTAAAATGCTTCAGGTATACGATTCCCTTGCATCTCAGCTTGCAAAGGAAAACAAAAAATTTCAATACCGGCTGATAAGAAAAGGTACCACACATTCCATGTATAAGGAAGCCATTCAAAGCCTTTGTGATAACAGATTTGTTATTAAATGCAGCCGAATCGGCAGCGAAGAGCTTAAAAATCCCGAACTGCCAAAATCGGATGAATGGCAAAGGCTTGATACAAACAGCAGCTTCAAACTGTATTATCCCGATTGCGGTTTATGCAATACACAAATAAAAAGGAAATACGGCCATACTCTTGATAAACCACTGGCAAAGGCAATACTGGAAAACTATCTGGCATCAAGCCTTGCAGCAAAAAACTACAGCTTTGCCTTCTGGGAGTCTGAGGCAATGGCAAGGATGGATTTTATCTGTATGAAAGAGGACAGTATACTTCCAATTGAGATATTTGACGGTGAAAATACCAGATCAAAGAATATAAGCGTACTGAAGCAGAAGAGCAGCTTTCCTTATGCAATAAAAATTTCCTCAAGGAATTTCGAGTTTAGTAATCAGATAAAATATGTACCATATTACGCGGTATTTTGCCTGTAACAATTATGTGTAGATATTATTAATAAAATTTAAAATTTTGCCCCTTTTAAAAATTATATTATAAATAAATCTTTAAAGAAAAATTAAAAAATAGTTGACAATTTAATTCTATTGTTATAGTATAAAAGTGATATTCTTTGTCTACTATTGTAGTTCATCCCTGTATTGCATTATAACGCATTCTACAATTGTAATACAAGCCCTTTTACTGGTGATTTGATTTATGATCAATTACTTGATTTAGTATAAATATCTTTGCAGCCTTACGTTTGGTACATATTTTATAGTTAATATATCATAATATAAAATATTCTTAACTAAATTTATGGATTCAATTTATTGTTAATAAAATAAATGACTTAAATAAGATATTAATTATTGTAAAGTGGGGTACAGGGAAATGTCAGCATTACCGGATATTCGTCTGCATGAAGGCGAACTTAATATTATGGAATTATTGTGGTCCAATAAGGCATTGGCCGCAAAGGACATCTCCAAAATTATTAAGGAATATGTCGGTTGGGAGAAGAATACGACTTATACGGTTATTAACCGCCTTATTCAAAAGGGTGCAATAAAGCGTGAAGAACCCGGTTTTATATGCAGAGCTGCCATATCAAAACGAACTGTTCAGGCTATTGAGACCAAGGCTTTACTGGACAAGCTATATAACGGTTCGTTAAGCAATTTTCTTACCGAATATCTAAAAAATCAAAGACTTACCAAGGTTGAAATATTGGAGCTGCAGAGGATATTAGGAGAACAGAGGTTATAGCTATGAATTAATATCTCCAATTATATATTATATTTAAAATGTGATACTTATTTATGTTTATAACATAGATAAGTATTTTTATTTTGGATGATGAATTACTCCGGGAGCCACTTGCCCTGCGCCTCAATTTTCGCCTCAATTTTAGAAAAATGACATTTCAAGCTTAATCACAAATACATTATTACCGAATTAACATAATAGTTGATAATCCTAACCAGGTAAAATGTGGTCGAAATTATATAACCTGACTAGCCATATTGCCAACGATTTGATAAAATAAAAGAGATAAAAATTAAGCTTCTATTACTAACAATTAAAGTAACTAATAGCTGCTTTAAGACAAAGGAAATCTTATTATGTATTTATAATCAACATTAATTTATAGGGAGAAGGTATGGGAAATGCTTAGAGAAACGTTAACTGAGTATGGTTATGTAAGAGGTATAGCGGCTGCTGATCCGCGTATTACAGCGTTTAAAGGAATACCATACGCTAAGGCGCCGGTAGGAGAACTGAGGTTTCGTGCGCCACTTCCTCCGGATTCCTGGGAGGGTGTAAGAGAATGTAAGGATTTTGGTCCTATTCCAATGCAGGATGTACCGGGCGGCGATCCGAATGATTTTTATGCAAAGGAATGGCATGTTGACCCTGATATCCCCATGAGCGAGGACTGCTTATATCTGAATGTATGGACTCCTGCCAAGCGTCCTGATGAAAAACTTCCGGTTTTGGTTTGGATATTTGGTGGCGGCTTTCAGTGCGGATATTCTTCAGAAATGGAATTTGATGGGGAAAGAATGGCACGAAGGGGAATAGTGGTTGTAACTTTGAACTATCGTGTCAATATTTTCGGTCTGTTGGCACATAAGGAATTGTCTGCCGAAAACCCCAATGGTCCCAATACTAACTTTGGCCTTCTGGATCAAATAGCCGCTTTACAATGGGTCAAAAAAAATATTGCTGCCTTCGGTGGTGATCCGGACAATGTTACTGTCGGAGGTCAATCGGCAGGAGCCGGCTGTGTACTGAATCATATAGTATCGCCACTGACTGACGGGCTTTTCAATAAGGCTATCATGCAAAGCGGAGGCGGTCTTCGTACTAAGGCCTTCCTTCCGTTGAAAAACAAACAGGAGGCAGAGCAGTTAGGAGAGGAATTTTTCAAATTTGCAGGTATTAAATCCCTGGCAGAGGCAAGAGCAATGGATGCAAAAGAACTGTTCAACCATTATGTTGGCTTCAGGGAAAAGCATGGCTATGTTTGCTTCCAGCCTTGGATTGATGGCTATTACCTCACTGAAGATCCTTCCGAAGCTGTTTTCCATGGAAAGCACAAGGATATACCTTATATGCTGGGGCAGACCAGCGGGGAGCAATTTGGTATACCCAACAGCCTAGATGATTTTGAAAAGTTTATCCGCATGCGATACCCTCAGGACGCAGAAAGAATACTTCAGGCTGCAAATGCTGACACAGTGGAAAAAATGCAGGAGCTTTACCGCTCAGATGCCTTTAATATCAGAACCCTGGCCAATGTGCTTTTCTGTAAGACACAGCTTATTCAAAAACGGACATCTAACCCTACATACTTATATTATTTTGCACCGACTACAATACCAGGGGATAATGCAGGAGCATTCCATTCCTCAGAGCTGTGGTTTATGTTTGAAACCCTTGCTAAAAGCACCAGGCCCTTTAACGGCAAGCATTATGATCTGGCACATGTTATGTGTAATTACTGGACCAACTTCGTTAAGAATGGCAACCCGAATGGTGTGAAGGCTGACGGTAGCCCCATGGTTGAATGGCGGCCTTTTACAGAGGAAGAACCAGGCATGTTATGTCTGAATGAAGATAATACCAGGATGGTTCCGGCTGAAAGCGATTTAATGAGGGTAATGTACGATATATATTTAAAATAAAATACATTGGATAATACTATGACTACCCACATGAAAGATTATTGAGGGTATCTGTTTAGCAGGATACCCTCAATAATTTTACTCTGCCAAAGTTTATAGCCAAAGCCCATATTATGGACTATTGCCGGTGCATTAGATTATTTTGAAGAAACATACAATCGCAGATTTTTTTCAGATGTACATTTCTTAGCTTTGGTGTGCAATCCTTATGGTTTAGAAAAAAGAATGCGTGAAGGAAGACATATAACTGATTCAAACTGGATTAATAGCTCAATTGAATATAATAGTTGGTTTATTGAACAAGGCATTGTTTCAAATAAAAAAATAGATAACTATGATATCACAGGAAAAAGCGTTTCTGAAGTTGCCGATTATGTAATGCAATGGGTTGAAGCAAGACTATAAGCCGTGCAGGAGGTTTAAATGGGAAACATAGAGTGGTTAATTGAAAACGGCGGTCCTACGATAAGACTGCGCATGATGAACGAAGGATTAATAGATAAAGATTCGTATGATGTTAATCAGCTGGTTGATGAATTATTGCAAATTGAAAAAGTGAGAACGGCCCTCACTTATTTTGATAAATTTAAAGATTTTATATCTATGCCAGATAATAAACTATACGCATATATACATAATGGCTATGAAGATTGCTTTGAAATGTTTATGCCGTTTTTAACAAGACTCGGCTTCAGAACCGGGATAGCTATACTTGACGAAAAAGTAGAATATATGCGGGATGTTTATCTATATTTAACTACACCTAATGATTCAGGCGAGCTGCATTGGAGCCATATCCATGGATTGACTATTATCTTATATTTGCTGGAAGCAGGATATTATAATCATGATATGTTAGATTATATGACTTCAAGAATTAATGAGTGGCATAAAATCGCTGAGATGCAAGAATTTGATTTTTATGAAACTGATCCGTCTAAAATAAGGCGGCGCCCTAAAATATGGGAAGACTTACCCGTCTTAAAAGATATACATAATTGTGAAATAGGAGAGGTTCCTTTACCTGTTATTACCGCTTTTCTTTGTCCAAAATCAACCGATATCTTTTGTCCACAGAT
>ENA-UPSB01000342-UPSB01000342.1-bioreactor-metagenome-genome-assembly--contig:-NODE-342-length-81786-cov-15.901041_pt1 | contig 81786 bp, 95 predicted proteins | sample MGYA00238182_ERZ773286 | MGnify/ENA primary metagenome ERZ773286 (study PRJEB29026, sample SAMN07631240) | bioreactor metagenome | isolation source: Switchgrass digestor | place: USA: Dartmouth... | reverse complement strand
TTTATGAGAATAAAACTACCCCTTTTTAGGTGACATTTTCACAGACTATTGACATGTTTAGACTCTCTGTCAATAGGGGTGGAAATATTCTCTTTTAGTTATGAATCCCAGTAACATCTTTCTCCAGTATACCTCTACATTTCTCAACCCCCAATATTTCTCTTTAACATTTTAATCTTAGTATTACAACATTTTAGTATAGCCATTGGTAGTTCCATTATGGAAATAATTTAAAATAGGCTCTCTCCATTTCTTTAGAGTATTTCCCCATCTAACTTAAGATTAAAAAGAAACTCTGTAGATATCCGGTTCTATTTTTCTGGCTCATTAGTTCTTTTATTAGTATCGAGCATCCTTCCTAAATTTTTTGCAAGACCAAAAACACGGAAGAGTTCATTCCCTAGCTTTCTCTGAAAGGAATTTCTACCACCGATTTCTCTGAAGCTCTACCAGTACTCCTAAGACTGGTGTATCTGTGAGACTATCTGCCGTCTAGAGAGTAACGAGAAGAGATTTCTCTGGGAAACGCTACATCTACTGGTGGGTGGATAGAGTATATATCTTAATACCCTTATTAAAGAGAGAACCTGTATTGTTTATTAGAGCTATAGCTAAGAGAGAAAGAACTTCTGGCACAGGATTTGGCTATTGAGAGAATGAGCAATCTTCTAGAGAAAATCCTGCTAGATTTGCAGGTTAGAGGTTTAGAAAAAAGACCCTCATGGGCAGCGAGAGATGGAGCTATGGGGTTCTGGAGTGTTCTCCAGGTTTCTCCAGGTATATGGTAAAACCCGTCCTTGAATATCTGGATACATAAAACTGATGCCTAAAATTTTTTTATGATTCAAAGCTTATAGGAGGTTAAAAGTTCACATTCTTGTAATTTAGGAGCTTTCCTTCTAAAAAATCATTCTCTTCTTTTTCTATTATTACCTCTACGATTTCTCCTACTTTTGATTTTCCTCTAAACTTAACTGGGATGTAGTTTTCAGAATAGCCTGAACCTCTGCCTTCGTGAACTGATTCTACCAAAACTTTTAGTTTCTTACCTAGAAAAAGGCGATGGTATTTTTTTTGGTTTTCTCGAGCTACTTCTAAGAGGATTTTTTCTCGATTTTTCTTTTCTAGAGGGGGAACTCCTTTTTCTTTTTCCCAGAAAAAAGCCGGCGTTCCAGGACGAGGGGAAAAGGAAAAAACATGCATTCGAGAAAAACCCATTTCTTGGATGAAATTAACCGTGTTTTCAAAGTCTTCTTTTTCTTCTCCGGGGAATCCTACTATGATATCGGTGGAGATAGCTACAAAAGGGGAATATTGGTGCAACCGGGAAACCAGAGCTCGGTAATAAGCAGTATCGTATCCTCTTCTCATACTTTTTAAAATTCGGTCACTACCACTTTGCAAAGGAAGGTGAAAATGAGGGCATACTCTGTCTTGCAGTGAAAAATAACGTTTAATAAACTCCTCGTCCATTAAAAATGGTTCTAGGGAACTCAGTCGAAAGCGCGCTAAGCTAGTATTATTCACTAATTCTTCCAAAAGGTTGATAAGTTCTTTACTTCCTCTCTCTTTTCCGTAATAACCTAAATTTACTCCACAGATAACTATTTCTCTTATTCCTCCTTCTTCTAGTGCTTGAGCTTGTCTTATGATTTTTTCTGGATTTTCGCTCTTTACTTTGCCTCGGAGATAAGGAATTAGGCAATAGCTACAAAAATGATCGCAGCCATCTTCTATTTTAAGCCAGGCACGAGTTCGAGAAGGAAGGGGGTATTCGGCAAGAGAGAGATTTTTCCCCCACCATTGTCCTACCAGGGAAATGATTTCTTTTTCTTTGGGAAAGTGGGGTAGCAAAACAACTGATTTTTCAAAAGGATTTTCTCCTTCTTGAGCTATTAACTGAGCATAACAACCAGTTAATATTATTTGAGGAGCGAGGTTTTTTCGCAGGATTCTATTTACTAACTGTCGAGTTTTATGTTCTGCTTCTTTGGTTACTGCACAACTGTTAATTATGTAAAGGTCAGCTTCTTCTCCAAAGTCTACTACTTTTATCCCTTCTCGAGAAAAAGTAGTAGCCAAGATATCGCTTTCCACTTGGTTGACTTTGCATCCTAAAGTTTTTATTGCTACTTTCATTCGCTCTCCAGAAAAGAAGCCACTACTGAGGCACAGAAGAGGCTAGCTGTTTCACTCCGCAAAATTTTTGTACTTAGCTTTACTCCCTTTCCTTTTTGTAAAATTTCTTCCTTTTCTTCCTTAGTTAAGTCTCCTTCTGGACCTATCACTATTTGGAAACTTCTCTCTTTTTGGTCTTTCAAGAAAGACCAGATAGTTTTATCTCCTTCTGGGTCAGCTAAAACCACTGTCCCTCGCGAATTGCTCAAGGAAGATACAAAATCTTCCCATTGCTCTAATAGTATTAAATCAGGAAAAATAGTTCTTCCCGATTGTTTACAAGCGCTTAAAATAATTTTCTCCCACCTCTCTTTTTTTTCTCGGGAGATAACGTTTTTCAGAGAGTTATGAGGGAAGAAAAAACCTATCTGTGATACTCCTATCTCGGTTAATTTTTCTACTAACCAATCTAAGCGGGAAGGACTTTTTAGCATAGCTTGCCACACTATGAGATCCAAATTCTTTTTTTCTTCTCCTATCTTTTCTTCTACGCTTATTTGGGCTTTTCCTTTGTGTTCTTTCTCATAAACTCCCTGGAATAAGTTACCTTTTCCATCACAGAGGAGAACAAGAGAACCAGGCTTTATTCTTTCTACTAAAAGATGGTGGCTCTCCTCGGAGGAGAGCAAAATTGTTTCTTCAACCATCAAAGAAGGGTGAAAAAAGAAACGACTCATAAAGAGAAATATTTACTCAGGGTGAGTAAAAGCTTCCTTTAAGCGCTCAAATACCCCGCTCTGTTTGCGATTATCGCCATTTCCTCTAACGATATTTTCGCTTCTCTCTAGGTCTTTGAGTTTTTCTAAAATTTGCCGATGCTCAGAAGTAAGTCGGCGAGGAATATGAAGTTTAACTCTGATGATCTGGTCTCCTCGGCTGCCCATTTGAGGATCAGGTAAACCTTTTCCTCGCAAGCGCAATAGAACTCCGCTTTCTGTTCCGGCAGGAATGCGTATTTTTTCTGTACCCCGCAAAGTAGGTATCTCTACTTCATCACCCAGAACTAGCTGAGGATAAGTAAGCTCCAAATCATAATAAAGGTCTGTTCCTTTTCTCTCTAAAACAGGATGGGGTTTAACTTTAATATGGAGATACAAATCACCTGGTGGTCCTCCATTTTCTCCTGCTTCTCCTTCTCCAGCTACTCGGAGACGATAACCGCTATCTACTCCGGCAGGAATCTTAATTTTAATTGTTCTTTCTTTTTTGACCTTACCACTTCCTCGGCAAAGAGAGCAGGTATCTTCTGCTATCCACCCTCGACCTTGACAATAAGAACAAGGCCGAGAAGTAACTACTGAGCCAAACAATGAAGTTTGAGTGTGGCGGATTTCTCCTCTTCCTTGACAATGGGGGCAAGCAACTTTTTTCTTTCCCCCTATTCCCTGACATTCGGGACAGGTCTCCATCCGGGAGAAGGAAATTTCTTTTTCCACTCCTTCAGCTGCTTCTCCGAATTCTAAGGTAATTTCTACTTTTATGTCTTGTCCTTTTACTGCTTGAGGCCGGCGGTCTCTATGATATTCATTTCTTCCCCCAAAAAAGAAATCAAAAATATCACCAAAATTAGAAAAATCACCAAAGGGGCCAAAATCAGTTCCGAACCCACCATAGTTGCTCTGGCCACCTCCTTCAAAAGCAGAAGGGCCAAAACGGTCATAAGTGGCTCTTTTTTGTTCATCAGATAATACCTGGTAAGCTTCGTTTATCTCTTTAAATTTTTCTGCTGCGTTGCCATCCCCCTGATTTACATCAGGGTGATATTGACGAGCCAAACGACGATAAGCTTTTTTTATATCTTCTGAAGTAGCGTTTCTACCTACTCCTAAAACTTCATAATAATCTCTTTTCATAACTCTTCACCTTTTTGGATTTGCTCTTTATTATACTACAAATCATAATTAACCACAAAGAGGGAAGTAATGTTCCCTTCGTAAAATGTAAGGTATGCGATCTTTCGTTTCCCGGAATTATGGAATTATAAATAGGGATTTATCTCTATGGCTCTTACCCTAACTTGCTCTGTTTTTTATCAAAATTTTATCAAAAAGATATCTGCAGTTTTTTGAAAGGAGGCAAAAGTGGCAAGAAAATTTATCTTGAAATGGTAGAAGGGGTGAAGCAAATGAGTTTTTACCATCGAGCTTGGTTGGGGCTTTTTCTATCTATATTTTTATCTTTGCTCCTCGGGGGCTGTTCTGGTATTCGGTGGCAGATGAAGGAAACCGTTTTTTTGGTTTATGAAGTAGAACCTTATTCCAGTGAAGGGACAGTAATTCCTATTCCGGGAGCTTCGGTTGCAGTGTCAGGAGAAAGTTTTTCCGGGGTGAAATATACTGATAGCACTGGCCGGGTGGTTTTTCAGCTTGCTCCCGGAACTTATACTATACAGGTTTCCAAAGATGGTTATTTTCCAGTCAGCGATTCTATCACTATATATACTTTGGAATTAACCCCTGGTACTTATTACTACGAGCTAATTCCTCAAGGGGGACAAGGTTGAGAAAGATTTTCTGCTTACTTCTCTTTGTTTCTTTAATATTAGGTGGTTGCTTGAGAGGGAATTCCCCTGATTTGCCTTCGGTTCATCCTATGGTAGATGTTAAAGGTAAAGTCGTGGATGAGCTAACTGGTGAAGGGTTATATGGTGTAGAGGTACAGGTAAGAGATTATCCCACTCGTTCTGACCTTACTGCAGACGATGGTTCTTTCTTTTTGCCCCTTGTTCCTGCGGGAAGACAGGTAATAATGGCTACTTTGTATGGATATACAACTAAGAATGAAGCTGTAGATATCCCAAAAGAGGGCATTTTTGAAATAACTATTAAACTTTCTCCTCTTTTAGGAAAGTTGACGGGATATGTGTTTTCCGAAGACGGAGAACCAGTTTCTGGAGCAGAAATTACCTTAAACGGGGATTATCATGCTACCTCAGGAGCTGATGGAGGCTTTGTATTATCCAATTTACCAGTGGGAAAGTTTATTCTCAACGTGGAAAAAACTGGATTTGCACCTTATTCGATAGAAATAGAAATTGAAGCTGACTCTATCACCTATTTAGAAATAACTATGGCGCGTCCGGCGTCAGAGGGAAAAATTGTGTTAAAATGAGAAAAAAGGGAAGGGGGACAATAAAATTTGGAAGATAACTTTGATGTTAGCCATTACTTAGGAGTGTTTATAGAAGAAGCAAAAGAACATATCGAGGGATTAGAAGAAAACCTGGTAAAGCTGGAAAAGGAACCTGATAATCAAGATGTTGTTCAGGCTATTTTTCGTTCTTTTCACACCATTAAAGGCTCTTCTGGTTCTATGGGTTTTCAACGTCTGGCAGAAGTATCTCACCTTCTGGAAAATCTTTTGGATAAAGTGCGTCGAGGAGAAGTACGGGTTAGCTCTTCTTTGATAGATATGCTCTTACAAGGAGTAGATTTCTTAAAAAGAATGTTGGAAGAGATAGCAGAGAAAGGTCAGGAACCAGATTGGGATATAACAGAGATAAGTTCTAATTTGCAATCTTTTGGAGAAAAAAAAGACAAAAAAGTAGAAGAATATTGGTTGACAGTTAAATTAATTTCTGATTGTTCTATGAAGGGAGTAAGAGCCTATCTGGTTATTAACCGCTTGCAAGATAGTGGAGTAGAAGTGGTAAAAACTGTTCCTCCTCTTTCAGACTTAGAAGGAGAAAACTTTGGTCAGAGTTTTGATCTTTTAGTTCGTACTAGTCTTCCTTCTACGGAAATAATTAAAATAGTGGAATCTGTGGCTGAAATAGAAAAGGCAGAAATAAAAGGAGAAGAAGAGGAAAAGAATTTGGAAGAAGGAAAAGAAGAAAAAGAGGAGAAGAACACTATTCCTTCTGCAGGGGAACAAAAAATTACTACTAATTTGAAAAAAACAGTAAGAGTGGATGTAGAGAGATTGGATTCTCTTCTCAATCTAGTAGGAGAGTTGGTAATCGATCGCACCAGGTTAGAAGACATAATTCAGCGTCTCAGGGACTACCAGGAACTAGCTCAATTTCGAGAGATACTTTCTGACACTACTACTCATATTGGCCGTATTACCAATGATTTGCAAATGGAGATAATGAAAGCCAGGATGCTTCCTCTGGCTGAGGTTTTTAACCGTTTTCCTCGGTTGGTAAGAGACTTAGCTCATCAATCAGGTAAGGAAATAAATTTTATCATTGAAGGGGAAGAAACAGAGCTAGACCGTTCTCTCTTAGAAGAAATAACCGACCCCTTAATTCATCTCTTGCGTAATGCCGTAGACCATGGTATTGAAAGTAGAGAAGAAAGGATAAAACAAGGTAAACCATCTCAGGGAAAAGTCATTCTTCGAGCTTATCAGGAAGAAAACTCTGTGGTTATTGTAGTTGAAGATGATGGAAGAGGATTAGATATAGAAAAAATAAAGGAAAAAGCAGTTAAAATAGGTTTAACTACTTGGGAAGAAGTTAATAAAATGAGCGAACGAGAAATAGTAGATTTCATTTTTTATCCCGGTTTCTCTACTAGTGATAAAGTTACCGAAGTTTCGGGTCGGGGAGTAGGTATGGACGTAGTAAAGAGAAATATTGAGCGGATAAATGGCCAAGTCCGGGTAGAGAGCCGGTTGGGTGTAGGTACTACTTTTTATCTTCGCTTACCTCTTACTTTGGCTATTATTAGAGCGTTACTGGTAAAAGTGAGGGAATCTATGTATTCTATACCTTTATCAGATGTGGTGGAAATAGAAAAAGTAGAGAAGAAGAATACTTACTGGGTAAACAGGGTTTTAACCACTCTTTTCCGGGGAAAAACTCTTCCTCTTTTAGAATTAGGAGCTCTCTTAGATTCTCAAAAATGCAATTTTACAAATGACGAAGGAATACCTGAAATTTTATATACGGTGGTAGTTAGCGCTTCCTCGGGTCTTGCGGGATTGGTAGTGGAGGAAGTGCTAGGAGAACAAGAGATTGTGATAAAATCTCTGGGCTCCTATATGGGGGATGTGCGAGGTTTAGGTGGTGCCACCATTCTTGGTGATGGAGGAATATCACTGATTATAGATGTAGCTAGTTTATTATGGAAATTTTCCCGAGCAGGAGGTTAGCAAATTATGCCAGGAAGAATAATGATAGTTGATGATGCTGCTTTTATGAGAATGATGCTTAAAGATATTCTGACTAAAAACGGTTATGAGGTGGTAGCAGAAGCAAGTAACGGTCAAGAGGCATTGTTGAAATATGAAGAGGCTAAACCAGATTTGGTAACCATGGATATCACTATGCCTGAGATGGACGGGATTGCTGCAGTAAAAGAGATCAAAAAAAGAGATCCTCAAGCTAAAATTATTATGTGCAGTGCTATGGGGCAACAAGCCATGGTGGTAGATGCCATTCAAGCAGGAGCGCGAGACTTTATAGTAAAGCCTTTTAAGCCTGACCGGGTTATTGAGGCGGTTAAGAAAGTTTTGGGAAATTGAAAGAATCTCTTATGGTGAAAAAGCTTTCTTCTCTCTCTTCTTTCCTTAATCAAATTCCTTTGGGAGTAGTTATTTTCACCCGACGAGGCAGGATAATGTGCTGGAACAAGGAAATGGAATTAATAACCGATTGGGAGAAAGAAAAGGTTATAAAGAAGAAAGCAGAAGAAGTTTGGGGTTCCGATTTTTCCTGGGAAGAGACTAGGAGAAGTTTGCAGTTTGAAGAAAAAGTTTTTATCCGTAACTGGCCAATAAAAGACCGATGGGAAGAAGAGCACTTACTAAATCTTCATTTTTTTCTGTGGAAAAAAGAAAGTAATAGAACAAATATAGTGTGTTTGGTGGAAGATGTGACCCAGAAGGCTCGATGGGGTGAAAATATCCGGCAGATGGAAAAATTGTCCAGTATTAGCAGGTTTATTGCTAGCGTAGCTCATGAAATCAATAACCCTCTTACAGTTATTTTTGGTTATACCCAGATGCTGTTGCAGAAAATAAGAGAAAGCAACGGATGTGAGATCTGCGAAGTTACTAAACGAGGGTTAGAGAAAATCGAAAAAGAAGCTGAGTATTGCGGGAGATTGATTCAAGAGCTAGTGGACTTTTCTAAACCTATGGTTCTTAGTAAAGAAGATGTGGATATTAACTTCCTAGTGCAAGAAAGTATCTCAGTGTTGGATGTGTTGATGAATGATACAATAAAGGTAGATTTAAACTTCAGTGACGATATACCTCTGGTAAAGGTGGATAAAATCCGAATGAGACAGGTATTTCTGAACCTGGCTAAAAATGCTCTGGAAGCTATGAAAGAAAAAGGAGGGAAATTGCAAGTTTACACTCGTCTTACTCCTCTTGAGAGTTTTTCTTTTCCCGAAAATGGAGTGGGTAATGGTAAATTTGTAGAAGTAGGATTTATTGATGAAGGAAAGGGTATACCCGAAAAGGTATTACCTCGTATCTTTGAACCCTTTTTTACCACCAAGGAAAGGGGAACGGGATTGGGTCTTTCTGTTTCTTATAGCATTGTGCGGGCTCATAAAGGATGGATGGAGGTAACCTCTCGAGAAGGAGAAGGAACAAGAATAAAAGTCTTTCTTCCCCAGGGAGGAGAAGAATGATATGGAATTAAGAGAAAGCCTTCAGCTTGTTCAACGACCTCAGCTTATTCCCAAGATGGCTCAGGCAGTGGAGATGATGGCTTTATCTCTTCCTCAACTGGAGCAGAAATTACAAAAATTAATAGAAGAAAACCCTCTTTTAGAAGTAAGAGAAGGAAGTTTTTGTTATAGCTGTGGGACAAAATTGAATGGCTATCCTGCTTTTTGTCCTAACTGTGGAAGGTATCTAAAAAGAAGAGAAGATGAGGAATTTCCGGGAAAAGAGTTTATGGAGGGGGGAGAAAAAAAAGATTGGAAAGAGATGATGAAAGAAGAAATTTTCTCTTTCATAGAATTAAGCCGGGAAGAAAAAATGATTCTCCACTTTTTAATTGCTCGCTTAGATGAAGATGGGTTTTTGCGAGAAAGCCGAGAAAGATTGGCTTTTTTATTGGAAAAAAAAGAAGATGATTTAGAAGAGATAATTGAAAAAATAAGAAAGGAGGGTTTTTTGGGTTTTGCTGCTTGTGATACTTGTGACTTTCTCCTATTACAGATGATAGAGTTGAAAATAATAAAAAAGGAAGAAAAGGAAAAAATTCGCCGAGAGTTAATCTCTCATCCTTACCAATTTCAAAAACTTTTAGAACCTTATCAAGACAAACTTTTCTTTTCCCCTGCTCAGTTTTTTGAAGCTTCGCTGGGCCGAGAGGCAAAAGAATTAGAATCCCCCTTTTCTTATCTCTTCCCCGATGCGGAGATTTTAGAAGTAGGAGAAAATAATTTTGAAGTGCTTCTTACTCCTTCTCCTTATTTTCAATTGACAATAAATGAAGAGGTGCTCTCTTTTTACCGAAAACGAAAGAAAGAAACTTTAGAGCGAGAGAAAGTTTTCTGGCAAGAAAAATTGAGAGAAGCGAGGGAAGTAGTATCTTGCCTTAATTATCGAAATCAACTGTTATTGCGGGTTTTGGATTATATAGTAGAAGAAGAAAAAGAATTTTTTCTTCGCGGGTTTCATTATTTTGTACCCCTTACTCAAAAGGAAGTAGCTGAGGGAGTAAGGGTGAGTATAAGTGCGGTTTGCCAGGTTTTAAAAGAAAAATCGATTTGTTTCCCCGATGGAATAGTAAGGAGTATCAAGTTTTTCTTTGATAATTCTTATCCGGTTAAAGAAATGATAAAAGTTATCTTAGATAGTGAAACACCTCGTCATCCTCTTTCTGACCAAGAAATAACCCAAGAGTTGGCAAAGAAAGGTTTTTACGTGGCTCGCCGGACTTGCGCTCTTTATCGGGAAGAAATGGGTGTTTTACCCTCTCATTTGCGCCGAAGAATAAAAGAAAAGTAGCTTTTTAAGCTTTTCTACCTTTTCCCCTTCATTTTGGCATAATAATTTATCCTCAATAGTTGATAAGTATACCACTTGAGGTGAAGAAATGGAGATTATAAAAGATCCCGTTTTTCAGCTTTTAGAAAAAGGTCTGGATTTATCTTTGGTTCGGCAGAATTTGTTAGTGAACAATGTAGCAAATGCAGAAACTCCCAATTACCAGCGCCAGGATGTAAACTTTGAAGCTTATTTAAGAGAAAACGAGGAAAAGGGAAACCTGCGTTTAACTCACCCTAACCATCTTCTTCCTGAAGGTGGAGAAACATCAATTGCTAAAGGGGTGGAAGAATATGCGGTACGCCAAGATGGAGGAGGAGTGGATATGGAGAAAGAAATGACTTTAATTTTGGAAAACAGCCTCTATTATCAGACTTTAACCCGCATGGTTTCAGAAAAATTTAATCTATTGGGAACAGTAATTAGGGAGGTGCGATGAGGTGAAGATATTTCGCAATTTCGATATCAGTGCTTCAGCTCTTACTGCTGAGCGTTTACGGATGGATATTATATCTTCTAATGTGGCGAACGTTGATACTACTAGAACGGCAGACGGAGGACCATACCGGAGGCAAATGGTAGTATTCGATGTAGGGCAAGATGGAGGAGTGAGGGTGAGTAGAATCCAGGAAGATTCTTCTACTCCATCGCGATTAGTTTATCGACCCGAGCATCCTGATGCTAATGCTGAGGGGTGGGTAGAATATCCCAATGTGATTTTAGTGAATGAGATGGTGGATATGTTAGCCGCTACTCGGGCTTATGAAGCTAATGTGACGGCGTTGAATGCTACTAAAACTATGGTGAATAGCGCCCTAAATATTGGGCGGTAGTGAGGGAAAAAGATGAAAATAGAAAATGGAATTTCTCCTCTTTCTTTAGGCTTAGAAAAAGATGTCTCCTCTTCTGCCGGGGTGGGAAAGTTTGGCGAATATTTAAATCAAGCTTTACAAAAAGTGAATAATCTCCAAGTGGAAGCGGACCAGATGGTGGAAAGGGTAGCGCGAGGGGAAGAAGATATCCATAACGCCCTTATAGCTTTAGAAAAAGCTAATCTGGCTCTGGGACTTACTGTACAAGTTAGAAATAAAGTGGTAGAGGCTTACCAAGAAATAATGCGCATGCAGGTATAATAGATTATGAAAAACCCCTTAGCTGACTTTGCTGAACAACTAAAAAAAACCTGGGAAGGAATGAACCAGGGACAAAGGTTATTGTTTTTGCTTATTTCCACTGTTTTGGTAGCGGGGATAGCCACTCTTTTTCTCTATGCCGGAAAACCAGATTACGTTCCCCTCTTTCGAAATTTGTCGATAGAAGAATCAGGAAAGATAGTAGATAAATTAAAAGAGCTGAATATTCCCTATCAAATCTCTAGTGGGGGAACAGGAATTTTAGTTCCTCAAGAGAAAGTTTATGAAGCACGAATGAAGTTAGCTCAAGAGGGTTTGCCTACTCAAGGGGAAGGCTTTGAAATTTTTGATAAAAATGCTTTTGGTCTTACTAGCTTTTTGCAGAAAGTTAACTATCAGCGAGCTTTGCAAGGAGAGTTAGAGAGAACCATTATGGAACTTCAGGAAGTAGAAGGAGCGCGAGTCCATATTGTAGTTCCAGAGGAGCGGCTTTTTGCTGAAGATGAGAAATTGCCCACTGCTTCAGTGGTTTTAAAACTCCGTCCTGGGGTTACTCTTCAAAACACTCAGATAGAGGCGATTACTAATTTAATAGCTAATAGTGTAGAAGGTTTAAATCCGGATCGAGTAGCTATTGTTGATGATCGAGGAAATGTTTTAGCCAGTGGAACTGGAGAAGATTCTGCTTGGGCAACTTTGTCTCGCCTTACTGCTACTCAACTGGAGATAAAGAAGGAAATAGAGGCCACTCTTACCAATAGAATTCAATCTATGTTGGAGAGCGCTCTGGGATATAACCAGGCAGTGGTACGAGTAAGTGCGGATATGGATTTTGAGCAGCGAGAAGGGGAAAAGGAAACCTTTGAGCCGATAAGAGGGGGAGAGGGAATAGCAAGAAGCACTCAAGAGACAGAAGAAAAATATCAGGGAGGAGCTACAGCGCCAGGAGGAGTTCCGGGTGTGGCTTCTAATATTCCTGTTTATGGCCAGGAAAGCAGCGAAACAGGGCAGAATAGTAATTATACTCGTCGAGATTCGACAGTGAATTATGAGATTAACCGGGTAATGGAGAAATTTAGTTCCTCTCCAGGAAAAATTAACCGGCTTTCGGTAGCCGTTTTAGTAGATAGCGAACTTCCTCCAGAACAAGTAGAAAAAGTAGAAGGAGTAGTTAAGGCGGCAGCAGGCTTGAGCGAAGAGCGAGGAGATATGTTGATTGTAGAATCTTTACCTTTCAATCGAGAAATGCAGGAAGAAGAGAAAAAAGCTTTAGCTTCCCAGAATATGATGAAGTGGATAGAGCTTTTAGCTAAGTATGGGTTAGTAGGACTGTTAATCTTTTTAATGTATTCTTTAGGGAGAAGAATACTGGTTTCTGCTATTACTCCTGAAAAGGTAATGGCAGAATTTTATGAAGAAGCGGAAGAGTACGGAAAAGAGGAAGAAAAATTACCACCTATTAAACCAATAGAGCTTAGCCCGGAGGAAAAATTAAAAATGGAAGTACAGAAAAAAATGGAAGAAGATATTAAAAAATTAGTTAATACTAATCCAGAAGATGCGGCTAAGCTGCTAAGAAGCTGGTTGCACGAGGAATAGTGTATGGCTATAGTTCAGCGTAGAACACTCACTGGTAGACAAAAAGCGGCTATTCTCCTAGTAAGTTTAGAACCAGATGCCGCCGCTCAAATTCTAAAAAGACTTACTGATGAGGAAATAGAAGATATAACTTTAGAAATAGCCACTTTAGAAAAAGTTCCTCCAGAGTTGCGAGGAGAAGTAGTCAGTGAATTTTATCATCTGGCTTTGGCTCAGCAGTATATTTCTCAAGGGGGCATAGATTATGCTCGACAGCTCTTGGAAAAAGCTGTAGGCCCTCATAGAGCTCAAGAGATTATTAGTCGACTTTCTGCTACTTTAGAGATTACTCCTTTTGAGTCCTTGCGCCGAGCTGACCCGCTGCAGCTGGTAAATTTCATTCAAAATGAGCATCCTCAGACTATTGCTTTGATTCTCTCTTATTTGAAACCGGAACAGGCAGCAGCAGTTTTAGGAAATCTTCCTGAAAGCGTGCGAGGAGAGGTAGCTATGAGGGTGGCTCTTATGGATCGAACCTCTCCAGAAATAGTGAAAGAAGTTGAGGCGGTTTTAGAGAGGAAAGTTTCTAATTTTCTTGCTACTCAGGATTTTACCCGAGTAGGAGGGAAGAAAAAATTGGTAGAGATTTTAAACAGAAGTGATAGAGGAACAGAGAAAAGTATTTTAGAAGCTCTGGAAGAAAGAGACCCCGAATTAGCCGAAGAAATTAAGTCAGAGATGTTTGTATTTGAAGATATTCTAACTCTAGGAGATCGAGAAGTGCAATTAATATTGAGACAAGTGGATATGAAAGATTTAGCTCTGGCTTTGAAGGGTGCTTCTCCAGAGTTACAAGAAAAGATTTTCCATAACGTCTCTCAAAGAGCAGCGCAAATGATTAAAGAAGACATGGATTATATGGGTCCGGTGAGAGCTCGAGTGGTAAACGAAGCTCAACAAAAAATTGTCAACATTATTCGCCATTTAGAGGAAACCGGAGAGATTGTGATTGCTCGTGGGGGAGGAGAGGACGAAATCATTGTTTAAACTTTATAAGAAGGTAGAAATCCTTCCTGAACTATTTTTGGTGGGGGAGGAAGAAAAAGATGAGGAGAGAATGGTTGTAGAGGAAGGAGAAAGAGACGAGGATAGAGAAGAACAATTCCAGGAAAAAATAGACTTTATTATAGAAGAGGCAAAAAGAAAAGCGCAAGAGATCTTAGAAGAAGCGGAAAGGGAAAAAGAAAGTATAAAGGATAAAGCTAGAAAAGAGGGCTGGGAAGAAGGAAAGAGAATAGGAAGGGAAGAAGTACAAAAAGAGTGGCGGGAAAAAGTAGTTCTGTGGGAACAAGAGCTTCAGGAGATTTATAGCTATCGAGAAGAAATGGTAGAGAAAATGAAGGAACCTCTTTTAGAACTTAGTTTTATTATTGCTCGAAAAATTATAGAGAGGGAAGCAGAGAGAGAGCCATTTATTGAAGCTATGGTGGAGAAAGCTTTGAAAAAGCTGAGTAACCGGGAGAGAGTGATTTTACGGGTGAGCAAAGAGGAATACAGTTTGGTTCGGGAGATAAGAGAAGAATTAATGAAGAGAATAGATGGAATAGACTATCTGGAAATTCAAGAAGATAGCCGTTTAAAACGGGGAGAAAGCTTGGTAGAAACTACTTTTGGTAGTATAGATGCCCGAGTGGATACTCAGTTAGAAAATATTAAAGAAGAATTACTTCGAGTTTTAGAAGAGGGGAACGATGTTTGACTTTTCTAAAGCGAAAGAAATCGTGGAAAATATCGATCCTTTGCGTTTGAATGGGAAAATTTTACAGTCAGTGGGAATAGTGATGGAATCTCAAGGCCCTTCCTGTCGAGTGGGAGAACTATGTCGAATACGCGCTCGGGATAAGGAAAGTGAAATACTAGCCGAAGTAGTAGGCTTCCGAGAAGAGAAGACTCTACTTATGCCTTTAGGAGAAAGAAATGGAATAGAATTAGGAAGTGATGTTATAGCTTTAGGTAAAGAAATGAAAGTCAAAGTGGGGAAAGGTTTGCTGGGACGGGTATTAGATGCCTTAGGACGTCCTATGGATGGCAAGGGGCCTATAGAGGGGGAAACAGAATACCCTATAGATTGTGAACCTCCTCCTCCCTTACATAGAAGACCTATTAAAGAGGTTTTACCTTTAGGAATTAAAGCTATAGATGGAATGCTTACTTGTGGGAAAGGACAGAGAGTGGGTATTTTTGCCGGAAGTGGAGTGGGGAAAAGCACTCTTTTGGGGATGATTGCCCGCTATGCTCAAAGTGATGTTAACGTTATAGCTTTGGTGGGAGAAAGAGGAAGAGAAGTAAAGGAATTTATCGAAAAAGATTTGGGAGAAGAAGGATTGCGTCGGAGCTGCCTCGTAGTAGCCACTTCGGACAAAGCTCCTCTTTTGCGGATTAAAGCTGCTCTTTGTGCCACCGCTATTGCTGAATATTTTAGAGATGGAGGGAAAGACGTCCTTTTTCTTATGGATTCAGTCACCCGGCTGGCCATGGCTCAGAGAGAGCTAGGCCTGGCAGTGGGAGAGCCACCTACTACTAGGGGTTACACTCCTTCGGTGTTTACCTTACTTCCTCGCCTGATGGAGAGAACAGGTAATTCCCAACGAGGAAGCATCACCGCCCTTTATACGGTATTAGTAGAAGGCGATGATATGAATGAACCTATTGCTGATGCAGTAAGGTCTATTTTAGATGGACACATCGTTCTTTCTCGCAAATTATCTTTTGAAGGACATTACCCTTCTATAGATGTATTACAGAGTATAAGCCGTCTTATGCCTGACATTACTGATAAAGAACAGCAACAAAGAGCTCAAAAATTACGGGAGATTTTGGCTACTTATAGTGAAGCGGAAGATTTGATAAACATTGGAGCTTATGAGCGAGGTTCTAATCCCCGTATTGATTATGCTTTGGAAATGATAGATAAAGTGAGAAGTTTTTTGCGTCAGGAAGTAGAAAAAAGTTTTTCCTGGGAAGAAACTCAAGCTTTGCTTTCTCAGCTTTTTGAGGAGAAGAATAAATGAAGGGATATCAATTTAAACTACAAAAAGTTCTAGATGTTCGCAAGGTTAAGGAAAACTTAATTGGAGCTCGAGTGGCAGAACTGGAAAAAATAATTGAAACTCAAAAAGGGCATCTTCTATTTTTGGAGGAAAAAAGGGGAGAGGTCTTAGTAAAGCGCCGAGAGGAAAGGGAGACAGAAGATAATTTCAAGGTGGAAGAGGAAATGTTTTATGAATGGTACTTGGAAAATTTAGAGAGAAAGGTAGAGATAGTTAGAAACTCGCTAAAGCAATTAGAAGAGCAAATGCGCAAAACCCGAGAAGAGTTAATAAAAGCAGCAGTGGATAGAAAAGTAATGGAAAAATTGAAGGATAAAGATTATGAGAATTTTAAAATAGAAGTAATCAAGAATGACCAAAAGATTTTGGATGAAATTACTATCCACAGGTATAAAAGGGGGATAGAATAAGATGCTTCCTCATAATCTGGAAAAAGTTATCTCTCGGATAGAAGAGATAGAGAATAAGTTTGTTTCTCAACGAGCTTCTTTGCTAGAAGAAGGAAAAGTTAACAGGGATGCTAATTCTGCTACTTCTGAGACTTCCTTTGATGATTTGATAAAAGAATATGCCCAGAAATACCAGTTAGACCATCGCTTAGCCAGGAGATTGATAGAGGTGGAATCTAATTTTAATCCTGACGCTGTTTCTCCTCGAGGAGCTATGGGGTTAATGCAACTTATGCCTCAGACTTGCCAGGACTTAGGAGTGCAGGACCCCTTTGATGAGCAAGAGAACTTGGAAGGGGGGATGAGATATCTACGAGGTTTGTTAAACCAATTTGGCTCTCTTCCTTTGGCTCTCGCTGCTTATAATGCTGGTCCTTCTCGAGTGAAAGAGTATGGAGATATTCCTCCTTTTCCTGAAACTCAAGAATTTGTAAAAAAAGTGATAGGAGAGAGGAAGTAGATTGGCTAGTAGAGAAATGGATCTTCGAAAAGAAAAGAAAAAAGCAACCAACAATAAAGCCTCGAAGAAAAAGAGCAGTTGGGGAGAAACAATATTACCTATTTTAGTATTTATTCTTACTATAGTGGTCTTTCTCCAACTTATAGGGGTTATTGATTTGCCTTTTTTGAATTTCATGCGCTTACCTTCAATCAAAGAAAGAGATGCAGGCACTATAATAGTGAAAGATAAAGTAACAGAGAAAAAAACTGAAAGTCCGGTAGTTTATCCTGGTCCTACTCTAGAAAAAGTAGCAACTCCTGGTCCTGTGGTGGAAGAACCTTCTCCTGAGGTTGAGGTATTGCCTGAGATGGGAGAAGTGCCTTCCTCGGAAAAAACTGAGGGACAAACTGACTCTTCTTCCCGAGAGGAAGCGCTTTTCCGTTTGGCTAATATTTATACCGCTATGGAGCCGGAAGAGGCATCTCAAATTATGGAAAAACTTTCTGATGAGGAGGTGGTGGAAATACTTTCGGTTATGAAGGAAAGAGATGTAGCCGAAATATTAAATGCTTTTCCGGTAGAAAGAGCGGCAGAGATTATGAGAAAAATGATGGAAGGGAGGTGAAAAAAATGGATAGCTTTATATTTTTACCAGTGGAGAATGGAAAGCTGAAAGATAGTAGCTTTACCACCGATAGGGTAAAAAAAGGAGAAGAAGAAGAGAGTGTAGGTTTTGAACAACTTTTATCTCCTTTTCTATTCTCCTGGGGGGCAGGAGAAGTTACGCCGGTAAAAAGTTGCAGTTCTTCCTCTCCGGTAAGTAACTGTTCTCTGGAGCGTTCTACTTGTTCTACTTGTTCTCCTTGTTCTACCTCTGGAGCAGATACTTTTTCCTCTGGAGCTTGTTCGTTGTCCAGTTCCTCTTCCTTAGAGGAACTGTTGAATGTAGAGGGATGGCAAAAGACGATAGATAGTTTTCTCTCAGAAGTGGAGAACATCAGTTTTACTCTAAACTTAGGAGAGAAGGGGAAAGTGTCAGTGCTCGGTGGAACAGGAGAAGATGGAAAGTTTACTTTTCAAATCTCTGGAGATAAGGAAGCACTCAGTGAACTACTAGGTAAAATAGTAGAACAAGTTGTTGCTTTCTTAGAAGAAAAAGGATTTTCTTATCCTCTAGAGGGAGATTCTGCTTCTCGATGTTCCTTAGGACAAAGTTGTGGAGGGTGCTGTAGCGGGGGAGAAGTAGCCATTCCGCAGGAGATGGAAATTACTTCTAACTCTTCTGAGGAGACGAGATGGGAATATCTTATCCCTGATGATTTACCGCTTCCCGAGGAAGGAGAAAATACTACTACTACTACTTCTTCTTCTGATATTTCTTCACTACCTGATAGCGAAGTAGAGGAACAAGAGATTATCCTTCCAGAAATAGAAGGAGAAGAGGTAATTGTTTCTAGTGTTACCCCGGAATTAAAAGAGGATAATTCTCTAGAAGAAGTAGCTACCTCGCAAAAGATGGAAATTACTTCTAACTCTTCTGAGGAAGCTTTAAAAGAAACAGAAACAACGAAAGCTTACGCTTCTTCCGAGGTAAATTTATTTTCTTCTGGTAAAGTAGAAGAAGGTACTCCTAAAGAGAGAAAAGTGGAAATGGTTATTAACCTGGGAGGAATGATAGGAAGAGGCGAAAATACTTCAACTACAGAGGAAGTCAATTTTTCTCCAGTAGAAGACAATGATTTATCAAAGGTCTTTGATCGAATCCTGCAGACAGTCAGCCAAAATAGTGGAGAGAAAGAAGTAGTAATCCAGCTAAAACCAGAATCCTTGGGCTCTATCGTGCTTCAGGTACGAGAAGAAAATAATCGAGTGGAATGTGTATGGCAGATAGCTGACCCTCGTACTCAAGAAATAGTGGCAAAAAATCTTCCGGTTTTAGAAGCACACATGAGCGAGCAGGGATTGTGGTTGAATAACTATTTAAGCCAAAATGGTCAATCTTTTTCCTATTTTGGGAGGCCTCATTATTCCTCTCCTTCTTTTGCTACCGGCGAGGAAGATGCGGTAAATATGTCTGAGGAAGATGGTTCTTTAGGGAAAGTTAATATTTTAGTTTGAGGAGGTGAAGAGAGTGATCTGGGGAACTCAAGCTGTAGGAACACAAACAACTGATACAACTGAAACGAGTGAAAAAGGAAAGAATACCTTAGATAAACATGACTTTTTGCAACTTTTGGTCACTCAGCTCCGTTTACAAAATCCACTGAATCCTTTAAGTGACCAGGAGTTTAGCACGCAATTAGCTCAATATAGCTCTTTAGAGGAAATGCAAAATGCCAATAAAAGCTTACAGTCTCTCCTTTTTTTGAATGCTTCTTCTCTCGTGGGTAAAGAAGTAGAGTTGAGTGATGGAACAGTGGGACAAGTAAAGAGTGTGACAGTTAAGGAAGAGCAAGTAGTTTTAGAAGTAGGAGATAGTGAGTACAATATCAATGAAGTCGTTAAAGTAGGAGAGAGCTGATGGTCCAGAAGATAGAAAATTTTCGGGGATTTGTTCCAGAGATTCAACCTTCTACTCCTCTTCGGGAGAAGGCAAAAACTGCTGCGAACTTTGAACAAGTTCTGCAAGAAGAGGAGTTGAGTTTTTCTCTCCATGCTCAAAGAAGAATAAAAGAAAGAGAGATACCTCTTTCTCCCGATACCGTAGAGCGTCTGCAAGAAGCAGTGCAAAAAGTGGGAGAAAAGGGAGGAAGAAACTCTCTGGTTTTGGTGGGAGAAGTGGCTTTTGTGGTGAATATCCCGGAGCGAATGGTGGTGACCTGTATAGATGCTAATTCCCGAAAAGACAATATCTTTACCCATATTGATTCAGCAATTATTGCTTAGGGGGCTGGTCCTTAGGGGAGCTCCCCGAAAGGAGGTAAATTAAGATGATGCGCTCTTTGTTTTCCGGAGTTTCGGGTCTTAAAAATCACCAGACCCGGATGGATGTGATAGGAAATAATATTGCCAATGTTAACACCGTAGCTTTTAAAGCTGGTCGAGTAAATTTTGAAGATATTTTGAGCCAGACTGTAGAAGGAGCTCGCAGTCCTCAAACCGGAGGAATGGGAGGAGTGAACCCCAAACAAGTAGGTTTAGGGATGGGTATCTCGAGCATTGATACTCTTTTTACTCCAGGGAGTTTGCAGAGCACTGATAACCCCACCGATTTTGCCGTGCAGGGAGATGGGTTTTTCATGGTGAGTGATGGAAGCCAAGTATATTATACTCGAGATGGAGCTTTCAAAACCTCTGCTGATGGAGCGCTGGTAAATAGTAACGGTTTTCGCCTGCAAGGCTGGATGGCTGACGCCGATGGAAATATTGATTCTACCCAAGCTCTCCAGAGTATAACTATACCGGTTGGTGCTCAGATGAAGCCTAAAGCTACTGAAGAAATTGCCTTTGAAGGGAATTTAGATGCTAACGCTACCGCTGGCTCTCAATGGATTACCAGTGTTCAGGTTTATGATTCTTTAGGAAATCCTCACAACTTAACAATAACTTTTGAAAATACAGGAACAAATGCGTGGGATTGGGAAGCAACTTTGGATGGAGGTACGGCAACATCTGGTGGCACTGGCACCATCACATTTAATCCTGATGGTTCTATTGATACTAGTACAGCTCCTGGTACACCTAATTTTACTATTGCTGGAGCTAATGCTATTACCCTAAGCATCGATTTTTCTCAACTTACTCAGTTTGGGGGTAACCCCACTGCCTACATCAGCTTCCAGGATGGGTATGAGGCCGGGTCTTTAGATATGGTGAGTACTGATTCTGGTGGGGTGTTAACCGGGATTTTTACCAATGGTCAATCTAAAGCCTTAGCTCAAATTGCTTTAGCCACTTTTTCTAACCCGGGGGGTTTACTGAAAGAAGGTGGAAATCTGTACCAGATTTCCAATAACTCTGGTCTTCCCAATATCGGGACAGCCAATAGTGGAGGAAGAGGAAGCATCGCCGTGGGGGCGCTCGAAATGTCCAATGTTGATTTAGCTCAGGAGTTTACCAATATGATTGTTACCCAGCGAGGTTTCCAAGCTAATTCTCGGGTGATTACCACGTCGGATGAAATGTTGCAAGATTTAATTAACATTAAACGGTGAAAAAGAGGGGTGCAAAGCCCCTCTTTTTCTAAGCGTGAGGGGGATGATAAATGATTACTTTAACTCGATTTAATGGTTCTAATTTTGTTTTGAATATGGATTTAATTGAGACCATAGAAGCTACTCCGGATACGGTTATTACTTTAGTTACTGGTAGGAAGTATGTGGTCAAAGAGTCAGTGGATGAAATAGTTAAGGAAATTTTAGATTTTCGCCGACGGAGCGGAGTGAGTAAAATATTAATTCAGAATTTACCTGGGAGCGAGACGGAGGAATAATTCTATGGACAAGGCAACTATCATCGGTTTAGTAGTGGGAGTAGTTTTGCTTTTCTGGGGAATGACTAATGCTGCTTCTAATAATATGAAGATTTACTATGATTTTGCTTCCATCCTTATCGTAGGAGGAGGAACTTTAGCTAGCGCTTTAATCAGTTTCCATCTGGAGCAGGTGATGAAAGCTTTTCAGTTATTTATGATTACTATGCGTTCTCGACTTCCTGAGCCTTCAGAGATAATCATCACTTTGGTAAGCTTAGCAGAAAAAGCTCGTAAAGAGGGTCTTTTAGCTCTAGAGGAAGAAACCGAGAAGATAAGCGACCCCTTCTTTAAGCGAGGAATTCAATTAGTAGTAGATGGAACTGACCCCCAACTACTTAAAAATATCTTGGAAACCGAGTTGATTTTTTTGGAAGAACGTCACAAAAAAGGAAAAGCTATTTTTGAAACTATGGGTAGCTTTGCTCCGGCCTATGGTTTAATTGGAACACTCATTGGTTTGGTAGCTATGTTGATTAGCTTGGATGACCCCAAAAAAGTAGGGCCAGGAATGGCCACAGCCCTACTAACTACTTTATATGGAGCTGTTTTTGCTAACCTTTTTTGTTTACCTGTAGCTAATAAGTTGAAGCTAAGGAGTAGTGAAGAAGTGCTATTGAAGGAAGTTATTATTGAGGGGATTCTTTCCATTCAAGCGGGAGATAACCCTCGCATTGTAGAGGAAAAACTTAAGTCTTTCTTTGCTCCTAGCATCAGAGAAGAGCTAGAGCGAGAAAAAGAAGAGATCGGGAAAGTAATTCCCTTAAAAAGAGAAAATGAAAGTGTGAGGTGAACGAGATGCCTCGTAAAAGAGCGGAAGAAGAACCGCCTCCTGGAGCTCCTCTGTGGTCTTTAAGCTACGGAGATTTTATGTCTTTATTGCTTTGTTTTTTTATTTTGCTTTTTGCTCTCTCTACCATTGATGTAGCTCGGTTTAAGGAGATGGTCTCTTCTATTCAAGGGGCATTAGGAATTTTAGAAGGGGGTACGGGAGTTCTTAATCCTTCTGATATTCCTGTTCCTAAACCCCCTACTCAGATTAGTCCCTCAGGATTAGTGGAGTTGAAATTAGCTGGTCTTATGAAAGAAGTTGAGAGGCAGTTATTAAAGGAGGGGCGTCTTTCTCCAGATAAAGTTAGTTTCAAAATAGATGAGCGGGGATTGGTGATTACTTTTTTGGATACCGTGTTTTTTGATGTAGGCAAAGCAGACTTGAAGCCAGAAGTTTTCCCGATTTTGGATGCCTTAGCTGATGCTCTCAAGAAGGTTAATAATTCTGTTAGAATAGAGGGACATACCTGTGATTTACCTATTCATACTTTTCAGTTTCCTTCTAATTGGGAGTTATCTGCTGCTCGGGCTATTGCTGTGCTACGGTATCTGATGGAGGAGAAAGGGTTACCTCCGGAGAGATTAATTGCTGTAGGCTATGGTCAATATCGGCCTTTGGTTCCCAATGTGGATGAAGAACATCGCCAAAGGAACCGACGAGTGGAAATAGTCATTTTGCGAAACTGAAAGGAGAGAAATCATGCCTGAAGAAACTGAAAAATCAGAAAAAAAGGGAAGCTCCTCTTTTTCCCGGATAATGTTAATTGCTACCTTTGCTCTTTTGGCTTTTATGGTTTTTATTTACCTCAAGCAAAGTGGAATGTTAGATAATCTATTTGCTTCTTCTCCGCAAGAGACAAAGAGGCCGGCTCCTTCCTTGATTTATGTTTTTGACCAAAATTTTTTAGTTAACTTAAACGATGGAGATACATTACGCTATCTCAAATTAACTCTGGGAGTAGAAGCTCCTAATCAGCAAGTAGTGGACGAAATCAAAAGTAAAATGGTAGAAATACGAGACGCTATTATTACTATTATTAGTGCTCAGACTTCGGAAGGCCTTTCTACTACCGAAGGTAAAGAAAAATTGAAAGCGCTCATTGCTGATAATATTAATAAATTCTTGACTTTAGGAAAGGTAACAGCAGTTTATTTTGTAGATTTTGTGATGCAGTAGGGGTGGAAAATGGGTGATATATTATCTCAAGAAGAAATTGATGCTCTACTTAAAGGTTTGACCTCGGGAAGCCTAGAAGCAGTTAAAGAAGAAAGAAGAGAAGGTGGGCGCCTTAAGGTTTACGATTTTCGACGTCCGGAAAAGTTTTCTAAAGACCAGATACGCACTTTTCATATGATTTTTTCGGCTTTAGCTCGTTTGGCTTCTACTAATTTAGCTGCCTTTTTGCGTAGCCGATGTCAAGTAGAATTAGTTTCCACTGATCAACTTACTTATGATGAATTTGTTCGCTCAGTTCCCAATCCTACCTTTGTATGCATTTTTTCTCTTCTACCTTTAGAAGGGCGATGCGTTTTACAGATGAATCTAGATATGGTTTTTCCTATGTTAGACCGCTTATTGGGAGGCTTAGGCAATGCCGTTTTTAATCCTCGTCCTTTGACCGAGATTGAAAATCGAATAATGACGGAAGTGACAGAAAGAATTATGAGTGCCTTAAAAGAATCCTGGACTAATATCCAACAAGTGGAGCCCCGAATAGAAGCTCTAGAGTCCAATTTGGAATTTGTTCAAGTGGTTTCTGGGAATGACATGGTGATTCTTTTTACTTTTTCAGTGGAAGTAGGAGAGCGAGAAGGAATGATGACCATTTGCATTCCCTACTTAGTAGTAGAGCCTATTACTCAGAAATTAAGTGCTTCTTTGTGGTTTGCTGGCCGGAGGTCTACTGATTCTCAAATTCAAGAAAAAGTGAAAAAAAGAATTAACCAAGTTCGCTTGCCAGTAACGGTGGAATTAGGGAAGGCAAGTATAACCTTGAAAGAACTTTTGAACTTAGAAATAGGGGATGTGGTGGTGTTGGATAAAAGAGTAGGAGAACCTTTGGATGTATTAGTAGGAGAAAAGACAAAGATGAAGGGGATGCCCGGTAGAGTGAACCGAAGGTTAGCGATTAAAATTACAGAAGTGGAGGAGGAAAGATGAATGTTGGATGACAATTTGACTGGGGAAGAAAAGGATGTTATTGGAGAATTAGGAAACATTTCTATGGGAGCGGCAGCTACCGCTTTGTCTGCTATTCTAGGGCAGAGGGTAGAGATTACTGTTCCTCGAGTGGAAGTGATAAATAAGGAAGAAGTAGTAAGTCTTTTTCCTGAAAAACACATTGTAATTAAAGTTCACTATCGGGAAGGACTTGAGGGAGATAATCTTCTTTTAATAAAAGAGGAAGATGCTCGAGTATTGGTAAGTTTGATGATGGGGGGAGTAGAAATAGGAGAAACTTTGGGAGAGATGGAGCTCAGTGCTTTGGGGGAAGCTATGAACCAGATGATGGGCTCAGCAGCCACTTCTATGTCCGAGTTTTTAAAAAGAAAAATCAGTATTTCTCCTCCTCAGGTAGTAGGGGAAGAGGTCAGGAGTGCTGAAGAAAAATGGTTAGAAGAGCAAAAAGAAGGCCGTTTAGTAGAAATTTTCTTCCACTTAGTGGTGGGTGAGGTTATAAATAGCGATATGATTCAACTTCTGCCACTTTCTTTTTCTAAAGCTATGGTTTCTTCTTTAACTGCCAAAAAAGAACAGGTTACTCCTCAAGAGGAGGAGAAGGTAACAACTGAAGCTCTTCGGGAAAAAAGAGAAGTCAAAGCTCAGTCAGTGGAGTTTGCTGAGTTTAAAAAGAAAGAGGAAGCTCCCTCTCAAGTTAACATTGAACTTATTATGGATGTTAGCTTACCCTTAGTTGTAGAATTAGGTAGAACTAAACTTTCCATTCAAGAAATTTTAGACTTGGGCATAGGTTCAATAGTAGAGCTGGATAAATTGGCAGGAGAACCAGCTGACCTTTACATTAATGATGTGTTGTTTGCTCGGGGAGAAGTAGTGGTGATAGAAGAAAACTTTGGAGTGCGGATCACTGAAATCGTAAGTCCAGGAGAAAGAGTTAGAGCTTTGAAAGAAGCTCGGATATAAGATGAGAAACTTTTATAGATTCTTGTTTTCTTTTCTTTTCCTAGTGATGGGGAAAGGGGAAGTCTGGGCTCAAGAAGAAGAACTGAATCTACCAGAGATCCAGCCTCCTGCTGCTTCTAGTGGTGGAGGAAACATCTTACGCTTTATAGGTGCTTTTCTCCTCGTGGTGGTTATCTTATGGGGATTTTATTACGTGATGAAAAGGCTAACAGGGCAAAATCTTCACCTTTCCTCTTCTCGATATATGAAATTGGTAGATTTTTTGAATATCAAGCCTAATTTTTCTATTTATTTAATAGAAGTAGGAGAGCGAATGGTTATGGTTGCTCAAAGTGGCAATAGTATACAGGAAATTGCCGAGTTTAGTAAAGACGAGTTAGAAGAAAACACACCTCCGGAAAATTTTCCTAATTATCTGGATAGCTGGTTTCGGAGGAAAAAAGAAAAGAAAGATGATTAAAAAATTACTATTTTTAATTTTAGTTTTTATTATGGTTTTTTTTATTTCTCCTTTGGTTTTTTCTCAGGAAATTCCTCTGGTTTTACCTAAAATCACCATAGAGGCAGGAGAAGCAAACCAACCTCAAGAACTAGTTTTATCTTTACAAATTTTGCTTCTTCTCACTATTTTAAGCTTAGCTCCGGCTATTTTAATTATGGTTACTTCTTTTACTCGCATCGTAGTAGTTTTAGGTTTTGTGCGTAACGCTTTGGGCTCTCCCCAAATCCCTCCTACTGCAGTAGTGATAGGTTTATCTTTATTTCTAACTTTTTTCATTATGGCTCCCACTTTTAGCCAAATTCAGGACAATGCTTTATCTCCTTATCTGGCTGGTAGTATTACTCAAGAAGAAGCTATGCACCGAGGAGTGAATAGTTTGCGGGATTTTATGTTTCGCCAAACTCAGGAGAAAGATTTAGCTCTTTTGGTTTCTTTTGCTAATCTTCCCCGTCCTCAGATGAGAGATGATATTCCTACCCACGTTCTTATTCCCGCTTTTATTTTAAGTGAGCTGAGAGCTGCTTTTACTTTAGGATTTTTAATTTATATCCCTTTCTTGGTTATTGATATGGTAGTAGCCAGTATCTTGATGTCTATGGGAATGATGATGCTCCCTCCGGTGATGATTTCTTTGCCTTTTAAATTACTCCTTTTTGTTTTAGTAGATGGTTGGGATTTGATTACTCGGGGGTTGACACTTAGTTTCCGATGAAAGGAGGAAAACGATGAGTGAAGAATTGTTGTTAGAAATAGGTAAAGAAACACTCTTGGTAGTCTTAAAATTATCTTTACCCATTTTGGGAGTAACTCTGGTCGTAGGGATTATCATAAGTATTTTTCAAGCGGTAACTCAGATTCATGAATTAACCTTGACTTTTGTTCCTAAAATTTTAGCTACTATTCTGGTGATTGCCATTTTAGGTTCTTGGATGTTACACACTCTTTTAGATTTCACCAATAATCTTTTTTGGAATTTACCTCTGTTTTTGCGCTAGCTTATGGATTTTAATTTTCTTCTGTCTCATTTTCTCACCCTTCTTTTGGTATGGATGAGACTTTTAGGGCTTTTTCTTCTTGCTCCAGTCTTTAACAGTCCTCTTATACCTGTTTTAACTAGAATTGGTCTTTCCTTCCTTTTGGCGATAGTCTTGCTTCCCTCTATTAATCTTAGTGCTTTCACTTCTCTAGATGGTTATTATCTTTTGGCACTTATTTCTGAAATTTTGGTGGGGTTGGTATTAGGATTATTGTCGGGATTGGTTTTTTCCTGTATTCAAATTGCTGGTGAAGTAATAGATTTCCAAATGGGTTTTAGCTATGCTAATATAGTAGACCCTCTTTCTAACATAAGTTCTTCAGTGATGGGACAATTTTATTTTTTACTGACTATAATCTACTATCTGGGTATAGGAGGGTATCGCCTTACCTTACAAGGCTTAGTGCGTTCTTTTTCTCTCATCCCTGTGGGGGGATTTAAGATGAGCTTAGATATTTCTACATCGTTTGTGGATTTGATGGGGGAGGTGATGGTCGTTGCTCTTGAATTGGGGGCGCCGATTATTGCCACTCTTTTTTTGTCTAATTTGACTTTAGCTATTATTTCTCGAGCGGTTCCCCAGATGAATGTTTTTATTGTGGGATTACCCCTTAATATTGGCTTGGGTTTATTTATGAGCTTGATGATTCTTCCTTACTTTTTATCCTATGTTGATGAAATAGTGAATCTTTTTTTGCGCAGCTTTTTCCAGATATTTGCTCCTTGAGGTGCAGTAAATTTGGCATAATTTTTTATCCTAAAAGTAAAAACAAGTTATAGAATGTAAAAAGGTTAAGATATGCCACCTCAGCAGGATAAAACTGAACAACCTACGCCTCGCCGACGGGAGGAATTGCGCCAAAAAGGGAATGTTCCTATTAGTGTGGATTTTACAAGTAGTGTGAACTTTATTGTCCTTTTTCTTGTGGCTCTTTTTATTTTACCTTCCTTAAGCAAGGAAATGATGAATTTAATGGAAGAAATATGGACAGGCAATTACTACTTAAAAGAAGTAGATTGCCAGTGGGTTTCCCACCTGTATCAAATTGGTCTTAGATATTTTATCCAAGCATTACTTCCTTTGATAGCAGTAGCTTCGGGTTTAGCTTTATTTTTAGGTTTTTTGCAAACTGGTTTTACGATATCGGGAGAAAAGCTGAAACCCAAATTTGACTATATTAACCCGATACGAGGGTTGGAAAGACTTTTTTCTTTACGTATTGCAATGGAAGCTTTAAAAATATCCATTAAAGTTTTTTTAGGGATAGTATTGGCTTATGTCGTGGTGAAAGAAGCTCTACCTCGTCTTGCTGACCTGATTTATATGGATATTCCTGCCGGATTGAAAACTGTAGAGGATATAACTCAAAGATTAGGACTTTATCTGGGAGGTTTGTTTTTGGGAGTAGGTTTTTTTGATTTTTTTTATCAGCGTTTTGAATACGAGAGAAACATAAAGATGACTAAAGAAGAACTAAAAGAGGAATATCGAAGAACTGAGGGAGACCCGATAATAAAATCCCATATTCGACGTCGTCAACGGGAGATAGCCCGCCGGAGGATGATGCAAGAAATTCCCAAAGCTCAGGTGGTCGTAACTAACCCTACTCATATTGCTTGTGCTCTTCGCTATGAACGAGGGAAAATGAGAGCGCCAGTTTTGGTAGCTAAAGGGCAGAGATTAATGGCCGAAAAAATTAAAGAAGTGGCTCAAGAAAATGGAGTCCCTATAGTGGAGAATAAGAAAGTAGCCTGGGAGCTCTACCGTCACTGTGACATAGGACAAGAGATTCCCAGTTTCTTATACCGAGCAGTGGCAGAAATCTTAGCTTTTGTTTATCGACTGAAGGCTACTTATGGAGGAAGGAAAAAATGAATGAGGCTTTAGCTAAAACTCTGGAAAAGGGCCTTAAAAATAGCGATTTTCTTTTTGCTTTTTTGTTTATTCTTATCATTTTAATGATGATTGTACCTCTTCCTACCACGATAGTGGATTTTCTTTTAAGCTGCAATATCACTCTATCGGTTATGATTCTTCTTACTACCACCTATATTACTAACCCCTTGCAATTTTCAGTGTTCCCTTCTCTTTTGCTTTTTACCACTTTATTTCGTTTAGCTTTAAATGTTTCTACCACTCGCTTAATACTTTTGCAGGGCTATGCTGGAAAATTAATCTCTGCTTTTGGTAACTTTGTGGTAGGAGGAAACTATGTAGTGGGTTTCATCATTTTCTTGATTTTGATTATCATCCAATTTGTGGTTATTACTAACGGTGCAGGTCGTATTGCTGAAGTAGCAGCTCGTTTTACTCTGGATGCTATGCCGGGAAAACAAATGAGCATTGATGCCGATTTAAATGCCGGGCTTATAGATGAAGTGGAAGCACGCCGAAGAAGGCGAGAAATAGAGCGGCAAGCTGACTTCTATGGAGCTATGGATGGAGCTAGTAAGTTTGTAAGAGGAGATGCCATTGCGGGCTTAATTATTACCCTGGTGAATTTTTTAGGGGGAATTATAGTGGGAAGCTTACAGCGAGGGTTGAGCATTCAGGATGCTCTCTCTACTTACGCTTTGTTAACCGTAGGAGATGGTTTAGTAGCTCAGATTCCTGCCCTTTTAATTTCTACCGCTAGTGGCTTAATAGTTACTCGGGCGGCCTCCGAAGACAATTTAGGTCAAGAGGTAACTCGGGAGTTAATCCAAGTTCCTCGGGTGATACTCCTTGCTGCTATTTTACTTTTGGTTTTAGGTATAATTCCTGGCTTACCTAAGTTACCTTTTTTCCTCTTATCCTCTGGAGCTTTTGCTTTTTATTATCTTCAAAGAGGAGAAAAGAAAGAAGAAGAAAAAGCTATGCCGGAGAAAAAAGAGGAGTTACCTCGAAGCCCCGAAGAAATATTGAAACTCATAGAAGTAGATCCTATAGAGTTAGAAATAGGTTATGGGTTAGTACCTCTCGTGGATGCCTCAGGAGGAGGAACACTTTTAGAGCGAATAACTCAGATGAGAATTAATATGGCCCGGGAAAAAGGGTTTGTAGTTCCTCCTATTAGAGTAAGAGATGATTTGCGTCTTCGTCCTAATGAGTATGTGGTAAAAATCCGGGGAGTAGAAGTAGGAAGGGGAGAAATAATGCCTCATCATTATTTAGCCATTAGTCCTCCCGGGGAAGAAATTAAAATTAAAGGAATTCCTACTCGAGAACCAGCTTTTAATCTTCCGGCTTATTGGGTAGATGAAATAAACAAAGAAGAAGCAGAAATTGCTGGTCTTACCTTGGTAGACCCAGAATCAGTTCTCATCACCCACCTTTCAGAAGTTATAAAAGCCAACGCTCCTTCTCTATTAACTCGTCAAGATGTCCAGATGTTAATCGAGCAGGTAAAAAAAGTTAACCAAGCAGTGGTGGAAGAATTAATTCCTCAAGCTATGTCTATAGGAGAAGTGCAAAAAGTTTTACAGAACCTTTTAGCTGAAGGGGTGCCTATTCGAGACCTTTCTCTTATTCTTGAGACGCTGGCTGATTATGCTCCTCAAGCCAAAAACGTAGAAGATTTGACAGAAATGGTAAGAAGAAAACTGGGTAGGAGTATAATAAAGCAATATCTAGAAGAAGACGGGAAACTTCATGTCCTCACCTTAGATACTGATTTGGAAAATTTGCTGTACCGAGCTTTATCCGGAGAAGAAACTTTAGAGCCTGATTTCTTCCGTCATTTTTTAGATCGTTTGAACCAGAATATTGAACGGTTGGCAGGTTTAGGGCATTTCCCAATTTTAGCTACAACTGGTAAAATTAGAAGAAGTCTTCGTAACTTGGTAAATGGTTATCTGCCTCAGATAGTAGTATTAGCTTTTGAGGAGATACCTAAAGATGTGGAGGTAAAAGTAGAAGGAATGGTAAAGATGTGAAAACAAAAGATATGGATATTTATCAGCTTTTTCAACCTAATAAAAGATTAAGTTTAGGAATAAAGAGAAAAAATGAAAAAGGAGAGGAAATAGTTTTCTATTATCCCACTCGTGTTGAGCTTTTGAAAGAAGGAGAATTATGGGTAGCTGCTCCTCAAGAAAAGGGAGTTTTGGTTCCAGTAGGTGTAGGAGAAAAAGTGGTGGGCTACGTTTTGGGAGAAAATGAAATATTTCACTTTGAATCAAAAGTGCAGAATCGGCTGAAAAAAGGAAATATGGCCTTTTTGGTTTTGAATACACCCGAGGAAGTAAAAAGAGAACAGCGCAGAAATTATGTAAGAATAAATGTTGCTCATCCTATCATAGCCAGAAAAGGAGATAAGTCTTTTTCCGGTTGTACTAAAAACTTAAGCGGAGGAGGAATGCAAGCTGTCTTTAATGAGGAGAGGAATTTTTTAGAAATAGGAGAGGAAGTATTATTTGTTCTTTCTCTTCCTGAGGCAACTATTATTGGTAAAGCTCAGGTGGTAAGAAAAGAGGGGCCTTTCTGTTATGCCTTTCAGTTTATAGAAATAAGCGACCAGGATAGAGAAGAAATCATCCATTATATTTTTAAACAGCAAATAGAATTAAGGAAGAAAGGACTTTTGTAGCTATGAAAAAAATTAAAGTTATGATAGTAGATGATTCAAGTTTTATGCGTAAAATAGTCAGTGACTTGTTGAATTCGGATCCAGAAATTGAAGTGATAGCTACGGCTCGGGATGGATTAGATGCCTGGAATCAGCTGAAAGATATAGATCCTGATGTTATTCTTCTAGATGTAGAAATGCCTCGCTTGGATGGTTTAGATCTCCTTGAGAAAATTTTTGCAGAACGTCCTCGGCGGATAGTAATGCTCAGCGCCCTAACTCAAGAAGGAAGTGAAATCACTATTCAGGCGTTAGAGAGAGGAGCCCTGGACTTTATTACTAAGCCCTCAGGTAGTATATCTTTAGATATCGAGAAAAAGAAGGAAGAAATAATCACCAAGGTTAAATTGGCAAGTACCGTTCCTCTTTCTCAGATAGAAAAATTTTCTAGTCAGGGTAAAGTGATTAAAAAGACTCCCCTTCGAGAAAGGGAGGGAGAGGAATGCCCCCGCCTAGTATTTATAGCTGCTTCTACTGGAGGTCCTAAGGTTTTACATAATTTAGTTAGCAATCTTTCTCCTTTAAAAAAAAGTGGAATGTTAATAGTCCAGCATATGCCTGCTGGTTTTACCAAAAGTCTAGCAGAGAGGCTCAATAATTCTGCTCCTTTTTCCATCAAGGAAGCAAATGGCGGGGATAAATTAGTGATTAATCGTGCTCTCCTTGCGCCAGGGGGAAAACATCTTTTGGTAGAAGAGGGAAAAGAAGTTAGCCTTAGTGATGATCCTCCGGTAAAAGGTTTGAAACCTTGTGCTGACATTACTCTTCTTTCGGCCATAAAAGCTTTTGAGGGAAGAGACATTTTAGCTGTGGTTATGACGGGAATGGGAAAGGATGCCTTAGAAGGTTGCCGGGCTCTCAAAAAAAGAGGAGGTACAGTTATCGCTCAAGATGAGTCAACTTCTCTAATATTTGGTATGCCTCGGGCAGTGATAGAAGAGGGATTAGCTGATAAGGTACTACCTTTATCAGATATTCCCTCAGCAATTTTGGAGTGGGATTCCCAAGGAAAGGATGGCTAAATGCTAAAAAGAGAAGATATTCGATATTTGCGGGATAAAGTTTTAGAAAAAACCGGCATTGACCTCTCTTATTATAAAGAGAATCAACTACAGAGGCGCCTTCCCTTTATTATGAATAGAGCGGGGGTTCAAAGCGTGGAAGAGTATATTGAGCTTTTAGACAAAGACCCCCAAGTTTTAGAAGATTTTAAAAATCGTTTTGCTATTAATGTTTCGGAATTTTTTCGTAATCCAGAGAGGTATGAGGATTTAAAAAATAAAGTACTGCCGGAACTCCTGAAAGAAGCAGGTTTAATATTGAAAGTATGGAGTGCAGGTTGTTCTGTAGGGAGCGAACCTTATTCTTTGGCTATGGTATTGGAGGAAATGCCTCATCGTAAACCTTATCGTATTTGGGCTACTGACATAGATGAGGATGCGCTAGAGAAAGCTAAAGAGGGAGTATATACAGAAGATTTTCTCCATAATGTTCCTGCTCCTTATCTTGCAAAGTACTTCCAGCCGGTAAGTGGTGGAAAATATGCTGTTGTTCCTCAATTGAAAAAAAGAATAGTGTTTGAAAAGAATGACCTTTTACGAGATGAAGCTAAAGAAACTTTTTCCTTAATAGTATGTCGTAATGTGATTATTTACTTTGAAAATGAAGCTAAGAAAATGGCTTTTGAAAAAATGAGCAATGCTTTACAGGAAGGGGGATATTTGTGGATAGGAAGCACTGAGCGAGTTGCTGACCCTTCTTCTTTAGGATTACACTATGTTTTACCCTTTTTTTATCGGAAAGGTAGGTAGAAAATATGGGAATTTCTTTTGAAAAGTTGAACGAAATACAATTAGATGCTCTCCGGGAAGTAGGTAACATTGGAGCAGGTAATGCTGCTACTGCTTTATCTAATGTGGTGGGAAAAAGAGTGAAAATGGAAGTACCCCTGGTCAAGATTTTACCTCTCAAAGATGTTCCTGAATGGTTGGGAGGTCCAGAAAAGGAAGTTTTAGGGGTTTACTTAACTATGTCTGGAGCGGCAACTGGGCATATTTTATTTGTAATGAGTATTGACGATGCTTTAAAGATTATGCATATTTTGTTGGGAGATCTTACTCCTTCTCGGGAACAAGTGTTGGAAATGGATGAGATAGCCCGGTCGGCAATGGAAGAAATAGGTAATATTCTTTCTTCTTCCTATTTATCAGCTTTAGCTGATTTTACCGGCTTACGATTGAACCACTCGGTCCCTTCTTTAGCTATTGATATGGCTGGTGCTATTGTAGATGTGATATTGATTGAAATATCTAAAAGAGGCGATTATGCTCTACTTATAGAAACAGAATTTTTAGAAGAGGAAAATAGAATAAAAGGCTACTTTATGCTTATACCAGATACGGGGTCTTTAGAAATAATTCTGCAAGCTATAGGGGTAATTTGAAATGTACAATCGAGTGGTAATTGGAATGGCAGAATATTGGGTAAGCGATAACCCTGAGGATGTTATATGCATTTTAGGGTTAGGTTCTTGTGTAGGTTTGTGTCTTTATGACTCTGGTAAAAAAATTGGTGGTATGGTTCACATCCTTCTTCCTGAAAGCATTCCTGGTCAAACTAACCCTTTTAAATTTGCCGATGCTGCAGTTCCTGCTCTATGGGAAAAAGTGAAGAATAAAGGTGCTTCACCCCATAATATTTTAGCTAAGATTGCCGGAGGAGCAAAAATGTTTTCAGGAACCGATTCGCTTTTTGATATTGGCAAGAGAAATGTTGAAGTGGTTAAAGCCGAGCTTCGAAAATTAAACATCCCTTTACGAGCAGATGATACTGGAGGAAACCGAGGAAGGAGTATTATGTTTTATCTGGAGGATGGAAGGTTAGAAATAAAGACTATCGGGCAAAAACCAGTGGTGGTATGAAAAAGGAAGTTAGCCAAACTAAAAACCTGGCTCGTCTTTTCGCTCTTTTATTGTCTTGGGTTTTATTTATAGTATACTTTATTTGGGGTTGGGGGCGTAATTTAAGCCTTTTTACTTTAATCTGGAGAGGTTTTTTGTTGTTTTTGGTAGTTTATGTAGTTGTGTTTTACTATTCTTTATGGATTATTTCCTATGGTGAAAATAAAAAAATGGAAATAAAGAATGAACCTAACTCCCGAAATTGAAAACATAGATAAAATTTGGGACAGATATTCCAAAACTAAAGATCCTGCGGAGCGAGAGAAATTAGCTGAGCATTATCTCTATTTGGTAAGAATAGCTTTAGGAAGATTACTTTATGTTGTCCCTTCTTACATAGATAGAGAGGACTTAGAAAGCTATGGGGTGATAGGTTTACTTCAAGCTTTAGATCGTTATCAACCCCAAAGAGGATTGAGATTTGAGACTTTTGCTCTTTCTCGGATTAGAGGAGCAGTGCTAGATTATTTGCGAAGCTTAGACCCCTTGACTCGCCGGGAGCGCCGAAGTTGGAAGGAAGTTATGGCTGCTTACCAGAAATTAGAAGGGGAACGAGGTAGAGAGCCGACGTTAGTAGAGATAGCAAAAGAACTGGAAGTCTCTTTAGAAGAGATAACTTGGGCAATAGAACGAGGCAAATCTAGCTTTTTCCTTTCTTTAGAGGAAGAAAAAGAAGAGGAAGGAAGACTTATTGATGGGGTGAGCGAAGAGCGTTTAGCGTTCAACCCCGAAGCTCTTTTAGAAAATGAAGAGATGTTAAATTATTTAGGAAAAGCTATTGAAGAGCTACCAGAGAGAGAAAGGTTAATTATTACTCTTTATTATTTTGAGGGTTTAACTCTTAAAGAAATTGGTGCTATATTAGAAATTAAAGAACCTCGAGTTTCTCAACTTATTTCTCGTGCTCTTCTAAAATTAAAAGCTAAACTTTCTGATTGGAAGTAGAGGGAGGTAGAGTTGGCTAAATCTTTGAAGCTTTTGGAGGAGGATAACCGGATTCAACTTTTTGTCTCTGGTGATGGTTTGCGAGCAGAGTTAGTGGTTAAAAAACCTCTTAGTGAGGAAGAACTTTCTTCTTACGAGGAACTGAAAGATTTTTTGGATAGTCGGGGAATAGTAGTAGGGATTAAAGAAGAAGTATTAGAAAAAGGGAAAAAACTCTTGCAAGAAGAGGGTCGACACCTTATTGCTGAAGGAAAAAGACCTCAGAGGGGAAAAGATGGAGAAGTAAAGATTTGTTTTACTCAAGAATTAGAAAAAAAATGGGAAGAAAATGAAGAAGGCCAAGTTAATTTATTTGATTTTTTGAAAATACCAGAAGTGAAAGAAGAAGATGTACTGGCTGAGCTTATTCCTCCCGGAGAGGGCGTGCCAGGTCAGGATATTTTTGGGAAAGAGATTCCTGCTCTTCCGGGAAGGCCGGCCAAAATAAGAGTGGGGAAAAATGTGGAGTTAATAGAGGAAGGCGCCAAAGCCATTGCTAAAGTAGCCGGAAGGCCGGTTATGGTGGGTAAAACTATATCGGTTCTACCCATTTTCGAATTAGATGGAGATGTTGGTACCTCAACGGGTAATATTTCCTTTGTTGGTTCTGTGGTGGTTCGAGGGACAGTACAAAGTGGTTTTAAGGTAGAGGCGGAGGGAGATATAGAAATTTGGGGTAATGTAGAAGCGGCTACTGTACAATCTCAGGGGAATGTGGTGGTGAGAGGAGGAATATTTGGACGGGAGAAAGGGTTGGTGAGAGCAAGAGGAGATGTAAGAGCTAAAGTGATAGAGAATGCCACAGTGGAAGCAGGGCAAGATGTGAGAGTGGGAGAAGCAGTATTTCACAGCCAGGTTTCAGCGGGTAGAAAAGTGATAGTAGGAGGACGGGGTTTAGCAGTGGGAGGAAAGATAAGAGCGGGAAGTTTAGTATGGGTAAAAACTCTGGGGTCACCGATGGGCACCGTTACCGAGGTAATGGTAGGGATAGACCCTGCTCTTCGGGAAGAGTATAATTATCTTGTAGAAGAGTTAGAAAAAGTGAAAAATCAACTTGCGGAGGGAGAAAAGGTTTTTAAGGCTATTAATGAGAGACAAAAAGCGGGGAAAAATGTTGATTCTAATGTTCTAAAGATTTTAGAAAAGTTAGAGAAAACCTGCCAGTTAGCCAGAGAGAAGAAAGAATTTTGTGAAGCGCGACTGGAGGAGCTAGAAGAAATAGTATCCGGAGGGGAAGGGAAGATTTTGGTGGAAGAAAAAGTTTATCCTCAAGTAAGAATTACAGTAGGTAATCTTACTTATCTTGTAAGAGATGAAATTCCTTATGCCTCCTTTTATAAGAAAGATCAGGAGGTGGTAATGGGGAGCTTTGAGAGACCTCGAAGCTAAGGAGGGTGGTTTTATATGGTAGACTCGGTAAGTATGCAGAATATAGTAATACGTTCTCCAGAAGTAGCTCGTATTCAAAAAGTAGAAGATAACGCTTCCACCTTATCTTCTTATGCTTTAGCTCAAGAAGCACAAGATGAGTCTCAAAAGGTGGAGAGAGAAGTGATTCCTTCTCCGGAAACCGACCGTTATACAAAGGAAGAGAATAGAAAAAAGAAAGAAGAGCAGGATATGATGGATTTGGAAAAAAAGGAGAAGAAAGAAAAACAGCTGATGGTAAGGGGAGATAAAGGGAACATCATTGATGTTCGAGTGTGAAAATCTACTTGACTTTAATACATTAGATGCACTCGAGAATTTGAAATTTATTTCTCATAAAGTAGGATGGCTCATCAGCATAATTCTTCTTGTTCCAATTCTTTTATTTCTTCTGGGATAGCTCACTAAGTTTACCTACTGTTTTGTGGCTCAATCCTTTTATCTTCACCAATAAAAATAGTAAACACTTAACTATTTTTTTGGGCCTCTCGATAGTACTTTCGGATGAGAGCTATTTCCTTTACTTTAGAGTTCTAACTTTTCACAATATTGATGCATGGTAACAGCTCTTTTGAGGTGGAATCATTCTTTAGCCTTTAAGAATGCCTTGTTACACACCACTCCTAAATGTTAATCAGTTGCTATTATAGAGGACGCGCAGTATAGTTAACCACAAACACCATTGAGGAGTACAACTTGTTAGTCTTTTATGTTTTTCATTTCCTGCTGGAGGCTGTTCCGGTAAAATTTAACCAGAAAGATTAACAGAGGATGTTTTATGCCTAACTCACACGAGAAGGAGTTTCTCAAACAGGTGATGGCTGAAGTAATGAAGGAGGGCGGTGTCGAAAATAACCAGACAAAGTCTCTCTCTGGAAAAAAATGTATTATTCCAAAAGGGTAAGAGAAAAACTTGTTCGGCTTGGGATAATTAGTAGTGTGCTCCTTAATTTTGAAAACGAGGTAGAACGAGATAAAGAGACACCGAGTGCCATCACCAGGGAAGCAATGGAAAGGGGTGTCCTCCTTTGATAACTGAGAATGTTTCCATCTTCTGAGTTGAGCTACCCGCAATTAACTGAAACTCAAGCTCGGGAAAAAGTTTTTGAGTCATAGGTTTAACTATAATCTTAGGAGGCGACAAGCTATGAAAAGAAAATTTGATCGAGTATACCAGTTCAAAATCACTTTAAAAAGAATCAAACCACCCATCTGGCGGCGAATCCAGGTTCCAGAAACCTATACTTTCTGGGATTTACATGTGGCCATCCAGGATGTTATGAGCTGGCAGGATTACCATCTTCATCGGTTTGAAATAGTTAATCCCGCTACAGGAGCTCTAAAGCTAATAGGACTGCCTAGCGATGACGACGATTGGAGCAGGGCAACTCTTTCCGGCTGGAGGCAGAAAATTGCCAAGTGGTTTACTCCGGAAAATAAAGTAGCAGTATATTTTTATGATTTTGGTGATGGGTGGGAACACGAAGTAGAACTAGAAAAAATTCTACCTCGGGAATCCGGAGTTAGATATCCAGTATGTCTGGGAGGGGAAAGAGCTTGTCCTCCGGAAGATTGTGGAGGGGTTTCAGGATACGAAAGACTCCTAGAAATCATTAGCAATCCAGACGATGATGAATATGAAGAAATGTTAACGTGGTTGGGAGGAAAATTCGACCCCGAACACTTTGACCCGAAGAAAGTAGTATTTGACGACCCTGCCATCCGCTTTAAGAAAGCCTTTGAGGAAGAATAAGCACGCCAAGGGGGTGATAGGGGGTACGCCCCCGATTGTTTAGCCATTCCCGAAATTAGTAATTGGGAATCCAAGTATTTTTAAATACTTCTGGACCCGGCTTAAAGATTGCCGGGGTAACAACGCAGAAACAAGGTAAAAGTGAAAAAGTCCAGTAACCTTTTTACCCACTTATATAGATTTAACTAAAGGCTCAACTGATGGCTGGCAGCACTTTTTATACTTCTTACCACTACCGCAGGGGCAAGGATCATTACGGCCCACCGACTTCCAGAGGGTTTTATGTACGGAGAAAACTCTCTGTTTTATCAGCCCTAGAGGTTGTCGCCTTTTTAACATTTCCGCAATCTCTCTCATATAGGGGTCAATATAGCTAAAAAATCTTTTATAACCAGCACACAAATAGTTCAGGTTTCGACCATCAGCTGTTGGCAATATCCTATCTTTGGGGCAGCCACCGTTACAAATAAACCTTACGCTACAGCTTTGGCAATATTCAGGAAGAACTTCTTTTTTTTGCCGGCCAAAATTTGCTTGCCTTTCAGAATTAACTAGGTCAATCAATTTTTGATCTCTGATATTTCCCAACTTATAAAGGGGAAAAACAAAGTGGTCGCAGGAATAGACATCTCCATTGTGCTCCATAGCCATTGCCCGGCCACAAGTGGGAGCAAAAATACAAAGGTTAGCCCCCAAACCGGCCCAAACCGAGACGCATTCATCAAATATTTGAATAGAAATTTCGCCTAAATTGCTAACCGCCCACTGGTTAAAAACAGAAATTAGGAATTGTCCGTATTCTTCCCCGGTAATAGAACGTTGGCTAACTTTTCCATCTTCTAAGGATTCAACTAAGGGAATAAATTGAATATACTTGATTCCATTTTCTTTAAAGAAATGGTATAGCTCAATCGGATGCTGAACGTTTGCTTTGCTTACTACACAAAGTACATTGTATTCTACCTTATGTTTTTGCAGCAAATGCAGGCCAGATATGACCTGAGAGAAGGTTTCTTGCCCACTCTTGGTATGACGGTAAAAGTTGTGTAAATTGGCTGGACCATCAAGACTTAAGCCTACTAAAAACTGATTTTTGTGCAAGAAGTCACACCACTCATCAGTCAACAGGGTACCATTAGTTTGGAGAGAATTTGTGGCTTGCCACCCAACGGGTAGAAATTTTTCTTGCAATTCTACCACTCGGCGGAAAAAATCTAATCCCAACAGGGTGGGTTCGCCACCCTGCCAAATAAAAGAAACCAGTGGGCCTGGTTGATATTGGATATATTGTCGGGTAAACTCTTCTAGTAACTCATAACTCATTCGAAAATCCCTGGTGCCTGGATAGAGTTCGTCTTTATTCAGATAATAACAATAATCACAATGTAGGTTGCACACAGGCCCAATGGGCTTTACTATAATGTTAAAAGGAAAGTTAAGCATATTTTTAAACCATCAGCGTTTATCAGAGATTCCCAAATGTTTCAAAAAAACTATATACAATATCTATCTCTCTTTGGGAAAGAATAATTCTTTATTAATGATCTCCTTTCTTGATCTTTTATAGTGCTTATTTCTACTATATAATAAGATAACTCAATACCATTCTACTAAGCAGATAGCCTTTCTTGTTTTGAGATAAATAAGTAAATAAGCTTATATTATTCTAATATATTCCTGTCCTTTCTATGCCTGCACTTATAGTAGACATCATAGCATCAAAATGCTCTTTCATAAGAGTGTACTTTAACTCTCTATATTCTGGCAATTCCCAAAGATTATTAAATTCACCAGGGTCCGTTTCAAGATCATATAATTCTCCAACGTCATGATTATGATATACAATTATTTTATGACGGCCATCAAAATACATTGAACCGTGCGTCTTATCTGGAAGTGCTAGTGCATCATTATATTCGGATACAACATACATTTTATGCTCATTGAGATAGCTTCTTCCTGTTAACAGAGAGAATAAAGATTTTCCTTGCATATAATAGGGTATTTCAATCCCAGTAGCCTCAAGTAGAGTGGGAGCAATGTCCACAAGTTCGACCAGCGCTTCACTTTTCAAATTCTTTTTGAACATTCCAGGGCAATAAATAACTAATGGTACATGAACGAGAGATTCAAAAAAACGGCAACCTTTATATATTAACCCATGATCTCCTAGCAATTCACCGTGGTCACTCATGAATATTATTATGGTATTATCCAACTGTCCTGTTTCTCGGAGTGCATCAATTATCCGACCTAATTGATAATCAATTAATTCTATCATTGCGTAGTAACAAGCCTTAACTATAAAAGCATTGTAAGATTTTGGAGGTGTATGGCCCATTTCACCTCTACTTATTGAACTTACGGAAATACTAGGTTTAAAAGATAATGGATTAATCGCCTCAACTGACTGCTGATCTATCTCTCTAAATGCTTTTTGCCTTTCAATATCAGTTTCCCTGAACAGAGGAGCCGGTAGTTTTTTTGGATCGTAACGATCTAAAAATTCTTGCGGGGGGTCAAACGGAGGATGTGGATCAAATGGATTAATGCTCAATAACCACGGACAATTTCTATCTTCAGTGATAAAACGTATAGCCATCTCTGTACACCAAGTGGTTTGGTGATATTCTGTAGGGACTCCTGGACCATAAGGCTCATTTAAGTCAGCATATAATTCATGAGGATCAATTTTTTTCTCTTGTTTTAGCCAATCAGTATATGCGTTGCCTACTGGCCAATCTGGGTAGGGATGATGGCTCCAATGAAATACTCGATAACCATCATCAGGTCTTTTTTCGATTCTGTCTACAGCTCGTGAAAGGTGAAGTTTCCCAACAAGACCACAATCATAACCATTATCTGCCAATATCTTTGTTATTAGTCTTTCTGAGGGGGGGAAATAGTCATTACCATTTCTATAAACGTGATGAGTAGCAGGGTAACGGCCTGTTAGGAAAGTAGCTCTACTTGGTGTGCATATAGGTGCCTGGGTATAAGCTCTTGTAAAAGCAACGCCATTTTCAATAAGCTTATCTAATGTTGGCGTATGTATAAATTCATTTCCTAAGGTATGAATTGTATCGAACCTTTGCTGATCAGTACAATACCAAAGAATATTTAAACGTTCTGTCATATTATTGCCTCCTATTAAGTATTATTAAACTATTTTATTTGCTGTTTGCTTAAAGCATAGCTCTCTTTTTAAAATACTTACTATTTTCTCATTTGTACTCCTTAGAGATTGCTAAGGAAATTTTCTCCGGCAATAACTTTAATAAAAATAACTAATACCACTTTATCTTCAGTTCAAAAAATAAAGCTATACCAAAGTAAAACAATAGGATTTTTTAAGTTATTTTATTTACCTGTAGACTATCAAAGTAAGGTGGACCCCATTGTCAAGACAAAAAAAGAGACTTTTAAGGTGTATTATTTCCTCCTGTTTATTTATAGTTTTACTTAAGTAAACTTCCTGGGGTGTTCTATATCCCAGGGATTGATGGAGTCTCTCACTGTTATAGAATCGGAAATAATTATCTAAACTCTCTCTGGCTTCTTTCACTGTATCATAGCTGTGGATATACACCTCCTCATATTTTACTGTTCTCCACAATCTTTCTATGAAGATATTATCAAATACCCGGCCTCTGCCATCCCTTGAGATTTGAATCCCTGCTTTCTCCAGTTTTCCAGTAAAATCACCACTCGTAAACTGAGAGCCTTGATCACTGTTGAATATCTCGGGCTGAGAAGTAAGTAATGCCCTATCTAAGGCTCGAAGACAGAAATCTGCATCTAGGGTATTAGATAGCTCCCAGGCTAATACATATCTACTATACCAGTCTATTATGGCTACCAGATAGAGAAAGCCTTTATTCATTCTGATATAGGTTATATCCGCACTCCAGACTTGATTAGGTTCAGTAATAGCTAAACCCTTTAAGAGGTAAGGATATTTTTTATCTTCTGGGGAAGAGATACTCAACTTCTTTTTTAGGATATATGGCCTCTATTCCCATAAGCCTCATAAGTCTCTGTATTCTCTTTCGGTTTACCTCATATTCACTGGATATCTCTCTTATAGTCTTATCTCCTTTTACTGCTTCTAAGGCTATTTTAGCTTTTAGAGCTGCGTCATACTTTTTTCGGATGTCACCCATTTTCTTATCTTTCTCCTTTCCATTTTACAGGTTAAATACACCTTATTACTCTGTCCAGTTTTCGGGGTCCATTATAAACTTGAGGCTGATATTCCTCCAATTTTGTTCTCTTATCTTTAGAAGCTTTTATTGATTCTTACCTTCTTTTTATCCTTTCACCGCTCCTGCAGTCAAACCACTAATTACATATTTCTGGAGAAAAATATAAATAATAAATAAAGGAATACAAGCTAAAATTGAAGTTGCCATCACATCAGGCCATCGGATAGAAGTAAATCCTAAATAATAAACAGCAATACCAGGAGAAAGAGGGCGAGAAGCCTCAGTGGTTGTAAATATCAAAGCAAATAGAAACTCACGCCAAGAAGTTAAAAATGCGAAAACTGCAGCAGTAATCATTCCTGGAATCACAAGAGGTAAAACAATCCTAGTAAAAATCATCCATCGGCCACAGCCATCTATCTTTGCGACCTCTTCTAATTCTATAGGGATAGTGTCAAAAAATCCCTTTAACAACCATATGCAAAGGGGGAGGGCAATAGCGCTATGAGTCAAAATCACACTTCCATAAGTATCAAGCAAATGAAGTTTGAAGAAATAAGTGTAAAGAGGAATTGATAGAACCGCTAGCGGAAACATTTGAGATACAAGAATAAGGATTGTGAGAAACCTACTTAATTTAGACCTTAATCTAGATAAAGCATATCCTCCGAGTAAGCCACAAATCAAACAAACCAATACTACTCCTCCACTAATGACTAAACTATTAAAGAAGAAGTGAAGAACTGTTCTATCCGAAGTAAAAAGCTTGAAGTAACTATTTAAAGTTGGTTTTAGAGGTAAAAAGTCTGGAGGCATTTTATACGCAGTTGTGTTGTCCTTCAAAGAGGTAACAAACATCCAATATATTGGAAATAAAGAATAACTAAGATAAGAGAAAGCTAAAGCCCAAGCAATGATTATCCAAACATCAGTTTTTTTAAGGTTACTAACACCCATTCTATTTTTACTCAAGTTATTGTTTAACCTCCTAAACCAAGAATTTTATGTAAGGCATCACGGTCTTTTGAAGTATTTTAGCTTTCCTCTTTTATAGTAAATCTAACATATAAAACTGAAAAAACTAATGATAAGAGCATCCAAGTTACCCCAATCGCACAGGCCCTTCCAAGTTGGCCACTATGGAAAGCTGTATTGTAGACGTGAAGAGAAAGAATTTCAGTTGTGTTTCCAGGTCCTCCTCCGGTGAGCATATAAATAACAGCAAAATTTTGGAAAATATAGACAATAGAAAGAAGAATAACAATCGCAATTAAGGAATATAAATAAGGGAGAGTAATAAATCTAAAAACCGCAAATCGCCCTGCCCCATCAATTGCTGCAGCTTCTCCAATTTCTTGTGGGATAGATTGTAAGCCAGCTAACATTACTATCGTAATAAAAGGAGTTCCCGTCCAAGCAAAAGCAAGAATAACTGAAATCTTTGATAATAGACTATTGGATATCCAGGGTAAGCTAGTAGATATCAATTTTAGGGAAGTTAAAAGATAATTAACGATTCCTATGTCCGTATCTAGCATCCACTTCCATAAAACCCCTACTACAACGAAGGGCACAAGCCATGGAATGATAATTAAACCCCTTATGAAGGAACTAGCTCTAAATTTACGATTTAGTAAAATGGCAAGTCCCAAGCCTATAACAAACTCTAAAGCGACAGATACACAACTAATTACGAGAGTATTAAACAAGACAGTTTGGTAAGCTTTGCTTGTAAATATTGAAATATAATTCTTAAATCCTACAAATTTACCAGTCATTCCAAAAAGACTTAAATCAGTAAAACTGACTCTAATTGCATCAATGAGAGGAAACAATAAAATTCCTATGATTATAATCAAACCGGGAACTAAAAAAAGAAAATTAACAGTATTATCACTCAGCTGAACATTTTTGATCTTACCTTTCTTATTTTTCTTACTATCTAAGGTATCTATTTTGTCTAGCATCATGATCTCCCCTGTTTTTCTGCAGCCGGATAATAAGGATAGCTTACGAATTACATCCGGCTACAGAAAAACTATTTCACTTAATCTAATAAAAGGTCCTCTAACTCCTTCTGAGCATTTTTGACAATACTATCCACGGCAACGCCGTCCACTGCTTGGGTAACTGCACTAGCTATAATATCTTCAACTCCTGGGGACTTAGCATGTTTTAAGATACCTCCTTTTACATAGAAATTTTGTACTTTAAAAGCATCTAAGAATTTATCTTGGCACCAAGAAGCTTCAAGCATTTTTAAGTGAGCGGGCATCATACCCATTTTTTCATATAATATTTTGATGACTTCTTCATCAGAAGTAAAGTATTTTACAAAATCGAAAGCTTCTTTTTTATGTTGCGAGCCAGATAGTACAACAAGACTAGAATAATTGGTAATACTCCAATTTGTTCCATCCCATCCTTTAGGAACAGGACAAGTAACGTATAAATCATCTATAGAAGGATCCCCTGTCATTGTACGTAACATTCCCTTAAGCCAAGATCCATCAAAGACAAACCCTGCACGACCCTGAGAAAAAGTTATTCTAGTGGAATAAGCATCCTGACCCTTTGCGCTAAAACCTTCATTAGTAAGTCGCTGATAAAACTCTAAAGCTTTGCGGGAACCCATCGAATCAAAAACTGGTTTATTATAGATATCTGCCACTTTTCCACCCCATCCCCAAAGCCATGGCATAAACCAAAGGGCTGTATTTGGAAGTTTAACATTTCTTAGAGCAAAACCATAGATTTTCTGTCCTTCCTCTGTACCGCCTAGGGAAGATATTTTGGCAATCATTTCCTCAAATTCGAAGATGTCGCTGGGTCCCTCTAAACCATAGCCAGCCTGTTTTGCCAAATCTTTGTTCATAAATAAACAAATCGGCCCACTCCACATTGGAATACCATATATGGAACCATTAAAGGTGGCATCTTCTAAAGCAGCTGCAGTGAAATTAGCAAGATGATCATTGGGTACATAATTTTCCACGGCTTCAAGCAAATTTGCTTCTACAAGAGGAGCAAGCCAAGAAGGTACAGGATCAGCTAGGTCAGGAGGCGTTCCTCCCTGTGCTCTAAGTAGAATTTCCTGGAGCTCCTGGTCATAAGTAGTATCTATGTAAGATATTTTAACTTCTGGATACTTTTTTGAAAAACCTTCTGCAATAAAATTATAGACCTCACGGCCAAATTCTTCTGATCTAAAACGTGTAAGAAAGGTAAGTTCAACCTGTTGAGCGAAAGCTACACCAAAAAGAGATAGCATCAACACCACTAATAACCCAAAAAACCACTTTGATTGCCGAAAAACCTTATTTTTTCTCAAGTTAAATCCCTCCCAATTTTAATATTTTCCAGTCCGGCTTAATCTCCTAAGGGCTACATGTTTCTACTAAAAGCCGAAAAACATAACCATAAACTAGATCTATCACCCCCTACAACAAGTAAGATTACAAAAGTGGGGTACAACCTGGGGCATCGGTCGCCTGCTTCATATAATCAGGGACGCTACCTCCAGCATCCGCAACAGCAAGATTCCTCAACTTTTCGCAAATATCGGGATGTTTAATTGCAACATTGTTTTCTAATCGCGGATCAGATTCAAGGTTAAAAAGAAGTGGTTTTTCTCCCCAAATATAATCATTGTACCACCACTGATTATCACGCACCATTACTAGAGGTCCCCAGCCGCAAGTAACATGATCATATAGTTGCGGAGCCTTACCTAAAGCGACAGACCAAATATCTTTTCCATCCATTGGCAAATCAGGCTCTATGTCCAATAAATTGAGAATAGTAAAAGGTATATCAAAGTTGTAAACTAAAGCATCACATTTGATCTCTCCTTCATACCTTGGATGATAAATCATTAAGACGAGATCAGCAATTTCTCTAGTCATTGGATAACCAGTCTTGGCAACCATATTATGTTCACCAATTGAATGACCATGATCAGACACGACAACAATTATTGTGTTTTCCATTAAACCCAAATAATTCATTTTTTTGAGCAAAAAGCCTAACCATCTATCTACTAAGGTCACTTCTCCGGCATAATTAGCTTTTAAACGTATTAAAGCACGATTGTTTATTTGGTCAGCCGGGCCATATAATGAAGCAAGAATATCGGTCACATTTTCATCTTCTGGATCGTATAGTTTCCTGTAAGCATAAGGTGGATCCCAAGGTTCATGAGGATCAAAAGAATCTACAAGTAAAAAGAAGCCTTCAGCATCTTGATTCCTCTCTAGCCAATCAGCAGCACTCATAAAAATCTGGGCCGGAAAATAATCTTCCTCTACGTGCCTTTCACGAGTATTCATTAGATATTCGCTAATAAAGTCAGTATATCTCTTTCTGGTTTGTCCCCCATTAAGAGTTCTAAATCTAATATTCTCCATGCCCTGATCAAGGAAATTCTCAGGAATATGTTTTCTTATTTCTTCTTGTGAGGGTTTAGGTCCCGAACGGAAGGCATCATTCTCTTGCCCCCTAATCCAATGCCACTCATCAAATCCACGGTGAAAGTTCATATTCGGTTTAAACTGGTGGTAGGTATCTGTAAAAAAAGCTGTCCGATAACCATGACGCTGGAGAATTTCTGCTAAAGTATCTTGTTCATCAGGAATTGGCCCCCACCCAAGAATCGGAACAAATTGGTTCCCTTTAAAATCTTTGTGGTCCTTAAAAGGAAATACTCTACAACCCGTGTGTAAAGCCCTCCGAACTTGTAAAGTTGGTAAAGAATCAGGATAGGCATTAGTAAAGAGAACCGATTTGTTTGCCAAATAATCAAAACTTGGTGTTTTTATCCATTTGTTACCATAACAACCTAAGTGATCTTTCCTAAGGGTGTCAACTATGACCATTAAAACATTCATTTTTTTGCTCATTTTTAAAATTCCTCCCTATTTGTCTATTCATTTATTCTTTTTTAATTCTAAACATAAACATTAATTTTGTCAACTCCCATACCAAATTAATCCTGCTACTCCAGAAAGGAGGAGAAGTAAGATGGGGTTGGTTTTTTTTCGGTAAACAAGGGTAAAAACTATTATTCCTAGCATAATGGCGAACCAATCTTTTATTCCTTTTTGGGCCAGGGAATAAGCCGCTACCCCTATTAAAGCAATTACTACTGGACGCAAACCTCGCAAGAAATGTTGCACCCAGACGTTTTCTTCAAAGTAGGAGAGGGAGCGAAAAATTAAACTTACCAGAAATATAGAAGGTAAGCAAAAAGCCAGGGTAGCCACTAAAGAACCCCAAATTCCTACTACCTTGAAACCGGTAAAAGTAGCAGAGTTAATGCCAATGGGTCCGGGAGTAAGTTCAGAAAGAGTAACTAATTCTAAAAACTCGCCATTACTCAACCAATGATATGTATCCACTACTTCTTTTTCAATCAAAGGAAGAGCAGCCATTCCCCCTCCAAAAGAAAAAAATCCTACTCGCAAAAAAGCTAAAAAAAGCTGAAGATATATCATTTTCTTCTCAACACTCCCAGCATTCCTCCGATTAACACTATCCACAGAGGATGAAGATTAAAAAATAGTGTTATAAAAAAAAGTATAAAAGCAATTATCAAATCTCCCCAATCATCTAAAGCACTTTTTCCAATATCTACCACTGCTCCTATAATCAGAGCCACAATAGCTGGAGTAGCTCCTCGGAAAAAGTTCTGCACCACTTCCAGATGTCGGTACTGGAGAAAAAAAGAAGCAATAAACAGAATAATCAGAAAAGAAGGAAGAGAAGCCCCCAAAACCGAAACTAACGTTCCAGCAATTCCCCTTACTTTCCTTCCTACAAAGCAAGCAGTATTGATGGCAATTGCTCCGGGGAGGCTCTGAGCTACTGAAAGTCCTTCGATAAACTCCTCGTCAGTCAATACTTTCTTTTTTTCCACTATTTCTTGTTTAATCAAAGGGAGCATGGCATATCCTCCTCCCCAGGTAAAAGTACCGATTTTAAAGAAAGAAAAAAAGAGGGAAAAAAGACTGATTCTTTTTTTCTTCGGAAGAATCACTTTTTAAACCTCTAATTCTATTGAGTAGCGACACTGATCTGCTCGAATAATGCTTTTTCGATACTCAAATGGTTCTCCATTTTCTCCCAAAGTAACTCTTCTCACTAAAAGTGCTGGGAAACCTACTTCCACTTTAAAAAGTTCAGCTTCGTAGCTATTCATCCTTATTACTTCGAATTCTTCCCGAGCTTTCTGTACCCGTATTCCCATCTCTCTTAAAAAAATATCGTAGATTGCTCCCTCTTCCAGTTCTTTTTTTTGAGAAGCAATCTTTTCAAATTGAGGAGGAAGGTATATTTTTTCTAAAATAACCGGCATTTCATCGGCAAACCGCAATCGTTCGATAGTAAATACTTCATCCTGTTCTAAATTCAACCTATCTTGTACCGATTTTGAGGGCACTTCTTTCTCCATGCGGATAATTCTAGAATAGAAACGTTGACCTCGGGCTTTCATATCCTGAGCAAAACTGTAAAAACGAGAAAGGTCGAGAGAAAGCTTTTTCTCGGTTACAAAACTACCCCGGCCTTGTTTGCGGTAAATTAAACCTTCATCCTCTAGTTCTCGGAGTGCTTGAGCTACCGTTCCCCGGGAAAGACCGAACTCTTCGCAAAGCTCAAGTTCGGTGGGGATTCTTTCTCCTTCTTTCCATTCTTCCCGCTCAATTTTTTCCCTTAAAATTTGGCTTAATTGATGGTAAAGTGGAACTGGGCTCTTCTCATCCAACAGATTTTTCATCTTCTACGCCTCCTATATATGTTCATACAATTATACTAATTTATTTAACTATTGGCAATAGAAGAAAATTAAACAAAGAAATGATTTACATAAACGCCATATTATTTTTTACTTTTTTACGCTGCAGTCTTAATTTCAGAATTGTAATTTAGCGGTTTTACGGAACGATATATTTTTTGAAGAAAATCTTTTCCTATCTTGGTAGAAAAATTCGGAAAAAAATATTATTATCATGGTAAAGTATTATAGTATCCCGCAAAATCTGTTAAACTGTTAAAATTTTAAAAAGAATAAATTACATCAGAAGTCAAAAAATGGGAAATTGCTGTGCAGCAAGGGATACTATAAAATTTTCTCAGTGGTTTTTGTCTTTTGTCTACGCCGTAGGCTGTCTTTGTGGTTAATCATAAATAGTGTCCAGAGAGCAATTGTGGGACATGATGAGGTTATAAGGGGGCGAAGCCCACTCTATTGTTGCTGGCAGGATAGACGCTCATGCTGCTTTGCAGCACCACATGACAATGAAAACGGAATTCAATATAATAAATCTTAGAGAAACAATAATGGTCTATCCTTTCAGCTTTTAGCTTTTTTTAAGTCTTTGCCTTTTATTTTTAGTTTTTGCTTTTCGGGGGTTAATAAGGGGGTTTACCCCCTTATAGTTGATAGAGGAGTTCAGGAATGACAGAGGGCCATTGCGGTGACAAAAAAGAAAGGGGTTCACAAGGGGGAATTCTTTCCCCCTTGCACCGAGGAAGACGTTTTTCCTTCCTCGGTGTCTTTTCCTTTTTATATTTTTTCGATTCTTTTCTGCTTGCACCGCAGACTGTTTGTTTTTGTTTACGCCGTAGGCTGTCTGTTTTTTCTTCCTCAGTTAGTTTTTGTTCTTTTCTTTGTTGCTTTTGGTGGTTATGAGGGGGCGTGCCCCCTCATAGTCTGTGTAGTGATTTTGCAGTTAACTATAATTATATTTTGGTAAATGGTGATGAAAGAGAAAAAGATAGCGGGTTATTCTTTTTTTCAATTTGAAAATCTTTCTTCTTTCCCCTCTCTCGAGCATGTTATTACTACTCGTCACCCTCTTCTTGATTTGAAAGAAGAAGAGGGGAGGAAAAGGTTAAGAAATATCTTAGAGGGAAAAGATATCTTCACTGTAGCTCAGGTACATGGAGCACAGTGGGTAGTAGTGGGAGAAAATTCTTCTCCTTCTTCTTTTTTAGGAATTCAAGCTGATGCTCTCCTTACCCAAAGAAAAGGAGTGTATTTGGGAGTAAAAGTGGCAGATTGCTTGCCGGTGATTTTCTTTGACCCAGAAAGAGAGGCTCTGGCCCTCTTGCATGCTGGATGGAGAGGGATAATAGGAGGAATTCACCTCCGAGTAGCTCAAGCTATGCGAAACTTCTTTTCTTCCTCTTATTCTTCTCTTTTGGCGGGAATAGGACCGGGTATTGGCCAATGTTGTTTTGTAGTAAGTGAAGAGGTGGCGCAACTTTTTGAAAAAAGGGAACGAGGAAAGAAAAATATAGATAGAAAAGAAGATAGAATTTTGATAAACTTAAAGGGCTTTCTCTTTGATGAATTGGTAGACCAGGGATTTGACCCTCACAAGATAGAAGTGGCTCCTTATTGTACTTTTTGTGAGAAAGAACTCTTTTATTCTTATCGGAGAGAAGGAAAAGAAGCTGGGAGATTTATGCTTCTTGCTTCTTTAAAAGAGGGAAGGTGATGAATTTGGAAGAGGGAATTGTAGCTCGTCATTTATTGGTAGAAATAATTGGCTCCATCTCTTTGAATGAAAAAAAGACGATGGAGGAATTTTTGCGAGACTTAGCTCAAATCTACAGTGGTGAAATTTTAGCTCTTCAGGTCTATCAATTTCAGCCTTTTGGATTGAGCGCTCTTTTAGTTATGCCTGAGTCTCATGTAGCTGTTCACACCTGGCCTGAACATAGCTATGCTGCTTTAGATATCTTTCTCAAGATGGATTTGGAACCACAGGATAGTATTCCTTTAATCGAGCGATATTTCGCTCCACAAGATGTAAAGATAAGAGAATTAGAGAGGGGAGTGAAAAAGAAAGATGGAGCTCTGGTACATCCAGGATTACATCAATGATTATAAAATGGGGCTTAGAGTAAAAGAGACTATTTTTCAAGGGAAAACTCGTTTTCAGGAAATTACCATTTTGGATACTTATCTCTATGGACGGGTTTTGTTATTGGATGGGATAGCTCAGTTGAGCGAAAAAGATGAATTTATGTATCACGAGATGTTGGTTCATGTTCCTATGTTTTCTCATCCTTATCCTGAAAAAGTACTGATAATTGGAGGAGGAGATGGTGGAGCTTCGCGGGAAGTGTTGAAACATCCAGTAAAAGAGGTAACCCTCGTGGATATCGACGAGGGAGTTGTTGAAGTTTGTCAACAATATTTACCCCAACTGGGAAAATGGGATGACCCCCGGCTCACAGTTTTAATTGATGATGCCCGCCGGTATCTTTTTTCCACTTCCGAAGTTTTCGATGTTATCATTATGGATTCTACTGACCCTCTTCCTCGGGGAGTAGCACAACCTCTTTTCACTCCCGAGTTTTTCACTCAAGCTTTTCATCATCTCTCCCCCCAAGGGATAATAGTTTCCCAGATGGAACCCCCTTTTTTTGATGTGGATAGGGTAAAAAACTTGTGGAGAAGCTTTGACACCTTTCCCATAGTAAGTCTTTACTGGGGATTGGTGCCTACCTATCCTGGAGGAGTCTGGAGCTATATTATAGCTTCTAAATCTCCCGACCCTCGGCAACAGAAAAGGCTTCCTGATTTTCCCACTCGTTATTACTCACCCACCATTCACCAGGCTGCTTTTATTTTGCCTCCTTTTTTGGAGGAGATGTTAGAAACTCGGGAAGATAAAGAAGACATTAGCTGAGAGGCCATTCCTTACCTCCTCGAGCGAGCAGTGAGCGCCGATGGTAGTAGAGGCCTTCTATTTCTGCCAATTGAGAAAACTGCTCCCATGATAGCGTCTGGCTATCTTGGGGAAAGATAAAGGAAGAAAATTTTCCAAAATCTCTTACCGATAGAGGAGAAGAAAAGGTTGCTCCTCTACTCGTCGGAAGCACATGGTTTGGCCCATAACCATAATCACCTAAAGCTACGGGTGCCTGAGGGCCTAAAAATAAGGCGCCGGCATTTTTTATTCTCAAACAATCTTTTTCCGGCTCTTTAGTTATAATCTCTAAGTGTTCAGGAGCGAGGAAATTAACCATTTCCCAGGCTTTTTCTTTGCTTTCTACCTGGTAGAGGTATATGGGAATTTCTCGAGAAAAAGAAAGAGGCTGATTTTGAAGCTCCCTTTCTAAATATCTCTTAGTCTCTAATAATATCTCTTCTTCAGGAGACAGGAGAATGCTCAGTGAGAGAGGGTCGTGTTCTGCTTGGGCTAAAAGGTCTAATGCCAGCCAATGAGGCGAAGAAGTCTCATCAGCTACAATTACTACTTCTGATGGACCGGCTAAAGTATCAATACCCACTATTCCCTGGAGGATTTTTTTGGCTGCGGTAACGTAGATATTACCTGGACCTACTATTTTATCTACTGCGGGGAGGGAAGAAGTGCCAAAGCAGGCACCAGCTATAGCCTGCGCTCCTCCTACCCGATAAACTTTCTTTACCCCTAAAAAGAAAGCAGTGGCTAAAATCTCTGATTTAACTTTTCCCTGAGCATCGGGAGGGGTGAGTACTATGATTTCTTTCACTCCGGCTATTTGAGCGGGAATTGCAGTCATAAGAAGAGAAGAAGGATAAGGGAATCTTCCTCCTGGTATATAACAGGCTACTGAACGCAGAGGTTGCCATCTTTCTCCCCACAAGGATGGAGAGTGTTCCTCCCACCAAGAGAGCGGTTTTTGCCTTTGGTGAAAGCTCCTCACTCTTTTTTCTATATCCGCGATAGTCTCCTGAAAGCTTTTATCCATCTTTTTCCAGCTATTTTGGAGCTCCCTTTCTTCTATAAGCCATTTTCTTATATCACAACCATCAAATTTCCTGGTATAATAACGGAGAGCTCCGTCTCCTTCTTCCATCACTCTCTCTATAATTTCTCTTACTTCTTTTTCTACCTCTCTTAATTTTTTATAGAGGGATTGGCGAGTTAATTGAAAATTTTGGGATAATTCTTCCCAACTAAAAAGAGGTTTCATAACTATGGGTGTTTTAGACATAAGAAGTCACTTCCTTTAACTCTTCTACTAAAAAGTTAATTTCCTGAGAGTGAATTTTAATGCTTATAGAGTTAGCTACTAACCTGCCTGATACGGGGGTAATTTCCTCCACTACCTGTAATCGGTTTTCTCGTAAAGTTTTACCAGTAGAGACTAAATCCACAATGGCGTCAGCTAAGCCTATAGGAGGAGCTAGCTCAATTGAGCCATATAGAAAAACTATATTGGCAGTTATGCCCCTTTCCTGCAGGTATCGGCGAGTAAAATTAGGATACTTAGTGGCAATGCGCAAAGCTTCTTTTTTCAATAACTCTTCTCGGGAAGTAGATAGAGGAGCAGCTAAAACCATAGTGCATTTCCCAATAGGTAATTCTAATAATTCATAAACTTCATTTTCTCTCTCTAAAAGAATATCTTTCCCCACTATTCCTATGTCTGCTGCTCCAAACTCGACATAAGTAGAGGAATCTTTGGGATGAGAGAAAATAATGCGCCAGGGCAGGTCTTCTCGCTCCACTACCAATTGTCGGGAGTTAATCAAGTCAAGAGGTGGGCACTGAGGTAAGCGAGAAAGAAGAGCTAAAGACTCCTCTTTCATTCTACCAGTAGGTATGGATATGGTTAGCTTTCCCATGATTTGAACCTCTCTAGAATAATAGTTTTAATCTTTTCCTCATCTTTTCCTTGATAAATAAGTTCTTTTTCCTGTAAAACCTGAATATCTTCACCTTTTTCTTCCATTATTATCGGGATTCCTTCTTTTCTAAGTTCTTCTGCCAGGATAAAAATAGACGAACGTAAAAAAGGAGGGTAAGTGATAGTAATAAAAAAGGAGTGCTTCTCTTTAGGATTTACTCTTTGTACTTCCATTAACCGCTCTAAAAACAGAGCAAACCCACAAGCCGGTAAGCTATTTTCTGACTTTTCTAAAAGCTCATCGTATCTTCCTCCGGTCAAAAGAGGATATCCTGACCGGGGAGAAAAACCTTCAAATACCACTCCGGTGTAGTAGTCAAAGTCTCTCACTAACCCTAAGTTGATAAAAACATGTTCTTCTAAGTGGAAATCGCTTATGATATCCCATATTTCTCTCAGATAGTTTAAGGCCTCAACTAAAGGAGGACTGAGAGGATAGTTATTTTTAGTTTCTTCTAATATTTCTCTTTTTCCTCGTAAAAAGGGAAGATGAAGGAGAAAAGGAAAAAGAGGGTGAGAAGAAATGGAGGTAAAATTCTCCAGAGCCACAAAATCTTTTTTCTTGAGCAAAGTTTTTAGGAATAGTTTTTCTGGAGGAGAGAGAGGAAGGGAAGACAATAATCCCTGAAATATGCCCACGTGACCGATATCCAGCATAAAATCTTCTATCCCCAGTTCCTGTAGAGCTAAAAGAGCCGAGAGAGCTAAGGCAATGATTTCAGCATCGGTATCTATGCCATTCTTACCTAGGTTCTCTAAGCCTAGTTGAGTAAGTTCTCCTTCTACCCGCAGAGGCGAAGAGGGATAGCGAAATATCTTTCCCACATAGTAAACTCGATGAGGTGCTGATTCTCTTAACTCTTTTTTGCTATACATCCGCATTATGGAAGTGGTGAACTCAGGACGAAGAGAGACTAACTTTCCATTTCGGTCTACGAATTTATAAACTCTTTCTTTAGCTTCATCTCCTAACGTATTTTCTAAAGTAGAATAGTATTCTATAGTGGGAGGTTCTACTTCTTCATATCCCCATTCCTCAAAAAGATGGCGCAAGACAAACTCCATTTCTCGCTTTCTTTTAACCTCAGAGGGGTAAGAATCTTTCATGCCTAGAACTAATTCCAAACCATTATCTCCTCTCGTTAATATTATTTAGACTATTTTAACAAAATATCGGATAATGGCAAAGAATAATTGGCTCTCGGAATGTTATTCTAAGCACTCCTATAAAGGGGGAAAATATGTATGCAATATAAAGTATTGAAAAATGTGTCTGATCAGGAAAAGATACAGAATGAAATTACATCGGAGTTATGGCCAGAATTTATGTTCCATGATCCGGTTTCTAATGCGAATTGGCATAAATTGTTTGAGCTATTCCCGGAGTTTCAAATTTCTTTGATGGCCGATGATGAGGTTATAGGCATAGCAAATTGTATACCCTATTATTGGAATAAATCCTTTGAGAAATTACCAGATAAAGGTTGGGATTGGGTATTGGAAAAAGGTATTAATGATAAATTGAATAACATTAGAGCAAATACTTTGAATGGTCTTCAAATTGCGGTAAGTAAAAAACATCAAGGTAAGGGAATCAGCTCTCTGGTATTAAAAGAAATGATATCTCTTGCCCGTGATAATGGTTTTAAATATGTAACTACACCGGTTAGGCCTATTTTTAAAAGTGAATATCCCTTAGCATCGATAGATAATTATATAAAATGGAGGAGAGAAGACGGGTTACCATTTGATCCATGGTTGCGAGTACACGTTAGGTTGGGAGGGAAGATAATGAAATCTTGCCATAAATCGATGTATATTACTGGGACGGTAAATGAATGGGAAGAGTGGACAAATATGAAGTTTTTTGAAACTGGCAGATATGTCGTTCGGGGTGCTTTGAAACCTGTTAGGATAAATATAGAGAAAAATAAGGGAGAGTATACAGAGCCTAATGTTTGGGTATTACATGAGGTAAATGCGTCATAGGCCGGGCTACTGAGTTAATAGGAAGACTTGCGCTTCAGATAAGCTTTACGCAAGTGAAGTGGCTCAATATTAAAACACAGAGAATTCTCTATGTTTAGAGATTAATCGCAAATATAATCTAAAGTTACTCCTTTTTCCTATTATATTCTCTAAGGGTGCAATTATCTGGATTTTTTAGTTTAGTTAGGGAAGAATAGTATTTTTAGAATTACCACCACTACGAGGCTGGGTAGCATATTGAGAACCTTTAGCTTTTTTATTTCTAAAATGTTTATTCCTAAACCTATAAGAAGTAGGCCTCCTGTAGCGGTAAGTTCTAATATCAGAGAATCGGTAAAAAAACTTTGCAAAGAGCTGGCAAACAAGGTTATTCCACCTTGGTAGAGAAGAAGAGGAATGATAGAAAAAATCACTCCTGCTCCTAAAGAAGCAGACAGGGCGATAGAAGAGAAGCCATCTAATACTGATTTAGCTAAAAGAAGATGGGGAGGGTTGCCTAAGCCTTCCTCTATAGCTCCTAAAATAGTCATAGAACCCATACAGAAAAGTAAAAAAGCAGTTACTAAACCTTCAGCAAAACGGTCGTTTTTGGATTTAATAAGAACTCTTAGCCTTTCTCCTAGGTGGTTAAGGCCTTTTTCTAAATTTAATCCTTCTCCTATTATAGAACCCAGGACGATACTGAATATTAAAAGCAAAAAATTCTGGGTTTTTATGGCTAAAGATATCCCTAGAGAAAGAGTGAATAAACCAATACCCTGGAAAACAATAAGCGATATCCGCTCCGGTAGTCGGGAACGGACAATCATTCCTACTGTTCCACCTATAAGAATGGCTCCGGCATTAACCAGAGTTCCTAAGGGTAACATAAAAATTGATAATTTAAGCTTTTTTTACTTTTCCTGCTTGCAGGCAGGCGGTACAAACGCTTATTTTCTTAGGTTTTCCATCTATAATTGCTTTTACTTTCTGAATGTTAGGACGCCATACTCTTCCGCTTACCCGGTGAGAATGACTGATTTTATTGCCAAAGGCAGTGGTTTTACCACAAATTTCGCACCTTGCCATAGTTATTACTCCTTTCCTTTTCCCAAATCGGATAAAAATATAGCAGTTTTGGAGATATAATGCAAGATAGGTTAAAATATAAAAGTGATTAAAGAAAAAGTGAACAAAGAATTAGTGCTGAAAATAATAGAAAGAGAAAAACAGAGATTAGATAATCTCTCCGTTTTTGGAGGATTTAGTAACTTTTTGAGTAGCTGGCTGGCAGAGCAAAAAGAGGGAGAGGATTTTTCTTCTCTTCTTCTTAGCTATGATAGTTTAACTCCCGAAGAGAGGAGAAAGCTGTTGGAAGATATAGAGGAAAAGCTGAAATCGCAAAGTGATGATGGTAGTTCTGATACTTCTTCTTCAGTTTTACCTTCCTTAGAGAAAGAGAGCCATCTCTCTACTCCTGTGAGGTACATTAAGGGAGTAGGACCAGCTTTAGAAAAGAAATTAAATCGTTTGGAAATTAAAACAGTGGAAGACCTCCTCTTTTTCTTCCCTCGTTATTATCGAGACCGAGGAGAGGTAAAACCTGTTTCCCAACTCCGGGGAGAAGGATGGGAAACTATTCAGGGCGTGGTTACTTCTCAAAGCCGGATTGCCACTCGACGAGGACCACTACTTAAAATTGCCGTAAGCGATGGAACGGGGAAAGTGAATTTAGTGTGTTTTAATAGAAATTATCTATCGAAAATTCTGCGAAAAGGTACCAAAGTTCAGGTTTCAGGAAATTTCCGTCGGTCTTTTGGTAACTGGGAAGTAGCCAACTTTGATTACCAGTTGGTGGATAAAGAAAATTCTGGCTGGGATAGAATAGTCCCCATCTATAGCCTTACTGAAGGGTTAAGTTTAAAAAAACTGCAATCTATAATTTATTATGCTCTGGATAATTATTTAGAGGAAGTAGGGGAAGTTCTTCCTCCTTCTTTAGTGGCTCGCCATAAATTTTTACTTAAAAAGGCGGCTATAGAAGAATTACATCGCCCTTCTCATTCTTTAGTAGGAGAGTTAAATTCCCGACGCAGTAAAGCTCACTTAACTATCATTTTTGAAGAATTTTTGCTTTTTGCTTTAAGTTTAAAAATTCGCCGACAAGAGTTAGCAATTTACGAGGTTCCTCCTTGTGTTTCTGATTCGGCTCTGGTAAGGAAATTTTTAGCTCAACTTCCTTTTGCTTTGACTTCTGCTCAGGAGAGGGTAATAAAAGAAATTCATGATGATTTAATTAGTGGGCGATTGATGAATCGGTTGGTGCAAGGAGATGTAGGCTCAGGGAAAACGCTGGTGGCTTTAATTGGAGCTCTCCAGGTTATTGATTCGGGAAGGCAGGTAGCTTTAATGGTTCCCACTGAAATTTTAGCTGAACAACATTATAACCGGTTTAAAGATTTGTTATCTTCTTTGGGGGTTAAGGTGGGGCTTCTTAAAGGAGGAACTAACAAAGAAAAGAAAAAGTTGATAGAAAAAATACAAGAAGGAGAGATAGATTTAGTAATCGGCACCCATGCTCTTATCGAAGAAAATATTATTTTCCCCCGGCTGGGTCTTGCTATTGTAGATGAACAACATCGCTTTGGGGTGTTACAAAGGGCAAAGTTAAAAGAAAAAGCTTCTATCCCACATCTTTTGGTTATGACTGCTACCCCTATCCCCCGGACATTGGCTTTGACTCTTTACGGAGATTTAGATATTTCGGTGGTGGATGAGAAACCAGCAGGTAGAAAACCAGTTACCACTCTTTGTTTTTCTCTTAAAGAAAGATTTAAGGCTTATAATCGAGTGCGAAAGCAATTAGAGGAGGGAAGGCAGGCTTTTGTAGTGTGTCCAGCTATAGAGGAAAGCGAAGAAGAAATCAGTAATGTGGTAGAAGTGACGGAGCTTTTACGCTCTTCCTGGCTTTCGGGCTTTGAAATAGAAATGATTCATGGTAAGCTTCCTTCTCGGGAGAAGGAGGAAATTATGGAACGTTTTTCCCGAGGGGATATCGACGTTTTAGTAGCTACTTCAGTAATTGAGGTGGGAATTGATATTCCTAATGCCAGTGTGATGGTGATAGAAAATGCCGAGCGGTTTGGTTTAGCCCAACTGCATCAGCTGAGAGGTAGAATAGGAAGAGGAGAAGCAGCGGGTCTCTGTATACTTTTAGCCGAAGCTCATACTGAAGAAGCTCGCCGGCGAATGGAGATAATGGTAGCTACCGATGATGGTTTTCGTATCGCCGAAGAAGACCTTCGCCTCCGGGGGCCGGGTGAGTTTTATGGAGTAAGACAACACGGAGTGCCTGAATTTCATTTAGCTGATCCCTTTGAAGATTGGTCTATTTTAGAAAAAGCTAATGAAGAGGCGAAAATTATCCTGGTTAAAGACCCTGAACTAAAAGAAGCTGAAAATCGTTCTCTTCGAGAGGAAATTGATCGGCGGTTTGGCCGTTACCTGGAATTTGGAGAGGTGAGTTAATGAGTTATCTATATCTAGGGGGAGGGGAAGATAAAGGGAGAAAAATAGTTACTCCTTCGGGGAAAAAAGTTCGTCCTATGACCGGGTTTTTGCGCAAGGTGATATTTGATATAGTGCAAGAACGAATACCGGGAAGTGTGGTTTTTGACCTTTTTGCCGGGAGTGGTTCTCTGGGCTTTGAGGCTTTAAGTCGAGGAGCAAGCCAGGTTTATTTTTTAGAAAAAGACCCCTATATCTGTTCGCTTCTTATAAGAAATATTAAGACCTGTGGCTTTGAGAACAGAGCTCGAGTTTTAAAGAAGGATTTTATGCATTCTTTTCCTTTTCCTTCTCGAGGAATCAAGCCAGATATTGTATTTGTAGACCCTCCCTTTTCTATGAATAGTGGAACTGTTTTGAAAAAGTTGTATAATTTTAGAGTGGTTTTGGGGAATGCTTTAATAGTATTTCGTCATCCCGAAGAGCAAGATCCTTTTCTGGATTGTGGTTTTTTTGAAATAAAAAATCGGAGAAAATATGGAAGAAGTGTTTTAGTATTTGGCTCTTTTAAAGTTGATTCTCAGGCAGGGTGAAGGCGGTGCTAACAGCTATATATCCGGGGAGCTTTGACCCCTTAACTAATGGACATCTGGATATCATTGAACGGGGAATAAAAATTTTTGACCATTTGATAGTGGGAGTGCTTAAGAATCCTCACAAACAGCCTCTTTTTACTCCCGAAGAGAGAAAAGAAATGATTCAAGAAACAGTAAAGTGTTTTGCTAATGTAGAAGTAGATGTTTTTGATGGTTTGCTGGTAAACTTTGCTCGGGAAAAGAAGTGTCAGGTAATCATTAGAGGTTTGAGGGCTATTTCTGATTATGAGTATGAGACTCAGATTGCTGTCATTAATCGAAAAATGGCTCCCGAGATAGAAACTTTATTTTTACCCACTAGTACTGAATTTTCTTATCTTAACTCTACCATAGTAAAAGAGATTGCTTCTTTTGGTGGCTGTATCAGGGGGTTAGTCCCTCCTGTAGTGGAAAAGAGACTGAGAGATAAATTTAGCAAGAAACGTGCTGGGGGAATTCTTTCTGAATAAGATATTCCCTTTTTGGACTAAGATTTTTGGTAGTGGGGTAATAAAAGAGATTTTAATATTATAAAAAGGGGTAGATAGAATGGATATATTGAATAAGATTAGGGAAAGAGCCAAAGCACTGAAGAAAAAAGTTGCTTTACCTGAAAGCCAAGATGAGCGAGTTTTGAAAGCAGCAGAAATAGCCCAAAAAGAAGAAGTAGCTTCTGTAGTTCTTGTAGGAGAAGAAGAAAAAATTGCTAAGAAAGCACAGGAACTCAATCTTGACCTTTCAGGGGTAGAGATAGTCAACCACTTAAAGGATGAGAAAAGGGAATTTTATATCGAGGACCTTTACCAATTGAGGAAGAACAAAGGTCTTTCCCGGGAGGGGGCAGAAGACTTACTGAAAAGTTCTATGTACTATGCCTGTATGATGTTGCGGGAAGGTAGAGTAGATGGGGTAGTAGGAGGAGCAGTTCTGTCCAGTCCCGATGTTATAAGACCAGCTCTGCAGATTATTAAAGCAGCACCGGGAATTAAACTAGCTTCCAGTTGCTTTTTGATAGTGGTTCCCGATTGCCCTTACGGGGAGAATGGTGCTTTTCTGTATGCCGACTCAGGGTTAAACCCCAACCCCAATGCTGAGGAATTAGCTCATATTGCCATTACTACTGCTCGCACAGCTAATTTTCTTTTGAATGCTGAACCTCGAGTGGCTATGCTTTCTTTTTCTACCAAAGGGAGTGCCAAGCATGAGCTAGTGGACAAAGTTATAGAAGCAACCAATATTGCTCACTCTCTGAATCCTCAATTGCTTTTAGATGGGGAGTTACAGGGCGATGCAGCTTTGGTTCCTGAGGTGGCCAGAAAAAAAGCGCCGGGAAGCCCGGTGGCAGGGAGAGCTAATGTTTTAATTTTCCCTGACCTGGATGCTGGAAATATTTCTTACAAACTAACCGAGCGCTTAGCTAAAGCTACGGCCATTGGTCCTATTTTGCAGGGTCTGGCTAAACCAGTCAATGACCTTTCTCGGGGAGCTAAGGCAGAAGACATAGTAGACCAGATAGCTGTTACTGTATTGCAAACTCAATTTTAATTTTAGGAGGATAGAAAATTGAATATACTGGTGGTCAATTGTGGAAGCTCGACGATTAAATATCAACTGTTTAGCATGGAAGAGGAAGATAGCTACCAGGTATTAGCAAAAGGTATAGTAGAGAGAATTGGGACATCAGGTTCTCGATTAGAGCACAAAAATAATAGTCAAAGTTTTGTAGAAGAAAGAGAAGTTTCTAACCATCGGGTAGCTATGCAGTGGGTAATGGAAGTTTTAACCCGGGAACAAACTCAGACTAATAGAATTGAAGCCATAGGTCATCGGGTGGTGCATGGGGGAGAGAAACTTACTGGCTCAATGTTGATTAATGATGAAGTTTTAAATATTGTCAGGGAATGTGCTGAACTGAGCCCTTTACATAACCCTGCCAATATTTTAGGAATAGAAGCCTGCCAGGAATTGATGCCCGATGTGCCCCAGGTAGCAGTTTTTGATACCGCTTTTCATGGCACTATGCCTGAGTATGCTTATATTTATGCTATTCCTTATGAGTATTATGAAAAATACCGGGTCAGAAGATACGGTTTTCACGGAACTTCTCATCGATATGTGTCCGAGAGAGCAGCTAAAATGTTAGGAAAAGACCTTCGCGATTTAAAATTAATTACCTGCCATATGGGTAGCGGAGTAAGTTTTGCGGCCATAAAAGGAGGTAAATCTATAGATACTTCTATGGGACTTACTCCCTTAGAAGGGCTGGTAATGGGAACGCGCTCGGGAGACTTAGACCCGGCTATACCTCTGTTTTTAATGAGAAAAGAAAACCTATCGGCTGAAGAGATGGATGAGATATTGAATAAAAAAAGCGGAGTGCTGGGTGTTTCAGGGATTAGTAGCGATACTCGAGATATTGAAGATGCTGCTCCTTTTAATCATCGGGCTCAACTAGCTTTAGATTTAATAGCTTATCGGGCTAAAAAATATATCGGTTCTTATTACGCTATTTTAGGAGGGTTGGATGGTTTAGTTTTTACTGCTGGTATAGGGGAGAATTCCTCTTATATTAGAAAATCAGTTTGTCAGGGATTAGAGCATTTGGGAATATTTATAGATGATGAGCGGAATAAAGTGAGGAGGAAAGAGGCTTTTATAAGTAGTGACCAGTCCCGGGTATCGGTAATGGTTATCCCTACTAATGAAGAGCTGGTAATTGCTCGAGATACCTGGGTTCTGGCAAGAGAAAGAGGTGAGGATGATGCGGCTTTACATCGGGGAAGTGAAGAAAAGTGTAGGAAGGACTTTCCAGGACATTGAAGAAGAAAATTTTCCTTCTTTGATCTGGGAAGGAGAAAAACTGCCTTTTGCTCAACCAGTAAAAGTGGACGCACTTCTTACCAACTGTGGAGGCGAAATTCTAGTAAAAGGTGTAGTAGATACTACTTTAGTGATGCCCTGTTCTCGCTGCTTGGAGCCTTCGTTACAGAAGATAAAGGCAGTTTTTTACTTGGAATACCGAAATTTAAATCGTATTCACCGTCCCTCTGATATAGAAGCGGAAGCCAGCGACGCTGATGAAGTAGGATATTTTTGGGAGGAAGATAATTACATAGAAATCACGCGAGAAATAGAAGAAGTTATTCTTATAAATTTACCCATGAAACCTTTATGTTCTCCTGATTGTCGAGGGATATGTCCTGTTTGTGGAGCAAATCGGAATAGGGAAAAGTGTTTCTGTGAAGAAGCTACAGACCCTCGATTGGCAGTTCTAAAAGATTGGCCAAAAGAAAACTTATAGTTTCAGGATAGACGCTCATGCTGCTTCGCAGCAGCAGATGACAATGAAAATGGAATTCAATATAATAAATCTTAGAGAAACAATAATGGTCTATCCTTTCAGCTTTTCGTTTTTTAAGTCTTCGCCTTTTATTTTTAGTTTTTATCTGTCGGGGGTTGATAAGGGGGGCGAAGCCCCACTGAGGAAAGTGCTTTTTCTTCCTCAGTTAGTCTTTGTTCTTTTCTTTGTTTTTTATCTGTTGGGGGTTGATAAGGGGGGCTTACCCCCTTATTGCTATTTACAGGATAGACGCTCATGCTGCTTCGCAGCAGCAGATGACAATGAAAATGGAATTCAATATAATAAATCTTAGAGAAACAATAAGGGGGAATGTTTACAACATAACCTCCAAAGGTAAGAATTCTATTTTTATTTGCAATAGGGAAGAAAGTATTCTATACTATCTTCCATTCATAATGGAAAGCAAGAGAGGAGGTATTATAAGATATGGCTAATTTAACTAATAAAACTTCTCGCTGTCGACGTAATAAAAGAAGAACTCATTGGGTAATAAGGGCTCCTCAACTGGTAGATTGTCCTCATTGTCACCAACCAAAACTGCCTCATCGGGTTTGTCCAGCTTGTGGTTACTATAAAGGGAAACAAGTGGTGAAGGTAGAAGAATAAAAGAGGCGAAATATGAGGATTGCTGTGGATGGGTGGGGAGGAGACTTTGCTCCTGAGGAAATAATAAAAGGCGTGCGGGAAGCTTATTCTCCTGATTATACTTTAGTGGTAGTAGGTCCCCGGCCAGAGCTTCTTTCTCTCTATTCTCAAATGGGAATGGACGAGGAGTGTTTTCCCATTGAGAATGCTTCCCAGGTAGTGGGTATGGGAGAGTCGCCTACTGAAGCTCTTAAGAAAAAACCTGACTCAACTATAGCGAAAGGCATTGATTTGTTGGCTCAGGGGAAAATAGATGCCTTTATATCAGCGGGAAATAGTGGAGCAGTTATGGCTGCTGCCTGGGTGAAGTTAAAAAGAATTTCTCAGATAGAGCGGCCAGCTATTACTACTCTTATACCTAATTCTAACTCTTGTACTGTTCTTTTAGATGTGGGGGCCAACGTGGATTGTAAACCCAAACATCTTCTTCATTTCGCAGTTATGGGAGCTGAGTATGCTAAGATAGTTTTGAATCTTCCTCACCCCCGGGTGGGGTTATTGAACGTTGGAGAAGAAGAAGGCAAGGGCAACGAGCTGGTAAAATCTACTTATCAGTTGTTTCGCTCTCAGAGTGATTTTCTCCATTTTGATTTTGCTGGTAATGTGGAAGGCCACAATATAGTAGATGGAAAAGTGGATGTAGTGGTCTGTGATGGTTTTACTGGCAATGCTCTTTTGAAATTTGGAGAAGGTTTAATCGCTTTTATTTCCTCCCATCTTCCTCAAAAGATGGGCAATCCTCAAGAAGAAGAAAAATTAAAAGAATTCTGGCGTAAATTAGATAGAAGCGAATATGGAGGAGCGCCTCTTTTAGGAGTAGAAGGAGTATGCCTCGTCTGCCATGGTAGCTCTAGAGCAAAGGATATAAAAAGCGCCATTAAAGGAGCTAAAGAGTTGATAGAAAAAGGGATAGTGAATAAAATTCGAGAACGTCTTTCCCAGCTTAATTTGAAAAGTTAGAGGTGGATTATGCGAGGAAGAGTCACAGAAATATTAGGTATCAAGTATCCTATTCTCCAAGGAGGAATGGCCTGGGTGTCCACTGCGCCTTTGGTAGCGGCGGTTTCGGAAGCTGGGGGCTTAGGTATCATTGGGGGAGGGGGAATGACTGGGGAAGGTTTGCGAGAGGAGATTCGAAGGACTAAATCCCTTACTCATAAGCCTTTTGGAGTAAACTTGATGCTTTTATCGGCTTATGTAAAAGAGCAAATCGAAGTGGTGAAAGAAGAAAAAGTGCCAGTGGTTACTACGGGAGCAGGAAATCCGGGAGAGTTAATTGAAGACTTTGCCTGCCAAGGTATTTTGACTATTCCTGTAGTAGCGTCTGTAGCTTTAGCTAAAAGATTGTTGCGTCGGGGAATAAAATTAATTATTGCTGAAGGAATGGAATCGGGTGGTCATGTTGGAGAGATAACCACGATGTGTTTAGTTCCTCAAATAGTGGATGCGGTGAATCCACTTCCTGTGATTGCTGCGGGGGGAATAGCTGACGGAAGAGGTATGGCAGCCTGCTTTGCCTTAGGAGCGGAGGGGGTGCAGATGGGTACTCGCTTTGTCTGCACCGAAGAGTGCGAAGTTCATCCTCTTTATAAAGAGGCAATTGTAAAAGCGCAAGACCGCTCTACTGTGGTTACTGGCACTACTACTGGCCATCCAGTGCGTTGTCTGCGCAATCGCCTGACACGCCAATTTGAGGAGCTGGAGTCTCGAAAAGCTCCTCTTGAGGAAATAGAAGCTTTAGGTTCTGGTAGACTAAGAGAGGCAGTTTGTGGTAATGTAGAAGAAGGTTCAGTGATGTCGGGGCAGATTGCTGGTCTTATAAAAGATATCAAGCCGGTTCGGCAAGTGATCGAAGATATAATGAGAGAATTTAAAGAGACAGTAACAAAATTGCCTCAAATGGTGGAGGATTAAAGTGGGCTGGGTAGTTCTTTTCCCTGGGCAGGGGACGCAAAAAGTGGGTATGACTCAGGTGTGGTGGGAGAATTACCCCGAGGAAACCGAAAAAATTTTAGGTAAAGCTAGTGAGATTTGTGGAGTAGATTTATTGCGGTTAACCTTAGAAGGACCAGAAGAAGAGCTAAGCCTTACTTTTAATGCTCAGCCGGCTATTTTAGCTACCAGTTTGCTCATCTGGCAGATTTGGCAGAGAGAGTTTTCTTTGCCCGTAGAGGCAGTGGCAGGGCACAGCTTGGGGGAATATTCTGCCCTTTGTGCCGCAGGAAGCATAAACTTGGAAGAGGCAGTTTTTTTGGTGCGGAAAAGAGGAGAATTTATGCAGGAAGCTGTCCCTCCGGGAGAAGGAGCAATGGTGGCAGTTTTAGGATTACCCCAAGAAAAAGTGGAGAAAGTGGTGAAAGAGTTCTCTTTACCAGGGAAAGTGGAGATAGCTAATATTAACTCTTCTTCAGAAATAGTCCTTTCTCTTTCTCGCTCCCTTTTGCCTCCAGTTATAGATAGGCTTAAAAAGGAAGGGAGTAAGAAAGTAGTAGAATTGAAAGTGAGTGCTCCTTTCCATTCCAGTTTTATGAAAGAAGCAGCGGATAAATTTGCTTCCTTGGTTAAGGGAATAGAATTTAAGCCCCCTCGTTACCGTTATGTGAGTAATGTGAATGCTCAATATGTTTCCCAACCAGAAGAGATTAAAAGTTTGCTGATTAAGCAAATGTTTTCTCCGGTGAGGTGGAAGGAAGTTATGGATACTCTTTATCGTAACCAATCTCACCAGGTCTGGGAAATGGGTCCAGGGACAGTGTTAAGCAAACTTTTTTCTCGAGAATATCCCGATATGGAAGTGAAAAATGTAAGCTCCTGGAACTGGGGAGGGAAAGATAGGGAGGAAGAAGACAGATGAACCTGAAAAACCAAGTGGCTATGATAACCGGAGGAAGACGAGGCATCGGCTTTACTATCGCTCAAGTTTTAGGCCAAAATGGTGCTCGGGTAGCTATAAATGATGTGGCTTCTCAAGAAGAAATAGGAGAAACGGTAGAAGAATTAAACAGGCAGGGGATAGAGGCTCGAGGATACGTAGCTGATGTTACCAAAAAGGATGAAATTAAAAGCGCTGTAGAAGATATAATAAATAGTTGGGGACAGATTGATATATTGGTGAATAATGCCGGAATTACAAGAGATGCGCTTTTAGTGAGGATGAAAGATGAAGACTGGAGAGCAGTACTCGAGGTGGGAGTGCAAGGGACTTACTATTGCACTAAAGAAGTTTTGCGATATATGATGAAAAAGAGATACGGAAGGATAGTAAACATTTCTTCAGTAGTGGGAGTAATGGGTAACGCGGGCCAAACTAATTATGCTACTGCGAAAGCGGCTATTTTAGGCTTTACCAAATCTTTAGCCCGGGAAGTAGCCCCTTTGGGCATAACGGTTAATGCTGTAGCTCCCGGTTTTATAAATACGGAAATGACTAAGAAATTGCCGGAGCAAGTGAGAGAAAACTGGCTTCAACAGGTGCCAGTCCATCGCTGGGGAGAACCAGAAGAAGTAGCTCGAGCAGTTGTCTTTTTGGCTTCTCCAGATTCTGGATACATTACGGGTCAAACCATCCACGTTAATGGTGGATTGGTAATGATTTAAAACTACTTCAGGTAGGAGGTGTAACTATGGATGTTTTTTCTAAAGTCAAGGAAATAGTAGTAGACCAACTAGGAGTAGACGAGGAGGATGTAACTCCCGATGCTTCTTTTATCGACGATTTAGGAGCTGATTCTCTGGATATTGTGGAGCTAATTATGGCTTTTGAAGAGGAATTTGACATTGAAATACCGGATGAAGATGCGGAAAAAATAACTACAGTAGGAGAAGCAATAGAATACATCGAATCTAAAGTAGGATAGTTTTTTCGTGTTTGGTTCAGATGTTGATTTTTCAGTGCTGGAACAAAGGATTCGTTACGTCTTTAAGGACCAAGAATTATTAAAAACTGCTTTACGTCATAAATCAGCACTGGAAGGTAAAGATGGCGAGTGCAACGATAAGCTAGAATGGTTGGGAGATGCGGTAGTCGGTCTTTTTGTTGCCGACTACCTCTTTCATTATTACGATAAACCCCGGAGCTGGTTATCTTTAACTAAATCTAAGTGGGTAAGTGAAGAGAGTTTGGCTTGTTTAGCTCGAAAAATTGAGCTGGCTAAATTTATCGAATTGGGTAAAGGAGAAGAAAGAAATGGAGGACGGGAGAAAGATTCTATCTTGGCTAGCTCTTTAGAAGCACTGACCGGGGCAATTTTTGTTGATTCTTCTTCTTACGAAGAAACCAAAAAAGTTTTGAAGATAATTTTCTGTGAAGTGGGAGATATTGATTCTCTCAATCTCTCAGTAAATTATAAAGGGTTGCTCCAGCGATGGTGTTTGCAATATTACGGTTGTCTTCCTCATTATGAAATTTTAAGCTCAGAAAAAGAAGATTATTATCGGGTAGAAGTAAGAATTGGAGAAAATAGTATAGCCTGGGGGGAAGGTAAGAATAAGAAAAGAGCAGAACAGGAAGCGGCTAAAAGAGCTTTAGAAGTCTTAAGTAGTGATTTACCTCTACCTCCCTTTAAGAGTCAATAATGTATGTCAAGACAATAATTATTCAAGGTTTTAAATCTTTTGCTCACCTTACTACCATTGAGCTTTCTCCAGGGTTAAATGCCGTGGTAGGCCCTAACGGCTCAGGTAAAAGTAACCTCATTGATGCTTTGCGCTGGGTATGGGGAGATAAGACCCGAGAGCTTAGAGTTACTCAAAACCGGCAAGTTATATTTCATGGGTCCAAGACTGTTAAACCTCTGGGAATGGCTGATATTGAAGTGTGGTGGGAAGACTCCTCAGGAGCAATTTTAAAAGTAGGAAGAAGAATCTTTGCTTCTGGAGAATCAGAGTATTTCTTCCAGGATGAAAAAATCCGGTGGAGAGAGTGGAAAGAGAACTTAGAGAAAAAGGGTTTGGGGATAGAACGTTTAAGTACTGGTGTAATAGGAGCAGGAGAATTACAGACTCTGCTTTACGAGACTCCTCTGGAGCGATGGCAGTGGTTAGAAACGGTAAGTGGAGCTGGAGAGGGTAAAAGGCAATTATCTCAAGTTTCTCTCCGTTTAGAAAAGATAGAAAGTAGAAAGAGGCTTTTGGAGGAGCGGTTAAAAGAACTCAGCCTTCAAGTGGAAAAATGGAAGCTCTGGGCTCAGGAAGAAGAGGAATATCTCTCTTTGGAGAAAGAATGGAAAGAAACTAAGGCGCTTTATATCCAGGAAATGATAAGACTCTATGAAAATAAAATTTCTCTTCTTAAAAAAGAAAGAGAAATAGAAGAAGAACAAGTGAAAGAAAGAGAGAAAGAGAAAAGAAAGTGGGAAGATATTTTTTCTTCTCTTTCTCTTACTCGAGATAAATACCAGAGAGAGAAGAAAAATATAGAAAAAGAAATAGTAGAAAAGGAGAAAGAAAAAAAGAAAGAAGAGGAAAAATTATATTATCTTTTAACGGAGATGAGAGAAAGTAAAAAAGCAAGTTTGCGCATTAAAGAAAAACTCCCCCGCTGGGAAGAAACCATTAGGCTGATAGAGGCAAAATGGAAAAAAGGGGAGGTAGATTCTTCTTCTCGGAGGGGAATCAAGAGAGAATCGGAAGAAGAGTTGAAGCTTCAACTCCAGGAAAAAGAAAATGCTCTCCGGGAGTGGGAGAAAAGTAAAATCCACCTAGAGGAGCGTAAGAATCATGAGAAGGCAGATAAGAAAAAACTAGAGAATCGTCTTCAGAGTGAACTTTACCAAAGCAAGGTAATAGAAGAAGAGATTAGGAAACTTCAAACTAGAATAAAAGAAGGGGAGGAAGAAATAAAAGAAGGGGAAAATAAAATAGAGAAGAAAAAAGAAGAAGAAAAAGTTTTGAAGGAAAAATGGGAAAAGGGTAAGATGATTTTGCACGCTATTTCCCAAAAGATAAGCACTCGAAAAAAAAGAGAAAAAGAGGGTTACGGATGGGAAAAAGAATTAAAGGTTCAGGGTTGGTCTCGACGAGCAATACAGGCCATCGCCTGGTTTTGGGAAAATCAAAATCTTAAGGGGAAAGACTTTGATATGGAGCAACTTCCCGAGAGAGTGGGGCAATGGTGGGTTTCCTCATCTATTGTGCCTCCTGCTTTTTGGAGAGAATGTCAGAAAAAAGAAGTTCTTTATCTTTTCGAAAGTGGCAAGCTTCCCGAGGAAAATCTGGTTACTTCCGATGGAAGCCTAATGTTTTTGCGGGGTGGATTTCTTTTATTTCCTGGGCAATTGGTTTCTTCTCCTGGAGAAACTCGTTTTTATCCTTCCTGGAAAAAAAGAGAGAAAAAGTGGCAAGATAAAGTAACTTTTTGGGAAAATAGGATCCGGGATATTTCTAAAGAAGAGAAGAACGAAGAAGAGAAGCTGTGGAAGAAGAAGATAGAGATAGAAAAAGAAAGAGAAAAATTAATTTATCGAGAAAAAGGAAAAGAGGAGAGAGATAGAGCCATAGAGCAGCTAAAAAAGGAAATAGGGTTAATAGCTGAGAAGGAAATTGCCGAGGAGAAAGAGCTGTGCGCAATAATAGAAAAAATGTCCAAAGCAAGGGAAGATATCTCGCAAATTCGGTGTTCTCTAACCGAGATAGAAAAAGAGAGAAAAAAGATGGAAGAAAGAGAAAGGGAGAGAGAAAAACTGAAGTGGGAGATGCAGGCTCTTAAAAAAGAGATAGAAGAAGCATGGGAACTTCTAAAAAGAGAAGAAGAGATAAAAGGAGAGCATATAGAGAGATTAAGGGAAGAGGGAAGTAAGATTTGGGCTATAGAGCGCGCTAGAGTGGAAAAGAGAAATGAGGAAAAAAGAATAGAAAAAGAGGAGAGGAGTCTAAACGAAAAAATTGATTTGGCTCGGAAAAAAGTCCAGGAAATAGAAAGAGAAATAATGGAGAGGGAGAAAAAAATAGAGAAAGCTATTCTTTTAAAAGAGAAATTAGATTCTGAGTTACAGGAGTTCTATCGAGAAGAGAAGAAATGGGGGAATTTTTGTTCTGCTTCTTCATTTAGTGTGGATATAAAGAAGTTAGAACGTTCTCTACAAGAAAAAGAAGAATTGTTGTCCAAGAAGAGATTTATTTCTGGGGCAGGTGAGGAATTTGCTCGAGTACAGGAGCGTTTTTCTTCCTTAAAAGGGAAAAATGAATTATGCGAAGTGGGTCTATCTTTGGTGGAAGAAGGTATTTCTCTGGCTCAAAGAGAAATCAAGAAAAATTTTCAAGAATTTCTTTATCAGGTAAATAAAAGTTTTTCTACTTTTTTTACTGAAATTTTCCCTACGGGAGAGGCTCGGCTATTTTTTCAAGAAGAGAAAGCAGAAATAGAAGTGCGCTTGCCAGGGAAAAGAAAGCAAAATTTATCTCTTCTTTCCAGTGGAGAAAAATCATTGGTGGCATTATGCTTCCTATTTGCGGTTTTCGAAGCCGCCCAATTGCCCTTTTGTTTTTTAGATGAGGTGGATGCTAATTTAGACCATACCAACAGTTTGCTTTTGGCTCAATTATTAAAGAATATCTCCCGAAGCCGGCAAGTAGTAGTGGTAACCCACCAAGAGGAAGTAATGGAAGCAGCAGACCAAATAATTGGTATGACTATGAATGACCCTGGAGTTTCTCAAGCAGTGTGTTTGGATGGGAAATCTTTTCAATAAAAAAGGAGAAAGATGATGGAACAAGGAAAAAAAGAAACTATCTGGCAAAGATGGGTAAAAGGTATGGGAAAAATGAAAGAGGAGGTAAAAGAACATTTTTCCCAACTATGGAATAAAAAAGAAATAGAGGAAAAAGACTGGGAAGAACTGGAAGAATTACTCATTCAGGCTGATATGGGACCTGCGCTATCTTTAGAAATAGTGGAAGATTTCCGGGAATTCAAAAAGTCTCATGGAGAAGATAACTGGCAGGAATGGTTATATAAGAAGTTGCTTTCTCTCTTGGAGAATAACGATCCCTCTCTTTTTGCCTCAGCGGAAGACGGGGAGTTAAAAGCTATAATTCTTTCTGGAGTTAATGGAGTGGGAAAGACCACAGTAGCTGGTAAATTGGCTTTTCTTTTCAAAAATAAAGGAGAAAAAGTTAATCTTATTGCTGCTGATACTTTCCGGGCTGCGGCTATGGAGCAATTGGAAGTCTGGGCGCAAAGAGCAAAATGTCATTATTTCCGGGGGACCGAAGGGGGAGACCCAGGAGCAGTAGTTTTTGATGGTATCAATTCTGCTCGTAGTGGGGGAGATACTTTAGTTATCATTGATACAGCAGGAAGGTCTCATGTTAATAAGAATTTACTTGCCGAACTGGAAAAAGTAGTGCGGGTTACCAAAAAGCTAATTCGTCCCTCTAATCTGGAAAGTATTTTAGTTCTTGATGCTTTGGCGGGTCAAAATGCTTTTGTGCAAGCTCAATCTTTATTTCCAGTAGCTGACCTTAGTGGTATTATTCTCACTAAATGGGATAGTCAAGCTAAAGGAGGAATTGTTTTTCGGATTAGTAAAGAGTTTCATCTTCCAGTGAAATATTTAGGGGTAGGGGAAGGGATAGAAGATTTGATTCCTTTCAACGGAGAGGAATTTGTAAGAACGATCGTCTATTAGAACTGTAGGGAGAAGCTGATTCTTTGTTACTTCCGAAAAGAAAGAGGCAGCCTGTAGTACAATTCCTTTCGGGGTTTCTTGACAGAGGGCGAAGAGCCGATTATTATCTTATATGTTTGAGCAAAAAAGGAGAGTTTTTTGATGTTTGAAGCTTTAACCGATAGACTTAACAATCTATTTAAAAAATTGCGGAGTAAAGGTAAATTATCAGAGGAAGAAGTAGATACCATTCTTAAGGAGTTGAGAATGGTATTACTGGAGTCTGATGTTTATTATCGAGTAGTTAAAGACCTTACCTCTCGAGTAAGAGAGAGAGCAGTGGGAAGAGAAGTGATGGAGAGCGTAACTCCTGGTGAAATGGTAATTAAAATCCTGTGGGAGGAAATTCGCCAGATATTGGGAGGAGAAGCTCAAGAACTGAATCTTTCTGGTTCTTTTCCTGCTTTAGTGATGATGGTGGGGTTACAGGGTTCAGGTAAAACTACCACCTGTGGAAAATTAGGAGTCTATTTGAAAGAAAGAGGGTTTTTCCCTCTTTTGGTATCTACTGATACCCGCCGTCCCGCAGCCAAAGAACAGCTGAAGATTCTTGCTCAGGCAGCAAATTTAGAGTTTTTTGACGATCCTCGAGCTTCTACTCCTCAGGAAATGGTTAAAAAAGCTCGGGATTACGCTCGAGAAAAAAGTTTGGATGTAATTTTAGTAGACACTGCAGGGAGGTTGCATGTAGAAGAAGAACTTCTCGAAGAACTAAAAGAACTAGTGGAAAAGGAAAACTTTTCCGAGAAGCTTTTGGTTTTGGATGCTACAACTGGGCAGGAAGCGGTAAAAGTGGCTCAGAGTTTTGAAAACTGGGTGCATCCTACTGGGCTTGTTTTAACTAAAGTGGATACTGATGCCCGAGGTGGAGCGGTTCTTTCTATTGTAGCTCAAACTGGATGGCCAGTGAAGTTAGTAGGGATGGGTGAAAAGCTCAATCAACTGGAGGTTTTCCATCCCGATAGAATGGCTAGCCGGATAATGGGTTTAGGAGATACTTTAACTTTTATTGAAAAAGTAGATCGAGCTATCAATGAAGAAGAAAGAAAGAAATTAGAAAAGAAAATAGAGAAAAAGGAGTTAGATTTTAATGATTTTTTAGAAGAACTGCAGCGGGTGAAAAATGTAGGGTCTTTTCAAGAAATTCTAGATATGTTCCCCGGTCAGGTGCGAGGAATGATTTCTCAGGAAGATGGGGAGAGAAATCTAAAAAAAGTGGAAGCCATAATTAACTCTATGACTCGCGAAGAGCGGGAGAATCCTTATATTATTGATGCCAGTCGTAAGAGGAGAATCGCTCGAGGTAGTGGTACAACAGTTCAAGAAGTTAATAAACTACTTAAACAATTTGAAGATTTTCGCAAACTATGGAAACAAATGAAGAAAGGCCGACCTCTTCCTTTTTCGGGAAGGAGAGGGTTTTTGGGCTTAGGAAGATAGAGAGATGAAAGGAGAAAAATAGGAAATGGCGGTAAAACTAAGATTGTCTCGAATTGGTCGTAAACATCTTCCCTACTATCGAATTGTGGCTATTGATTCTCGAAAAGCGAGAGATGGTAGGCCGATTGAGATTCTGGGTAATTATTCTCCCATAGCTAATCCCCCTTTGTGGTCTCTGCGGAAGGAGCGGATTGATTACTGGATTTCTCAAGGAGCAGAAGTATCTGATAAGGTTAAAGCCCTTCTTAAGGGAGTAGAAATCTTGGAGGCTCAAGACAAGTGAAAGACCTAGTTGAATTTATAGTTAAAGCTCTAGTAGACCATCCTGAAGAAGTAAAGGTTTCTGAGGTAGAAGGAGAACAGTCAGTGATTTATGAAATTAGAGTATCTCAGGAAGATATGGGAAAAATAATTGGTAAGCAAGGGAGGATTGCTCGAGCTATTCGCACCATTGTTAAAGCAGCGGGAGCAAAAAAAGGAAAGAAAACGGCAGTAGAAATTTTGGAGTAGATGATAGTTAATTCAAAGTGAAAAAAATCCTGGTAGGAAAGGTTCTGAAAGCTCAGGGGTTAGAAGGAATGGTAAAAGTGCTTCCTCTCACTGATTTTGCAGAGCGCTTTTCTCTCGGAGGCTCTCTGTGGGTAGGAGTGTCCGATAAAGATTATCGTCTTCTAAGGATAGAAGAAGTAGTCAACCAAGGGAAAACTATGCTGGTCCGTTTTCAGGGAGTTTGTTCTCGCCAATTAGCAGAGGAAATAGAAGGCTGCTTTTTGGCCGTGGAAGAAAAAGAGCTAAGAGAACTTCCCTCCGACTATTTTTATCACTTTGAATTGTTAGGTCTTAAAGTGATGGAGAAAGGAGAGTTAAGAGGCGAAGTAGTGGCTATTATAGAAGGACCTGCTTATGATTACTTGGCAGTGAGAAAAGAAGAAAAAGAGTACTATCTTCCTTTTATCCGGGTTTATGTTCGGAAGGTGGATAAAGAGAAAGGCATTATCGAAGTAGAATGTCCGGGAGGTTTCTGGGATTGAAGCTTCGTATTGACGTGGTAACTCTATTTCCTCAGGCTATAGAGCCTTACTTAAAATCTGCCATTTTGGGTAGAGCACAGGAAAAAGGAATAGTAAAAATAAAAGTTCATAATCTACGCAGCTTTACTTTAGACCGTTATAGAACAGTAGATGATTATCCTTTTGGTGGTGGTCCGGGGATGGTGCTTAGACCGGAGCCTCTGTGGCGAGCAGTGAAGTTTATTGAAAGCTATACTGGTAGTTCTCCCCGGGTAATTTTGACCAGCCCTCAGGGGTCTTTATTTTCTCAGGAAAAAGCTTTAGAATTAGCTCGAAAGGGGCATCTCCTTTTTTTATGTGGTCGTTATCAAGGAGTAGATGAACGAGTGATAACTTTAACCGGAGCGGAAGAAATCTCTATTGGAGATTATATCCTTTCTGGAGGGGAGTTAGCTGCTCTGGTAATGATTGAAGCTACTGTTCGTCTTATTCCCGGGGTTTTGGGTGACGAAGAGTCAATAAAAGCTGATTCTTTTTACCAAGGAGGATTAGGTCCTCCTCAGTTTACTCGTCCTCGAGTTTTTCAAGGGCTGGAGGTTCCGGAAATTTTGCTCTCTGGAGACCATGCTCTTATTAAAGAGTGGAGAAAGAGGAAGGCACAAGAAAAGACTGCTCGTGTGCGGCCTGAACTTTTATCAGTTGCTAAGGATAGACTATCATGCCGTATGGCAGTACCAGATGACAATGAAGGCGGAATTCAATATAATAAATCTTAGAGAAACAATAATGGTTTATCCTTTTAGCTTTTCATTTTTTTTTAAAGTCTTTGCTTTTATTTTTAGTTTTTGCTTTTTGGGGGTTATAAAGGGTTCTCCCCCTGAGGAAGGCTTTTTCTTCCTCAGTTGTTTTTATTCTTTATGTTTTTTGTTTTTCCAAGGGGGTAATAGGGGGATCGGTTTCCTCCTATAGTTCAGATTCCTGATAGAAACATTCAGGAATGACAGACAGAGAGTTATTGCACTAGCGAAAAGAAAGGGGTTGGCAAGGGGGAATTCTTTCCCCCCTTGCACCGAGGAAGACGCTTTTCCTTACTCGGTTGTCCTTGTCTTTTCAGTTTTTATTTTTTTTGCTTCTTCCTTTTGTTTTTGGGGGATTATAAAGGGGCACTCCCCTTTATAGTTCGGGGTTATAAGGGGGGCGAAGCCCCCATTATTGTTGTTTACAGGATAGACAGGAATGATATATTAGGAAGGATTTCTTCCAGAAGGAGGTTCAAATGGACAAAGCAAGGATTTTACGAGCAGTAGAAAGTAGCTATATTAAAGAAGTTCCTGAAGTGCACCCCGGAGATACAGTGCGGGTAACCATTAAGATTGTAGAAGGCGATAAAGAAAGATTCCAGAATTTTGAGGGTTTAGTAATTGGAGTGCGAGGTTCAGGAATAAACCGTAGCATTACAGTGAGGAAGGTTTCTTTCGGGGTAGGGATAGAACGTATATTTCCTCTTCACTCTCCTTCCTTAGAAAAGATTGAAGTTCTGCGTCGAGGAAAAGTAAGAAGAGCTAAGCTATATTACTTAAGGAGTAGAAGCAGCAAGGAGTCCAGGATTGCAGAAAAGCGAGAAATCTAAGAAGAAGAGTGCTTGGCGGGAATTGATAGAAACCGTCCTCTGGGCTCTCGTTATAGCGCTTTTGATACGCTATTTCATAGTAGAGGGATATTATATCCCTAGTGGTTCTATGGAGCCTACTTTAGTTCCAGGAGAGAGGGTTTTAGTAGCCAAGTTTATTTATCATTTTACCGAGCCTCAAAGAGGAGATATTATAGTTTTTCGCTATCCTCTTGATCCTCGTAAAAACCTGATAAAAAGAGTAATAGGTTTGCCGGGAGAGAAGATTAAGATTGAGGATGGTCTTATATATATAAATGGGGTTCCTTTAGAGGGAGAACTTTTCGCTCGTCCTTATTACGATATAGGTTATTATGGTCAAGAAGAAAGAGAAATTCCTGAAGATTCTTATTTTGTTTTAGGCGATAATAGTAGTAATAGCGATGATAGCCGGTTTTGGGGGTATGTGCCTCGCCGGAATATCTTAGGACGAGCTTTTTTAGTTTATTGGCCACCTCAACGGATTAGAATATTGAGATGATAGAAGAATTTCTCTGGGAAAGGGGATATTCTTTTATCGGAGGCGTAGATGAAGCAGGAAGAGGCCCTTTAGCTGGGCCTCTCGTGGCTGCTTGTGTGGTTTTACCTCGCTATTCTTATCTTCCGGGAGTGAAAGATTCTAAGTCTCTTTCTCCTTCTCGAAGAAAGGAATTATATCGAGAGATATGTTCTTCTGCCTGGACTATAGGGATAGGAATGGTAGGAGAAAAGTTTATTGATACTGTGGGTATTGAAAAAGCCAACGTTTTGGTTTTTCAGGAAGCTATTTACCGAGCATCTTCTTCTTATTTTCCCGATTTTTTAATTTTAGACTGGGTCAAAATTCCCTCCCTTCTTGTTTCTTCTTGTTCTCTTCCTCATGCGGAAAGCAAAAGTGCAGCAGTAGCAGCGGCTTCGGTAGTGGCTAAGGTATTTAGAGATGAAATTATGGAAAACTTCTATCAACCTCTTTTCCCCCATTTCAGCTTTTCTCAACACAAAGGGTATGGTACTTCTCTCCACCAAAAAGAGATTGAGAAGTGGGGTTTAGAGAGTTGCCATCGTCTGAGCTTTTGCCGAAAATATGGAAAACCGAGCTAAGGGTAGAAGAGGAGAGCTAATAGCTCAGAAATGGATAAAGAGTAAACTTCATTTAGATATTTTGGAAACCAACTTTCGCTCTCCCTGGGGAGAAATAGATATAATTGCTAAAGACCGAGATACTTGGGTGTTTCTGGAAGTGAAAATGAGAGAGAGTTTAAGAGCTGGGCTTCCCGAAGAGGCAGTCACCAAAGAAAAGCAAAATAAAATTCGTCGTTCTGCTCTTTTTTATTTGCAAAAGAAAGGTTATAACCCGGAGGAAATTTATTTTCGTTTTGATGTTTTAGCTATCCGTCAGGAAAAAGGAAAGCTACAATTTTCTTATTATCCTGGGTCTTTTTAGAGGAGGTGTGGGTTTGTTAGCTAAAGTATCTAGTGCCACAGCGTGGGGAGTAGATGCTCGCTTGGTAGAAGTAGAGGTAGATGTGGCCTCAGGTCTTCCTTCTTTTCAAATAGTAGGTCTTCCCGATACTGCAGTGCAAGAGGCCAGGGAAAGAGTGCGTAGTGCCGTTAAAAATAGTGGTTTTTTCTTTCCTGGTGGTAGAGTAACAGTTAATTTAGCTCCTGCTTCCTTAAAAAAGAGTGGGAGTGAGTTCGACCTTCCTATCGCTCTGGGAATATTGGCTGCTACTGGACAGATGAAGTTTGTTCCTCCTTCAGTGGTAGCATTGGGAGAATTATCTCTTTCCGGGGAGATAAAACCGATAGCTGGAGTTCTTCCCGTAGCTCATTTCCTTTCTGTGGAAGGGAAAAATTACCGTTTGTTTTTGGCTCAAGAGAATACCAAAGAAGGAGCCCTGGTAGAAAACTTGGAAGTTTACGGTTTTCATCATCTCAACGAGGTCTGCGATTTTTTGCAAGATAAAATAAATTTATCACCTACTATTTTAGACCGAGAAGCTCTTTTTTCTTCAGGAGGAGAGGGAGAAGACTTATCAGAAGTAAAGGGGCAAAGAGGAGGGAAAAGAGCTTTAGAAATTGCTGCTGCTGGAGGACATCATCTTCTATTAATCGGCCCTCCTGGTTCAGGTAAAACTATGTTAGCTCGAAGATTACCTTCTTTGCTTCCTCCCTTATCTTTAGATGAAGCAATTGAGGTAACCAAAATCCACAGTGTGGCAGGTTTCCTTTCTGAGGAGCGACCTTTGATTTCTCAGCGTCCTTTTCGTGCTCCTCATCATACTATCTCTGATGTAGCTTTAATTGGAGGGGGGCAATGGCCTCGCCCGGGGGAGGTGAGTTTGGCTCACCATGGAGTTTTATTTTTGGATGAGGCTTTAGAATTTAGACGCAATGTTTTAGAGGCTTTACGAGAACCTTTGGAAGTGGGTAAAATCACTGTGGCTCGTGCTTCTACTACTATTACTTATCCTGCTTCTTTTATTTTAGTGTTAGCTTGTAATCCTTGTCCTTGCGGATACTTAGGTGATACTAAAAAAACCTGTACCTGTTCGTATCAACAAATTGCCCGATACCGGGCTAAATTATCAGGTCCTCTTTTAGACCGCATTGATTTGCAAGTGGAAATACCCCGTTTGGATTTTTCTGAGATTGCTTCGGAAAAGAAAGAAGAAACCTCCCAGGAAGTGAGAGAAAGAGTTCAAAAAGCTCGAGAAATCCAGGCGGAACGTTTCCGAGAGGAGAGAATCCGTCTCAATGGTCAAATGAGCGCTCGTTATCTCCGCCGTTTCTCACCTGTGCAAGGAGAAGCTAAGAAACTTCTTGAGGCTTCTATGGAGTCTTTAGCCTTAAGCGCTCGTGCTTATCACCGCATTCTCAAAGTAGCGAGAACTATTGCTGATTTAGAGCAATCAGAGACTATTCAATTAGAACATGTGGCGGAGGCTATTCATTATCGTTCTTTAGACCGGAAATACCAGGAGCCTTAAAGTGGAAGAAAAGGATTTCTGGATTGCTTTTAACCACGTGATGGGCATTGGTCCTACTCGTTTTCAAAAACTATTAAATACTTTTGGTGATGCTCAGACTGCCTGGAGAGCAGGGGTGAAAGAATTAAGTGAGGTAATTGGCCCTGGTATAGCTCAGAAAGTGGAGGAAGAGAGAAAAAAGATTGAACCGGAAAAGCTCAGAGAGAAAATAGAAGGCAAAAATTTTAAAATTCTTACTTTGCAGGATGATGATTATCCTCCTCTTCTTCGTCATATTTCTAATCCTCCTTTTTTGCTGTATATGTGGGGTAATTTAGATTTTCGTAAGTTTGATTTTTTTATTTCCATAGTGGGTACGCGTAGACCTACTCCTTATGGAAGAAAGGTAACCAGAATTTTGGCTTCTGATTTGGCAAAAGAGAATTGGGTAGTGGTGAGCGGATTAGCTTTGGGTATTGATGGAGAAGCGCACAGTAGTGTAGTGCAAGAAGAAGGAATTACGGTGGGGGTTTTGGGAAGTGGCTTAGAGGTAATTTATCCTTCTTCTCACCGAAAATTGGCTGGAGAGATAGTGGAAAAAGGAGGCGCTATAATTAGTGAATATCCTCCTCCCTGCCCTCCTCGCCCGGAAAACTTTCCCCCTCGTAATCGGATTATCAGTGGTCTAACTCAAGGAGTAGTGGTGGTAGAAGCTCCCCAACACAGTGGGGCATTGATTACAGCAGATTTTGCCTTGGAGCAGGGAAGAGAAGTGATGGCCATCCCCGGTTCTATTTTTTCTCCCCAAAGTGAAGGAACTAATAATCTCATTGCTCAAGGAGCCAAATTAGTGCAAAACAAAGGAGATATCTTAGAAACTTTGGGTTTTTCTCCTGGAAAAATAAGAAATTCTGGAAGGGGGGATTCTCACCTTCAAGGAGATGAGAAGGAACTATTTTCTTTTATTGATTCTTCGGGGGTATTTAAAGAGGAACTTCTGCAGCTTACTGGCTGGGAGGAGGGAAAATTCTTCCGAGTTTTACTCTCTTTAGAATTGCAAAGGTTAGTGCAAGAATTACCAGGGGGTAAAATTTTCCGGTTGTAAAATTGAACCAATAATAGAATAGCTGAGGGTAGTTATAAAATAAACTATCTTGCAAAGTATCCATAATTAATATAATGAGGCCACTATGAAAGATGAAAAAACATCAGCTCATAAAAAATTATTGGAAAAAAGAAGAGGATGGGGATGTTTGGAGAAAGGAAGTATGTGAAGTTTAAGGAATGGGAAGTAGAGATAGACCAGAAGAAAATAGAAGAAGCCAGTTTATGGGATGGGTATTTTGGCTATTACACTTCTAACTAGGAATTAACTCCTGAGGAGGTAATTGGAGCCTATAAACTTCTATGGCAGATAGAAGAATCTTTCCGAATTATGAAAAGTACTTTAGAAGTTAGACCTATCTTTCACTGGACAGAAA
>ENA-UPSB01000337-UPSB01000337.1-bioreactor-metagenome-genome-assembly--contig:-NODE-337-length-82583-cov-18.586795_pt1 | contig 82583 bp, 75 predicted proteins | sample MGYA00238182_ERZ773286 | MGnify/ENA primary metagenome ERZ773286 (study PRJEB29026, sample SAMN07631240) | bioreactor metagenome | isolation source: Switchgrass digestor | place: USA: Dartmouth... | reverse complement strand
ATCGAGTGGGAGTAAAGATAATCTCAAAAAAAATACAGGCATTACTGGCTATTGCAGTCGGTAATGCCTTTTTTGCGGTTATTTGGTTCGACAAGCTAGGATGTTGCTATTTCATTCTGTATGAAAAACAGTGCAAAATATTTGCAATGTTTATCGAACCCAGCCCTATTAATAAAGCATAGTTGTGTTCATTGTAATCGCTAAACATTGAAAAAAGAATTGCGGCTACCCCAAAAAGGGAAAGCACAATAGCGATTCCCCGATATGCCTTTATCTTCGTATTCATCATTTTCTGCCAAGTATTTTGAGCTTGAATTCCTGCACTTTCGCAATTGTTCCTGTTACATACAAAACCCCCATCAGCATTGCGGCAAGGGATAAACCGCTGGTCGTGCCATCGAGGAAGCCGACCCAGAAAGTAGGAGGCAGGTCCAGGAAACGCATTCCGAAATTAACAATAATCGAAACAATTCCCACAACGAAATACACAAGAGTGACCTTGGCCATTTTCTTCTTTCCTTCATTGCTGTACTCAGCGACCTTCATTACGGTTTCTTTCATTTCTGCGTCCATTTTCTCGCTCTTCCTTTCGCCATCTAAAATCTCACGGAGGTCCACACAAAAAAGATCAGACATTTCAATCAGGATATCCAGGTCCGGCAGGTTGTAACCGGTTTCCCAACGGGATACGGTTCTTCTTGCGACATTGAAGTGCTCTGCGAGCTGTTCCTGGGTGAGGTTCTTTTCCTTTCGAAGCTCTTTTATGAAATTACCTACCTTGTTCTGATCCATTGAGTATGACCTCCTTGCAAGACCAAGATTAGCAGAAGATGTCTTCAAAAAACAGGACACAAAGCGAGCACAGCCCTGTTTAGTTAATGAGACAGCAAATGTCTCACAATAATAACTTGCAAAACCGACCAGATTATACCATGATATATATTTGTTGTATATATTGTTTATACAGAATTTCTATTGCAAGGAACAGTGAAAACAGCATAAAAAATCTGACCAACAAATGATAAAATAACCTCTGAAAAGATTTATAATTTGCAGAATATACACCGGCAAGTCTAGAAGTCTTGCCGGTTATTGTTTTTTGAGCGTTATATCGTGTTTAAGTTAATAAAGAAAAAACCCTGTAGTTGTTGAAACTACAAGGTTTTTCCCCGGTCCGAGTGGCTAAACTTGAACCAGTGGCCTATATAGCCCGTTCAAGGGAAGTATTACACAATTAAACCAGTTTTTTGCCAAATAAAGCGCGATTGACCGACGGCTGCTCTTCCTGTCAATTACGCGGTTGAAAAGCATATGACTTGAACTCTATATTTCATTCGCCAGTTTATTCGCCGCGTTGGTTAACGGTATCTCCCGTATTCTTTTACCGTTTCAAACAAGGCGATAACATTATCGATTTTTGCTCCGTCAATACCGGATGATGTTCTGAATATATAACCGCCTCCGGGCATTGCTTTGTCTAAGAAGCGTTTAGTTTCCTCGACGACCTGTTCCTTCGTTCCGAACTGAAGCAGCGTACTGGGGAACCCGCCGCCTATGCAGGCAACGCCTTTCAGTTCCTTTTTTGCGAGCTCTATATCAATCGTTTCAAATCTGTAAAGTATCTTTCCCTTAGGGGCCTGCTTGAGATATTTGAGTCTGCTGTTATATTTGCCTTCGCAGAACATATCGGGAATCAGACCGGCATCGATTTCAGCCTGCATCAGCTCTTTCATGTGCCGCCAATAGAACTTTTCATAGTGCTCGTCGCTCATGAAACCGTCGATGCCCTTATGTAGATTTGCCGTAATAAACAGTCCGTTCTTCGACCCGTCTTTGTTGCTGTTTCTTATGCGCTGCAACTGTTTTTGGTGGTACTCTTCTATATATTTGAGCACTTCTTCCTCGTAGGTATAAAGGTCGGAGAGCGACAGAACGGTCCCGCGATAATTATCACTGTAGTTATCGAAAGGAATTGCCGCTGCGCCGCCGGCCCAAAAATCGGGATAGCCCATATTGACTAGCTCCTGTACAATCTCGCCGAAACGCTTCCGCTGTTTTCTGTAAAAATCGCCGATTTCAAAGAGTATTTCCAGCGAGCGTCTTACTTCGGGCTTTGACAGTTCCAGCGCGACATTTATGGTCGCACGGTTATCATAATTCAGCTCTAGGTCTTTAAAGCTGTCAAACACTCCGGCGATTCTTGGTAGGAATTTACGCAGGCGCCAGCCGGTGCGGTCTGAGAAAAACTCATCGAACTCTTCGTCAAGAAGCATGGGATATTCAATAAACTGATGAAGAGAGTCGTCGTCAATTCGACCTCCCTTCATTCCTGCGATAATCATGTTCTTAGGCTGAGACATCTCATGCCCGATGCCTTCGCCGAAAAAGTATGCGGCGCTTTTGGGGACAACATCGGGGTCAAAGTCCTTCATGAACTTTATCGCGGCCTCACGATAGATCTCCAAGTCCGTGTCATAAATGGCGTCCTTCATCTTGTAGCCTGCGTAGTTGATCATGAATTTGCCGCCGTCGATAGCTATCGGAACCCGGTCGGGCTCGCGAAGTTCCAAGGCGTCGTTCATCCTCTTAAATTTTTCGTCATATTTCTTCTGTATTTCGGGCGTCATGGTATGTCTCCTTTGTTTGATGATAATTATCTAGTTATATTGTTTCAAAAATATATTATATTCCTGACCGCGAAAAGAGAAATATCAATAACGGCTATCGTTATAAAGGTTTTGTAATATAAGATGAGGCGTTAATTTTCAAAGGAGTGCTTTCCACAAAATCTAAAAACTGTTTGATAATTGGACGATTGAAGGGTATCATCGCTGCGGCAACATGGCGTTTGGTCGCCGGGTTATCATATCTGATTTTGATGCTTTTTAAGTTCTTGTTGATTGGTTTTATGTCTTCACTCAGAAAAGTGACGCCCATTCCAAGATCGAGCATAACCATGACGGCCATCGCTGAGTTTGTCCTTGTTATACGTCCCGGCGTGATGCCATAGTGATTGAAGATGTTGCTCAGGTGATTTTTCTGATTCCAGCTCAAGTTAATGTCGGACGGACAAATAAAATTCTGACCGTTAAGCATCTCCGGCGTAACTTCGTCATATTGGCTGAGAGGGTGACAAAGACCGACGCCTATGGTGTAATTTGAATCCGATATGACTACCTGCTTGATAGAGTTCTTGCCTTCAATACGTGTCTGGGGGGTAAAAATGACGTCGCTCTTTTCTGCCAGCAGGCTTTCAAATAAATTGTCGTAATGATACTCGTGAAGTACAATTGAGCATTGCGGAAACTCCTTCATGAATTTACCTATGTAAAATTCTGCAAATTTCAAATCATATCCCCCGAAACCTATGTCAAGCCGTGTGGTAGAAGTTTTTGATATCTCTAGCCCGGATTGCTTTGCAAATTCGTAAGCCTCGACTATCTTTGTTGCTTCTACAAGAAAATAAGCTCCGGAAGGAGTTAGTTCAACATAATGATGCGTTCGATTAAACAGCCGAAAGCCAAGTTCGTTTTCAAGACTGGCTATGTTGCGGCTCATTGCCGTTTGCGCAATATGGCACTCCTCGGCGGCTCTCGAAAAATTGAGATGCTTTGCGACACAACAAAAATATTTCAGCTTTTGAATATCCATGGGGTATCCTCCTGTGTGCTAATATAAAGCTAATTAAGCAATATGTTCTTTTGCATTATAACAGATTTGTTCTAACGATACAATATGTGAGCATTTCACAAAATCTTAAAAAGCGTATATAATCCAGTCGAGGAATGAAGCCTCAAAAAATAATTACATAGGAGGATAACATGAAGAAGGTATTAGCGTTAGTGCTCGCGCTGCTTATGTTGTTTTCCCTTGCTGCCTGTGCGGGCGGAAACAAAAACACCGGTCAGTCAAATACGGGCGGCAATAATGAGGGCAAAAAGCCGGAAACGCTGAAAATCAGACTGGCCCACGACTATCAGCCCGGTTCGGCCAACTACGACGGTATGGAAGAATACAAGAAAAGGGTCGAGGAGAGAAGTAACGGAACTATCATAATCGACTTGTACAGCAAAGGTGAGCTCTCCGGAAGCAACTCTCAGACCACGTTTAAGCTTCTCCAGTCGGGCGATATTGACATGGCTATAGTACCACCTCCCAACACCGACGCATGGCAGCTCTACTATCTGCCGTTCTTCTTCAGAAACCAGGATGTTGCGCTTGATGCTAGCGAGGGCAAGGGCGGACAGATGATGCTAAGTCTCCTTAGGGGCAGCAACAACGTCGAAGGCCTCTGCTTCCTCCCGATCGCAATGAGAGCCATGACGAACAGCAAGCGCCCAATCGAGACTCCCGCCGACATGAAGGGCCTGAACTTCCGAGTTCTTGACGTCCCCGCAATGGTCGCATTCATGAAAGCGTTCGGCGCTTCCGCCGTTCCGACCTCCATGGCCGAGCTTTACATGTCACTCCAGAACGGCACTGTTGACGGACAGGAGAACCCGCTAGACACCATACTCAGCCGCGCTTTGTACGAGGTCCAGGACTATCTCTCCATCACAGATCATCTCTGGTCCTTCTCTGTGTTTGCAGCAAACGGTAAGTTCTGGGACAGCCTTACTGATGAGCAGCGGACACTGCTGAAAGAATGCGCTACCGAAATTTCGAGATATGTCAAGGATCTTGCTCCTAAGGTTGACGAAGCTGCTTATGACAAGCTCGTTAATGAGTATGGAATGAAAGTGAACAAGCTGACAGATGAACAATGGCTTGAGTTCCAGAAGATAGCCAAGTCTGTATGGAAGGAAATGGAACCCACCATTGGTTCCGACATTCTTTCCGCTTACATGGCTGACCTTGGCCTCACCTGGGATTAACAAGATAATGTGATTTTATGATAATTGCTCGCTGCCCGATACGGTGAGCGAGCAATTATCATATCATAATCAATATGATAGAGAGGTGATGCCTTGATGAAAAAGTTAATCTCTGTCTTGGATAGGATAATGAGAACGATTGAAAGAGCCGTTCTGTTTGCATCTGTTTCCATAATGCTTATCGTAACTTTTATTGAGGTATTGGACGCAAAGTTTTTACATGCAAATCTTATGTGGACAAGCGAAATTAACAGAATAATGCTCGTATGGTGTATACTGTCCGGAGCTTCCGTTGCCGCCGGTACAAGAAGTCATCTCGGAGTAGAATTTATTGTATCGAGGCTCCCCAAAAAAGTCGCGAGATGGATTGTTCTCCTGACGGACCTTATATGCGTATTTGTGTGTGGCTACATAATTGCGTCCGGCATCGCGCTTGTTTCCATGCAGTTTAGGCTCGGATCTGTGTTTTCAATAACGCGTTGGCCGACGCCTGTCGCAGAACTGGCTGTTCCTGTATGCTTCGCATTTATGCTGCTCAGGATACTGTTTACGACTTATTCGGACTTCACTAAAAAGGATGAAGAGGAGGGCAAGGGTTAATGCTGATAATGTTGCTGGCGCTGTTCCTTGTGACCATGTTCCTTGGAACCCCTATCGCCTTTTCCATGTCGTTTTCCGCGCTTGCCGCTAATCTTTCAAAAGGTGCGGTTTCTCTTATGCTGGCCGCACAGCAGTGCTATGACTCAACAAGTAATCTTTCCTTGCTCGCAGTCCCGTTTTTTATGCTCGCCGGAAATATTATGAACATGGGCGGCATTTCCAGGCGGCTGATAAACTTCTGCCGTCTCTTTGTCGGAAGAATTCGCGGCGGACTTGCAATCGTCGCTGTTCTTGCGTCAATGATTTTTGCCGCAATATCCGGTTCCGGCCCGGCGACCGTCGCCGCACTCGGCGTGTTTATGATCCCCGCCATGATGGAAGACGGCTATGACGTTGGCTTTGCCGGTGCCTTAATGGCAAGTGCGGGAAGCCTTGGTATCATTATTCCGCCCAGCATCCCGATGGTCTTATATGCGTCCCTTGCCGGATGCTCGGTAGGAACGATGTTCTGTGCCGGTGTTGTCCCCGGTATCGTTCTTGGCCTGGTAATGATGATATATTCATACATTGTTGCCAGAATAAAAGGCTATAAACCCGCTCCGTTGAATACACCAACTTTCAAGGACAAGGTGAAAGTATTTGTAGACGGCATCCCGGCAATAATGATGCCGGTTATCATCCTTGGCGGTATCTACACGGGGTTCTTTACACCAACACAGGCCTCCGGAATCGCGGTTATTTACGGGCTGATTCTAGGCGTATTTGTTTATAAAGAAATCACGTTCGCCCAAATCAAAAAGATGTTTATTGAATCCGGCATTACAGCAGCGTCCGCCATGCTCATTGTTTCACTGGCTGACGGCTTTAACTGGATAATCACCACAAACAGAGTTCCCAAGCTGTTGAGCGACTGGCTCCTCGGAATCTTCACCACTCCCGCCGGAATTCTCATTGCACTTGTAGTCCTTCTGACGATCATCGGCTGCTTCATGTCAGTCAATGCGGCTATGATAGTCCTTACGCCGATACTCGTGCCGGTCATGTCTTCTTTCGGAGTGAGCCCTATAGTGCTCGGAGTAGTTATTATCATTTGCACCTCGCTCGGCATGGTAACGCCGCCGTTCGGCGTCAACCTCTTTATCTCCGCGGGTATAGCGAAAGTGCCGTTTGACTGTATGGTGAAACAAGCCTTCATATTGACTGCCTTATTGCTTGCTTCATTGCTGGTAATGGTATTTATACCTGAGATTATAACATTCCTGCCGAAACTGCTTGGAATGAGATTATAAAGGAGGAATTTCAATGGAGCGCACGAGAGAAATGCACGTTGCCGAAAGGCAGCGCAGAATGGCAATACTCGATAGAATTATGGAGGAAAATAATCTCGATGCTATTGTTTGTCACGGGAACGGAGCGATGGCCTACCAGGCAGACGTCAAATTTATGACGGATCTGGTAACTCCCTGCGGACGTATATATTCGATAATGGTCAGAGGCGAGCAGCCATACGCTATTCTTGCAAGGCCGGATTCGGGATTCCACGCAAAGCGAAATACATTCCTGGACGAGGATCACGTTATAATTGAGCCCGACATGATCGGATATATCTGCGACAGGATAGAAAAACTCCCCGGGGAGAGGCCTCGCGTCGGCGTGCCTATGCTGGAAGAGTATCCGAAGCTGATGACGGACGCCCTTCTGAAAACAAAGGCTGAGATAGTCGATATCACCGAAGCTTTTATCGTCGCAAAAGCTCCCAAGGCGCCTTATGAGCTTCAGCTCATAAAAGAGGCATCCGACCTGTCGATTGCTGTGTTTGAAGAAGTGGTCAAATTCATCAAGCCCGGCAGAACCGAAAAGGAAGTCATAGGCTTTGCAGAGGGATATCTCAGAGCCCATGGTGCGGAGGACCTGCTAATCCTTTGCAGAGGAGAGTATCCCCATGCATTTATCAACCGCCCGACTTTCCGCAAGATCGGACCGGAGGATATCTTCGTATTTTCAGTTGAGATTGCCGGCGTCTACGGATACTGGACCCAAATCATACGTCCAATATTCATGTCGAAGAACTCCTACAAGGAGACTTATGATATCCTTTGCAAAGTCAAGGAAGCAATCAATGCCGGTGTTGAGAAATTTAAGCCGGGCAACAGAATCTGCGACATAGCAGAGGCGATTTCAAACGTTGCCAATAAGTACGGCCTTAGCGAAGGAATATGGTCCGGTCACTCCATGGGTATAGACCTTGGTGACGGATATAATATTGGCAAAAGCAACAAGATGGAGATTGTGCCGAACATGATTCTTACCTTCCATCCCAGCCTGCTTGACAAGAATGGCGAGGGCGTACTTTATGCGGATACATATGTATCAACAGAAAAGGATGCCGTGTGTCTGACAGATAAGTACACAGATACTCCGTATCTTGAAGATTTAATAAAGCTTATACCGTAAAGGAGCACTAATCGATGATAACAGACGAAAAATACATAGCGGAGCGCGACAGACGAATTGCGCTGTTAAATAAACTGATTGAGGATACCAAGGTAGATGCGCTGCTTTTCACCGGAACGGCTCAACAGGCGTATCAGGTGGCGACCAAGTATGTCTGCGGCTACCAGCTTACAACAAGGCGGAACTTCATCTTTATGAAGCCGGGCGAAATGCCCAGATTGGTTGTACATACAGCAGGCCAGCACTTTCATGCAAGAAGAGTCGGCTGGCTTCCTGAAGACTGCGTTTTCGGCGGGCAGATGCTTGAGCGCGTAATAGAATGGATAAAAGAGCTTAAGCTTAGTCATCCGAGGCTCGGTATGTACGATACCGCCGAACTGCCTATGTCGATATACAAAGCAATCACAGACACAGGCGCTGAAATCGTTGACATTACAAAAGAATTCACGGTTGCAAGACAGCCCAAATCAGACTTTGAAATTGAGCTTATCAAGCAGGCATCGGAGCTTGCCGTTGCTTCCTTCGAGCATGTTGTAAAAATCGCAGAGGTCGGCATATCCGATCGTCAGCTTGTCGGCGCCGGCGAGGGATATCTGAGAGCGCACGGCGCTGAAGACACCCTTGTACTTTCGAGGGCGGAATATCCTCATGCTTATATCTGCCGCCCAGGCGATTACAAGATGGAGCGGGACAGCGTGTTCCTTTACTCGGCAGAGGTGGCGGGTCCTTTCGGTTACTGGACGCAGGTAATCAGGCCTATTTTCTTCAGCAAGGGCTGCCAGCCCGAGGTAAGGCGCATACTGTCCATCATCCGCGAAGCGGAGGCTGCCGGTGCGGAAGCCATGAAAATAGGCAACACAATTGCCGATGTGGCCAAAGCGATTGAGAAGGTCGTTGCTGACCACAACTGCAAGACCGGTATCTGGAGCGGACACGGCATGGGGCATGACCTCGGGGACGGAGTGGACATTGGGAATATGAACGATATGGAAATAGTTCCGAATATGATTCTGACGCTGCATCCGAGCGTGCTGAGCGATAAGGACGGTTTCCTGTTCGGTAACACATGGAGAGCTACGCCGAACGGTGCGGAGCTGTTGACGCCTCAGTATTATAATGTGGAAGATATAGATGAGCTTAAGGAGCTTGTTAGATACAAGTAATAACAAAATACTTCATAAGGGCTGCATCGATTGTTTTGAATTAACCGCCTCGCAAATAAACGGACATTGAAAGAGAAGGCCTCCTGTTGTAGAATAAGGTTGCGACAGGAGGCTAATCTTATGGGATAAAGGCAGCAATTTTGCTAAAAAATGAAATGCTCTCACGCAGTTTTATCTCAGGCGACGGCCCGTACACGTCAAAATGTTAAGGAGTGATTATCGTGACAATGCGCGAAAAGTACGCGGAATACATACGCAGACAGGAAGAGACTGCATCGGCTCCACTGGGCAGGTTATGGACCAATCAGGAAAAACGCTGTATCGAGCCGTTCAAAATATTCGGAAATCTCTACTATGTCGGAGACAACTGGGTCTGCGTGCACCTTATCGACACGGGCGAGGGGCTTCTCCTGCTCGACGCGGGAAACTGCGGGGCGACGGCCATGCTTATCCATTCCATCTGGTCGCTTGGCTTCAATCCCGCGGATGTCAGGTGGATTATACTCACGCACGGGCATCTGGACCACTTCGGGGCGGCTGTGTTCATGCGAAACATGTTCGGCAGCAAAATTTATCTGTCGGAGCCGGACGCCAGGATGTTTAAGGAGAAGCCGGAGCTGTCCCTGATTCAGGAAAACCCGGATGTTTCGTGCCGCTTGTTCGAGCCCGACGAGCTTATTCGCGACGGCGACGTAAAAAGGTTCGGCAATACCGAATTTACGTTCCGTCTTGTGCCCGGGCATACGATGGGCACTGTCGCCTGCTTCTTCGATGTCACCGACGGAGAGAGCATAATGCGGGCCGGCATCTACGGCGGACTTGGGTTTAACACGCTTGAGAAGGATTATCTCATCGAGATAGGCGACACGGAGTACAAGACCCGGCAGATTTTCCTTGACTCCCTTGCAAAGGTGCGCGACGAGCATGTGGACATCTTTGTATACAATCACACCGACCGAAAGTTTATGGAGAAAGTCAAGTCAATGCGCGAGAACCCGGGCAAAAATCCTTTTGTCGACCCCTCGGATTGGGGGAGATACCTCGACGAAAAGCGCAGGGCCCTCCTTGCATTTATGGCCGACCCAAAGAATAATTGACAAGCGGAATTATTAATTGTTGAATAACAATTTACTGCATCACAGATAGCTGCCGCCAAATTAAAAACCTGCCGCGCGTTATTGCAGGTTTTAAAATGGCAATGTGTCCGGTTATAGGGAGCTAACTGATTAAAAAATCGGTTAGCTCTTTTTTCTTGGGAAGGAGGCAAAAGCCAGCCTGATTTTGAGCACCGTTTTCAGAAGTGAGCTTAATACGACTAACTGTCCAGCTCAAAAGCGGTGTAGGATATCAGGCTGATTGACAGCTGATAGTACATCCTCTCAAGAGGGTCGTTAAAGTTCAGGTCGAAAAGCTGCTTAATCCTATCAAGCCTGTACAGCAGAGTCGTGCGGTGAATAAAGAGCACCTCAGAGGTCCGCGCCAGATTCAGGTTGCACTCAAGATAGGCCTTAACAGTATGGTAGTATTCCGTTTTGTGCAAAGCGTCATATCTTAGAAGCTCCATAATCTTGGGCGAGCATACGGCTTCGACGGACAGCTCGCTGATGCTCTGCTCCAAAACGTAATACGGCGCCACGCAGCAGAATCTGTGTATCCAGAAGTGGCTCCAGAGCCGCATTCCGGTTCTGAGCGCTATGTCGGCCTGCTTGTAGATATTGACCAGGTTCTTTATGCCGCCCAGGATATTGCTTACTCCCGCCCTCATGTTCATATCACGCATGTAGGGGGTGAAGGAGTGGAGTATCTCGGTCAAATCTGAAGTAGCCTGTCCCACATTAATGACCGCCACTATTCTGTCCTCGTGCTTAAAGACTTCGGAGTTGGGAATAAGCTTTTTAAGCTGCTTGCATATCGCATCCGAAATGCTTGTAAAGGCCTCCCTGGAGCTTAAGAGGAAAACGACGCAGACATAGCTGTCGGAGCTTCCCCAGCCGTGCTCGTGGACTTTTTTGCTTATATAGGCGCCTTCTCTAATCTTTCCGCTGATTATGTTTGACAGGAAAAGACCGAATGAGTGAGTATCTGAACTTAAGTCGTTGCAGTAGGAGCGAAGCAGGATTTGAATGTATTCTGCCAAATGCTCAAGGAGTTTTGCGTCAGCAGGGGAGAGCTTGTTCTTTCTCTCCGTAATCACAACCCTGCAGAAAAACTCACCGTTGATGAAAAAGTTCTGAACCAGGTTATTGCTTCCCAGGATGCCCGTTTGAAAAAATGCGCCTTTAATGTTAAGCGAGGATTGAAATTCCTTATCCTCAAGAAAGCCCTTAAGATAATTTGCGTCCGACCTCTGATAGCTTTTATTAAGGTACAGCTTAAGGTCGTCCGCTTCGGTAATCACGTTTGTCTCCGCTATGCACTCGAGGGCTGCGTTGTGTATTCCGATAGGGTTCCCGAAGATCTCAACGCTGCAGTCGAGCAGGTTTTGGATGCTGCCCTGCGTCTTTATAACCTGTTGAAGCTGGTTGTCCCAGCGGTTATAGTAGCTGAATACGGCCGAAACGGCGTTGAAAACATCTTGCACACACTCGGTCTCCGGGAATTCCAGCAGGCACTCGCACTGCTGGATTAATTGTTCATCGGGCTTGCCGACTGTAATTAAGGCTTGATAGCGAAAGTTGGGGATGGATTCCTCATTTTTGAGTAAATCGACCACATAAATTATATCGTTCTGAGGAATTGTGTTCGGCCTTAAAAATTCTGCGGAAAGCAGGTTTAACTCGTCGCTGGGATTTCCGTGCACAATGAATGAAAAAAGGCCCGATAACCGCTTGCATATTAGTGCAATACTGACAAACATCCTGAGCCCCTCCTATAATATAGTGAAAAAAGCTGAGAACCCATACAACAATTTGTAGAATTGACATTGGATAACATCGATTTATAATCATTATATACTATGTAGTAAAGAAAGTCAATCAAGCCGGCGCGTCGGACATTTTCAAAGAGGGAAAGAATATGAATTTGAGGCAAAATTTCCTGGAGACGATAAGATGGGGCAAGCCGGAACGGCTGTGTACGGATTTTGGCCCTCTTGTCATGGTCAGAGAACCGGGTTCGAAGGTTTATGACGAGGAGTTTAGAGATGTCTGGGGCGTTAAATGGGGCCTGGGCGCGGACGAAACCTGCAAAAGACCCTGCGTTGTCCCGGGCGATTATGTCATTACGGACATCAGAAAATGGAAGGAACAGATTATCATACCCGATATAGACGGGGATAAGTTCGATTATGAAAAGGCCGCGGCCGAGGCTGCCAAGATAGACCGCAATGAAAACATTGTCTGCCTCAACTGCACCGGCGGCATATTTGAAAGGGCGCATTTTCTGCTCGGTTTTGAAAACTGCCTCGTAGATCTTCTTCTCGAACCGGAGCTTATGGGCGAGCTGATGGACGCCATCGCCGACGTGAAGATTGCTCTGATAAAGAAGACATACGAGGCTGTCCGCTTTGAAGCGATCTTTTATCATGACGACTGGGGCTCCAAGCATGCGCTCTTTTTCAGCCCTGAAACCTGGCGGGAGATTATAAAGCCGAGACACAAGAGGGTAGTGGATGCCGTAAAAAGCCTCGGCGACGGAAACGTCATTTTCATACACCACAGCGACACTTACTTAGAGCCGCTGGTTCCGGAAATGGCGGAACTCGGGATTGACGTCTGGCAGGGCTGCATTCCGCAAAACGACATTGTCAGGCTCCAGAAAGAGCTACGCGGGCGCATCGCCTTTATGGGCGGAATCGACATAGCGAAAATCGACCGAAAGGATTATGACGAAGAAGAGATACGTGCGGAAGTGCGCAGGGCAATTGACACCTATGCGCCCCACGGCGGCTTTATACCCGGCATTCCCAGCGGCAGCGCGCTTTATGACGATGTCCAGAGGATATATCTCGATGAGGTTACAAAATATGCCGAAAAATACTCGGCTGAGAATTTCTGACGGAGGTGCCTTATGAAACGAATTCCTTTTTCCAAGGATGAACTCAAAGTTGTAGGCAAATTCCCGCCTACCTGTCCTCAGGGCCATATAATAGACAAGCTGAACACGCCTATTTCAGCCAGAGAAAATCTTATGGCCTTCCTGCGTAACGAAGCTCCGCTTTGGATGCCGAACGGTGATTACATAACCTTCAGCCCCGCCATCGTTCCCGACAACATAGCAAGGGGTGCGGTGGTCGAAGCGGAGGTCCCCGAGCAGAAAGGCGGACCCGATATGTTCGGCGTGGAGTGGGTTTACGTCGACCTTGTGGAAGGCTCGATGGTCAAACCCGGAAACCCCGTTCTCGCCAACGCCAACGATTGGAAGGAAGTTATTAAATTCCCCGATATCGACTCCTGGGATTGGGAAGGCTGCGCCGAGAGAAACCGTGAGTTCCTCGCAAGCAAGGACGAAGACCCTGTATGGATAACCCAGTATACGGGATTCTTCGAGCGCCTCATTTCCTTTATGGATTTTGAAAATGCCGCCGTTGCGCTTATCGACGACGAGCAGAAGGATGCCGTAAAGGAGCTTTTCTCCACATTGTGCGACCTTTACGAGAAGCTTATAGACCGTTATGTTCACTACTTCGGCATGACAGGAATACTCTTCCATGACGACTGGGGTTCCCAGAAGGCTCCGTTCTTCTCGCTGGATGTTTTCCGCGAAATGATACTTCCGTACATACAGCGCCTTACAAAGTATTGCCACGAAAGGAACATCATTTTTGAGCTGCACAGCTGCGGCCATATCGACCTTCTCATGGAGGGCATCGCCGAAACCGGAATAGATATGTGGCGTCCTCAGCCCATGAACGACATAGACAAGCTTTACAAAGAGTTCGGAGATAAAATCAAATTAGGCGTCAGGCAGCCGATGTTCGGTCCCAATGCGACGGACGAGGAAAAAATAAAGGCTGCGTACGATATGGTTGCCAGATACAATGTGCCCGGCAAATACGTGTATACCATGTCCCATTTCCAGGACCCCGTATTCAGAAAGGCTTTATACGAGGCTAGCAGAATAGCCTACAGCACTCACGAAATTTAATAAAAACTAAGTAATGGGATAACTATAACAGTCGGTAGGAACCTGCCTTGAAGGGGGGCGTTACATATCAAAAGGTTTCCGCACGCGGCAGCGATTCTGTTGGTGATTCTATTAATAGCCATGGTGACCACGTGGATATTGCCGTCGGTCACTTTTGAAACAGTGTACGACGAGAATAGCGGAATCAACGTAATAGACGAGAGCACGGTCAAATTCAGCACGACCAACAAGATAATGCCCTGGGAGCTTCCGGGGATTGTCGTCGGCGGTGTGGAAGGCGTGCTTTCCACAATCGTACTCATCTGTGTGTTTATGGGCGCTTTTGCAATTATGAACGCATCCGGAATGTTCAGCGCCTTTATAAGCCACCTGTGCCTTAAGTTCAGCGGCCGTGAGATCAGGCTTGTGGTGCTGATTATGACGGGCTTCTCCCTCTTGGGGCTTGTTGTGATGCCGCACTGTTTCATTGCCTTCGTACCGACGGTTATCATGCTGGCAATCAATATGGGTTTCGACGCGCTGGTTGGGCTTGCAATGGTGCTCTTCGGCGCGACGACCGCCTCGATGACCGGACCGCTGAGCACGGTGACGGCCATGTGCCAGGATGCAGTTGGGCTTCCAATTTTTTCGGGTGCCGGGGTGCGGTTTATCCTCTTCGGAATTTTCCACGTTATAAACCTTGTGTATCTGATTGGCTATGCCAAAAAAGTGAAACGCGACCCCTCCAAGAGCGTCATGGGCGATTACTCGAAGGAACACGCGCTTTTGATGAATAAGGAAAGCAGGAGTTCGGAGGAGAAGCTGGCCCTGAACAAGAGGTATTTCATCGCATCGGCGCTCCTCGTCATAGCGTTTGCGGTGATTATCTACGGAAGCACGGCGCTAAACTTCGGCACGAACGACATCAGCGCCACCTTTGTAGTGTTTGCCATATTGGTGGGACCCGTCCTCGGATTCAGCATATCCGACACAATGAGGCATTTTATCGACGGCGTTAGGGGAAGCGCCAGCACCATCGTGGTAATTTCTCTTGCAGGAGCCATAACCACCATACTCAAACGGGGCGGCGTGTTCAGCACGCTGGTATATTACTCGGCGAAGATTTTCTCCGTGCTGCCGGGCTTCCTGGTGCCTGTCGCCCTGCTGATAATTGTGGGTGTTATGAACTGCATACTGCCCTCGGGACCTGCAAAAGGCGTCCTGCTCATGCCGCTTATCGGGCCTATCGGACAGCTCTCAGGTGTGACCATGCAGACCACCGTGCTGACATACAATCTTGGTGACAGCTTTTCAAATTACCTCCTGCCGTATGATGCGACAAACGCGAGCTATCTTGAAGCCGCAAAAATACCCTACAACATTTGGGTCAAGTTTGTTATTAAACTCTTTGCGATATGGCACATCGTTGGAGCGATTCTGCTTGTCATCATATACTTTGTGGGCTACGGGCCGTTTTAAAAAGCGGAAGGGTTAAGTCTTTTAGCAAGCAATATGAAGAAAGAAGGAAACCGTCATGAAAGTCTTACCTGAAAGCCTCCAGCGCACAATAGATGCGCTGCTCGAGGCTGAAACGCAAATCTCATACGCAAAGCCGGAGATTTACAACGCCTTTGTTGCGGCGGGGGCAGAGACCACCGCCGTCAGCGCATCGGGCCGGGTGATGAAAGGGGCGGATGCCGTCCGAGAGGCGACCGTGAACGTTTCAAGGGGCAATGTGGGTGAGAAAAACCGATTTATCGAGAAGATAGCATGCGATTATGTCGACGGCATGTGCTATTTTGTCATAAAATCGGGTGTTGAAATCGACAAGGAGGATGGTACGACAGACAGCCTGTGCTGGGTGATTACCTATGTGCTGAAAGAGATTGACGGGAAATGGATGCTGGTTCACCGTCAGAACACGCGGGCAAAGCCATAGCAAAAAGAAACCCATAATACTTTTTGGGAGGAGTTTAACAATGATAGATGTTCTCATTACCCTAGTTCTTGTGGTGCTGCTTGTCTGGGGCATCATGAAGAAACTGAACCCTGCATTTATCACCATAAGCCTTGGCATTATTACCCTGGGCGTAATTCAGATTTTCTCAGGAGAGAGCGTCCTGGGCGGCAAGAGCACCGGCAGCTTGTTTTTGGACCTGTTCGAATACATAGTCAATACTGCAAGCTCCCAGTTGGGGCGCAACGTCCTTCTCGTCATGACGGTTATGGGCTATGTATACGTATGCGACAAGCTTAACGCCTCGAAAATGTTCGCCGTCTATGCGGCCAAGCCCTTCAAGAAGGCAAAGAGCCCCTATGTGATAGTGGTTTTCGTAATCGTACTCGGCGCATTCCTGAAACTTGCTATCACAAGCTCTTCCAGCCTTTGCACCATGCTCATCGCCACAATGTATCCCGTTATGCGCGCCGCGGGCGTATCCAGAGGCACTGCGGCTACGGCTGTTACCCTGCCGGGATGCATAATTTGGGGACCGTCGGATGCTAATATATTCCTGGCATTTGAGCTTGCGGGCATTAAGGATTATTCCGTTGTTGACTTCTTCGTCCATTATCAGATTCCTCTGGTAATCATTATTCTTATCGTGTTTGCGATTACGGTTCCGATCTTCTCTAAGATGTGGGACAAGCGCGACAAGGCCAAGGGTATCGCCGACGATGCGAGCGACGTCCAGGTGCTGACGGCCGAGAGCCTCGGCGTGCCGAAGTTCTACGCGATATTCCCGCTGCTGCCGCTTGTTATAATCCTCATCTTCTCGGGCCTGTTCCCCACGACGCCCAACATTTCGGTCGGCGCAGCTCACTGGCTCTGCCTTTTCGTTCTGATAATAGTCGATATCATCGTAAAGCGCAGGTTTGTGAACGGATTCAACGGTTCGGGCGAGTTCTTCAAGGGAATGGGCAACTATCTTGCCATGGGCGGCATGATTATGGTCGGCGCCTCTCTGTTCTCGGATGCGCTTAATGCCGTCGGCGGCATGGCCAACATCGGCAAGGCTCTCACAAGCGGCAACGCAGGCTATGCGCTGACTATTATTCTGGCGGTTATCCTCGGATACATTATCGCCGCCTTTAGCCATGTGTCGCCCGCGCTTAATATCTTTATCCCTCTGTTTGTCGCCGTCTCCGCAATGACCGGACAGAGCATTATCCACATGGTGCTCGCACTGCTCACCGGCGCCTGCATGGGCATTGCGATTCTCCCGACAAACTCGGCTCTTGTTATTGCCAGCGGCTCGCTGGGAGTATCAATACCCGAAATCATGAAACGCAATTTCCTCCCCTCTGCCTGCGCCATGGTTGCGGTAATAATCTCCTGCCTTGTCATGTCCGCGGTAGGATATTAAGACATGCTGCGGCAACCGTCCGGCTTGTATAGGTATGATCGGGGGTAAATGAAGTGACGGAGAGAGAGAATATTCTTAGAATGTTTGACGGCTTGCCTCCAAAGTGGCTGCCGATAGGACCCAGGAGCATGTATCAGGTTGGAAAGCTTGTACCGGAGCTGTTCCGGCCGCATGACAAAGAGGGTTACGACTGGTTCGGCGTCCACTGGCTGCCGCAGAATGAGCTCGGCAGGGTTATAACACACCCGGACATACGCCAAAAGCCGGTGTTGGAGGACGTCACCCGCTGGCGCGAGGAGATTGTCTTTCCTGACCTCGACTCGATTGACTGGGATGCCCTGGCAAGCGATATCGAAAAGGATAAGGAGAATTTAGGCGGCCGCCTGTCGTTCCTGCGCTTTGAAAACGGGCTGTGGGAGCGCCTGACGATGCTGATGGGCTTTGAAAACGCGCTGGCATCCCTTGCCCTGGAGCCGGATGCCTGCAGGGAGTACGCGGAGACAATGGCCGATTTTGATATCCGTGTGCTAGAAAGGCTGCTGGACCTCTATCCATACGACCTTACGATTTACATGGACGACCTCGGTAGCTCGAAGGGGCCGCTTATGTCTCCAGACACCTACAGGTATATATTCAAAGAGCCTACTCGGCGCGTGCTTGCCTACATCAAATCCAGAGGTTCCCATGTGGGATTCCACAGCTGCGGGCGTATGGAGGCCTTTGTCGGCGACCTGGTCGAGATAGGCGTTGAAGTGCTAAATCCCGTGCAGGTGTGGAACGACCAGGCAAGACTGAAAAGAGAATATGGGGACAAGCTTATCTTCTACGGCGGTCTTGACAATCAGCATATAACCGAGATTGCATACCCCGAAGAGGAGAAGGTGCGGGCGGAGGCCAGGCGAGCGGCGTTAACCCTGGGCCCCGGAGGAGGATACATCGTTGAGATGCGTGAGCGCAACACCTGCAAAAACGGTTTGGATGTAAGCGGTATACTCTACCGGGAGCTTGAGCTTTGCTCGAAAGAACTGTACGGCGCATAGCGGTAAATTCTCAGTATATCCGCGTCGATTGCTAAGTGGCGGCAATCGCTCTCTGTGCCGGCATAAATAAATCCATGTCCAGCCTCGTCTTGAAATACACCACAGCATAATCGGGGAAGATTAACCTGTTTTCTATATATTTGATATTCGCATTAGGCTGCAGATTGAAGTATATAGTTCCTCCGTTTTAAATAGGATAATTTTCCCATTCCGTCTTGCCTGCAATATCCCTGCGAGGTGGTGGAAGGGGAACGCTCATAGCGAAAACCTTCCACCACATTTCCGGGGATAAGAAACCCGAAACGCTCACGCCTCAGTCCCTTGGTTAATCTATTTGTGTTTATATGGGAAGGATATGGAAATATAAGCTGCTCACCCCGAAGTCTTGAGATTTGGGGTGAGTTTCTCTTTTGCCTATTCCTTGCGTGTATTTGTGCGGTAGTAAATTTTGTTGGACATGGTATCGGATACATTTATAGGTTTAGGGAGAATAGGAGGGTTCATGCGGGGCAGAAGGAAAACTTAACCTAAATAATGTTGACAAAAGCTGCATATTGATATAAAATACAGAAAAATTAATATGCGCATTTAAGTGCCGCTTCCACCGTTTGGGTGTCAGCGGAGAATAGGGAAATCGGTGAAAATCCGATACGGTACCGCCACTGTAAGCGCGGAGGCGCCGCACGCGGCGAAAGCCAGCCATTGGGAGCTATCCTGATAAGGCAGTGCGGCGGCTGATGAGGCGTAAGTCAGGAGACCTGCTTAAATGCTCGGCTTATGTTCCCTCGGTTAAAGGGGCATAGGCGTTGCTTGCTTTGCAGAAAATCGGCTGCGGCGGTCCTGGTGGCTGCCGCAGTTTATTAGTTTATCCACAGTGAGTTTTGTGTACGAGTTGAATTTTTCCTTTGATGGCATTCAAGGTATGAATATGACCTGAGCATTGCGCTAACGCGGGCATCTTTAAAGACTGATCTATAACAACTATCTCCCCGGCGGCGGAGAAAGGAGAGCGGCCATGAAAAAGGAAATTCCCCGAATAGTAATCGCCGGAACAAACAGCGGCTGCGGGAAGACGACTGTAACCTGCGCCGTGCTTCAGACCCTTGTGAACCGGAAACTGAAGGTCGGCGCGTTCAAATGCGGTCCCGACTATATAGACCCCATGTTCCACAGCAGGATAATCGGGGCCAAAAGCGCAAACCTCGACCTGTTTTTCTTCAAGGAAAACACGCTCAATTACCTGCTTGCCAAAAACGGAGCCGACAGGGACATAAGCGTAATAGAGGGGGTTATGGGCTTTTACGACGGCATGGGACTTGCGACAGCCAGGGCCAGCACCTACGACATCGCGCGTGCGACCCGAAGCCCGGTTGTGCTGCTGCTCGACGCCGGCGGCGCTGCGCTCTCTGTTCTGGCGACACTCCAAGGCTTTCTGAGCTTTTGCCCGGACAATCAAATCCGCGGCGTTATTTTGAATCAGTGTTCAGCCGGGGTCTACCAGGTTTTGTCGGCGGAAATTAAAAGACGTTTTGAGGGGAAGGTCCGCCCCTTAGGATTTATGCCCGCGATTTCCGAGTGCCGGCTTGAAAGCCGCCACCTGGGACTCGTGACGGCGGCGGAGGTTGAAAACCTGCGTGAAAAGCTGCAGATACTGGCGGCTCAGGCCGGGCGCTCGCTTGACCTTGAGGGACTAATCGAACTGTCGAGGAGCGCGCCGCCCGTTTCCTGCACGCCCGTCGAACTGCCGAAGTATCGTGAAACCGTTAGGATTGCCGTGGCGCGCGACAATGCCTTTTGCTTCTACTACGAGGACAGCCTGGAAGCACTGACGGAGATGGGGGCGGAACTTCTGCCCTTCAGCCCGCTGAACGACCAGGAGCTCCCGCCGGGCATCCACGGACTGTACCTGGGCGGGGGTTACCCCGAGCTCTACGCTAAGGAGCTCAGCGAAAACAAATCGATGCTTTCTTCAGTGCGCGGGGTGCTGGAGCAGGGCCTGCCCTGCATCGCGGAGTGCGGCGGGTTTATGTACCTTACTGAGTTTATAGGCGGCCATCCGATGGTCGGGTTTCTCCCGGGCAGAAGCTTCGACTCGGGGAAGCTCACAAGGTTTGGTTATATCAGGCTGAAGGCAAAAGAGGACAATATGCTCTGCCGGGCGGGGGAGGAAATCCCCGCGCATGAGTTCCACCACTGGGACAGCGAGCACACGGGCGGCTCCTTCACCGCCTTAAGAGACTCCGGCGAAGGCTGGGACTGCGTGGTTGCGACGGAGACTTTATACGCAGGATTCCCGCATTTTCATTTTTACGCCAACCCTACCTTTGCAATATATTTTTACGAAGCCTGCCTGAGGGAGAAGCGCCGCCGCGGCTTAAAGCCGTGAGGAGTAAGGCGTTTAAGAAATAAGCCCTTGCAGACCGGGGGAAAGCCTGTCGACAGAGCTTTGTCGCAAAATTTCAGAAGGCTGGCTTTAGCGCAGCCAATGCGCGGAAAGGAGCAAACGATGGCGAAGAACATAATGATTCAGGGCACGATGTCCAACGCCGGCAAAAGCCTGATTGCAGCTGGCCTGTGCCGCATTTTCAGACAGGACGGATACCGTGTCGCCCCCTTTAAGAGCCAGAACATGGCGCTCAATTCCTTCATTACGCGCTCGGGAGGCGAGATGGGAAGGGCGCAGGTTGTTCAGGCGGAAGCCGCCGGAATAGAACCCGACGTCAGGATGAACCCCATACTCTTAAAGCCCACGACCGATGTGGGAAGCCAGGTGATTGTAAGCGGCCGCGTTGTGGGAAACATGCGGGCGATGGAGTATTACCATAAGAAGCGGGAATTTTACCCCCTCGTGCTGGAGGCTTACGAGAGCCTTGCATCGGAGTACGATATCATCGTAATCGAGGGCGCGGGGAGCCCCGCCGAGATAAACCTCAGGCGTGACGACATTGTGAACATGGGCCTTGCCAAGCTTGTGGACGCTCCGGTCCTGCTCGTGGGCGATATCGACAGGGGCGGCGTGTTCGCGCAGCTCTACGGGACAATCTCCCTGCTTGACAATGACGAGCGCGCCCGCGTAAAAGGGATGGTCGTCAATAAATTCAGGGGCGACCGCTCGATTCTCGAGCCGGGCATCAGGGAGCTTGAGAGGCTTTGCGGCGTGCCTGTCGCGGGCGTTGTGCCTTATGTGCATGTCGACATCGACGACGAGGACAGCCTCTCAGAGCGCCTCGGCAGGTCGACGAAGCGCAAACTTATCGATATAGTCGTGATAAGGCTGCCGCGAATCTCAAACTTTACCGATTTCAGCCCCTTTGAGCGATACGGCAACGTCTCCCTGCGCTATGTGGACGATGTTTCGGAGCTGCACAAACCGGACATGATTATTCTCCCCGGAACAAAGAGCACCATCGCGGACCTTGTCTGGCTGCGCGAGAGCGGCCTTGAGGCTGCAATCAAAAAGGCCGCGGACATAGGGACGCTCATTTTCGGGGTGTGCGGAGGCTACCAGATGCTTGGCCGGAGAATCTCCGATCCGGAGCGGGTGGAGAGCGCGGATTTTACGGAGATACAGGGCATGGGGCTTCTGGATATGGACACGGTTTTCCGCGGAGAAAAGGTGCAGAGCCAGGCGAGGGGCGTTTTCGGGCCCATCTCGGGCATGCTGGCGGAATTAAGCGGGAAAGCCTACGAGGGCTACGAAATCCACATGGGCCGAAGCGAGGAAAAAATGCCCGCGCTCACAGGCGAAGGCAATGTGTACGGGAGCTATATCCACGGGATTTTCGACGCGCCGGGCATAAGCGACACGGTTCTAAGAGCGCTCTGCGCCACAAAAGGGGTCGACTTTGCGGCGCTGGAAACCCAGGATATTCGGGAGTATAAGGAGCGGCAGTACGATTTGCTCGCCGACGCCCTGCGAGGCGGCCTCGACATGGACTTTGTCTACCGTGTTTTGAACAAAGAGGTGTAAGTTTGCAAACGGTCATTTCATATCAGCCCTTGGATTAAAAGGAAAACCGCCGCTTCCGGCCTTGACGCCCATGCGTTGGCTGAGGCCGGCAAGCCTCGAGTGCAAGAACAATATTTAAAATAAAATATCGACAGCAGTGCAGTAACGCGCCAATCGTCCGATTGGGCGTTTTAAAAGGGAACACGGTGCAAATCCGTGACAGCCCCCGCTACTGTGATACGGACGGACGCCTCAATAAATGCCACTGGCGAAGGCCGGGAAGGCGCAGGCAATCCGGTTGATGTTAAGTCAGGAGACCTGCTGCATTGCTCGCGCTCGCTTTCGGTGGGAAAGTAAAGAGGCAATCGGCTTTCAAGGCAGTGGTCTTTTTGCGCTTTCTACCGTTAGCGCAAAATCCACTGCCTTTTTTGTGAGGAATTTCCGCCTCAGACTTGATTTGCAGGAGTTTAAAACTGAGAGATTGTCCTCTCTGTTTGAAAAAAACGAAACAAGAAAGGAATGGACAGGATGAAAAAAACGCTGAAATGCTCAGTCGCGCTTTTGCTTGCGGCGCTTATACTGGCGGCCGCGGCGGGCTGCTCGTCTTCACCGAACACAGCGCCTTCTACGGCAGGCAGCGAGGCTCCGAGTTCCGGGGAAGAAGCGGATGGTAGGCTTGTTTTCGACCGGGAGGAGAAGCTTGAGTACGCTACGGAGTTTAGGCTGTGGCACTATGAAGGCGGGTACAAGGAGTTCACGGTGAGCTCAGCGCCCGATAAGAAGTACCTCATAGTGCCGGAAAACAAGGGCCTGCCCAAGGACTTGGAGGAGGGCACCGTTGTCTTGAAGCAGCCTCTGAGCAGGATTTGCTTCAACAGTTCGAGCCTTGTCTCTCTCGTCGACGCAATAGGCGGCCTCGACCGCATAGCGACGGTCGGTTCGAAGATTGACACCTGGTACATCGACAATGTTGTCGCAAAGATGCGCTCCGGCGGGATTAAATTCTCGGGCAGCTTCAGGACTCCGGACTTTGAAATGCTGACCGGCGAGGGTATTCAGCTTGTGATAGACACCACGATGCTTGCAAACCATCCTGAAATCACGGCAAAGTATGACGAGCTTAACATACCGTATTTTATGGAAAGCTCCGCCAGAGAAGGGCATCCGCTCGGCAGGGTCGAGTGGGTCAAGCTGCTCGGCGCCCTTTTGGGACTTGAAGATGAGGCGAGGGCTTACTTTAAAGAGCAGGTTGACAGGGTAAGTGCAGTCACGGCAAGAGAGAAGACGGGGAAAACCGTCGCGATGTTCTACCTGAGCACGGATGCCCAGCAGGTCTATCCCAGAAATGGCGGCGACTACATGGCTAAGATGATAGGCCTGGCGGGCGGCACCTACATAATGGCCGATATCGAGCCGGACAAGCCGGGCGGCACGGCGATGACGCTGGAGGATGTCTATTCGCGCTGCGTGGACGCGGATTATCTCTTTTACATAAACTTCTCGTTCAGCTTCCGTTCGCTTGAGGAAATGGTAGAAACGCTCCCGCTTCTGGCCGACTTCAAGGCGGTAAAAGAGGGCAGGGTTTACATAACGTCGCCCAGCTTCACGCAGTCCACCGCGGCGATAGGCGAAATAATAGAGGATATGAACGCTGTGCTAAGAGACCCGGGTATCGAAAGCACAAATAGTCTTATAAAACTCAAGTGAGTCCTGATTTAATACCGGCGTCGCTCATCACGCCGCCGGGAAAAGGAGCCGATATGAATAAATTTAAAGTCATCAGATATCAGCTTGTTTATCTCGTACTTTTGTTACTGATAGCCCTGGCCATGGTGCTGAATGTAAACGCCGGCAGCGTCAGCATGTCGCCGCTTAGAATTTTCAAAATAATATTCATGCGCTTTGAAGAGGGAAGCGTTGAGAGCAATATAATCTGGAAGATACGGCTGCCGCGCTCGCTGACGGCGGCTATCTTAGGCGGAGCGCTCTCCATTTCCGGCCTTCTGCTGCAGACCTTTTTCCGCAATCCCATAGCCGGTCCCTTTGTGCTGGGCATCTCCTCGGGGGCAAAGCTTTTCGTTGCGCTCGCAGTTATATTTATTGCGGGCAGGTTCGGCGGGATACCGCCGTATGCGATGGTATTGTTCTCCTTTATAGGTTCGCTCATCTCTATGGGTCTAGTGCTCTTGTTCTCGCAGAAGATAAAAAGCATGTCCGTTCTGCTCGTAATCGGGATAATGATAGGTTACATATGCTCCGCAGTAACGGACTTTATGATTAACTTTGCTAAGGACAGCCACATAGCCAGCCTTACCTACTGGTCCATGGGAAGTTTTGCGGGAGTTTCCTGGAGCGCGCTCGGCACAATCGCGCCAATTGTCGCAACAGGGCTATTTAGCTCGATTCTCATATCAAAACCGATGGAAGCCTACCAGCTGGGCGAGGGCTACGCCAAGAGCATGGGAATCAATATCAGGCTTTTTCGCTTGGTACTGATTGCCCTGTCCAGCCTGCTCTCGGCTACGGTAACGGCTTTCGCCGGACCAATCTCCTTTGTCGGCGTAGCCGTGCCCCATATAGCAAAGATGCTTGTAAAGACCTCAAAGCCGATTGTCGTCATACCGGCCACTTTTCTCTGCGGCGCCGCCTTCTGTATGTTTTGCGACCTGATAGCAAGGACCGCCTTTGCCCCGACGGAACTTGCCATAGGGACTGTGACGGCCTTTCTTGGAGCACCGATAGTCATCAGCCTTATGGTGAGGCTTAGCAAAGGAAAACACTGAAGGAGGGAGGACCTTGTTTTTTGAAACGCGGAAACTCTCCGTAGGCTATTCCGGAAGGGTGCTTGTCAGGGATATAAGCTTTTCCGTGGACAGGGGCAAAATCCTCTCCATAATAGGACCCAACGGAGCCGGAAAAACCACGATTCTTAAAACCATAAGCCGGCATCTCGAGCGTATCGCGGGCACCGTTACGATAGAAAAAGACAGCCTTTTCAGGCTGTCGGGCAAAGAGCTCGCCAGGAGGCTCTCCGTAATGCTCACAGAGCGCGTGGACCCGGAGCTCATGACCTGCGGGCAGGTGGTGGCTATGGGCCGCTACCCCTACACCGATAGTTTCGGCAGGCTGACGGCAAAGGACAGGGCAATTGTATCCGAAGCTCTTCGCATGGTCCACGCGGAGGAGCTTGAAGACCTGCCCTTTTCCCATATCAGCGACGGGCAGCGTCAGCGCGTCATGCTGGCCCGCGCGATATGCCAGCAGCCCTCCGTGATGATTCTCGACGAGCCGACCTCGTATCTTGACATACGCCACAAGATAGAGCTGCTCGATATACTGCGCGCTCTCGCCTCGGAAAAAGACATGGCGATTATAATGTCGCTGCACGAAATTGACCTGGCCGCGAAAATATCGGACTATATTATTTGCGTCAAGGGCGACAGGATACAAAGCTGCGGGACGCCGGAGGAAGTGTTTACAGGTGATTTTATAAAATCGCTTTACGATATGGAATGCGGGACCTTCAACACCCTTCTGGGCAGCGTGGAGCTTGCCGCTCCACAGGGCGAGCCCGATGTCTTCGTGCTCGCCGGCGGCGGGAAGGGCATACCCGTTTACAGGCAGCTTCAGAAAAACCGGCGGGCCTTCTCAACCGGGATACTGTTTGAAAACGATGTCGACTTTCAGGTCGCAAGCGCGCTCTCAAGATATGTGGTGTCAGCCGAAGCTTTTAACCCGGTGCCGGAGCTTAAGCTAAAAGAGGCGAAAGCTTTGATTGATAAGGCGCGGTTTTTCCTCGACTCCGGCGTAAAAATCGGTGTCCACAACAGCTTTTGCAAGGAGCTTGTCGGCTACGCCGAAGAGCAGGGCAAGATAATTCTGAACAGCGCGGAAGAGCTGTTGGCCGAAGCTGGCCGCAGATTGATTGTGTAGAATGATTGACTGCATAGTCTTTTTGACAGCGAGCTTGCGGATGGTAAATGAAAGCGGCCGTGCCCTGCGTTATTCGCTTCTAGTCTTTCGATTTGCGTATAAAAAAGGGGATTATTTACACATGGTTGTTATATTTGTAGAATTATATTGCTATTGTTCGAGACTTAGAATATAATAACAACATATAGTATGTTAGGAGGCCTATAATGCAATATATGTCCGCAAAAGAGGCGGCGAAAAAGTGGAATATTTCACAAAGGCGTGTAGCGGTGCTGCGCTCGGAGGGGAGAATCCCTAATGCGGCTATATTGGGCAATATGTGGCTTATTCCGAAAGATGCCAGTAAACCTAACGACGGCAGGAGTTTAAGGTATATGACGAAAAAAGCTCAGCTTAAACCTTTTGTAAAATGGGCTGGCGGGAAGGGACAACTAATAAACGAAATACGAAAAATCTATCCGAAAGAATTGGGAAAGCAGATAAATAAGTACGCTGAGCCCTTTGTCGGCGGCGGAGCAGTATTGTTTGATATTCTTTCAAACTATAATCTGGAATCAATTTATATAAGCGATATAAATGCAGAGCTTATCAATGCTTACCAAGTAATTCGTGATGATGTTGAAGGGCTTATTGGTTTGCTCTCAGTAATGCAGGAAGAGTATACGCATTTAGATACCGAAAGCCGCAAGGCTTCTTACTATGAAAAAAGAAAACGATATAACGATATAAAGATTGATGGGAATAAAACATTAAATATTGAAAAGGCCGCATTGTTTATCTTTTTAAATAAAACTTGCTTCAATGGTTTGTATAGGGTTAATCGCAAGGGCTTGTTCAATGTGCCGGTGGGGGCATATAAGAGCCCTTGCATCTGTGATGCTGACAATCTGAGAAATATCTCGGGGGCTTTACATAATGTTACAATAGTATGTGGAGATTTTGAGGAATCCAGGAAGTTTATCGATCAGAATACTTTCGTATATTTCGACCCGCCCTACCGTCCGCTTTCCGATACGTCGAGCTTTACTGCTTATAATGAAAGCTCGTTTGACGATTCCGAGCAGATTCGCCTTGCCAGATTCGCAGAAGAAATGAGCGTCAGAGGAGCAAAGATCGTCATAAGCAATTCCGACCCCAAAAACACCAGTAAAGACGATAGCTTTTTTGATAATCTTTATTCCTCGTTTAATATAAGCAGGGTTGAAGCAAGCAGAATGATAAACAGCGACGGAGACCGTAGAGGCAAAATAAATGAATTGCTTATAGCAAATTACTGAGGTAAGTAAAATGAAAAGAGATTTTGAAAAGTGGCTCGCTCAGTTTAGGGAAAGCATATCTGATTACAAATATTATGTTGATTTCGAAAAGATTTACCGCAATATCGATAAGATAAAAGTTGAGCTGAATATTCTTAATTCGCTTATCGGGTCAAAGAATATCGAAAAAGACTTTGAAGAATTGCTAATAAAATATCCTGAGGTCCTGAAATGCATACCGTTGCTGATTGCCGTAAGGGGGCACGAAATATATGCTATTGACGGCGACGGGGAATTTATATTCTCCTTTGATAAAATGAACTATGGCATAGAACAATATAAAATGTTTATGAGAAAAACAGGTCTTTTTGATTTAATGCAAAATCATATAATAAGCAACCTGATTGACTATGCAACCGGTGTGGAAACCGGACTTGATTCAAACGGTAGAAAAAACCGCGGCGGCCATCTGATGGAGAATTTGGTTGAAAGTTATATTGTTAAAGCCGGATTTAAAAAGGATATAGATTATTTTAAAGAAGAGTATATAAGCAGTATTGAAAAACGCTTTAACATTGATTTGTCTGCAATTTCAAATCAAGGCAAGGCCGAAAAACGCTTTGACTTTGTTGTAAAAACAAAGGACATGATTTATGCAGTAGAGACCAATTTTTATACGGGCGGCGGTTCGAAGCGGAATGAGACTGCCCGCAGCTATAAAACCCTTGCCTTGGAGGCTAAGGCAATAGAAGGTTTCACCTTTGTTTGGTTTACAGACGGGATTGGATGGAGGAGCGCTAGGAATAATCTAGAAGAGACCTTTGATGTTATGGAACACATTTATAACATAACGGATCTCGAAAACGGAATAATTGGCAAGGTGTTTAAATGAAGAGAGTATTAAAATGGGAACCTGATAATTTCGAGCTTGAGATGAACACCGTCTGGAGTTTTCCGGAACGGGGAGACTGGGCAACCCATGACGCGAAATGGCGGGGCAATTGGTCTCCGTACATACCAAGAAATCTAATATTGCGCTATTCTAACGAAGGCGACTTATTGCTCGACCAGTTTGCGGGGGGCGGTACCACGCTTATCGAAGCGAAGCTGTTGAAACGCAATATTATAGGAGTTGATGTAAATCCTGAGGCTTTGGAGCGCTGTAAAGAGAAGATTAATTTTGAATGGGAAAACGGCGGGGAAGTGTTTTTGCGCCAAGGCGACGCGCGGAACCTGGATTTTATAGAGGATGAGAGCATAGATTTTATTTGCACCCACCCGCCTTATGCAAATATAATTGAGTACAGCAAGGATATAAAAGAAGATCTATCGCGTCTTCAAGTCCCGCAATTTTTAGAAGAGATGAAAAGCGTCGCGGCCGAATGTTATCGAGTTCTCAAGAAAAACAAATTCTGCGCAATTTTAATGGGCGATACGAGAAAAAAGGGCCATGTTATGCCGATGAGTTTTGAGGTTATGAAAATCTTCGAGACTCAGGGTTTTAAACTGAAAGAAATAATCATTAAGGAACAACACAACTGCAAGGCCACATCTTATTGGAAAACAAATAGTGTCAAGTATAACTTCCTACTACTGGCACATGAGTATTTATTTGTGTTTAGGAAATAGAAAACCCTGAAAGTCTTAATCTGCAAGGCTTTCAGGGGCTTTTGTTAGATATAATATAATCAAAGCGCCTCAGGAGGACTTAAGGCCAAATGAGAAGAGGGCATGAGTACATGGACGTAAAGCCTTCTCAACAATAGTCATATATTCTATTAACATACTAAATAATGGTGAAAATATAGTACAAATATTATATAATGCATATTAATCTAAAAGCCCATAACGACTTGAATAATCCGACTGAGAGGATATTCTTATGAGCAACAAGGTTAACAAAACCATACTGGTCACGACCAGCCTGGGGGCATTTATATCGCCGTTCTTGGTATCGTCAGTGAACATAGCGATGCCGGCAATCAGCAATGAGTTTGAACTTAGTTCAACGCTGCTCAACTGGATTCCGCTCTCCTTTACCCTGTCGATGGCCGTATTTGTTATGCTCTTCGGCCGCCTGGCCGATATAGTGGGCAGAAAAAAGGTGCTTTTGTTCGGGGTTGTCTTGTTTACGCTTGCGTCTTTGGTATGCGCGGCGGCGGTCAGTCCTGTTCTGCTCATCTGCGCAAGAGTACTGCAGGGAGTGGGCGCGGCCGCTATCACGGTTACCGTCGTTTCAATCCTGACCTCGGTTTTTCCAGCAGGCTCCAGGGGCAAGGCTCTGGGCCTTAATGTCGCGATGACGTATATTGGCCTTTCCTCAGGCCCGTACCTGGGCGGGCTTCTGGTGAAATATCTAGGCTGGAGAAGCATATTTATATTTACCTGCGCCGTCGGGATAATCGTTATCATCGCGCTGCTGCAGCTAAAGCAGGACTGGGCCGAAGCCCGGGGCGAGAAACTGGACCTGATTGGCTCCGCCGTGTTCGGACTTGCACTGATTGGAATTATCGCAGGATTTTCCTCGATAATGGAGCCCTCCGGTCCGTGGCTGATTTTGGCCGGGATAGTCTTAATAATTGTATTTGTCTATTACGAGAACAAAATCAGCCAGCCGGTGCTTAACATCTCGCTGCTTAAAGACAACAGAGTCGTGGTGTTCTCCGCGCTTGCGGCTCTGCTCAACTACAGCGCCACGTATGCGCTCAGCTATTTGATGAGCCTTTATCTCCAGTATGTGAAAGGCTTCGAGCCTTCAAAGGCGGGCTTGATAATGATTGCGCAGCCTGCCGTAATGGCAATCTTCTCGCCGCTTGCGGGCCTTCTGTCAGACAAAATCGAGATTCAAAAGGTCGCTTCAATTGGTATGGCAATCACGACGCTGGGCCTTGCCTTCTTCATTTTTATTGGCGGGGGGACTTCCATACTCTATATCGTGATTGCGCTGGTAGTGCTCGGCCTCGGCTTTGCGCTGTTTTCTTCGCCGAACACAAACGCGATTATGAGCGCCGTGGACAAGAGATACTACGGCATAACCTCCGGCATTATAAGCGTCGCGAGGACCATCGGGCAGACATTCAGCATGGGCCTGGCTTCGATGGTGATATCCATATATATAGGCAACCGGCCGATAAGCGGCAATATCCCGCAATTGCTTGCTTCCTTGAAAATGGTGTTCATAGTGCAGACAATCCTGTGTTTCCTGGGTATATTCGCATCACTGGCAAGGTCCGGTTTCCGCAGGCAGAAAAACGAGTCTGATTCCTAAAGATAATGAATCCAAAAGCCCCCGCCGCCGGAGAACATCCGCGACGGGGGCCATATGTTTTACAGAGCATTATACCGGCGGGAGCAATAGAAGTTCGCTGATAAATACAACCGCGCAGCAGGCGAGGGAGACGCTAAAGAGGCTCGCGCCGCGCAAGGCTATGATTAAGCCGACTACAAGGGCCAGCGCCCCGGATACGGGGCTTTGGGTCACCCCCAGAATCGCGGGAAAGGTCATGACCGCCAGCGTTACGTAGGGCACGTAATAAAGGAAGGATTGAATAAAGCGGTTTTTGATTTCTCTCCGAATAAGCGTCAGAGGCAGGACGCGGATTGCGTATGTAACGGCGGCCATAATGAGAAGGTAAACGTAAGTGTTATGTGTCATTGCCCGCTTCCTTTCTCTGCTCGACAGGGAAGAGGAGGGCCGCTATCGCGGATATCGCCACTGTCAGGATTATTGTTCTCGTGCCCGCGGACAGGTTTGAAATCAGGGGAAGCAAGGACGCCGCGTAGCTGGACGCAAAGCAAATCAGTATCAGACCCGCAATCACCCTGTTTTTGCGAGCCGGCGGGACGATTACGGCGAGGAACATCCCGTAAAGCGCCACGTTGAGAGCGCTGACCACGCGCAGGGGAAGGAGATTTCCCGCTATAACGCCGATTGATGTTCCAAGCGCCCAGCAGGGGGCCGCGACCAGAATGGAGCCGTAAGTGTAATAGGGGCTTATGCAGCCCGGCCTTGAAATGGCGAGGCCGAAAAACTCGTCGGTAATGTAGTTGCCAAGCAAGAGGCGATGGGGAAGCCGCGTCTCGGGGCTCATGCGCTGGCTCAGGGCGCAGCTCATGAGGAAGTATCTTGCGTTCGCAATTAAGATTACGACGACCATTTCCAGATACGGAGCGTCCTCCGCAATTACCGTAAAGCCCGCGTACTCACCGGCCGAAGCGTTGACAAGCGCGCTTGCGAGGAAGCCCTGAAAAGCGGTAAGGCCGGCGCTCCTTGCCATAATTCCCAGAGAGAAGGAGACGGCAAGGTAGCCGAGCGCGACGGGAATCCCGTCCCGCATTCCGTCAAACAGGGCGCGGGAATTCTCGGATACGGCTTGGGATTTTTGCAGCAGTTTAAACTTCATTGGCATGACCTCTAACGAATGGTATACTTAATAGCAAATAAGAAAAATAAGTTATCTGCTTATTGTCTTTTCATATAAAATTTCGCCGGTCCTCATGAAACCGCTTTTTTCATAAAGGGCTTGGGCGACGGTGTTTGTCGAAGAGGTGTTCAGATGGAAATGGCATACGCCTTGTGAAACAGCCTCTTTTTCCAGACATGAAAGCAGAGCTCTTCCGACACCCTGCTTTCTGTACTCTTCTTTTACGAAAAGGGCTTCGATGTCAACGCGGGGGCTGCTGTGGCACATTGATTTTATAATCAAGCCTGAGCAGAAACCGGCTCCAACGCCGTCGATGTAAGCAATGCACACAATCTCATGCTTGTTCTCTGAAAGCGACTGTTTTATCGCTTCTATCGTTGTGTTATTCTCAAAAAGTTCATTCAGGAGATACAGCTCCTCCGCGTCCTCGATTGTCGCGAGCCTTACCTCCATTTGGACACCTCCATAAGTTTCTATATTGTCTTAGTTGAGATTACAGTTAACTAATATTATCACATATATGATTGCTATGTAAAGATATGGAAAATATAAAAAGGTTCAGCCGATTGGGAAGAAGCTTCCTAAATCTGCTGAACCTCTTGCTGCCCTTTGCCTTACTCGCCCCAGAGCGCCAGGTTCTGGCGCGATACGAACTCCTCCTGCTCTTCCCGCCCGCGGGTGATGAACTCGTATGTCAGGTAATCGGGATTAATCCTCTCAACCAGCCCGCGGACGCCCTTTGCGGTGAAAGGCAGGTGTTTGTCCATTCCGTTAATATAGGGGTACATAAGCCCCATGCGCTCGTAATAAGTTCCCGCTTCCGGCGGCGACGGAGGGTCTGCAATGAGCCTGCGCACGTAATCGCCGGTCAGGCTCTGCTGCAGGTGCATGCCTTTTATATAGCGGCAGAGCTCACCGTGCATATCGAGCATTTTATGGATGTATTCTATGGCTTCTTCCTGCGAGGATAAGTAATTATTTGTGTGCATCAGATGGCCGGTGTCGAGCATTATGCCTTTATTATTATAATGTATGCCCTCGAGAAGGCGGCGCGTATTGTCGGGCGAAGTCATCGTTAAGCCCGGCCACCAGAGGTTCTCGACAAGGAACATAAATGAATATCCGCCGCCGTCCAGCATCTCGTTTATAAGTTCCACGGTGGCTTCGATTACCTGCTCGTCGCTGTGCTTGAACGAATAGCTGAGCGCCTCCTCCATCGACACGTCGCTCACGTGAAAAACAACGTATTTGGCGCCGATGCTCTCGGCAAAATCAAGCTGCAGCCTGTATTTTTCGACAAACTCGCTCCTGTCCGCGCCCAGGACTTGACGGACCGTCTCCAAATCGCCGTACTCTTCCAAGATGTCGTCCAGGTTTCCGGTCCAGAAGTCGACCCAGCAGTTGCAGTAGGAGAGGTGCACACCGACGACCATGTCGGCAGGGACGACCCCGAGCGTATTCACCTCGTAGGGCAGCAGCTCGAACCCGTCCAGCCTGTGCCTGCGGCAAAAGTCGCGGACATCGTCGTCGCCCTTGAAGCGGCCGACGTCGAAATAAGTGTTTGTGATGTTGGTGGTTATTTTCATTGTGTTTTCTCCGTTTGATTATTAGAGCCTCTCTTGCGCGGACGGCTGTTTTAGGGCATGGCTTGTTTTTTAGGAAACGAGAGCAGGGGAGAGAGGCGCTTCATCCGGTTGGCCAAAACGCTGACATCCCTGCTGATAGGAGCGGTTGAACGCGATTCCCTCAATCGAAAATCGGCCGCATCAACCTGTGGATTGATGCAGCCGCGCTACCGCATGCAAACAAGCTCGCGCACAAAACAGGTCCTACACTAGATGGGCTTTAGAATGTATTGCCGCCTATTTTTCTAAACCGTATCACGCTTTGTTTTCGTTGTCAAGTTGTAAATGGGGTGTGACGAGTGGTGAAGTTTATTTGGTCGTGGGTATAAAAAGTTATGCAGATTTGATTGTTCATCTTACCGGCGTTGTTGATAGCGGAGGTAGGCTTGTTAAAACTGTTCAGTGCGTTTATATTTATAAAGCTACAGTACAATTAGCTATCTTCTTTTTCATTGTAAATATTTGTGATCTTGTAATGGGGTTCAAGAGGCCGGCGGTTTTCTTGGTTTAAGCATGAATATTTCTTTTGTTGTGCAACCAAACGACTAAATACGTATTAAAAATCGAAGCAAAATACTGAATAATTATTCGTATTTCCAAAGCTTAGCAAAGTCAATGCAGCTACCATGCAAAAGTCCAGAATTGGCATGTAGTATGCTGCGATAAATCGTTAAATCGCCAATTGACAATTTTTTTGCTGGCGAGGTATAATAATACAACTTTTCAAACAGGAGGATAAATGAAAATGAAGAAGTCACGCTTTCTTTCGCTAGCCCTTGTTGTTCTTCTGTGTTTCGCCATTCTTGCAGGCTGCGGAGGAAAAACGGCAACGCCCACGGCGGCTCCCGGCAATACCCAGGCCCCCAGCCAAGGTTCCAACACGATTAAGGTCGGTATTCTCGGCTGCCACACCGGCGAGTTTGCCGTTTACGGTTTGGCAGTTAGAAACGGCGCCGAACTGTACTTCAAGCAGCTCAACGAGAAAGGCGGCATAAACGGCAAGAAGATAGAGCTTATCATTTATGACAACAAAGCCGACAACACCGAAGCAATTACGGCCTTTAACCGCATGGTCGACCAGGGCATCACAGCGCTCATCGGAGACGTGCTCACCGGCAACACTCTGGCCGTTGTCGGAGAGGCTTATCCTATCAACATGCCGATGATTACCGCTTCGGCCACCGCGGCAGAGGTCACCTATAACCCCGACACCAACACCGTTTACAACAACGTCTTCCGCACCTGCTTTATAGACCCGTTCCAGGGTGAGAAAATGGCGCAGTTTGCGGCTGAAGTTCTGAATGCAAAGACTGCGGCCATCATCTATGAGACCGGAAACGACTACTCTGTCGGCCTGTCCAATGCCTTTATCGCCAAGGCCCAAGAGCTCGGCATCCAGATTGTCGCCCAGGAAGGATATGCAAGCGGCGACGTGGACTTCAAGAGCCAGATGACCACCATTGCTTCGAAGAATCCCGATGTCGTGTTCTGCCCCAACTATTATGAGGACGACGGACTCATAGTCACCCAGGCCCGTGAGGTCGGCGTAACCGCCACCTTCCTCGGCGGAGACGGCTGGGCCGGCGTATCCGGCTACGCTTCCGCGGCGGACCTTGAAGGTTCGTACTACTGCTCCGCTTACGCTCCTGGGAGCTCCGACGAGGTCAAGAAGTTCGAGGCCGATTATATAGCGGCTTACGGCGAGGACACTCTGAATATGTTCGCGGCCAACGCCTATGACGCGGCTATGGTTCTCTGCAACGCGCTGTCTGTTGCCGAGGGCAAGGGCCTTACCGCCGGAACCGAGGAATACAAGCAGGCCGTAATCGACGCCATCCGTGATAACAGCGGAGATTTGAAGGGTATCACAAGCGACGGATACACATTTGACGAGTACAACAACCCCATCAAGAACGCCGTTATCATGCGCCTTACAAACGGCAAGGAAGTATACGACAGGATGTTCTAATCGAAAATCCATATGCAAATATAAAGCTATGCAGCGGGGGAGAAAACTCCGCTGCATAGCTTATCTTTTGAGGGGCGGCGGTTGACAGGTGCTTATATTTTGTTGTAAACTACTACTTATATTAAATTATTAAATTAATGAAAATGTACGAGCAAAATTAGATCTGATTCCTGGATTTCCATCCTCCCGGGAGAAAGGATGAAAAAGCAAATGGCTCTGTCTGTCATCATCAACCAAATCATGAACGGGCTGCAATCGGGTTCCATATATGCCCTGGTCGCTCTCGGCTACAGCATGGTCTACGGCATTATCATGCTTTTAAACTTTGCCCACGGCGACATTATCATGGTGGGCGCCTATATCGCATGGTATTCCATGACCTCTTTTGCCGCCCACCCGCTGCTTGCCGCGCTGCTGGCCATCGTAGGATGCACCCTGCTGGGCGTCATAATAGAGAAGGTGGCTTATACGCCGCTCAGGAGCGCGCCTAGAATTTCTCTTTTGATAACCGCCATCGGCGTGTCTTTCCTCCTGGAAAACCTAGCGCAGCTCATTATCGGCGCCGGCGCAAAGAAGGTCCCCGCCATATTCAGCGGCGCCCCCCTCGCTTTGGGAGCCGTTAAGATTAGCTTTAACGCGGTTGTCACGATAATCGTGTCCCTGGTGACTATGGCCCTGCTGACCTATATGGTGCAGAAAACCAAGATGGGAAAGGCCATGAGGGCTGTGTCTGAGGACATGGGGGCCGCCCAGCTTATGGGCATAAGCGTTAACAGAACCATATCATTTACCTTCGCCATCGGCTCTGCTCTCGCCGGCATTGGCTCGATTCTCTATGTGAGCGCCTACCCGCAGGCGAACCCCACGATGGGCGCCATGCTGGGCCTTAAGGCCTTTGTCGCCGCGGTGCTGGGAGGAATCGGCTCGATACCCGGAGCCATGATAGGCGGCTACGCCATAGGCCTTGCCGAAGCCCTGGTTTCAGCCGTCGGGCTTTCCGTCTGGAAGGAAGGCGTGGTTTTTGCCATTCTTATCATAGTGCTTCTGGTCAAGCCTACTGGTATAATGGGACGTCCGATGCAGGAGAAGGTTTAGGGGGAGCCTATATGAAAGATAACTACAAGCGAATACCGATGCCGGTGCGCTATGCCATCAACTTCGTTTTGCTGCTGGCCTTTCTGCTGATTGTAAACGAGCTCATCAACAATAAAACGATATCCTTGTCCTATTACTACGTTATCCTGTCGATAGGCGTCAACATCATTCTCGCCGTCTCCCTGAACCTTGCGACCGGCTATCTGGGACAGCTGCCGCTGGGCCACGCGGGCTTCATGGCGGTCGGAGCCTACGCTTCCGCAATCCTGATAAAGAATATCGGCGTCACCTGGTACACCGTACCCCTGGGGATGATATTCGGGGGTCTTGTCGCCGCCATCTTCGGCATAATCATCGGCATCCCGGCGCTGAGGCTGAAGGGAGACTACCTTGCAATTATTACGCTGGGCTTCGGCGAGATAATCCGCGTCGTGCTGCTCAATATAGACAGCGTTCTGGGCTTTAAGCTCACGTACGGCGCGGCCAGCCTAAAGAATATTCCGAAAACAACAAATTTTTTGAACACATATATCGTCGTGATTATCACATGCTTCGTAATACATACGATGATGAAATCACGCCACGGCAGAGCCATTTTGTCAATACGTGAAAACGAAATCGCCGCCGAGGCCTGCGGAATAAAGACCACATATTATAAGACTCTTGGCTTTGTGGTTTCGGCCTTCTTTGCAGGCGTGGCAGGTTCGCTCTACGCGGGCTATCTCGGCCTTTTGAACCCGAGCTCCTTTGGCTTTATGAAGTCAATCGAGATACTCGTCATGGTCGTTCTGGGCGGAATGGGTTCGATGGTCGGCTCGGTAATATCCGCGACGGTTTTGACCGCGCTGCCGGAAGCGCTGCGCGCCTTCCAGAATTACCGCATCGTAGCGTATTCCTTGCTGCTAATCATCGTTATGATATTTAAGCCTTCGGGGCTTATGGGAAGATATGATTTTTCCCTTTCTCGAATATTGGAGAAGCTTTTGAACCTCAAAAGCTCTGCCGGCAAAAAGTCTGATGAAAGGGGCAGCTGATATGGCAAGACGTGATTTACGCGCCCCGCTCATACCCGAGCGTGATAGAGACAAAACACCCATACTGGAATGCATTGACCTAGGAATCGACTTCGGCGGACTTACGGCCGTTGAAGACTTCAACATGACTCTTGGCCGCACCGAGATAGCCGGGCTGATTGGCCCGAACGGCGCGGGAAAGACCACGGTATTCAACCTGCTCACCAGGGTGTACAAGCCTACCCGCGGCAAAATACTGCTTGAGGGCAGGGATATTGCCCACATGAACACAATACAGGTCAACAAGGCCGGAATTGCCCGTACCTTCCAGAACATCCGCCTGTTCAGCGACCTCACCGTTCTGGAAAACGTGCTTATCGGCCTGCACAATGAGATGAACTACAATCTGCTTTCCGCCGTTCTGCGCCTTCCCCATTACTGGAAGGACGAAAAGATAGCCAGAAACCGCGCGCTTGAGCTTTTGTCGCTCTTCGGCATGGAGAATATGGCTGAGCAGAAGGCCGGCTCTCTGCCTTACGGCGCCCAGCGCCGCCTCGAGATAGTCAGAGCCCTCGCGACGAACCCTTCGCTGCTGCTGCTCGACGAGCCCGCGGCGGGCATGAATCCCTCCGAGACCGCAGAGCTGATGGAGAACATCCGCAAGGTCCGCGACACCTTCCAGATTGCCATCCTGCTGATTGAGCACGACATGAACCTAGTTATGGGCATTTGCGAGGGAATCGTGGTTCTCAATTACGGAAAGATAATCGCAAAGGGCACCCCCGAAGAAGTGAGAAACGACCCGGTAGTCATAGAGGCGTATCTGGGCAAGAAGGGGGAAGTTCCATGCTGAAGGTAAACAATATTAACGTATATTACGGACATATCCACGCCATAAAAGACGTCAGCTTTGAGGTGGAGAAGGGGGAGATTGTCTCCCTGATTGGCGCAAACGGTGCCGGCAAGAGCACGATTCTCAAAACAATCTCGGGCCTCCTGCGCAGCAAGACCGGGTCAATTGAGTTTAACGGCCAGAACATAGGCGGTCTGGCCCCGCACAAAATAGTCGAGCGCGGCCTTGCCCATGTGCCCGAAGGCCGGCGGATTTTCCTTCGGATGACGGTGGAAGAAAACCTCGAGATGGGCGCCTTTACCCAGCCCAAGACGGGCATGGACGAGAGGATGGAGCGCGTATTCGAGCAGTTTCCCCGCCTTAAGGAGCGCCGCCGCCAGATTGCGGGAACGCTCTCGGGCGGAGAGCAGCAAATGCTGGCGATGGGGCGTGCTCTCATGTCCTCGCCCGAACTCCTGATGCTGGACGAGCCCTCGATGGGCCTTGCTCCGCTTCTGGTTGAGCAAATCTTCTGCATAATCAAATCGCTCAACGAGGCGGGCACCACAATCCTGCTGGTGGAGCAAAACGCCAATATGGCCTTGTCGATATCGCACCGCGGCTATGTGCTGGAAACAGGCCGCATAGTCAAAGCCGCACCGTCTGAGGAGCTGCTGAACGACGAGGCTGTCAAGAAAGCATACCTGGGCGGATAAACTAATCGGAACGAATAATAATCCCTGACTGCTTGTTAGCGGTCAGGGATTTTTAGCTGTCAAAACATTCGCTGCGTATCGCAGGGTATTAAGAGAACACGGTTTGAACCAGGACCATGTAGACAATCGTCCCGCTCCCGATACTAAGGAGAACATTGCTCTTCCAGATATGAACGGCTGTTATAACCAGAATCGCAATGAGTTCCGGAATTCCGTGCGGCGCGGTTGCGATTGAAACGCCCTTGAGGCAGAAAATCACTAGCAGGCCCATTGTTGCGGGCGGCAGAGTTCGGCCCAGGTATGTAATCAGCTTCGGCGGGTCTTTTTTCTGTGGGAAGAGGATAAAGGGCGTAAATCTCGAAAGGGCGGAGCCAAGGGCGACGGCGAGCACCATCACGAAGGTCTGCAAAGGCGTCAGCAGCATAGTTTCTCCCTCCCGGCCAGCAGAATTAGCAGAATGATTACCATTGACGGAATGACCATATTCTCAGCACCGAAAAGCAGAAGGCCGAGCGCTGCGGAGACAAGGCCGATTATGCCCAAGACGCGGTTTTCCTTCTTCTTCATCTGTTCAAGGAAAAGTACGACAAACAGGGCGGTAAGGACGAAATCAAGGCCTTTGGTGTTGAACGTTATGAATTTCCCGATAATGCCCCCGATAAAGGTCCCCAGAACCCAGTATATGTAGTTGAGAAGAGAGAGTAAAAGATAGAAATGCTTTTTGTCCACGTCCTCGGGCGGCTCAATGCTCGATAATATCGAAAAGGTCTCGTCGCAGAGCGTGAATATCAAAAGGGCCCTTGCCTTGCCCATGCCTCTGTACTTTTCAAGCATAGCAAGTCCGTAAAACAGGTGCCGCGCGTTGACCATTAAGCTGAGCAGGAAAGCCTGAATGGGGTCGAACACCGTCGTGAGCAGGGTAATCGCCACAAACTGCATGCTGCCGCACAAGGCGAGCGCACTCATCAGAACAGACCACAGTATGCCGTAGCCGTTTTTCTGCATCAAAACCCCGTAGGCGGCCCCAATCGCCAGAAAGCCGGTGAGCACCGGAATCGTGTGGGGGAAGGCCGCGTGCAGGGCCTTTTTGTATTCTTCCTTTTTAACCATTATCTATTGCGCTCCCGGATTATTACCTGTATAATTATTTTTGGAAACAGTAAAATAAATATTACAATAGTAAACTATATTTGTCAACAAAAAGGAGCAAATATGGATATTACTGAGGTCGTGGGCCATAACTTAAAAAGGCTGAGAACGGAGCGCAATCTGAGCCTTGGGCAGCTGGCCGAGCTATCCGATGTGAGCAAGGTGATGCTCTCCCAAATTGAAAAGGGCGAGACGAATCCGACGATTAATACCATATGGAAAATCGCAAACGGACTAAAGGTCCCCTATACTGCGCTGCTCGAGCAGCCAAAGCGCGAAGCGGCCGTCGTGAAAAAGTCCGAGATTGATATGCAGTCGGACGAAAACGGCCATTACCGGGTATATTGCTATTATGAAAACACACCGGTGCGCAATTTTGAGCTTTTTCAGATAGAGCTTGACGCGGGGCACAGCTATACTTCCACCGGCCATTCCGAAAAGCTGCAGGAGTACATCCTGGTCCTGGAGGGGGAGCTGACCCTGACCGTCGACGGGAAGACACATGTGCTGCAGCCTGACGAGGCAATCAGCTTTGCAGCCTCGGGACATCATACTTATACGGCCAGCGGCGACAAGACTTTGAAAGCTGTGGTAATAAACTTCTATCCCGCGTGAGTGTTGGCAGCGCAAGGCAATTTTTTCTCGCAGATAAGATAAGAATAATGCGCCTACACTCCGCGCGGAAAGAGATGGTTGCCGGAACTGCTGTTATCTTCCGACCATGCGGGAGCTGCAGACGAGCCGGCCACGGATATTGGCGCCGGTGATGTTCTTGCAGAAGACAAGGATTGGAACAGTGCCAGGATAAGCGATATGAGCACATCCGGACAGTAATGATAATTTATACTTATACTGCGCCATATTAGCAACATAAAAAGCTCTGCCGAGATTTTACGGCAGAGCTATTTTAATTGGTAATATGCCTTTTAGCTTTAGCCATCGGGTAGTCGAATCCGATTATGCTACCTGTTTTCAACAAAAAACCAGAAACTTTGTATCCAGCAGCTTATTAAGCGCAGCCCAAAGCAGTTTTCGCATCGACTTACATAGTTAACAAATTGTTAACAAACTATATTTTGAAAATTAGTCAATAAATAAAATCTATACCTATTTATGGTTGACTAAATCAGCGAATTGTGCTATTCTAGCGTTGTAGTTGTTACTATTTTGTTAACACAGTTTTAAAAGCAGTAAATTCTTTAGAAATAGGAGGTGTTTCAAGACTAAAAACAGACTAAAAAGAAAGTTCTTAACTCAGCGCTTTAATCCCAGCGTTAATTCTAGCGACCCGAGCAAGGCGAAAACCCCTAGGCAACGCATCTTTTGTTTATGGCCAAAACCCGCAATGTCACTAGTAAATGTATTATTGAGAGGTGTTATTTGTGACTCAAACGGTAGACCTGAACAAAAAAATATATTCGCCTAGCAATGTATTCAACTTTGTCTTCTTTAGCCTCTTGGGCATATTCCTGTTTTTTGTGCCGTTTACTGTCAATGGAACGAACTCCATCGCGGTAGACCATATTATAACCTACATGAATAGATATCTACCCTGGCTGGGTCCGACTTTTACACTTATAATAGGTACTATCGGTGGAATACTTCCCTGGGTGCAGAAAACCTATAAGAAGGGCGTAATGGATTTCATTATGGCCGTTTTCCGTACTCTCGGAATTCCCATCTGCTTCCTGGCCTACTTTAACGTGGGTCCCGCCTGGCTGATGGACCCCGGAATGCTGCCCTTCCTTTGGGAAAAGGTTGTTGTTTCGGTTACGGTCATAGTCGCAATCGGTTCTATTTTCCTTACCTTCGTTATCGCCTTTGGCTGCCTTGAATTTGTCGGAGTTCTCGTAAGGCCGATTATGCGCCCCGTCTTTAAGACCCCGGGCAAATCCGCGATTGACGCCGTCGCTTCCTTCGTCGGCAGCTTCTCGCTGGCTATTTACCTTACGAATAAGCTCTATCGCGAATCCAAGTACACGATGAAAGAAGCCTTTATAATCATGAGCGGTTTCTCGACGGTTTCCGCGACCTTTATGATTACAGTTGCGAAAACGGCGGGCTTTATGGGTATCTGGAACTTCTATTTCTGGACTACTCTCCTCATAACCTTTGTCGTCACCGCAATAACGGTAAGGCTCTGGCCGATTACCAAAGTGCCTGAAACCTACTTGGACGGCGTCGGACATCCCGAGGAGCCTGTTGTAGGCAAGAGCATATTCAGAGCGGCTGTTGACGAGGGCCTCGAGGCCGCGCAGCGCTCGAAGAATATCTTAAAGACCATTTGGGAGAACCTTGCCGGCGGAATAAAGATGTGCTTCGTTCTGACCCCCGTCATGGGCTCCATAGGTCTGCTTGCGTTCATCCTTGTTAAGCTTACGAACGTCTTTGATATAATCGGGTATATTTTCTATCCTTTTACATATTTAATCAGCCTCATTGGCGTTCCAGAGCCCCTGATGATAGCCAAGGCTTCGGCCGCCACTATTGCTGAAATGTTCGTTCCCAACGTGGTTGTTTCAAGCCTTGGCAATGCCACAAAATACGTCGTCGCCGTAACCTCCGTCTCGCAGGTGCTCTTCTTCGGCGGCTCGCTGCCCTGCTACATGGCTTCGGACGTCAAGGTCCCGCTCTGGAAGGTTATGATAGTCGTATGTGAACGTATTGCGCTATCAATAATCCTTGCGGGAATTGTCGCTGTAATATACTTCTAGGCATAGGCAGAAAAGAAACAAACGCACCCCTGTTCTTGGAACATGGGTGCGTTTGAGTTTTCAGAGTCTCTTAGGTTTGCGTTAATACGACTGCCGCCGAAGGCAATAACGCTTGTTGCTAGACCACAACCTAAAAGTGCGGGGTTGTGGTCTTCTGCTTTTCCTTGACGTGAGGTATTAGCCCTGTGTTCCTGAGGGGATTAGCAGATGACTGGCTGAAAACTGCAACTTGAAAGGGTAAATAATTCAGGCGTATATAATAGTTTTATTGCAATATATTGCGATAGAAACTGATTCTATGATAAAATATTATAAATTCTACGTGTGCTTAGATGTTCAATTTGAAGCAAACGTAAACGGAAGGAGAGACTATGACCAGGAAAAAGAACTCGTATTCGGAGATTACACAAGATATCGTTGAGCTTGCCGAACTGTGCGAGAAAAACAGCACGATAAATCCGGAGCTGTATGCCAGATATGAAGTAAAACGGGGGCTTCGCGACGTCAACGGAAGAGGCGTTCTCACGGGGCTAACGGAAATATCCGAAATTCAGGCCTTCGCCAAGGAAGGAGACCAGCTTATCCCCGCGGAAGGCAAGCTCTATTACAGGGGTATAGATATAGAACAGATTATAGCCGGCATCGTAAAGGAGAAACGCTATGGCTTCGAGGAGGTGACCTACCTCCTTCTTTACGGTGAGCTGCCGACGGAGGAAGAACTGAATAAATTTACCGAGCTTCTTGCAGGATATCGGACGCTCCCGACCAATTTTGTCAGGGATGTCATCATGAAGGCGCCCACCAGCGACATGATGAACACGCTCTCGCGCAGCGTACTTACCCTGTATGCTTATGACGACAATGCAAACGACATATCCCTGCCCAACGTAATGCGCCAGTGCATCCAGCTGATAGCGAATTTCCCGGTGCTGTCGGTATACGGCTATCAGGCATATAACCACTATATCTGCGGCAACAGCCTGGTGATTCACCCGCCGAAGCCGGAGCTGTCCACGGCGGAGAATATTCTGCACATGTTAAGGCCGGACAGCAAGTACACCGAAACGGAAGCGCATATCCTGGATGTGGCGCTGATACTCCACGCCGAGCACGGAGGCGGCAACAACTCTACCTTCACCACTCACGTTGTAACCTCAAGCGGTTCCGACACTTATTCGACGATTGCGGCGGCTCTCAGCTCGCTCAAGGGGCCGAAGCACGGCGGGGCCAACATCAAGGTAGTGCAGATGTTCGAGGACATGAAGAAGGAAGTCTCCGACTGGAAAAACGAAAGGGAAGTGCGGGACTACCTCAAGGCACTGCTGCACAAGCAGGCTTTCGACAGGGCGGGGCTTATTTACGGCATGGGACATGCTGTCTACTCTCTGTCCGACCCGAGGGCCAACATTCTCAAATCCTTTGTCAAGGACCTGGCGGAGGAGAAGGGAATGCAGGACGAATTCCAGCTCTATTCCCTGGTAGAAAGACTTGCTCCCGAGGTTATCGCCGAAGAGCGCAAGATATACAAGGGCGTCAGCGCGAACGTCGACTTCTACAGCGGGCTTGTTTATCATATGCTGGGATTGCCGATTGAGCTGTTTACTCCCATTTTTGCCATCGCGCGCATAAGCGGCTGGAGCGCCCATCGGATGGAAGAGCTGATTAACGGAGGCAAGATTATCAGGCCCGCGTACATGAGCGTTGCAAGGCGCAAAAACTACGTGCCTCTCGCGGAAAGAGGAGCAAAGTAGAAGGCGTTTAAGTGCAATAAATGAATACGTATCAAAAGAACTGACCGATGCAAATCGGGCAGTTCTTTTCTTTTCTATGGTGAACGTAGAATTTATTAAAAGGCAGATTTGCCCAGTAATATTGACTTCACTAAAGCTAATATATATAATCAAGGTAGTATACTGGTAATACCACTTAACTATCTATACAAGTTAGTAATTTACTTCATATAATTTGAGGAAAAAATATGATTACGCTAGGCATTGACATAGGCTCGACTACTTCCAAATGCGTGCTAATGAAAGACGGCTCGGAAATTCTAGCCACGTCGCTATATAACGGAGGAATAGGCACAGGCAGCCCCGAGAAGGCATTGGCGGATGTTCTAAGCTCGGGCGGCATTGGCATGAGCGATGTTTCCTGCTCGGCTGTCACGGGATATGGGCGTTCAAGCTTCAAGGGGGCGGATTTGCAAATCAGCGAGCTTTCCTGCCACGCTCTGGGCGGCCGCTTTGTTTTTCCAGAGCTCCGGACGATTATCGACATCGGCGGACAGGACGCCAAGGTTATTGCGCTCTCGGAAAACGGGAAGATGGTCAACTTTCTGATGAACGATAAATGCGCCGCCGGAACCGGGCGCTTTCTGGAAGTAATGGCCAACGTGCTTCAGCTGAAAATCGGCGACCTGGAGACGGTTGCCGCAAGGTCAGAAAATCCCGCGAAGATTTCGAGCACATGTACGGTTTTTGCGGAAAGCGAGGTTATAAGCCAGCTTGCAAACGGCGTCGCCATCCCCGACATTGTCGCCGGGATTTGCGAGTCCGTCGCCGCGCGCACAGCGGCTTTGGCCAGAAGAGTGGGTGTTGTAGAGCAGGTCTGCATGAGCGGCGGAGTCGCGCTGAACGGTGGCGTGAGAAGAGCTCTTGAAAGGGCGCTGGGGGTGGAAATCGCTTTTTCGCCGCTGTCGCAGCTGTTCGGCGCGATTGGCGCCGCGCTTTTTGCATACAGCAAAATCAAGGCAGGTCCGGAAAAGGAAAAGTAAAGGAGGAAGAGCAATGGCAGAAGAAGTAAAACCAAACCGCCCGCCGGTGGACCCGAACTCGGCCAGGTATAAGCTCGATGCGATTATCAAAAAGCACTACCAGGAAGTGTGGGAAGCGAAGGAGAGAGGCGAGAAAATCGGCTGGTGCGCAAGCAACTTTCCGCAGGAGATTTTCCAGACCCTCGGAATCAAGGTCTGCTATCCCGAAAACCAGGCCGCTGCCATAGCCGCCCGCGGCGGGGGACAGAGGCTGTGCGAAATCGCCGAGGGAGAGGGCTATTCAAACGATATCTGCGCCTATGCGAGAATCAGCCTTGCGTATTCGAAGATAAAGGACGCTCCGGAGCAGAACATGCCCATGCCGGATTTCGTCCTCTGCTGCAGCAACATCTGCAACTGCATGATAAAGTGGTACGAAAATCTCGCAAAGACGCTTAACATACCCATGATATTCATAGACATCCCCTTTAATCCCGACTACACCGTTTCCGATGCGCAGGTTGAGTACGTAAAGGCTCAATTCTATGACGCCATAAGGCAGCTCGAGGAGATTACCGGGAAGAAGTGGGACGAGGAAAAGTTCAAGGAAGTAATGGCAATCTCCAACAGGACCTCCAGAGCCTGGCTTGAGGCGACCTCGTATTGCCGGTATAAGCCAAGCCCGCTCAACGGCTTTGACCTTCTCAACCATATGGCGGTCGCCGTATGCGCCCGCGGGACGGTGGAAGCGGCCGAAGCCTTCGAGACCCTGGTCGAAGAGTACAAGAAGGCCGTGGCCGAGGGCACCAGCACCTACCGCGGCGAGCAGAAACATCGAATCATGTTCGAGGGAATAGCCTGCTGGCCGCACCTGCGCACCACCTTCACGGCGCTTAAAAACCGCGGTATAAACATGGTCGCCACGATTTACGCGGATGCATTCGGCTTTATTTACGACGACTTCGACGGCCTAATCAGAGCCTACTGCACCGTGCCCAACGCGATGAATCTGGAGCTGTCAAGAGACAAGCGCATAAACATTGCAAAGAGAAACGGTGCGGAGGGTATCCTAGTGCATGTCAACCGTTCCTGCAAGCTCTGGAGCGGCTTTATGAACGAGATGAGCCGTCAGATAGGGGAAGCGTGTGAAATCCCGGTTACAAGCTTCGACGGCGACCAGGCCGACCCGCGCAATTTCTCCGCGGCGCAATATGAGACCAGGGTTCAGGCCCTTGCGGAAATCATGGAAGCCAACAAGGGAGGAATGTAAGATGGCCGTTCAGGAGCTTTTAGCCAGGTTTCACGATATCGCAGGCAAGCCCGGAAAGCAGAAGGAAGCATACCTGAAAGCAGGGAAGAAGGTAGTGCTTTGCGCCCCCGTATACACGCCCGAAGAAATTGTCCACGCCATGGGCGCGGTGCCGATGGGAGCCTGGGGCGCCGACACGGAGCTTCAGCTCTCCAAAAAGTTTTTCCCGGCTTTCATATGCAGCGTTATGCAGAGCATACTCGAGCTCGGCATGAGGGGAACTTACGACGGGGCCTCGGCTATTATCATTCCTTCTCTCTGCGACAGCCTCAAGTGCCTGGGAGAAAACTGGAAATACGCTGTCCCCTCCATACCGTTTATTCCGATGGTGTATCCGCAAAACCGCGCAAGCGAGGCGGGAAGGACCTTTGTCAAGGCCGGCTACCGGAGAGTAATCGACACGCTCGAGAAACTGCTTGGAACTACATATGACGATGCGGCCCTGAAGAAGTCGATAGAAATTTATAATGAGCACAACGCTGTCATGCGGGAAGTTGCGGCGCTTTTGGCGGAGCATCCTGAAATCGGCGCCGCCGCGCGCAGCGACATCTTCAAGAGCGCAATGTTTATGCTGAAAGAAGAGCATACGGCGCTTGTCAAAGAGCTAATCAAAGAGCTGAAAAACTCTCCGGCGGGAGAACCCAAGGTCAAAGTGCTCATAAGCGGCATAATCGCCGACAGCCCGTCGCTCAATTCGATATTCGACGATTTGGGCCTGCAGATTGTCGCCGACGACGTGGCCGCCCAGAGCCGCCAGTACCGCACGGACGCACCTGATGCGGAAACTGCCCTCGAGAGCCTCGCGATGAAATTCTGCATGATGGGCAACTGCAGCGTGCTCTTTGACAAGGACAAAAAGCGCGCGGACCTGATTGTCGAGACCGCCAAGAAGACCGGAGCCAGGGGCGTCATAATTCTTCTCACAAAGTTCTGCGACCCTGAGGAGTTCGACTACGTAATCATAAAGAAATGCTGCGACGAAGCCGGCATACCTACTACCCTGGTCGAAGTCGACCGACAGATGGTAAATTACGAGCAGGCGAGGACAATAATCGAGACCTTTAAAGAAGTGATAACCTGAGCTTCACAGGATACCTTGCATTACCTGTAATAGTGATTCCTCACATTATGATTTAATGACGCTTGCTAAAGTGGCAAAAAGCAGCAAACGGCCGATAAGGAGATAAAGAGATGGCAGCTATAAAAAGACCATTGGAAGGCGTTAAAGTTGTGGAGCTTGCAACATTTGTAGCCGCCCCGTGCTGCGGCAGGTTCCTTTGCGATTTAGGAGCCGAGGTAATCAAAGTCGAGGCGTTTCAGGGCGACCCGCTCAGGTATACTGCCGTAAACGAGGGGCGTCCGGCCGGCGAGCTCGAAAATACGAGTTTTGACCTTGAGAATGCGGGCAAAAAGTGTGTTTGCCTTAACATAAAGAGCAGGGCCGGGCGCGAGGCTCTCGAAAAACTGATTGCCCGGGCGGATATCCTGGTCACCAACTGGCGGCAGAACGCCCTTGAGCGCGCTGGGCTTGACTATGAGTCTTTGAAAAAGAAATATCCAAGGCTTGTTTTCGGTCTTGTTAGCGGGTACGGAGAAAAAGGCCCAGACAAGGACCTTCCCGGCTTCGACTTTACCGCCTACTTTGCCCGCGGCGGCATCCTCGGCACCATGTTTGACAAGGATAACCTTCCGATGAGCGCCATACCGGGCTTCGGCGACCATCAGGTTGGAATGAACCTTGCGGCGGGTATTCTGGCCGCACTTTACCGCGCGCGAGAGACGGGCGAGGGAGACAAGGTTGTGGCGAGCTTGTTCCACGCGGCCATCTGGGACGTCGCGATTATGCTCCAGAGCGCCCAGTACGGGCATCCCTCCACACAGTATCCGATATCGAGAAAGCATATGGCAAACCCGCTTCAGGTCGCGCATAAGACGAAGGACAACCGCTGGCTGCAAATTGCGGTGCCGGCTTACGACGCCCTGTATCCCAAATTCATGGAGGCCTTCGGCCGGCCGGATTTAATCGGCAGCGAGAAATTCTACCCGCAGTCCGCGCTTCAGGCCCATCTTGAGGAGTTTTACGAAATCCTGCGCGAAGGCTTTGCCCAAAAGGAGCTTAGGGAGTGGGTTGAAATCTTCACCAAAGCCGACCTGCCCTTCGCCGTTGCCCAGACCTGGAACGAGCTGCTGGCCGACGAGCAGGCCTGGGCGAGCGATTGCTTCTATGCGATGGAATATCCCACGGGCGCGACAAGGACCCTGGTTCGCCCGCCGGTATTGTTCGAAGACGCAGGTCTGCCTCCGTACAACCGCGGACCTTATCTGGGAGAACATACCGAAGCGGTGCTCGCTGAGCTCGGCTATTCGCAGCAGGAGATACAGGCCATGATTGAAGCGGGAGACGCAAAGCCTCATAAACCAGAATAACCAAAGCACCTCTCAATAATTGCGGAAAGGACCCGACTATACAGTTGGGTCCTTTCTGTTTTACAGCAATTTCATTTCTTTACGGGGTGGTATTAATCGAAATCGTTGTCTATCACCGCAAGGTCCTGCATGAAGGCTCGTACGTGCAGCTCCATGGCGCTGCGCGCGGCTTCGACATCGTGTGAATGCAGGGCATTCACGACATTCTGGTGCATCAGAAGTATCTTGTTGCACATTCCTATGCGGCCCTTCTCGGGCATCTTTTCCATTCTGGAAGATATCATGTCGGTTACCAGCTTGCTGAAAACCTGCGTTATAATGTAAGCCACTTCATTTTTGGCCGCTTTGGCTATCAGGCCGTGGAACTTCGGGTCGAGGAGTATAAACTCGCTTGGATTTTCGACCAGCGACTCGGCCTTAAGCATTATTTCGTCGATTGCGTCCAGGTCTTCCTTGGTGCAGCGTTCGGCAGCCCAGCCTGCTATTGCGACCTCGTTCAGGGAGCGGTATTCCGCCATTTCCTCCAGAGAGATTAGATTCACCTGCAGCATATTCTCAATCGACTGCTCAACGCCTTTCGTGCTCAGCTCCTGGACGACGGCGCCGTTGCTTCCAGGTATGGTTTTGATAAAGCCGGCCCGCTCAAGCATGCGCAAGGCTTCGCGAATCGTAGGACGGCTTCGCTTGAGCATTTCCATCATGTTTCTTTCGGAAGGAAGTCTGTCGCCGGGTTTCAGCTGCCCGGTGAGAATCATTTCTTTTATTTGCTCGTATATAGCTTCGCTGGCCCGGATTGTCTCAATGGGTCTGAGGTTTACCGAACCAGCAGAGAACATGTCCTTGTTTGGCAATGTTTCTTCCTCCAGTATTTTGTTTTTCCGATTATAACAGAATAACAGCTCTGGTATTGTCCTATCGGTCCTGTCTCATTTAAACTGAAGCAAAACGGCATAAATCGAATCCAAGAGAAGGGGAGACGGCGCAGACTGAAGGCGCATATTACCAAAACTGTTCGTTGCATATTGCCGGATAAATAATGCGTAAGGGGGTAGTAGTCTTGTTTATGTAAGCCTTTGCTTGGGCACTCAGGAGAAAACCGGTCGGGAACCGGTTTGTATTAGTAATATCCGTTTTTACTGCTCTAAAAGCAGAAAGGCTGAAAATCAAATCTTTAGCCGGATTTTGAATTTCAGCAAAACGGGATGAATTTGTACATGAGGATAAGAATGCGGTGCCAGAGAAAAATATACCACTACATTATAAAACAATAACACAATTTTTAAAGGCAATCAATTCAGTTTGCCGGCCAGCGCTTCCAAGGCCTGGGAGCGCAATTCGGATTTATTTACTTTGCCGGTTGAGGTGTAGGGAAGGCTGTCGAGGAACAAGACGTATCCGGGTATTTTGAATGGCGCAAGGCTCTTTGACAAGAAGGAGCGCATTTCATCCTCAGTTGTATCTGCCTTGGATTTCAGCACAACGCATGCGCAAAGCTCTTCTCCGCAATGCTTATCGGGAATGCCTATGACCTTCACGTCGTAGACATTTTCGTGGGTCATTATCAGAGCCTCAATCTCAGACGGATTTATGTTTTCGCCGCCGCGGACTATCATTTCCCTGATTCTTCCTGTGAAGTGCAGGTTGCCGTCTTCGTCAATCCAGCCCATGTCGCCGGTGTGAAGCCATCCGTTTTCCCTGACGGCCTCGGCGGTGTTCTCAGGGTCTTTGTAATACCCCTGCATGACCGAGTATCCGCGCACGCATATCTCGCCGACGGAGCCGGGAGGGAGATTAGCTCCTGAACGGATATCCGCAATTTTGCCTTCCATGTGGTCCATAAAATGCCCCAGAGTGCCGCTTCGCACCCGGATATCGTTGTCGGGATTGCAGATGGTTATTCCCGCAGTGGCTTCCGTAAGTCCGAGGCTGGAGAGAAGCTTAATTCCCAGCACGTTTTCTATATCGCAAAACTGCCTGGGCGTGTATAAAGCGCCGCCGATTATTCCGGTGCGCATTGAGGAAAGGTCAAAATCACTAAGGTCCTTCCTCGCGATGAGCGCATTGAAGACATTCGGAACCGCATTTAAAATCGTGCAGCGCTCCCTGTGGAAGGCGTGCAATATGGTGTTTATCTTGCGGTTTTCCGGCAGATAGACGCAGGCTCCGACCGTCAGTGCGGCCAGTATGTTTGAAACCAGACCGAAACAATGGTGCATGGGAAGGACTGCGCAAAAACGGTCGTTTTTTGTGGCCCGCAGGTAACGGGCGAGGATTGCCGCATTGTTGATACAGGCATAGTGGCTTGTCATTACGGCCTTCGAAGGGCCGGTAGTACCCGAGGTAAACAGTATGGTTGAGGTGTCCTGAGGCTGGACGGCGTTTTTCGCCGCCGTGAGCATATCTTGAGATATGCTTTGTCCTGCGGCCATAAGGCTGCGTATGCTCGCGTATCCGAACGATTTTCCCTGTCCTATAAAGAATATCTGCTTTAATTCCTGAAGCTCAGGCGCGGACCTGCAGACCTCCGGGAAGGACACATCCTTATAACCGTCGCTGATAAGAAGGTATTTTGCATCGGATAATCTGAGCTGGGCAAGCAGCTCATTCTTTTGAATGTCTGTGCCGAGCATGACGGCGACGGCGCCTATCTTCTGGATTGCGTAGAAGGATAGTACCGTATGAGGTTCAAGTTCGGCCCAAATCGCCACATGGTCACCGCGCCTTACGCCCGAGGCCAGAAGACCTGCGGCTAGAATATCGGAGAACTGGTCAAGTTCAAGGTAGCTCCAGCCTGTTCCGCCGTAAATAAGGGAGAGGCTCATGCCGTGCTTTTCGACGGCTTCCTTTATAGCCTGGCCGATTGTTATGTTTTTCAAGGCTTGCATTTGAAAACACCTCGCACATACTTGAATACTGTGCAGTTATGGCATTACTAACATATCATACCTGGTATAATAGGGCAACCCTCTTACAAGATATTAACAGTAAAATATACCCAATAAACAATCCTGTAAATACGGGCAATTATCAGTTGATTTTAGCTCTGCGGCATTGCTCTAGTATAAAACTGGGTTGGAAAGAGAAAATCAAAAGACGCGAAAGCCGAAGTATGGCAACCGCGTCTTTAAATTGTGTGATTGAGAAAATACTATTTTCCGCTGCTGCCGAGGCCGCCGAGGCGCTCGTTTTCGGAGTTGCAGTTGTCGGCCTCGAGAACCGGGACAAAGATGCCCTGCACCACGCGCTCGCCCGCCTTGATGCGCACCGTGTTTTTTCCCCTCAAATCCTCTATCTGCGGAACCGATATTATTTCGCCGCCGATGCTGACTTCCTTAAAGCCCAAAAGGCGCATCTCGGGGCGCAGGTTGCGCAGGATTATTTTTATGTTGCCCTCGTTGTCGGGATTGTTGTAGAAATCGCTGTCGATTATCCCGACGGTGTTTGCCATCATAAGGTCGTTTTTAACGCCCGCAGAGCTTCGCACGACGAGCATGAGCATCTCGTCCCTGCGCATATAGGCCTTTACGTCCGTAATAAATTCTACCTTTGCCTGAGGGGGTATCTCCAGGTCCTCCACCGCGTAGAAATCGTATCCCGCCGAAGTTTTTGACGCGCGGAGGGGGAGAAGAGGGGGGCCATCGCCTTTGTTCTTCGGACTGCTGACCGCCTCAAAGCCGCGGTTTTTCATAAGTAACACCCCTAAAAAACTATCTCGCCATATTTTATACCATCTTTGGAGACATGTAAAGCTGTATGACTATACTTAGGCGCTTCTGGAATGATTTCCGTTTGCTTAGGAAGGGCGGGCTGTGTTGTCTTTCTAATTTGCGTCGATAAGCGGAGGATTCTTGCGCCGGTCATTATTCTATTAAGATTTCGACATTCAATGAGATTTACCGCAACTTGCGGCCCGAAGGGGTAGGAGAGGGGGATGTTGTTATCAAGCGAAAACCATGAACGTCAAGATAAAACAAAGAGACCGCCAAAAGGCGGCCTCTTTGCCAAAGCCAAAACAAGAAGGGAGGTATATTAAGAAGGGCTTATATCTCCGCTTACTGCTGCTGCTCCTCCAGGACCTTCGGGTCAAGGGTTCTGACGTAGCTTCCGCAGAGGTTCTTCGGGTTGATGAGTTCCCTAATCTTGTACTGGTAGATAAAGACCCACGGCTGTGCAGCTTTCTTGAACATTTCGTTCTGCTCTTCCTGAGTATAGTTGTAGCCGTTCATCTTTCTTACGTCGGAGTTCCATCTGCAGAAGTCAGGTCCGAAGCCGTACTTGTTCATGAGGGCCTGTGTCGTCTCAACAAAGGCGCAAGTTCCGTCGACCGAGTCTTGCTCATAGGAGTCAAAGTTGGTGAAGAACTCCCAACCAGTGGTACCGCCGCCGCCAAGACCGGACAGGCAGCCCATTGCCGAGTCTCCGCCGGAGGCAGCGATGGAGGTATGCTCGAGCTCCCATTTCCTCTTCAGAGCAATCGCTTCGTCTGCAACCTCAATTGCTCTCCATACGTTGCCGGTCAAGCCTAACACGCCTTCGTAAGCGCCGCAGTATACGTAGTTAAGATTCTTATGGCCAAGTCTTGTCAGATACAGCAGCGCGTAGTCATGCTTGTCTTTCTGCAGCATCATTTCGCTCTTCCAGCCGCCGGTCTGCTCAAGTATATAGTCGATGGCCTTCTCTTTGTATTCGAGGTCAGCATCCGAGAAGCCAGCAATAATTACCTGATAGTCGTGGCGCATCTTCTCGGTCTGCTCCTTGATGTACGGGTCGTTCAGCAGTTCCTCAAGATCGGAGAGCTGTCTCTCATGATTGGAGATAATCTCTATCATGGCGCCCTTCAGGTTTCTACCGAACATGTTGAACTGTCTGTGTCCCGAATATGCTATATCGCTCTCATAGAAGTACTGGATGCTGCGCGCCCAGGACTTCCAATCGGGGAAGCAAAGCGTATAGCACTTGATGCGCGGACCAAAGTCGGCCTTGTAAGCAGGAGCCAGACCGTAGGTCGGGAAGTCAGCCGGGCCGGGCCACGGATGCAGCCTTACGGCGATCTTTGTGCAGACGCCTGCGGAGCCGGCTGCACCGAAGGAACCTCTAAACAGACCTCTCAGGCTCGGGCCGGGACCTTCGCCGCAGAACCAGCCGTCGTCGGAGGCGAGGGAACCTGTTCTGAGGATTTCTCCTGTCGGGAGAACCCATTCCATACCGAGTACGTTCTCATTACCGTAACCCATTGAGATTGAGTTCGGTCCGAATGCCACCCAAGTCGAGAAGTTTGCCAGTGTCGAGCTGCTGCAACCAACGCCGGGGATGTTGAGGTTCAGGCCGACCTTCATTGCTTCCGCCTGGACGGTAGCGGCGATTGCGAAAGGCTCGACGATTGCGCACATGTTCTTGGCGTCGATTTTAATGCTCTTCATTCTTCTCATGTCAATCTGAAGGGCATAATCGCCGCCGATATAGCCCATGGTTGACCAGAAGGTGGTTGAAGCCTTAAACTCGACACCATATTTGTTACATACTTTAACGATATTCTGCACTTCTTCAGCGGTTTTCGGCAAAATTACAGCCTGGGGACGCGGCGTCCAGTTCTTAGTCGGGCCATAGTGAGCCGAAGACTGAGAGGGAACGCATCTATAGGTTTCGCATACGCCAATATTTTCGGAAATATTCTCTTTTCCTACGATATCTTCCAATGCTTTATATACTTCTCTCGGGAAAGCCATTTAGAGAACCTCCTTTCATATTGCTTGCTGTACGAGATCAATGATATCTAAGACTTCCATCTTATTACCATTCTCGTCGACAGCATTGACAAAGTTGTCCTTACACCACGGGCAGGCGGTTACCAGTGCGTCGGCGCCGGTTGCCTTTGCCTCTGTAATTCTTTCATTAGCTGTCCACTGGGAGAACGCAGGGTTGCTCTCGTTGCATGCAGCGCCTGCGCCGCAGCACCATGAGTACTCGCGGATTCTCTCCATCTCAACAAGCTTTACGCCGGGAATTGCCTTAAGGATGTTTCTCGGGGCATCGTAGATTCCGTAGATGCCGTTGTATCTGGGTCTTCTCGGCTCCCAAATCTGGATCTGGTTGAAGATCTTCTTCTCCTTGCCGTTCCAGGGCACATAGGGCTCGCCGAGTCTGCCGAGGTGGCAGGGATCATGATAGGTAACGGTCATCGGAACCGTCTTAGTGAACTTTATCTTGCCTTCCTGAATCAGCTGGTCTATGTACTCAACAATATGGAGCACCTTGACGTTGGAGCCGAGCTTCGGATACTGACGCTTGAAAGCATGGTAGCAATCGGAGCAGGGTGTCACGATTGTTGTTACGCCCGCTGTCTCAAAGGCCTTGATGTTGGCGTTCGCGCGGTCTTTGAAGTCGGCGAAGAAGCCCATCTGGTGAGCGCGGCCGGCGCAGCAGTTGTCGGCGGCTCCGAGGTAGCCCACGACTACTCCGGCGTTCTGAAGCAGCTTGACTGCGTTCTGGGCGACCTTCTGAAGCTTCGGGTCATAGCTGTACTTGCATCCGGCGAAGAAGCAGACATCGGCCTTCTCCTTGAATACGTCCTTAAGGCCCAAATCTTTTGCCCAGTCGGTGCGATTTTCCTTCTTGGTGCCGGGGATCATGCTGTGTTCTTTCTTGAGGTTCTCAATGAGGGGTTTCTGGCCCTCCAGTATTTTGCCGTTTTCTACGGCGTAAGCTTTCTGCTCGAGATTGTGCTCCAGGGGCTCAAGGTTGTATCTTGTAATCTTGCAGCCGATATCGCAGTAGCCGCAGGATGTGCAAGAATGGATCGCGTTTGTTATTGTCTCGTCGAGCTCGGCTCTGCCGTCAAGCAGGCTCTGGCTCAGCTGGAAACGGCCGCGAGCAGAATATGTCATGAAGTTGTAGTAGCCGATGCTCGGGCAGTTTTCGGCAAATCTCAAGCTCTTTACTTTATCAAATGGAATGAACTTGCAGCAGGCGCAGTTGCTGCAGCGTTCCATCATAGCTCTGTAGTCTTGTAAAGCCATCTTATAATCCTCCTTCTTTTATTTTATGGTGAGCTTGCCGGGGTTCATTATGTTGTCAGGATCGAAGATTTCCTTTACCTTCCTCAGCAGCGTGTAGTACTGTCCGGACTTGTTGAGCTGGAGCGTGGACCAGATATCATAGGGTCTGGCAAAGTACGCGCCCAGGTGCGACATACGTCTGCTTGCTGTTTCATAAAGCTCCTTGACAACTTTTACTTCTCTTGCATTGTCAGGATTGTAAGGAAGGCTGAATTCCAGATGCACAGATGTGCCCATGTGCTGCGGCTGTATGTAGATACCGATATCCTCGCTCGGATATCCCGCCTCAATGGCAAGCTCATACATGGCTTCGATAAACTGCGGCGTCTTGTCCAGGGTTGTTACGAAGAATATATCCTGCCAGCCGCCCTTGTAGGTGAGCTTCCAGTATTTCTCGCCGGAAGGAGTGCTTGCTCTCTCTATAACATCATCCGCGGAGACTCCGGGCACTTCGGGCAGCAGGTGGACGCCGGTCTGCTTTGCGTACTCCTTGAGGTCTTGCTCCTGAGCTTTTACCTTCATCTCGGGGAGCAGGATGTCTCCGGAGAGGCTGATGGGCGCAACCCAATTGGGCAGTACAGCCTTCAGCTCGTTTATCTCGTCTACCGTATCGCCCATCAGGTATGCGAGATAAGCCTTGTTCATGGCAAAGAGCCTGTCGCCGATTCTGCCCCAGATTACCTTGTATATAAAGTCCTCAAGGTCGGTGGACTTCTTCGCGGGGACGAGGAAGGACTTTCTTATTGTCGGGAGAAGCTCGCACTTAAGGGATGCCCAGGTTACTATGCCCATGCTTCCCTGAGCCTGAGTAACCATCTTGACCATGTCGGTTGTGCCCGGTCCGCCCGGATGAACCTGCCATTTTCCTTGCTCCCACTGCTTCTTAAGATCCTGCGGGCCGCCGCCGGCTTCGCCGGTAAACATCTGGATGCCGTCACCGAAAGTGACTTCAGTACATCTCAGCGGCTCGACATAGTTGAACTGATGCAGACAATTAAGTCTGGGCTCAACTTCCAGACAGCTTGTTATAACGGACTTGTTCGCCCTGGGTCTTAAGCATGTGGAGAGCGTCATGCCCTCTTTCGCCAGAGCTTCCTGCAGCTCGCCGTAAGTGACGCCGGGCTCAACAACGCACATTCTCTGCTGGCGGTTAATGCTAAGGATTTTCTTCATTCCGCTCAAATCAACGATGACAGCCTGGGGTACGCTGGGTACCGTGTCACCTCTGAAGCGCGGAGCACCAGAGCTTACCGGGACAAGAGGCGTCTTGGTCTTTCTTGCCCACTTCACAAGGTTTTGAACTTGTTCAGCATTTTCTACCTTCACAACGAACCAGGGGGTCATTGGGGTAGCAAAGCTTTCGTCCTTCGCATAAGATGCCAGGACTTCTGGATTGTCGATGACATTAGCCGCGCCGACAATGTCGACTAAGTTTTGTTTCATGCTTTCCAAAGCTTGAGCCTCCTTTTATATTTTTTAATTTTGATTGGGCTATTTGAGCACAGTTCAGGCTATAGTGAACGAAGTTCAAATTTAGAATATCACAATAGACAAAGGTAGTCAACTGGAAATCAAAAAATATTATGAATTTTTCTATTAAATTATTTAATTTAAAATTACCATTGAATATATTGAAAAATAGTTATATAATAAATATTTTAATTCAAATAGTACAATTCACTTTACCAGAAAAAGTAAGACAACCTGTTATTACCTATATATTTAAATACTGGAAATATTATTCTTAAACTATGTTTAAAATTAAAAGCAGACCTTACATAAAACGGATAATTTCGAAAGTAATTGGCACAACGAAGGCTGAAAACGGCAAAATAATCCAAATGTAAGCAAGATTTAAACAAAATGAGAGCTGATTATGAATATGTTCACATAAAACAGAAACAAGCCATCGCGGCTATTTTTTTGAACTACAGCTGGGTAAATTTTTTGGAAGTTGTAGACATAATACCGCAAAAAAATCCGCTTTAATAATTTGCTGAAAAATCGTTTTTTCCTGTTTACAATGTAACTTCGCATCTATATAATTATATACAAGCAGTAATCAGGTATCAGGGGGGGAGAGAGTTAATGATAATGGAAGAGCGAAGAGGCACCAGCTTTGCAGAAAACCTGTCGAGACTACGCAAGGAGAGAGGGATAAACCAGCGCAAGGCAGCCGCTGAACTGGGTATATCCCAGGCGCTGCTTTCGCATTACGAAAACGGAATAAGGGAACCGGGGCTTGACTTTGTCAGCCGGGCCTGTGAATATTATGGTGTGTCGGCGGATTTTATGCTGGGGAGGACAAGCCTGCGCGAGACTTTTTTGCCGATAACCGGCGACGGTTCCGCGCCATGGGAAAAAGGCGCGCACGATGCCGCCGTGCTCGCAGCGGCGATTATGAGGCTTATAGCCCAGAGCGGGGACGAGCTTGCGCTCTCCGCCTTAAACTGCATGATAACGGCAGAATACAAGTTTATACGCTCCCTGCTTGCAGGGGCGGAGGGAGATATTTTTTCGCTTTCGGCCGAGCAGGCGAGGGCTCTCGCTGACGCCGAGCTCCGGATAAGCTCCTTAAAGCTCAGCGAAGAGCAGAGGTCGAGCGAGACGAAGCCTTCGGCGGAGCTGCTTAAGAGGAGCCTGACGAAGAACACCTGGAAGCTGATAGAGTCAACGGCCGCGAAAATCGAAGAGCGCCTTGCCGCGCTGATGAAGCCTAAAACGGACGTAAAACAGAGTCCTCACAATACCCAGAGGTGAAATATTTGACTGAACAGAGCAAAATCAGAAACTTTTCCATAATCGCACATATAGACCACGGCAAATCGACTCTTGCCGACCGCCTTTTGGAAAAATGCGGCGCCATCGACTCCCGCGAGATGGAGGACCAGGTCCTCGACAGCATGGACCTTGAGCGCGAGCGCGGCATTACGATAAAGGCGCACGTGGTAAGTCTTAATTATAAGGCTGACGACGGAGAGGAGTACCTGCTGAACCTCATCGATACTCCCGGTCATGTGGATTTTAACTACGAGGTTTCCCGCTCGCTCGCCGCCTGCGAGGGAGCGCTTCTCGTCGTCGACGCGCGCCAGGGCATACAGGCGCAGACTCTTGCGAACACCTATCTTGCCCTGGAGCACAACCTTGAGATAATTCCCGTGATAAACAAAATCGACCTTCCCGGTGCGGACCCTGAGAAGGTCAAGTCGGAGATAGAGGATATAATCGGCATACCCGCGATGGACGCACCCGAGATTTCGGCGAAGCTCGGAATTGGCATCGAAAGGGTGCTCGAGGAGATAGTCAAGCGCATTCCGCCCCCGAAGGGCGACAGCTCAAAGCCGCTGCGCGCCCTGATTTTCGACAGCCAGTACGACAGTTTCCGGGGGGTCGTGGTGTATGTCCGCGTCGTCGAGGGCGAGCTAAAAAAGGACGCCGAGATAAGGATGATGGCGACGGGCGCCGAATACAAGGTGGTTGAGGTCGGCAGGCTCCGCCCGACAAGGCTCGAGTCCTGCGAAACCCTCAGGGCCGGCGACGTGGGATACTTCACCGCCAGCATAAAGAACATATCGGACACCCGCGTGGGCGATACGGTCACTGAGGCCCAGCGCCCGGCGGAGGAGCCGCTTCCCGGATACAGGCCCGCGATTCCAATGGTCTTTTCGGGTATTTACCCTGCGGACGGGGCCAAGTACCCGGATTTGCGCGACGCGCTTGCAAAGCTTAAGCTGAACGACGCCGCGCTGTCCTACGAGCCCGAGTCGTCCGCGGCGCTCGGCTTCGGCTTCCGCTGCGGCTTCCTCGGACTTTTGCACATGGAGATAGTGCAGGAGCGCCTCGAGAGAGAATACGACCTCGACCTTATAACTACGGCTCCGAGCGTCGTGTACCGCATAACCAAGACAAACGGCGAGGTTATGATGATAGATAATCCCTTGAACTATCCCGACCCGTCGGTTATCGCGGCGGCGGAGGAGCCCTTTGTCAAGGCGAGTATAATATGCCCCGCCGAATTTGTCGGGAACATTATGGAGCTTTGTCAGGACAGGCGCGGCGAGTACAAGGAGATGGTGTATCTCGACACCGACCGCGTCGAGCTGCGCTACGAGCTGCCGCTCAACGAGATAATTTACGATTTCTTTGACGCGCTGAAATCCCGCAGCAAGGGCTACGCCTCTCTCGACTACGAGCTGTCCGGCTACCGCAAGTCCGACCTTGTCAAGCTCGACATCCTCCTAAACGGCGAGGTGGTCGACGCGCTTTCATTTATCGTGCACAAGGACAAGGCGTACGCGAGAGGGCGCAGGATAGCCGAAAAGCTGAAGGAAAACATCCCGCGCCAGATGTTCGAGATACCCGTACAGGCCGCAATCGGCGGCCGAATAATCGCCCGCGAGACAATCAAGGCCCTGCGCAAGGACGTGCTTGCCAAGTGCTACGGCGGCGACATAACGAGAAAGAAAAAGCTGCTTGAAAAGCAGAAAGAGGGCAAAAAGCGCATGCGCAGCCTGGGCTCGGTAGAGGTGCCGCAGGAGGCCTTCATGGCGGTTTTGAAGCTCGACGAATAAGGGCCTTGAAATGGCGCTCTGCGCGGCTAAGACAAGCTTTTGTGTCGTTTATGCGTGAGTCCGCCGCGATTTAAGTCGCTTTTTGGAGTCCAAAACCGCGCAGCGCGCCCTGTTTTCATAATTTAGCAGTTAAAGTGCCGGAAAATCGCTTTGCTTTTCTGAAAAAATGTAGTATAATTATAGAATTAAATGATATATTTTGTTATAATATCTTGGAACGTGGGATCCTGCAGTCAATCTACTTTTTGAGGTGAAAAGGGATGTATTTTGGCAGCGTTAGGTTTTTCAAGCACCTTATTGTGACTGTTTTCATTGCTCTTCTTGTTCTCCCGACGGTTTTTGCGATTGTGGCAAGTGTAAAATGTGCAGAGAATACCAAAAGGATTGAGACAATGGAGGCGACGATTGACACGTTCGGTGAAACGCTTCCGGATAAATTGACTGCAGCGGTTCAAAAGATAGTGGACGACACCTTGCAAACCGAGAAAACGGCTTTAAAGAAAGAGATTGACTCCAAGGTTGAAGGTCTAAATCGGCAGATTGACGAGAAGATTAACGGTCTGTACGACTCAACGGTGGAACAGCTCGACGAGCTGTACTGGAATCTCAACTACTACATAGACATCCAAACGGCGAGCATCAGCGAGCAGACAAGCGCCTCGATGAATACTCAGCTTCAGGACCTGAAGGACGCTCTGCAGGCTTCGATAAGGTCGCAGATTGAGGAGCTAAAGCAGCAGCTCAACATGAACGAAAACGTCCAGACTGCCGAGGGGAACTGAAGCCTGATATCCGCTGCCAGGAAATCTACTTTAAAATAAGCGCTCCGTCAAATCGGATTTATATACGAGCTATGTATCGCATCATGCTCAATAATAATAAGAGACAGGAGAAATTCACATGGGTCTGAAGGAGAACTTTTATCAAGCACTCAGAGAATTGCTCGGATGGGCGCAGCCTCGCCCGGATGCCAAGCAGAACAACGAAAGAGAAATTGAAAGGAAGTTTGATTCCTTCAATCGGGATATTGCCAACTCCTACAATGATGTATTTGCCGAGTTCCAAGCAAAACCGAATGGCTCTAAAGGCAGCGATACATATATAAACCCGGTTTCCAGGCCCGTTTATGATGACTTTACCAGAGGACCAGGCTCATCCGAACAGAACGAATCGCGAAACAGCAGGCCAGGGCGCATAGGGCGTTCCGTTCCTATTATTAATGGCAACGATTTGCCGCCTTACTTCAGCCGGCCTGCCGACCGCGGGCAGCCTGCCCCCGACAGGCCTGCCGAGAAGGAAATGTCCATTATTTCAAAGAACACCATCGTTTACGGCGATATTCGCTCTCTTGCAGACCTGACGATAGACGGAAAGGTGCGCGGCAACGTCGACGTCCTGAAGGACGTGACTATGCACGGAGTCCTCGTGGGCAATTTAAGATGCGGCAATACAAGGATGGAGGGCTCGTCTATCCAGGGCAACGTAATGTCGAAGGGCAATGCCTATATACATAGCGATTCAGTGCTTCTCGGAAACCTGAAGGCCCAAAATTCGAATATTGACGGAAAGGTAAAGGGAAACATCAACATAGGCAACAGGGTATACCTGCATCAAAATGCGATTGTGGTCGGAGATATACGCACGAATACCATCGCCGTTGAGGACGGAGCGAACATCAAGGGCTTCGTCAACACCGCCTTCCTGTTCGAGGAAGATAACGCTCCATTCCCGAGCGAGGTCGTAATCGAGGGCAACGATATAAATATAAATCTTGACGACTCTGAGAACTAGCTGAGTAGTTTCTCGCAAAAATAGACCGGAGCGGGTTGATTTTACAGTCAGTCGGCGAGGTAAAAAGCAAAAAAGTCCTGTAGCCGAAAGGTTACAGGACTCATCTGTTTAATTTGTTTGATTTAGGTTTATATTTTACCTGCTCCCGCATATAGAAAGCGGCTTCCGCAGCTCGCCCTCTTTGCGTTTCGGGATTTCTCCGGATATGTACCTCATGCTTTTTTTATATACTCTCTCCATACTCTCCGGTTCCAAGGTGTAACCGTACTTGTAATTGATTACCTTGCTGATGGTGCGCCATTCCCAGGCGTAATCGGTCAGATATCTCTGAATTTCCTCAAGGACATATAGGGGGAAGACCACTCGTTATCACTCCTAGAATGCCATCTTACAGATAATAGCATCTATTTAGCATGTTTGTCAATTCTTGAGAGTAATTTCTGGTGAAACAATGGATAGTTTCTACGTGGACAAAAAACTATATAGCGGAAGGCCGGCGGATGTCCGCCAGGAGAGGGAGATGCGCTGCTACGAGCTGCTTGATTCTCTCTCGATTCCCTACATGCGCGCGGAGCACTCGCCCGCAAACACTATAGCCGACTGCATGGAAGTGGAAAAGGTAATTGGGGTCGGCGTATGCAAAAACCTTTTTCTCTGCAACAGGCAGAAAACAAAGTTTTACCTGCTGCTTATGCCGGGGCAAAAGCCTTTCAGAACCAGCGTGTTTTCCAAGCTCATCGGCTCGTCGAGACTCTCCTTCGCAGATGAGGAGCACTTGCTTAAGTTTCTGGACGTGCACCCCGGCTCCGTCAGCATCCTCGGGCTGATGAACGACACCGAGGGCAGGGTGCAGCTTGTGATAGACAGGGATGTGATAAGCGGCGAGTATATGCGCTGCCATCCCTGCGCAAACACGACGACGCTGAGGCTCAGGACCACGGACGTTCTAAATAAGCTGCTGCCTGCGATAAACCATGTTCCCATTATAGTGGACATCCCCTGGGAGAGCGAAGACTAAGGGGAAAGGCGTAGTTCCAAAGTAAAAGGCCGCGCCAAAATGGCGGGCCTTCTGTTGAAAGCCTTGAAAGCGGAGAAAATGCTTACAAGGGGCAGCGCGGCGGTTTTCGTTTTCAGTTTGTATGTACGGGGACATAAGTCCCCGATGTTTACCGCTTTTTTATGTTCATTGAAATTTCGGACAGCGCGCGAGAGACCTCCATATTGTAGGAGTGCGTCCTTGAGATATCGCCCAGCGACAGCATCCCTACCAGCTTGCCGTCCACTGTGACGGGCAGACGGCGCACCTGATGGGCAGCCATCATTTCAGCAGCCTGCCTTACGTCGTCCTCGGGGCTTGCTGTTACCGGCGAACGGGACATTATCTCGCGCACGGGCGTGTGCTCGGGGTCGTTTTCCGCCGCTACACATCTGAGCACTATGTCACGGTCTGTCACTATGCCGCGCAGCTTTCCGTCACTGGAGCAGACGGGCAGTGAACCGATGTTGTGGCGGTAGAGAAGCCTTGCGGCGAGCGAGGTACTCTCGTCGGGGGAGATTGATACTACGTTTTTCGTCATAAGCTCGCTTACTTTCATGCTTGCCACCTCCATGGCTATTGTTCCCTTTGCCGTGACTGCTTATACGGTTATAATGGATAAGATTGAAAAAATCGGGAGGATTTTGAGTGGAGCACGAAGAATACATGAGGCAGGCGCTTAAACTCGCCGAGGAGGCGGCGCAAAACGGGGAGGTCCCGGTTGGCTGCGTTATCACATATAACGGCAGAATAGTCGGGCGCGGCAGGAACCGGCGCGAAACCGAGAAAAACGCGCTCGCCCATGCGGAGATTGAGGCAATCGACGAGGCCTGCAGGAATCTTGGCGGCTGGAGGCTCATCGACTGCGACCTCTATGTCACGCTCGAGCCCTGCCCTATGTGCGCAGGCGCGATAATAAACGCGAGAATTAAGAGAGTTTATTACGGCGCGAAGGACCCCGTGTTCGGCGCCTGCGGCGGGGTTATGAATCTGTTCCTTGAAAACTTCGGACACCACCCGCAGATTGTGGGAGGGCTGCTTGAGTCCGAGTGCTCGGCCCTTTTAAAGGACTTCTTCCGGGAAATCCGAAGAAAAACTTGAAAAAACGCCTTTATTTAATTAGATTTAATCGTATTTTAATAAATGGATGTAGATAACTTAATAATCTGCCTTTAATATAAAAGCCAAGGCAGTGATAATCTTTTCATTTAACCTCCTATTTCATAGATCAAGGGCGCCGCTTCAGCGGCGCCCTTGAGTGTTTTATCAGCAGATATTTTACAGCGGTTTGCCTTCGGCGTTGAAAAGCGGCAGGGGGGCGAGGTATTTGATGTCGCTGCGATTCATCGCGTCTCCCTCCGCCAAAACCGCCATTTTTCCGACTATTGTTCCGCCCGCCGTATTCACAAGCGTTTCGAGTGCCTTGAGCGATTCGCCGGTGGATATGACATCGTCGACTATCAGGATGCGCTTGCCGCGCATGAGCTCCGCGTCCGCCTTGTCGAGATAGAGCTTTTGAACTTTCTCGGTGGTTATGGACTTGACCTCGACCATAATGGGGTCCGTCATGTAGAGCTTGGGGCCCTTTCTCGCGATGAAGTACTTGTTTTTCCCCGAGAGCCTCGCCATTTCGTAAACGAGCGGTATGCTCTTCGCTTCCGCGGTTAATATGTAGTCGTGTTCGGGGGCCATCTTAAGCAGCTCTTTGGCGCAGTGCTCGGTCAGCTCGACGTCGCCGAACATTATGAACGCGGCTATATAAAGGTCATCCGATACCTTGCAAAGTTTAAGCGACCGGTCCAAACCCGCAACCTTCATCTGATAAAAGTCCATCGAAAACGCCTCCGATTTATTACTTTATGTCCATTATATACCCTGAAATTAAAAAGTCAATTTTAACAGGTTCGCCGTTGACAAACTCGGCGGAATATTGTATCTTATTAGGGCCGGTAACGAGCACAGCAGAAACGCTTCGGGGTTTCCGCCCGGAAGCGTGAGAAAAAAACTGAATACGGAAGCGTATCGAAGTGGTCATAACGGGCCTGACTCGAAATCAGGTAGCCCGCAAGGGCTCGTGGGTTCGAATCCCACCGCTTCCGCCAGAGCTAACTGATCCCGCGGTCATATGACCGCGGGATTTTTTATATCTATTTTCGCAGTTTAGACAATTAAGCCCTGCGAAAAATCTGCTGCTGCGATGTATGATTGTCCAATTGAAAGCATTCAGTAAAACAACTAAAGCCCCGTTTTCGGGGCTTTCGGTTTTTAATGCGGAGACGGCTTCTCACTGCTTACTCATAGATTTTACTCTCTTTTTTCAGCCTGCTGACCAGCGAGGAATACTTGACCAAAGGGACGGCGAACAGAACCCCGAAGAATAAAACAATTGCTCTAATCGCCCATAGGGAGCCCGGGGAAGCCGACGACATATTGGGAAGAAAAGTTAAAGCAAACAAGCAAAGCAGCATCGAAACTCCCCAGGCGTAGGCGCGCCTTACGGAGCTGTAAACGCTCAGCCTGTCGCTTGCGCCGGTGTGCAGCTCAAAGGGTTTGCCGTCCCTCTCTTTTTCCAGAATTAAAAGCTCCCTGTTATAGCTGCCGGGTGTTGTGGCAAACTGTCCGGCACCCTTTGCGTACGGCCGCCACGTCACTTTTCCAAAGGAGTAGTTCAGATTGATGTTTTTCGTAAAAGCGCGGTAGCCCAGGCTCTCAAGAAAATCGCGGTATTCTCTCGCTTTTGAAAAGGACCTATCCCCGACATACTCAACGGCGTATTCGTATTGGTTGGGCGCGCACTCTTCGAAAGTGTAGCTCATCTTCCCCGCATTTTTTCAGGCGATAGCCGCGCGCCGCCATTTTGTTCAGCCATTTTTCCTGCCCGTCCAGGAAATCGAAAAAGTATCTGAACACAGTTTTGCTCATTTTCCTTTTTCCCCCTCGATAATCGTTGAAGCCAGCTTCAGAATTTCCGCGAGGCGCTTTAGTTCCTGCTCCGCCTTCTCTTTACCGGCCTCCGTTATGACGTACTCTTTTTTCCTGCTCCCAGTTTCATCGCCGAAGGAGGCAATCCATTTTTTCTCCAGCAGCGTGTTTAGGGCCCCGTACAGGGTCCCCGCGCCCAGCACGACGCGCCCCTTCGTCTCTCTCTCTATAAACTGCATGATGCCGTAGCCGTGCTTTGGGCTGTACAGGGCAAGCAGTATAAGAAAGGTCGTTTCCGTCAGCGCGCCGCCTTTAACATTGTCCCTGATTCTGACCACCCCATATATTACGTTTACTGTAATAACACTATATCACTAAACGTAATATTAGTCAACAGATAAATCCCCGTAATTTGGCAAAACAAACGATGTGAGTCTGCGGCGGCAAGGCACCGGGCGGTCGGACGGAATGCCGCAGGAGGAGGGGAGGCCGTCGAGGGCGAGATGCGCCTTTGTCGATTTTCCGCGAATTATCTTGACAGATATGGGAATTACTATATCAATAAACGACTATATGGGGATTTGGTCGTATGAGCGGATTGTTCAATAGAAATCAGGGCAAAGCAGGGGAAAAACAGGAAACTATACGTGCAAATCAAAACGCAGCCGGCGCTTTACAGGAGGATATCGAGGCTGCCGCTGATAAGATTTTGTCCGATTGCCTTGACAAAAACATTGAAACTATCCGAAACCTTTTCAAGGACGTCGATATCCTGCGCGTAAAGTATATCAGCAGCGAAAACAACAGGAAAAACGTGTACTGCATAGTCTACCTCGACGGAATGGTCGATCCGATAATTATGAACGAGAGCCTAATAAAGCCCCTTGTAAAATCCCCGGTCCCGGTTAATGACGAGGACCCGATTTACACCCTTATGACGCAGATAATACAGATAAACGAAATGAAGGAGACAAGCTACATCGACGAAATCACCGAGTCGATTGCCTACGGCGATACCGTTTTGTTTGTAAGCGGCCTTGACCAGGCGATTATACTCAACACGAGAGGCTTTAAGGCGCGCGCCATCACCGAACCTGAGAACGAAAAGAACATTACCGGCCCGCGCGAGGGTTTTACGGAATCACTGACGATAAATCTATCGATGATAAGGCGAAGAGTGCTATCGCCCGATTTGAAAATGAAGGCCTACACTTTCGGCAGGCGCACGAAGACCAAGGCCTACATCTGCTATATGGAAAGCCTGGTCGACAAGAAGATACTCGCCGAGCTCTACAGGCGGCTTTCCCAGATAGATATAGACGCCGTGCTGGACACAAACTATATTACCGAACTGATAGACGACGCCCCCTGGTCGCCGTTCCGCATAATCGGCTACACCGAGCGGCCGGATGTCGTCGTGGGCAAGATTATGGAGGGGCGCATAGCCATTTTGCTTGACGGCACGCCGGAGGCGCTGACCCTGCCCTATCTCTTCATCGAAAACTTCCAGAGCAGCGAGGACTATTATCTGAGTTATTTCTACACCTCTTTTTCAAGAATTCTGCGTATACTGGGCTTTTTCCTGACCGTTACGGTTCCCGCCATTTACATCGCGGTTATCGCCTACCACCCCGAGATGATGCCCCTTCAGCTTTTTATAAGCATCGCGACAGAACGCCAGAGCGTGCCTTTGCCGGCCGCGCTTGAGGCCTTTGTAATGGTGTTTTTGTTCGACATTCTGCGAGAAACCGGAGTCAGAATGCCCTCAAACATAGGCCAGACGCTCAGCATCGTGGGCGCCCTTGTCATAGGACAGGCGAGCGTCGAGGCAAAGCTTATCGCAGCGCCGATGATTATAATCGTCGGGCTTACCGGAATCACAAGCCTGCTTGTGCCGAAATTAAATGCCCCCGTAATATATATAAGGTTCTTCCTGCTTATGATGGCGACCTTCTTCGGTTTCTTCGGTTTAATTATCGGTATTTCAGCTGTGCTCATCCATATCATCAACCTGCGCTCCTTCGGGGTGTCTCAGCTGGGCTTCTCTGGTAAGTTTAAGTTCCAGGCTGTGAAGGATACGGTTATAAGGGCCCCCTGGTGGACGATGATTCTGCGCCCGATATTCGCGAAGGACAAGGTCAGGCAAAAGAGGGTGAACCGACAGGATGATTAAGAAAATTGCCTGCGCCTTGTTTTCTTTCCTGCTGCTTTTTCCGCTGGGCGGGTGCTGGGACTACCGGGCCCTGGACGAACTGACGATTGTTACGGGCGTAGCTATAGACAAAAACCCCGAAGGTGATTTATACCAGCTGACCTATGAGATTGTGGACCTGATTGAGCCTATAAAGGAGACTGGTCCTAAGAGAAAACTGGTCGAATCGGAAGGGAAGACCATCTTTGAAGCAATCAGAGGCGCGAAAAGAAGGGTCAACAACAAACTCTACTTTGGGCAGGCGGAGTTAATCGTAATCTGCGAGAGAATTGCCCGGGATGGGGATATAAGCAAAATTATCGACTTTTTTATTAGAGACTCCGAGTGCCGCAACACCATCCACGTGCTTGTTTCGCAGGAGAAAAAGGCCCGCGATATCATCGCCACCGAAGGGGTAGGGCAGACCATCGTGTCCGACGAGATACTTGAAACTCTCAAGGATGACCGAAAATACACCTCCTCGACCCTCTATGTCGAACTCTATGAAATTTTCAATACCCTCGCCGAAGAGGGAAAGGAGCTTGCGCTTCCGGCTTTTCATGTCGTTAAGAACGACGGCAAGCCTGCCGCCGAGGCCAACGGTACGGCCGTATTCAAAGGCGATAAACTTGTCGGCTATCTGTCGCCGGAGGAATCGAAGTACTATATGTTTATCGTTGACGAAGTGAGAGGCGGGATTTTGCCCATATCATCTTCATCTTCCGGACAGCAGCCAGACATCTCGCTCGAGATATTTGAAAATAACACCAAGCTCTCCTTCGAATATAAAGACGAAAAGCCGAAGGTAAAGATAAAGACGACAACCACGGTCTTCCTCGGCGAGTATATGCGACCCTTCGCGCCTTTGGACGAAAAGGAACTAAGCTCGCTCGAGGAGACCTCCGGGAAGCAGCTTGAGGAGAGAATCCGAAATGTGGTGAAAAAGCTTCAGACCGAGTTTGGCTCGGATATTTTCGGTTTCGGAAAACTGATTTACAAAAAGAACCCAAAAATCTGGAAGCAGCTTAAGGACAACTGGGACGAGCATTTCAAATCACTGGAGGTAGAGGTGGAATCGAACATAAAGATTATCAATACCGCCACGATTAGTTGACTGGGAAAGCGTGATTTTGTATGTTTACGGTCATCGTAACATTCTTTTTGCTTATCGTGATACTGTTTGATTTCCTGCCCTTGAGAAAAAGCTTATCCGTAAAGGAGACGGTACTTTACTGTGTTTCGTTGTTAATCGGCTTTTCCGCGCTCATGCTCTACGGCAATTTTGTGGAGCTTCCTGGCATAACCGGGGTGATATTAAGAGCTGTCGGAAAGCTCTTTTCCAAATCCAGCTGATGATTCCGAAAAGAAGGGAATAGACCATGCCTAATATGCCCAAAGAAGCAATTTCTGCCAGCCAGGCAGTTTGCGTACTGATACTTTTTTTGTTTGGCAGCAACGCGCTGTTTAACATCGACGCTCATACTGCGCAGGATTCATGGATTTCCCTTTTGTTTGCTCTCATCTACGCGCTGCCTGTCCTGATGATTTACGCAAGGCTGATGAAACTGTTCCCTGAAAAAGACCTCTTTGAAATTATAAAACTGTTGTTTGGGAAGGTTACGGGAAAAGTATTGGTCGCCCTGATGACCTGGTACGCGCTGCACCTTGCCGCGCTTGTTCTGAGAAACTTTTCGGAATTTATAAGAATCAGCGTAATGTTCCAGACGCCCCAGATTGTGATTATGATTATTATGATGCTTCTCGTAGTCTACATGACAAAAAGCGGGATAGAAACAATGGGCAGATGGTCGATATTTATGATGCCCTTTATCCTAACTATCTCGCTGCTCACGGTTATACTGAGCATTAATAAGATAGATATCGGCAATATTTATCCAATAATGGAACACGGACTTGGCACGATTGCCGCCCATGCTTTTGAATTTTTCTCTTTCCCTTATGCCGAGACGGTCGTATTCCTGTGCTTGGCGGGATGCTATAAAAGGAAGGAAAGCCCTTATAAGCTTTATGTATATTCGGCTCTTACCGGTACCGCGATTCTGTTGCTTGTAATGCTCCGCAATATTCTGCTCCTCGGAATACCTATGGGGATTGCGGATTATTTCCCCTCCTTTACTGCGGTCAGCATCCTGGATATAGGCGGCTTCCTTGCGCACATCGAGGGCTCTACGGCGACTAATTTAATTCTGGCGGGTATTATAAAGATTACGGTCTGCCTTGCCGCAGCGACGAAAGGAATGGCAAGCCTTTTCGGCATACAGAACTACAAAAATATCGTTTTTCCTCTTGCGGTGCTTACGATTGCGCTGGGCTTTGTCATCTATCGAAGCACTTTGGAAATGATTAATTTCCTCGACCTTTACCCCTATTACGCCATACCCTTCCAGCTAGCAATACCGATTCTCGTCTGGGTGGTGGGCGAAATCAAGGTACGAAAGATGAGAAAGAAAGAGACAAAAGAGATATCTTCCTGAACTGTTGCCCACAGAGGAACAAGACCCCTCTTCCAAGCCAAGGCTTTGGAGCGGGGTCTTGCGGATTTTTTATTAAGACTATCGACGGGTTAGATTAAACTATATTACTATGGGGAAGATTTTGCCCCATTTTAAAGATTGCTTATTTCTTTTTCACCGGATAGCAGACTTCGGTAACCAGTTCGTCGGGATTCTGCGTTTGAGCCGGGCTTACGTGGTATATGCAGAACATCGGGCCGTTGAACTCGTAGCCGTTGTCGATTATCCAGTTTGCGATGGCCTCGTTTACCGCTGAAAGCTGCCCGTAGCTTCCCTTGAAGGTTACGGACGCGACGTCTACAGGTGGAACGGTTTTAAACACGATATTCTCCGTGTTTTTGTAGCTGCCTTTGACCGACATCTGGATTTCCACGTCCACGTCGCTCTCCTTGTAGTCCTCGTCGTGGAAAATAGCAAGGCTGTAGCAGTTGTCCGCCATCTGCAGATTCAGTCCAGCGGCCTCCGACATGAGGATGTTCCATAGGATGCCCTCCTGTTCGTAGGAGGGAATAACCTTTCTTACGCTGGCTACATACCTTTCGGGCAGGGTTTTTAAGGTGACATTGTACTTCATAGCGTTTCCGTCCTTTCTCAGCCTATTGATTGCAGTCTCAAGGAGCAGCAGACGGTGAGCCACTTCCTCGGCCTCGGCCTGCAGTTCAGCCCGTTTCACGGCCAGAAACTCCGCCAGTTTTTCAGGGTTGTCGTAGCTTTTTAATATTTCCCCGATTGCGGACAACCCGAAACCCATGTCCCTGAGGGCGGTAATCTGACCTGCAATCGGAAGCTGGTCCTCGCCGTAGTAGCGGTAGCTTGTGAAAGGGTCGATGTACTTCGGCCTGAGCAGGCCGATTTCATCGTAATGCCTCAGCATCCGTATGCTGATCCTCGAGAGTTTAGAAAAATCTCCTATTTTAAGCATGTCTCTTCCCCCACACCGGTGTGTTCTTGAGCTCAGCTCCAGTGTAGAGTATAACATGGTGTGAGAGTCAAGATAAATTTTGCATTTTTTGGGCAATATTTCACTGTTGCCCCGCGCCGAGCGGCTTTAGCAGAAACGTAATACCCTCTCTATAATCGGGAAGCGCTTTTTTGCGGAAAATCCTGCCCGGACATCCGGATTGGCGTGCGAAATAAGTTTACAAACCCGTGCCGACGTGGTAGAATATCCTGATATTGAGAGGGAGAATTATGAAGAATATGTTTGAAAAATTGAAGCTCATCGAAGAAAAATATATTCAGCTTGAAAACCGCATGGCAAGTCCGGAGGTCTACAACGACCCGCAGGCGATTGCAAAGCTCGCCCGCGAGCAGAAGGAGCTTGCTCCGATTGTCGAGGCGTACAGGCAGTACGAAAAGTACCGCCGAGACGCAGAGGAGGCGCGCGAGCTTCTCGAGGGTAAGATAGACGACCCGGATTTCCGCGAGATGGTACAAGAGGAGTTCGAAAGCGCCCGCGAGGGAATGGCGGAGATGGAGAAGAAGCTGAAGATTCTCCTGCTTCCCAAGGACCCGAACGATAACAAGAACGTAATTATCGAGATACGCAGCGGAGCGGGCGGGGACGAGGCTGCGCTCTTCGCCCACAGCCTTTTCCGCATGTACACCATGTACGCCGAATCCAAGAACTGGAAGTCGGAGGTAGCCTATATCAACGAAACCGAGCTCGGCGGCATCAAGGAAGTCAGCTTCGTAATCGAGGGCGAGGGCGCTTATTCGCGCATGAAGTTTGAAAGCGGAGTGCATAGGGTGCAGCGCGTGCCCGACACCGAGGCCTCGGGGCGCATACACACCTCTACAGTTACCGTCGCGGTTCTGCCCGAGATGGAGGAAGTTGACTTCGTCATCAACCCTGCGGACCTGCAGATAGACACCTTCCGCTCGTCGGGAGCAGGCGGTCAGCATGTCAATAAGACGGAGTCTGCGATACGCATAACTCATATCCCGACCGGCATAGTGGTCGAGTGCCAGGAAGAGCGCAGCCAGCATAAAAACCGCGAACGCGCGATGAAGATTCTCGTCTCGCGCCTTTATGAGGCGGAGCGGCAGAAGCAGGAGGCGGCGATTGCGGCCGAGCGCAGAAGCCAGGTCGGCTCAGGCGACAGAAGCGAGCGCATAAGGACATACAACTTCCCGCAGGGGCGCGTGACCGACCACCGCATCGGCCTTACGCTCTACAAGCTCGACCAGATACTTAACGGCGACCTTGACGAGCTGATTGAGGCGCTCATAACGGCGGACCAGGCTGAAAAACTCAGACTGAGCGAGGAAAACTGAGTTGACAACAAAGGTTTTTCGCATTACCGACATAAGCAGGGCGGCTTTGGAGATAGAAGAGGCCGCGCGGATAATAAGGCGCGGCGGGACCGTGGCGATACCGACGGAGACCGTGTACGGCCTCGGCGCCAACGGTCTGGACGGGGAAGCGGTCAGAAAGATTTTCGAGGCGAAGGGCAGGCCGCAGGACAACCCGCTCATCCTCCATGTTGCCGACGAGAGCTGGATAGAGAGATACTGTAAGGACGTGCCGCCCGAGACCTATGAGCTCACAAAGCGCTTCTGGCCGGGTCCGCTGACGATAATTCTAAAGCGCCGCAGTATCGTACCCGATATAACGACGGCGGGGCTGCCGACGGTAGGCATGCGCTGCCCGGACCACCCGATTACAAACGCGCTAATCCGCGCGGCAGGCGTCCCGATAGCGGCGCCCTCCGCCAACATCTCCGGCAGGCCCAGCACTACGAGCTTTGAGCACGTCCTTAAGGATATGGACGGCAAAATCGACGCGATAATCGACGGCGGGGACTGCGCCGTGGGGCTTGAGTCCACGATAATCGACCTCACAGTAAAGCCGCCGAGGCTTCTGCGCCCGGGCGGTGTGACCTTGGAGCAGCTTAAGGAGGTCTTGGGCGAGGTCGAGGTGGACAAGGCCGTCAGCAGCCTTTTGGGAAACGGCGAGAAACCCAAGGCGCCCGGGATGAAGTACCGCCACTACGCGCCGAAGGCTCCGGTGACCGTGGTGTGCGGAAGCCCCGAAAAATCGGCGCAGTATATACTAAAGCAGGACCTCAGCGATAAGGGCGTCCTCTGCTTCGACGAATACGCCCACCTGTTCGACCGGGAAAGGACGCTTTCCTTCGGCAGCTCGACTGATCTTAAGGCGCAGGCGGAGCGGCTCTTCGACGCGCTCCGGGCCTTCGACGAGCTGGATGTTAGGGAGATATTCGCCCAGTGCCCGACCGAAGAGGGCCTGGGCCTTGCCATCGCAAACCGGCTGAAAAAGGCGGCGGGCTTTCGCATAGTTGATTTGGGGAGAGACTGATATGCTTGTAATCGGCATTACGGGCGGCACGGGCGCGGGTAAGACCACCGTTCTGAGCGAGATTGACAGGATGGGCGGCTGCACAATCGACTGCGACGCCCTCTACCATGAGCTTTTGAAAAGCTCCGCCGAGATGCGGCTTGAGATAGACGGGGAGTTTCCGGGCGTAATCAGGGACGGTATCCTCGACCGCAAGGCGCTCGGCAGGATTGTCTTCAATGACGCAAAGGCGCTGGGGCGCCTGAATGAAATAACCCACAAATACGTCGCACGCGAAGTAGAAAAGATACTTGCGGAGGCAAGGTGCGAGGGCAAGACCCTAGCCGGGATTGACGCCATCGCGCTTATCGAGAGCGGGCTTTCAAAAATGTGCGATGTCATAATCGGCGTAATCGCGCCCGTAGAGCACAGGGTAAGGCGCCTTATGGAGCGCGAGGGAATTTCGAGAGAGTACGCTCTTTTGAGGATAAGCGCGCAGAAGGACGATGCGTTTTTCAAACGCAACTGCGATTATGTCCTTGAAAACGACTACGCCACTGAAGAAGAATTCAGGCGGCGCTGCAGGGAACTGCTCGAGGCGATTCTCGTCAAAACGAAGGGATAATTCTTCGTTTAAAAAATATAAAGAAAACTGCCTGCCGCTATCCGACGGGCATTAGCCGCGAGACGTTCATTGACTTCTGTAAAGTCGGGGGAGTATAATGCAATCGTCCGCGAGCAAATGGAGGTTATAGACAGAATGAGTATTTACGAAGAGCTGGAATCAAACGTTAGGTCCTATTGCAGAAGCTTTCCCGTATCTTTCACCAGGGCGAAGATGTCGAAAATGTACTCGGAAGACGGCAGGGAGTACATCGACTTTTTCAACGGAGCAGGCGCTCTTAACTACGGACACAACAACGACTATATCAAGAAAAGAATAATCGAATATATTGAGAATGACGGCATAAGCCATGCGCTTGATTTGCACACGAAGGTCAAGGAGGAGTTTTTGACAACCTTCCGCGACCTGATACTCAGACCCAGAGGGCTAAATTACAAGGTCATGTTCTGCGGTCCCACCGGGACAAACGCGGTCGAGGCGGCGCTCAAGCTCAGCAGGAAGGTGACAAGGCGCACGGGCATTTTCGCGCTTACCGGCTCCTTCCACGGCATGACGCTCGGGAGCCTTTCGATAAGCAGCGGCAGAACCCCGCGCGCCGGCGCCGGGATGCCGCTCACCGGGGTCACCTTCATACCGCACCCCTACAGCCACCCCGAGATTGACACGATAGCCTATATGGAGGAGCTGATGACCGACGAGTATTCGGGTGTCGACAAGCCCGCGGCGGTGTTCATCGAAACCGTACAGGCGGAGGGCGGCGTGGTGCCTCTTACCGAGAAATTTATGCGCGACCTGCGCGAGCTTTGCGACAGGCAGGGAGTGCTGCTGGTTGTCGACGACATACAGGTCGGCTGCGGCAGGACGGGCAAGTTCTTCTCCTTCGAGAGGGCCGGGATAGTCCCCGACATGGTCACACTGTCCAAGTCCATAAGCGGTTACGGCCTGCCGATGGCACTGCTTCTCCTGAAACCCGAGCTTGACATCTGGAAGCCTGCCGAGCACAACGGGACCTTCAGGGGCAATCAGCTCGCATTTGTCGGGGCCAGGGCCGCGCTTGAGTACCGCGAACAGTACAGGCTTGAAGAAAAGACGCAGAAGGACGAGGCCCTGATACGGAAATTCGTGACGGAAAGGCTTCTGCCGATGGACAAGAACCTCCGTTACCGCGGCGTAGGAATGATACACGGCGTAGACTTCGGCGCGGTAGAAATAAAGGACGCGGCGGGTCTTGTCGCGAAGGAATGCTTCCAAAACGGACTTGTCATCGAGCGCGCCGGCAGGGGAGACTGCGTGCTTAAAATCATGCCGGCTCTTACGATTGAAGAGGATGAATTGATTAAGGGGCTTGAAATCATAGAGCTTTCTATGAAAAAAGTCCTTTTGGGCAATAAATAACGTACGGTCTTAAGCCGATATGTGAAAGGTTGGTTAGATAATGGCGGACAAAAAGGAAAAACTCTTCTACCAGCAGAAAAATGCCTACGACCTCATATCTGAAGAGGAGAGAAAGGCCTGCTACGAATACTGCGAGGGCTATAAAAAATTTCTCGACAACTCCAAGACCGAGCGCCTGAGCGTAAAATACTCGATAGCCCTTGCCGAGAAGGAGGGCTTTAAGCCCTATGTGCCCGGCATGGATATAAAGGCCGGGGACAGGCTGTATTTCAACAGCAGGGGCAAGGCGCTCTACCTTGCCGTCATCGGCAAAAGGCCGCTTGGAGACGGCATGAACATTTCGGCGGCGCACATCGACAGCCCGAGGCTCGACTTAAAGCCGGTTCCTCTCTACGAGGACAGCGAGCTTGCGTTTTTCAAAACGCACTATTACGGGGGCATAAAAAAATACCAGTGGGTCGCAATTCCGCTTGAGCTCTACGGTACGGTCGCGCTCAAGGACGGCAGCACGGTGGAAATCTCCATCGGAGATAAGCCCGACGACCCGCAGCTTGTGATAACGGACCTTTTGCCCCACCTTGGCGCCGACCAGATGAAAAAGACCCTCTCCGAGGCCTTTACGGGCGAGGGGCTGAATATTCTCATAGGCAGCAGGCCCGATAAGGAGACCGAGGGCTCCGACCGCGTCAAGATGACGGTGATGAGCATCCTGAACGAGAAGTACGGAATCGTCGAGGAGGACTTCCTCTCCGCCGAGCTTGAGGCCGTACCCGCCTACAGCGCTAGGGACCTCGGGCTCGACCGCAGCATGATAGGCGCCTACGGCCACGACGACCGTTCCTGCGCCTATGCGGCTCTTGCCGCCATACTTGAGACGAAGGCGCCGGAGAAAACCGCGCTCTGCGTGCTTGCGGACAAGGAGGAGATAGGCTCCGAGGGCCTTACCGGCATGAAATCCCGAAGCTTCGAGTGGTTTATAGGTTCCCTCTGCGAAAAGCAGGAAGTAAGGCTCGAAGACTGCTTTGCAAACTCCTTCTGCCTCTCGGCCGACGTCTGCAACGCCTTCGACCCGAACTACCCCGAGGTTTCTGAGAAGAGGAACAACGCCAAGCTCAATTACGGAACCGCCATCCTGAAGTTCACGGGCGTAAGGGGCAAGGGCGGCTCGAGCGACGCCTGCGCCGAGACTATAGGAAAGCTCCGCGCCCTGTTCGAGAAGGGCGGGGTTGTCTGGCAGATGGCGGAACTCGGCAAGGTCGACCAGGGCGGAGGCGGCACCGTCGCGAAGTTCATGGCCGAGAGGAACATCGAGACTGTCGACGCAGGGGTTCCAGTTTTTTCCATGCACGCGCCATATGAGGTAGTAGCAAAAATCGATTGTTTCATGACTTATAAGGCCGTAAAGGCGCTGTATCTGTACAACAACTGACATCGTCCCGTCAAAGTTTGCTTGTTTCTCCCCCTGATTCCTAGCCGCCCTCCCCGGCTCTTTTTCCGCTCGTTTCGCCTGCCTTCCTGCAAGCCTTCGTTTGCCAGCTTGCCGGATTGCTTTGGTGGGGGCGGCCGGTATAACACAGATATAACACCAGTAGCAAACCTGCTTTAATCTAATCCATAGTGCTGAAAAGCCTGAGAATTCACGTTATTTGGCGTGTATTCTCAGGCTTTTTGTTATGGAATGAAGCGGGGAGGGAAATGGGGAGAAGACAGGAAGAAGACTGGGATGTAAAGCTGTGAGAAGGATATGAATGCAAGAGCAAATTGTCGTGGTGTCAAATGAGAGTAGGCGGGATGGAAAGCAAAGATGGAGAGGAAGTGCTCATTTTGAGGGGGACAAAAAGCAAACTTTGGCGGCACATTTATAACAACTGACACCAAAAACCATAGAGAATGCCAAAAAGCCTGAGATTACACGATTATAACGTGTTTTCTCAGGCTTTTCCGTTTACTTTAACCTTATCATAATCATATCGTCAATTCCAATCGCATTGATGTCACAAGGCTCATAGCCCCTCAGATATGGGACGAGTGAAAGCTCTGAAAGCGTATTATTAACACGCTCAACAAGCTGCAGGGAGCGCCGTTTATATCCGAACTGACGCAGCAGACGCCGCAGTTTAATTTTGTGAAAATCTTTTCCCTTTATATACATAAGTTCGAGCCGGATTACCTTAAAGTATCCGAATATGTAATCCTGTTCTTCTTCAGTGCGACGAACAAAAGAGAGATTAGCATCTCTCATAATCATTTCCAGTTCATCCGTCTCATCATCCATTTGAGTGAAAGAATCTAATTCAGCCCGAACAGCGCGTCTAAACAAAACTTCATCCTGGGCGTATTCTTTTTTGATGTGTTCGCTGCTCTCCCATATAGCGTGCAGTACGGCATTCTCATCGCTTAGGGTGAAATTAGCCTTGAGCAGAAAAATGGCGATATCTCTCGGCGTATAGAGCCAATTCAAGCTTTATCACCCTTTTTCATGTTACAGGAGCGGCATAGCAATTGGAGATTGTCTTCCGTTGTTTTTCCGCCCTTAGACATTGGGAAGATGTGGTCTATCTGAAACAGCCCTTTATGGGGGGATGACTTGCCGCATCGGGCGCATATGTATTTTCCGTTCCGCATTGCGCGGTTAAATATCAAAGCTTTCATCTTATTGTATTTTTCCGGATTTTCCTGCTTCCACTTATATAGCGGCAAATCCTCAAGGTTTATTTCCTCACCAATTGTATTAATGGTTTCATTAGCGTGAGGGAACTGCCCGGTTAATTTGTCAATCTCAATCTCAAGCTGCCTGAGGAAAAAATGCTTCAAACCGTAATAAACACGCAACATGCCGGATTCATCGTTCCAAAGGGCATCCGTATAAGCGATTTGCTCGCTCCGGCGCATATCCTTGCTGACTATTTCTTTTGCGATGAGGGATAAGTCAACCTTGCTTCTGGCTTTTGCAGTGTGCATACGCAAAAATCCCCCAAACTTGCGGGTTTGGGGGATTTTTTGACGAATTAACGGTTTCTTTTTCTGGCTTTAATCATCTACATAGCTTATGCTTGTGTCAATAATAATTGTATTGTTCGCTTCGTCCCATGTTACGCCGATATCAAAAGCTCTGGCCATATCTCTTAATTTGAAGTAATTATTGTAGTTGATGTTATACGCAGTCAGTAATATTTCTTCGCCGTCTTTATAAATCTTTGAAGTAGTCGGTGTTGCCGTTTTTGCCTTGCCGTCACCCTTGCTAAGCTCGCCGCCAACCGGAGTATAAGGCTTGTTTGAGATAAGCCTGATTGCATTGTTTTCCTCGTCCCAAATGACTTCGAAATTCTTCTCTGTATTGTTCACGGCTTGCGCAAAGTCTCTCAGCTTGAAGTAATTGTTATCGTTGATTTTATAAGCATCAAACTCAATAGCTTTGCCGTTTACCAATACTTTAGAGCTTGTCGGTTGGGCAGTTACCGGAGTTTTATACGAGGTATCGCCTATATGCACGCAGAACATGCCTGCATAACTGGAAGAAACGAGTCCGTCATCTCTGACAATAAATATATACTTGCCCGGTTTGTCCAAGCTGACCTTGGTGCCGTCGGCAAACAACCAGTCTTCTTCCGGCTGCTCGGCATAAGCTGTTTTATTGTCAAAATTGTAAATGTATTCATCGTAGGTGTAATACTTGGGCTCGTAGGTATGCTTTACGACATCTCCGTAATAGCTGAAGAAAAAGGTTCTCAATGCAGTTTTTGCTGTAACTACTACCGGCGCGGTATCTGCGTAGTATGTAGGGACTCCGCCCTTGTTATTGTAATATGCCAGTATATCCCTGATGGTTATCTCTTCGTCTGAATCATAATCAACATCCATCACCCAATTGAGGATATCGGCATCGTCGAAATACTCGGCTGCTTGGGTTTCACTTAACAATACGTTTTTCTTAAAAGAGATGTTTGTCAGCTCAACAGCGATGCTTCCTTTAGTATACTGGTTACGATACCCAGCATAAAAAATGTCAGTTGTGGCCGCAAAAGCCGTCGCAGCGCACGCAAACATAAACAATAAGGCCAATACAGTTGATAAAAATCGTTTTCTCATGTAGTCCTCTCCTTTGTTGTTGATATTATTAAATAATCAGGATTTATCCCGATTATCTCCAAATATAGTATATTAAATATTACGATAGATTTCTAATAATAATCAAACTCAGATTATAAGGAATTATCACTGCTCTTTAATTTTGACTATAACAAATAATGAGAAAAACAAAAAAGAACAGATATGAAAAAACCCGATAATATTTATTCTTCGAAAACCAGCAAGATTATATACCATAGAACATAATTTAGACGGGGAAAGACAAAATGTCTATCCCCGTCCTTTATCAGCCACGATGAAATGGCATTGATGTAAACTTCGCACCTGCCTCGGACTCAGTTTGGAAGCCTGAAGCCGAACTCGACGCCCTTGGCGGTGTTGCGGACAAAGCACTTTCCTCCGTGCAGCTCTATGATGTTCTTTGTAATTGCAAGTCCCAAACCGGTGCCCCGGTCGCTCCGGGACTTATCCGCCCGGTAGAAGGACTCCCATACGCTTGAAAGCTCTTCACCGGTTAATGGCTCGCCTGTATTCTCAACCGAGAAAACCGTCTCCCCGCGCTTTGAATAAGCCCTAACCCATACCGTACCGCCTGAGGGAGTATACTGCACTGCGTTCGAGGCATAATTCGTAACGGCCTGAGTAATCCTCGCCTCATCAGCCACAATGATGCAGTCGCCGTCAAACTCATATTCGACCTGCAGCTCCTTCTCGTCCGCGAGGGCGGAGAGCTTGTCAAACACGGACCTTGCAAGCCCGCTCAATGAAAACTCGTCCCGAGACAGCTTGACTTTTCCCGCTTCGAGGCGGGAGAGGTCCAGCATTTCCAGCACCATGGCATCCATGCGCTCGGTTTCCGTCAAGATTACGTCGAGGTAGCGCTCCCGCTTTTCCTCCGCGATATGCTCCTTAAGGCCCTCGCAATAGCTGTGGACGATGGCAAGCGGTGTTTTGAGCTCATGGGCTATGTTCGACACCATCTGCCTGCGGTACAGCTCCGCTTTTTTAGCGTAGTCCAGCGCGGTTTTAAGGCGGGTGATTTCGTTTTTATCGCTCTGCTGTTTGTCAAGCTCAGACGAATAATTGCCGCAAAGCTCGCTCACTTCGCGCCATACACCGGTCTTATAGTCTTTGCCGTACGGAAGGCGCCAGTTGTTCGCCATGCATTCGTTTACTTCGCCAAGCGGCCGGACAAGGCGCTTTTTTATTATGCTTCGCAGTTTAAGCACCAGCAAAATCGCAAGTATTCCGGTCCAGATGTAGACATTCCGCAGCCCGCTGACGGCTGAGCGCAGCGGGTAGCTTGCTATCGCGGTCACCATGATAAGCTCCGGCTCCGGCATCTCCTCG
>ENA-UPSB01000331-UPSB01000331.1-bioreactor-metagenome-genome-assembly--contig:-NODE-331-length-83239-cov-5.867330_pt1 | contig 83239 bp, 85 predicted proteins | sample MGYA00238182_ERZ773286 | MGnify/ENA primary metagenome ERZ773286 (study PRJEB29026, sample SAMN07631240) | bioreactor metagenome | isolation source: Switchgrass digestor | place: USA: Dartmouth... | reverse complement strand
AATGCATCCACGTCGGCTATTGTATTCGCAACCTGCCATCGGTCTTCAATGTAAAGAAAAGGCCCTGGATTGATATTAACGGTGCTCCACCGGAAGAAATCATCAAGGTGATCGACATTTGCCCTTCAGGGGCCCTGCTTTATTCCCTACCTGAAGGTTCCCGGGTCGATCCGGACTTAGGCAAAGGGCCCGGCTCTCTTCACTACCACTGTGAGGACCTCCAAGTGGAAGTCCGCCTATTAAAGGACGGGCCGATACTGATCAAGGGACCGAGCGTATTATTCGATGAGTCAGGTGCGCTGCTTAAAACAGACGACAATTTATGCCTTTGCCGCTGCGGCAAATCGAAAAACCCGCCCTTTTGCGACGGGTCTCACCGCTAATTCCGATATGCCAAAGAATGCATTCTATTGTGATAACCTCATTTTAAATATTGCAACTGACTTCTCCAAAAGGAAACAACAATAATTCCAAATACCCCAGAATCATTAATAGAACCATTTTGTGGGCAATAAAAAGGTCCACGGCATTGTGACAACGGCAAGGGTAATCGCTACCTTGAATCTTACCTTTTGTTCTCCAATCAAATTATTGAAAGTAATTTTGAAATTAAAAATAAATATTAATACCGCTGATACCAGCATAGCCAAGATTATTAATAAAACAGCCAGGGGATTACTAAAAGGATCGAAATTGATTGCCGAAGTCAATTCATAAGGTAATCCATAAAAATCTCCTAAAATCCCCAATACAAATAAAATAGCAGCACCTATAAAGTCTGCCAAAAATCCTAGGATCCAAACTTTAATGATACTGCCCTTGTAGAATTCTCCTAGGCTTTTTTGTTGGCCAGCCAATTTGAATAAAAAGAAACAAACTATTATAACCACAGAATCAATAACAAAATTACCTAAAAGAGTTATTAATATCACCGGCGGGAAAAATAGTAAAAACCAGATTGGGAAAATTATATTGTATAGTTTTATTTGGTTCATATTGTTCTCCTTTAACTTTTTAACTTTAATCCTGTTTTGTTACCCCTTCGACTATATTTCTTCCTCAACCATAATCCTGAATGTGTTTCCTAGACTCAAATATTCACTTCTTGTACTCCTAAATATAATTATGAAGTTTTATTCTATGAAATAGCTTTAAGCCTATCAGCAGGAAATTGGCTATCGGTAAACCAAGCACGAACTATCTCATTAAAGAGTTTGGGATCTTCAAAACTAAAGCCATGTCCAACACCTTGAACCAAGTACCCCTTAGAGTTTGGAATCGCCGTTACTAGATCTTTAGCTGAATTAAACATTATTCTTCTTTCTTTTTGCCCTACTAGTACCAGGGTCGGTACATTACAATACTCTAGACCTTTAGGTAGGCCGAAATTTGCATTTTCCACTAATATTTGCTCCATGGCCTCGGTCGATATGGTCCTCGAATCCACAAAATACTCATCAAAGTATTCCTCAGGTATGTTTAAAGCCCTGGCCTGAAGTCTTGCGAACCATTTAAACCTTGTTAAGGGGATTGTCAGTTTAACAGTGGGCTTAACCAAGTTAACCATTCCTTGAATTGGCCGAACCAAAGCACTAACTACTACAGCCCGGTCTACCACATCCGGCGAGGATGCCAACAGTTGCACAAGGATTTGGGCACCCAAAGAATGTCCAACAACATAAGCTCTGCTACCATTAGCCTTATCCTTAATTAATTCTGAAATTTGACGGGCACTATCCTTGATGGAAAATGGTTTAATGCCTTTGCTTTTGCCATGTCCCGGTAGATCGGGAACTAAACAATGAAAATCCTTTAAATCTCCTACCTGCTTGTTCCACATCCAACCGCTTAGGCCGCCGCCGTGTATGAAAACGATGCATTTAGATTGTTTGGAACCGGATTCCTCTACGTACATGATTGACCTCTTTTTTCTTCCCAAAGCCTCATACGCTCTTCAAAACTTACTTTTTTATGCACTTGATGGAGCATCCATATATACCCGAAACTGTCACTGAATATGGCATTTGATACTCCGTAATCGGGAATTTCGGTCACCGGTTGTAGCTCTGTACAGCCGGCCTTGATCGCCTTTGAAAAGGTTTCTTTAATATTAGGTACGAGAATATTAAACCAAATCGATTTAGGTTCATCACGGCTTGGCGCTTTCAACCCGAATTCCGGGTTTTCATCCAGCATATGAAAGCGTACTCCGTATAGGGTAAAAATCACTTCGTTTTCTCCTTTAGGGAAATTGGTAACCTCTACACGTTCGATCTCAAATATCTTTTCGTACAATTCCAAAGCTTTCAAACTGTCTTCCACAATCATATCAATTTCAACCCCAACCAAATGCATACCCTCCTTAATTACGAATTAAATGGATTTATTGCCAGTCCCCACCAGGCCATCATTCCTGCGTAAAACAATTGTTTCAGCAATTATCTTGTTTTCTTGTAAAATTGTCAAGATATCCAAGAAAAACAGGTCAGCCAGATTCTAAGTAAATTGGAACTCTCTGATAGGACCCAAGCCGCATTGTATGTTACACAACTAAAAGAAAAATTAAATTATCATAGATGAAATCATTTGCACAATTTTGCCAAATTTAAATATGCTAATACTATCCACAAATAGCATGCTCCATTTCCTTTTACTCTGTAGAATTGTTACAACTTATAGGTTATAAAAAAAAACAGCCAGTTATCTTCCACTGGCTGTTTTTTTCTGTTTAAGTTCAACTAAGCAGTCTAATTACCTACTGCCTAATACTACATTGCAATCTTAAATACTGATTTAATAAATGATCTAACTTTTGACTTAATTTTATCACATCGGGATCCGTAAGAGGTTTACGTGACCCCAATATATTAAGCTCACTGCGCACTTCTTCGATAATTTCAAGCAATCTTGAAAATTGATAACCCACCGTTAAACTCAAACCATCCTTTTAAAAATTTTCAAATCTCAATTCTATCTATAAACAAATATTTACGGTTTTACCATAGGTCTTTGTTATTGTTTTCCTAGGACTATTGTCATTTTTTGGAATTGATTTAAAAAAAACAATATATGACTTATACAGTGAAATGTTACAGTCACCGTGTTAATAAAATGGATTTTACCAACTATAAACATAAAGCTCCTATTTCAAAAATAATTCTTCTCAATAATAAACTGTTAAGGGGTTTTTGTATGCTCATTAAGAAAGGACCTTTTACCAAGGATGATCTATCTTTATTTTTAAATGAATCCAATGTCCCGGTAACAAATAAAAGCCATATCAGTATAGACAAAGCTACCACAACAGCAAACAGCCGGACTATCCGATCTCCGTCGCTGGATTTCGAGATCTTCTTAGCAAGCGTCTTAAACGGCTCTTTAAAGAACGAGACAATGACATATACAGCCACCACCTGCTAGAGTAGAAATATCTTGAACTGTAAATAGTGTTTGCGGTAAAGAGATTTTCATACTCTTTGCCTTCTTTAAATTTAAAAAATTAAAACCGCTTAGATCGCGGTTAAAAAATACACCTGATTTGGTGTTTAAAATCGGCACCTATCCAATTTATTTCCGCATAATCAAACTAAAAAAGGGCAAATTAAAAACAAAAATACGTGTTTAGGAGGTATCCAATTGAGACAACTAACTCCAACTGAGATTACATCATTAAGAGAGTTCTTGACAATGGAAACTACGGGATTAATTACATTGAAAACTTCAGAACCATTAATCAATGATGAACTATTAAAACAATCCTGTAGAACCGGAATTGCTGCAGCTGAGGGACGTATCAAAGCCATTCAGCAGTTTATTCAGGAGAATAATATTGCTGATGTTCAGGGGGTGCACAGGCACATGAAGCGCTAACTGGACTTTGTGTTGAAAAAGGTTGGTATCACGCCTACGGGCAACCTGTTGATCAACTAAAGCAGGCCATTAGCGATTCTGTTGACGTCATTAGTCCTAATGCTTAGACCTGAACCTCCAATTTTATTTTTCCTATATATAATATAATCCTTCTTACATATATAATCCTTCTTAATATTTTGAGAAGGATTTTCTTTTTATTACGTCGCTCTTTATATCTAAGACGACATAACTATTTTTTCAACTTATTCATAAAGGTTTAATAACTTCATACGGACATAAGAACAGCTATGATATACACTCATGTAACTCCTGAAAGAAAGAAGAAATCTGCTGATAAAATGGATTCGATTTTAGGCAAATAAATTCAATTGCACTACCATTGCACTACTTTGGTAAAAATTAATAAAGTATGTAAAAAATATAAAACACCGCAAACCCTTGCGGTGTCTAACTTTTTTATGGAGCCGATGGTCGGATTCGAACCGACGACCTGCTCATTACGAGTGAGCTGCTCTACCCCTGAGCCACATCGGCTTTTTTTTTTGGGACAGAAGATATTCTACTTGATTTTAATCTATACGTCAACCGATGATTTTAGGTTAGTCTTTTGGCCAAGTTTTATATGATACAATCTTCTTTATGAAATTAAATTATGGTAATTTAATATCATGGTATCAAACAATAAATTGATGGGATAATACGTATTACGTATTTATTTTAAACTGTAAGAAAGGATGAAGTATTTTTTGGATTTACGCCTAATAGTTATAGCCCTGACACCCGCTATTGCCATAGGTTTGGCAATTTATTTCACAGATAGATATGATAAGGAACCGGCGCTTCTGTTGTTAAAATTGTTTATGCTGGGTGCTTTTTCCGTCCTGCCTGTGATAGCGGTGGAAAGAACACTGATGTATTTCAATATTTTTAGCGGTCTTGGAGCCAGCGCTTATACGGCATTTATAGTGGCGGGCTTAACTGAAGAAAGTTTCAAGATGACTGTTGTTCTAAAAACAGCTTATTATAAAAAGTATTTTAATGAAAAACTCGATGGGATTATCTATGCTGTGTTTGCGGCTCTTGGCTTTGCCACCATTGAAAACCTAATGTATATCCTGGGCAGCTACTCCATAAATCCCTACGTAGGAATATCCCGGGGGATATTTTCTGTCCCGGCTCATGCTCTGTTAGCAGTTACCATGGGATATTACCTCTCTCTGGCCAAGTTTTCATATAACCGGCAAATTGAAAGTAATTATTTAAAAAAGGCTTTGTTTATTCCTGTTTTTTTTCACGGTTGCTTTGATTTTATTCTTATGGCCGATGTCCCTTCTTTGTTGGTTCTTTTTATCCCCTATGTTATTTATCTTTGGATAGTTAATTTACGAAAACTCAATCAATATTACCAAGATTCCAAAGAGCGTTATAAAGCCTCCCATCAAAGCATAAAAAGAACCGACTCATAAATTTTATGAGCCGGCTTTGATTATTATATTTTTTATCCCATATTAATTCTAATATTATGATGTAGGTTGAATCTTTCCTTCTCTTTCGCGCTCTTCAGAGGGCTTGAAGAGAAGAGTGATGCAGTATAAGCCACATAAACCGACTATGGCATATACTATTCTCTCAGGCATGGTGCTTATGCCACCGAATATTGCCGATACCAGGTTAAATCCGAAAAAACCAATAAGTCCCCAGTTAATAGCTCCAATAATGGCAATAACGAGAGCAGTTTTTTGTAAAGCACCCATTAATTAACGCCTCCTTTTACAAAAAATTATTAGATTCCTTTTTATGATGCGTCAAAAAGATTAATTTTATACATGAAAAATAATTAATTGCATATTTTTGGCATAAATAAATATTGTATACTTATAATATGATTTATTTTTTTCTAGGATCTGTATTTAATATAATTATTTTTGGTTATCTTACAAATCGTGGATACAGAAACAACAAAATTTTAGAAAGCGGAAGTGACCAATACAAGATGAAAAATAAAAAAATAGTTTTAATCGTTGCCACAGTCGGTTCTTTTTTGACTCCTTTTATGGTTTCCTCCCTCAATATTGCTTTACCCGATATCCAAGCGGAATATGCCGCCGACGCAGTTTTATTAAGCTGGGTAGTAACATCCTTTTTACTGGCTAACGCAATTTTATTGGTTCCGATTGGTAAAGTTGCGGATATTTACGGTCATATTAGGATATATCGGTTGGGGATAATTATTTTTACCCTTGTATCTTTTGCTTCCATGTTTGCTCCTACAATTCAGTTCTTGCTCTTTTTAAGGGTACTGCAGGGAATCGGCTGCTCGATGATTTTTACGACAGGTATACCCATTCTGACTTCTGCCTTTTCTCCCCAGGAGAGAGGCAAGGTTTTAGGTTTTAATGTGTCGGCAGTCTATATTGGATTATCTTTGGGACCTTTCTTGGGAGGCATATTTACCCACGCCTTTGGTTGGCGAAGTATATTTTTGATTGTCGCTTTAATTGGGATAATTGACTGTTTTCTTGTCTTTAGCTTACTTCAGCCAGAACATACTAAAATTAATAATAAAAAAATCGATATTATCGGCAGCATTATCTACGCCTTAACTTTATTTGCCATTGTGTATGGTTCCAGCCTTCTCCCGCAAGTCATAGGAATAATCCTGATGTTGTGCGGAATACCCGGTTTTATCCTGTTCGTAAAACGACAGCTTACTGTCTCAAATCCAGTGTTTGAAATTAGGCTTTTCCGCAACAACCGGGTTTTTGCTTTTTCCAATACTGCGGCCCTAATCAATTATGCTGCGACCAACGCGGTTACTTTTCTCTTAAGCCTTTATCTGCAATACATAAAGGGTTTGACCCCTCAGCAAGCCGGGACCATACTCATTATCCAACCTATCATAATGGCGGTTTTATCTCCTTATACAGGTAGACTTTCCGACCGGCTGGAGCCGGCTAAACTCTCCTCTTTAGGTATGTTTTTTTCGGCTTTAGGATTGTTTATCCTGACTTTTTTAGGCGGAAACACCTCCAATGTTTTTATTTACTGCGCATTGGTTGTTTTGGGTCTGGGATTTTCATTTTTCTCGGCGCCGAATACCAATGCCATTATGAGCAGTGTGGAAAAAAGCAATTATGGACTCGCTTCAGCTACGGTAGCCACTATGAGGGTTTTGGGCCAAATGATGAGCATGGCAGTCGCCACGGTTATTATTTCCCTTTTAATCGGCAAAAATCAAATTACACCCGAATATTATCCGCTCTTTCTTAAGAGCATCCATATTTCTTTTATGATCTTTACTGTCCTTTGTGCAGTAGGAATATTTTTCTCCTATTCGCGAGGCAAAGTTCATTTGGAAAACAATTAAAACACGGCGAGACCCGGAAGCTTTCACTTCCGGGTCTTTTTACCGCTACAGGGCGGTTAGCCTTAGAGTAGGGTTATTAGCCTTTCGGCATTTCCCCATACTCCGTTTTTATTATGCTCTCCTATTTTAAAATTATACAAAAAAAATTTTAATGAATCAGGACTTTCGAAGTCCTATTTTTACTGGCAAATCCCTGTCCTATCCAACATTTCCCTATTTCTAATGATACCTTTTTCATCATATTTGGGTATAATGTAATTTGGAAGATTAATAAAGCTTAGACTGATTACCGGAAGGAAAGATGTAAGTTGCCGTTACATATTCATTTTGTTGGAATAAAAGGCACCGGAATGAGTGCCCTGGCTCAAATAACTGCAAAGATCGAAGGAGCTATTGTAACCGGTTCTGACGTAAGGCAAAGGTTTTTTACTGATTCCATTTTGGAAAAAGCGGGTATTAACGTTCTGGATTTTAATCCCGATAATGTTGTTAATGCTGATATAGTGGTGACTTCTGCCGCTTATGATGATACTCACCCTGAGATTAAAAAGGCTAAAGAATTGAATATCCCAGTTTATACCTATCCTCAATTCTTGGGCCAATTAATGTCCAAAAAAAGAGGGATTTGTATTGCCGGTACCCATGGGAAGACTACTACAACCGCTATGGTGGGCAAAATACTGCTCAGTTCGGGCTATGACCCAACAGTTGTCGTCGGCAGTGATGTTCCTTGTATTGGCGGTAATGCCCATGTGGGCCAGGGAGAATTTTTTTTGGCCGAATCCTGTGAATACCGCAGGCATTTTTTAAATTACTCCCCTGAACATTTAATTATAACCAACATAGAACTCGATCATCCGGACTATTTTAAAGATCTGGAGGATGTTCTCTGCGCTTTTAACGAGCTGGCAGCAAAGCTTCCCGAACATGGCAACCTGGTAATCTGGCAAGAGGATCCTAACAGGGAAAAAATCAAGACCAAAGCCAGAATAACAACCTTTGGTTTCACCTCAGCAGCTGACGTCCGGGCTGAAAAGGTTGTCTATAACGATTCGGGCACTACCTTTGATGTCATCATAGAGGATAAAAACGCGGGGAACCTGTCCCTGGCTGTATCGGGCAAACATAATATCCTTAACGCCTTGGCGGCCATAGGGCTAACTTATAGACTTGGCTTGCCTGAAGAAAGTATTATCCAAGCTCTTAAAGGTTTTAACGGAACAAAAAGAAGATTTGAACTTTTAGGAACCCATAACGGAGCCATAATATATGACGATTATGCCCATCATCCGACGGAGATCCAAACCACACTGGAAGGAGCAAGACGTTCTTATCCCGGAAGAAGGATCCGGGCTGTATTTCAACCCCATACTTATAGCCGGACAGAAAAACTTCTGTATGAATTTTCCGAGGCCTTTGCCGAAGCGGACGAAGTTGTCTTAGCCGAAATATTTTCTTCCGCCCGGGAAAAAAAATCCGGTCACGATTCCATATCTTCCGCCAAATTGGCTGAATTGATAAATAAAAAGGGTATTAAAACAAGATATTTTCCAACGCTGGAAGAAATAAGCTCCTATCTCAATGCCACCCTTAAAGAAGATGACCTGGTAATAACCTTGGGCGCCGGGGATGTTTACAAAGTTGGACTTATCTTGGTATCTTGACGGTTAAAGAAGCTATGCCGGCTTTATGTTGTTGCCGGCTTAATGCTATTGCTAGAGAAAATTAAAATATACACTTTAATCTGATATATTTAGTAGGATATAATAAAAATATACATACCGATAATTTTTGCAATAATATTGAGGATAAAGATGAAAAATAGAATTATAGTTTTTTTACTCGCCGCTCTTCTATTGGCTGCCGGCTGTTCCGGTACCGTCAGTAACCAAACTGTTCCCGAATCTAAAACAAAACCTCAATGTAATAATCCATTGGAAGGAATCTCCATGGCCGACGTAGAGCCCGATATTTTTACTCTACAATTGGGAATTGCAGTTCAAGGGACTGTGGATTACCATAATTTTGACAGCGTTGCTGTCCTGGTCAATAAACAAAATAAGCTTGCGGATGATTATGTCCCGGCTGATTTGGTGGAAACTGATATCCCATTTCCTTCCTATGTCGCTAGGGAACAAAGACTTATGCGCAAGGAAGCGGCCCAAAATTTGGCTAGCCTGTTTGCCGAGGCCAAGAAGAACGGTCTTATTCTCTATGGCCTTTCCGGCTATCGTTCCTACCAAACCCAAAAGGCTATCTTCAATAACAACGTGCGCAAATATGGAGATGAAACTAAAGCCAACCGGATCAGCGCCAGACCGGGGGAGAGCGAACATCAAACCGGCTTGGCAATGGATGTTACCTCTCAATCCGTGGCTTACAGTCTGGTGACCGATTTCGCCAATACGGCAGAATACGCCTGGCTAAAGGACAATGCTCATCATTTTGGTTTTGTTATCCGTTATCCCCAGGAAAAAGAAATAATAACCGGTTATATGTTTGAGCCTTGGCATCTGCGTTATGTAGGTAAGGATCTGGCCACAATCCTATATGAAAAAAACATAACTTATGAAGAATATCTGTTTTTCCCTATATAATTCTCCAATTACTGTTAATATATTTAATGAAATTTAATAAAACTGTTTCCTGTTTTGCGATCTGATGTAACTATTGAATAGGGGTATAGAATGATCTCGAATAAAAAACCCGACACATATTTGCTGTCGGGTTTTTCCCTGCTTAAGACGAGAACCTTTTTTCGATTTGGTTTTTTATGTCTTCCCAGCTGTAACAACGTACTACCCCTTCAGGAAGTTTTCCCTGATTATAGGGAGCATCCAACAAAAGTACCGGAATATTCAACGCCGCAATCTCCAGGGCATTGGAGATAAAGTCATCGACAAATACATCGATAAGATGTTCTTTGACGGCAAAGGTCTTACTGGCTCCCCCGGCAAACACTACTTCATTGTAAGGAACGTTGTTTTTGTGAAGCCATTCCATGGTTATTTTCTCTTCTAAACCCTTTTTTCTGGCTGTGACGATGATAATTTCATGCCCTGCTTTAAGCCAATGATTAATTGTCTCCAAGGCGCCATCCATGACTTTAGGCGCAGAGAACAAGTATTCAACATTTTGATCAAAAAAAGAATCTAGATCCGCCCAGTCAACATTATAGACTTTGGAGATGTCGCAGTCGTCAATTTTTATGATATCTTTTCCATAATACTTATTAAGCTCTTCTCTAAATACCGGAAAACTGTCGGCTATTACACCGTCAATATCTAATCCAATTTTTAACGCCAATTAAAACCAGCCTTTCAATATTTTTGACATTTAAAAAAATGTTATAGATAAAATTTAGAGGTTTTAAACAAAAACTAAACAGGTATTTTTTTATTTGAGGTTATAGTGAAGTTTTTAAAAACTAAATTCACATTATCCACACTTTTATCCACATTTTTTAAATTTCCTATCCGCTTATATCACCATTCCTGAGAATAAGCCTAAATTTTTATTAATTGCTTTTTTAAACTTTTTCGGCAAATTATTAACTTTTTGACAGTTATTTTATTAATTATTTAATTTTATGCAATAGTTCTTTTTTATTTTTCTTATATTTATAAATTTAGCTATTATTTGACATTTGTTGCAACAATTCCCTACTTTTTTTAATGGCCTCCCTAACGGCTTCAGGAGCTGGTCCTCCGGGAATATTTCTTGCTTGGATACATCTTTCCAGGGAAATGGCTTGATAAACGTCCTGTTCAAAAACGGGCGAAGCATTTTTTAATTCCTCCAGGGTCAAGTCCTCAAGTCCGCAGTTTTTCTTGGAACATTCCAGGACAAGCTTACCGACGATAGCATGGGCTTCTCTAAAAGGAATATTTTTCTTGGTCAGGTAATCCGCCAGATCCGTGGCATTGGTAAATCCTTTTTTGGCTTCATTGGCCATTACCGAAGTATTAACTTTCATTGTCCTAAGCATCGGCTCCATAACCAGCAAAGATTTTTGAATGGTATCCACAGCATCAAAAACACATTCTTTATCCTCTTGCATATCTTTATTATAAGCAAGCGGTAAGCCTTTCATGACAGTTAGAAGCGTTATTAAATCTCCATAGACCCTGCCTGTCTTGCCCCGGACCAATTCTGCCACGTCCGGGTTTTTTTTCTGGGGCATTATGCTGGAGCCCGTTGCATAAGCATCATCCAACTCAATAAAAGAAAATTCCCCGCTGGACCAAAGTATCAGTTCCTCACAAAGCCTGCTTAAATGCATCATTAAAATGGCTGCATCCGCCAAAAACTCCAAGGCAAAATCCCTGTCGCTTACTCCGTCCAGGCTGTTAAGAGTTATACCTGCAAAGCCTAATTCTGCAGCTACTTCTTCCCGGCGCAAGGGGTAAGTAGTCCCGGCCAGAGCTCCCGATCCCAAAGGAGAAACGTTAAGTCTCCGGCGAGTGTCCTTAAAGCGTTCCATGTCACGCAAAAACATCTGGACATAAGCCAAGAGATGATGAGCCAGTGTGACCGGTTGAGCCTTCTGGAGATGGGTGTAACCGGGCATCCAGGTTTCCATATGATCAGAGGCTAAATTGAGCAAGGTACCAACCAGAGAAGCCAATAAATTGATGCTTTTATCTATCTCTTCCCTAAGAAAAAGCCGAAGATCCAGGGCAACTTGGTCATTGCGGCTGCGACCTGTATGCAGCTTCTTGCCGACATCACCTATGCGTTCAGTAAGAAGCTTTTCAATATTCATATGAATATCCTCTGCTCCGACTTCAAACTCCACCTTACCGGCCCGGATGTCTTCCAAAAGAGACTCCAAGCCCGCAATAATTTCCCGGGTTTCTTTTTCTGTTAAGATGCCGATATTTCCCAGCATGCGGGCATGGGCTATGCTACCCATTATATCATGTTTGTATAAACGGCAATCAAAAGAGATAGAGGAGTGAAAATCCTCTACCAATGAGTCCGTATCCTTTTCGAAACGGCCTCCCCAGAGTTTCATCCTCAACACCTTCCATCATTTCAAACCGGATTTTTTTTCCATTAAGGCTCTTACTTTGAGGGGTAATCCAAAAAGATTGATGAATCCTTCCGCATCCTTCTGGTTATAAACTTCATCCGCACCGAAAGTGGCAAATTCCTCGTTGTAAAGGGAATAGGGGGATTTAATGCCGACGGCCGTGCAATTTCCTTTATATAATTTCATTCTCACTGTCCCCGTGACGTTTTTCTGAGTTACGTTCACAAAGGCATCCAGGGCTTCACGTAAAGGAGAATACCAGACTCCGTCATACACCAATTCAGCATAGCGCAAAGCAACCTGTTGCTTATAGTGCAACGTTATGCGGTCCAAGGTGAGCATCTCCAAAGCTTCGTGCGCTGTATAGAGAATGGTTCCCCCCGGTGTTTCATATACACCACGTGACTTCATCCCGACCAGCCTGTTTTCCACCATGTCAACGATGCCAACCCCATTTGCGCCTCCTAAAGCATTCAGTTTTGCCATCAGTTCCAGCGGAGACAATTTTTGGCCGTCTATAGCCACCGGTATGCCTTGGACAAAATCTATTTCCAGATAAGTAGGCTTATCCGGTGCTTTTTGGGGAGGAACTGTTAGAAGATAAAGATCATCTTGCGGTTCATTCCAGGGATCTTCAAGATCGCCGCCTTCATGGCTTAAATGCCATAGATTACGATCCATGCTATAAGGTTTCTCTTTGGTGACGGGAACGGGTATGCCTCTCTCTTTGGCATAATCAATGGCATCCTCCCTGGATCTGATATTCCATTCCCGCCAGGGTGCAATAATTTTCAAATCCGGATTTAGAGCTTTAACGCTGAGTTCAAACCGCACCTGGTCATTCCCCTTGCCGGTAGCTCCGTGGGCAACAGCCACCGCTCCTTCCTTTTCGGCTATTTCCACCAGCCTTTTGGCAATCAGCGGCCGGGCAAAAGAGGTGCCCAACAGGTAACGTCCCTCATAGATAGCTCCTGCTTTGAGGGTAGGAAAAATATAGTCAGTTATAAATTCTTCTTTAAGATCCTCAATATATATTTTGGAAGCCCCCGACTTAATGGCTTTTTCTCTTAAGGGCTCCAACTCCTCGCCTTGTCCCACATCCGCAGCCATGGCAATAACTTCATAACCATAGTTTTCTTTGAGCCAGGGAATAATGATTGAAGTATCCAAACCGCCTGAATAGGCCAATACTACTTTTGGCATAAATATTTCTCCTTTTTCCTAAATTTATTTGAATAACCAATTTATTTTACAAAATCTTAACCTTTAAAGATGCCTGTTCTGTCGATATTATACCCGCCTTTTTTCTTACATGACAAGGGCCATAATGGCCTTATGGGCATGCAGCCTGTTTTCGGCTTCATCATAGACAACGGATTGGGGGCCTTCCATTACCTCCTCGGTAATCTCTTCTCCACAGTGAGCAGGTAGACAGTGCATTACAATAGCATCGGGATGGGCTACTTTGAGAACTGTTTCGTTAATTTGATAACCGGCGAATGCCTTTCTTCTGATTTCACTCTCTTCTTCTTGCCCCATACTTGCCCATACATCGGTATATAGGACATCGGCACCGGCGGCGGCTTCCAGCGGATCCTCAACAATCAAAATAGAGCCGCCGCTAACTTGGGCATTTTGTTCAGCCAATTCCCGGATTTCCGGAACAGGTTGATAGCCTTTGGGAGAAGCTATTGCTACCTGCATACCCATTTTTGAACCCCCAATCAGTAGGGAATTGGCCACATTGTTGCCGTCCCCGATATAGGCGAGCTTAAGCCCTTTTATAGTTCCTTTATGTTCCTTTATGGTCATCAGGTCGGCCAAAACCTGGGTAGGATGCAAATAATCGCTTAAACCGTTAATTACCGGCACACTTGCATATTTGGCCAGATCCAGCACTTCCTGGTGGCTGAAGGTCCTGATCATAATACCGTCAACCATTCTGGACAATACGCGAGCTGTGTCTTTAATACTTTCTCCTCTGCCGATTTGAATATCCCTGTTGCTGAGAAACAAGGCGTATCCTCCCAATTGATACATTCCTACTTCAAAAGCCACCCTGGTTCTGGTAGAAGATTTGGTAAAAATCATGCCCAAGGTCTTACCCTTAAGCACAGGATGGGGAATACCTGCTTTGTTTTCAGCTTTCAAGGCCAAAGCCACATCAATCATCTCATAAATTTCATCTGCTGTAAAATCATTTAAGCAGATAAAATCTCTTCCTTTAAACTTTTCATTAAGTTTAACCATTTTTTTATCTCCTTTATTTATATAATCAATTTAAAATAGTCCAATGGCATTTTGAATTATTATACTCTTTAATGTATATTTATGCAATACACTTGTTTTATTCTGTTCAGATTTTCACTTAATTAAGACCTACGCCTCGAACTAAACATAGGACTTGACAAAAAATTTCTCCAATGTTATTTCTCTAATCTTATTTTAAGGTTTTATAATTACCATAAATAGGAATAATAAATCCCTCTCCAAGAAGAAACCCGACTAAAATTATATTGTTTCGGGTTTCTTCTTTATTACTGCGCTGCAGAGAGGTTCATAAAGGCTTTTTCCAGCATAAGTTTTATCCTGTTGATCTGGTTTACTTCACTGGCTCCCGGGTCATAGTCCATGGTTACAATATTGGTTTGAGGGTAGATATCCTTTAAGGTCTTGATCATACCCTTACCAGTAATATGATTAGGCAAGCAAGCAAAGGGCTGCATGCAAATGATATTGGCGGCTCCCTCATTTATTAGTTCAACCATTTCCGCCGTAAGCAGCCAGCCTTCGCCGGAATGATTACAAAGAGAAAGTATGTTTTTTATGCTTTCAGCCATTTCATAAATTGTAGGCGGGATACTAAATTTATTACTTTCTTTTAAAGCCTCCCGCACATCCTGGCGGTAACTTTCCACATATTTTACAAAGATATTGCCGGCAATTCTTTTTTTGAAATCACCGGCCAGATAACGGTGTTCGAATACCCAGCCATAACCGCAGTACAGGAAAAACTCCATCAATCCTGGAACAACAATTTCAGCCCCTGCTTTTTCCAGAAATTCAGCCATATTGTTATTGGCGGCGGGATGGTATTTAACCAGAATTTCTCCCACCAATCCCACCCGTGGCCTTCTTTCTTCCCTGATTTCTATTTTATCAAAGTCATGAACAATATTCCTTACATTTTCTCTGAATCTGTTGCGATCTATATTATTCACATCGGCTTTGCACTTTTCCAGCCAATGCCTTAATAGCCGCTCACTGCTCCCGGGCACCACTTCATAGGGCCTAACCCTGTAAAGGGCTTTCATCAACAAATCTCCGTAAAGCACGGCCAAAATAGCCTTCCGGCCCATGGATAAGGTAAGTTTGAAGCCCGGGTTCTTTTCCAAGCCCGCAACATTGAGGGAAAGAATGGGGATATGTTGCAGGCCGTTACTGCGCAAAGCTTTTCTCAGTAAGGCCAGATAATTGCTGGCCCGGCATGGGCCTCCTGTTTGGCTGATGACAATCGAAGTATTGTTCAAATCATATTGGCCCGATTTTAGCGCTCTGAGCAACTGGCCAATAATGATTATGGATGGGTAGCAAGAATCATTATTGACATATTTTAGCCCTTCTTCAATATCCTCTTTCTCCACCTTGGGCAGTACTTCGAGGCGATATCCTTCGGAACGGGCTACTTCCTGGATTAGTTCAAAATGAATAGGAGCCATTTGGGGAGCGATAATGGTATGGGTATTGCGCATTTCTTTTGTAAATAAAGGCCTGGGATAACCGCTTTGCTCCGGAGTGTTGGCTGCAACCTTAATATCGTTGTCTTTTCTGGCCTCCATTGCGGCCTGCAGCGACCTAAGTCTTATTCTTACCGCTCCTAAGTTGCTCACTTCGTCTATCTTAATAAGAGTAAATATTTTTCCCCTTTTAGTCAGGATTTCCTGAGCCTGTTCAGCGGCAATGGAATCCGGTCCACAACCAAAAGAATTAAGCTGGACCAATTCCAGGTTATTCTGGCGGGACACAAAATCGGCCGCTTGATAAAGGCGGGAATGATACATCCATTGATCGAGCACCCTTAAAGGACGCTCCACCTGACCGAGGTGGGCTACTGAATCCTCGGTTAAAACAGCCAAGCCCAGGGAAGTTATCAGGGAGGGAATACCATGGTTTATTTCCGGGTCAAGATGATAAGGCCTACCCGATAATACTAAGCCATCCCGGCCGTTATCCTTAAGCCATTTGATCACTTCTTCCCCTTTTTGCCGAATATCCCGCTTGAATTTGCGGTCTTCCGCCCAGGCTTTGTCGACGGCTCGAATTATTTCTGACCAGGAAACGGAAAATTGCCGAAATTCTTCATATAATCTTTTGACAAGCTTTTGGGGATCATGATAAGGCAAAAAGGGATTATGAAATTTGACGCCCTGCTCGCGAATAATATCTATATTGGCTCTTAACACTTCCGCATAGCCCGTAACAATGGGACAATTATAGCAGTTGTCGGCACCTTCGAATTCCTTGATCTCTTTGGGGATGCAAGGATAAAATATATACTTAATCCCTTGCTTAATCAAAGCCACAATATGGCCATGGGCAATTTTCGCCGGATAACAGGCCGTATCCGACGGAATGGTCTCCATTCCCAGTTCATAGATTTTGCGATTGGATACGGGAGACAATTCCACTCTGAAACCCAGTTCAGTAAGGAAAGTAAACCAAAAGGGATAGTTTTCATACATATTCAGAATCCGTGGAATACCGATTATTCCTCTAAACGCTTTTTCCGGAGCGAGAGGAGTATAATCAAACAAACGCTTGAATTTATACTCATAAAGATCGGGAATGTTTTCAACTTTATTTTGGCCGGCACCCCTTTCGCAGCGGTTACCGGTAATCAGTCTGCGGCCGTCACTAAAACAATTTACGGTCAAAAGACAGGAATTAGTACATTTTCCACAACGGGTTATGGTGGATTGGACTGTAAAGTTGTCCAGTTCCTGAGCGGAAATCAAGCCGGAAGAAATACCTGCCCGCCATTTTTTCCGGGCCAACAAAGCTGCCCCGTATGCTCCCATTAAACCCGCAATATTGGGCCGGACCACTTCGCGGCCTATTGTTTGTTCCAAACTGCGCAGAATGGCATCATTTAAAAAAGTCCCTCCCTGGACGATTATTTTTTCTCCCAGGTCAGCCGGGCTTTTGATTTTTATTACCTTATATAATGCATTTTTAATAACCGAATAAGCCAAACCCGCCGCCAGGTCCCCAATAGCCACCCCTTCCTTCTGGGCTTGCTTAACTTTGGAATTCATAAACACCGTGCAGCGAGAGCCCAAATCGGCGGGAGCTTTTGCCTTTATTGCTTCTGCAGCAAAATCGCTGACATTCATCTCCAAAGACTTGGCAAAAGTTTCAATAAATGAACCGCAACCTGAAGAACAAGCTTCATTAAGCATAATATTTTCTATAATTCCATCTTTGATTTTCAGGCATTTCATATCCTGGCCGCCGATGTCCAAAATAAGATTGACTCCGGGCAAAAGATGATTGGCCGCCGTAAAATGAGCCACTGTTTCCACCTGGCCGTCATCAAATTTCAAGGCATTTTTAATCAAATATTCTCCATAGCCGGTTACGGTGGCATAGGAAATCTCTGCCTGGGACGGCAGCCGTCCATAGATTTCTTTTAGGCAATCAATAGCCGACTGTAAGGGTTTGCCGTTATTGTTGCCGTAAAAGGAATAAAGCAAATTCCCCTCTTCATCAATCAGAACGGCCTTGGTGGTAGTGGAGCCTACATCCATTCCCAGAAAAGAGTGTCCCTTATGATTGACCAGGGATTTTTTCTGAACCGTTGCCCTGGCATGCCTTTGAAGAAATTTTTGGTATTCCTCATCATTGGCAAAGAGGGGGTCCAATTTGGCTGTTTCCCACATGAAGTCTCTTTTTGATGTCTTCATTTTATTTAATAATTGATCAGAAGTGATGACTTTATCCGTTTTGGAAGCCAAAGCCGCACCCATGGCAACATAAATTTGAGAGTTTTCAGGAACAATCATATCCTCTTCAGCCAAACCCAGGGTCTCTTGGAAACGCTTTCGAAGTTGGGGTAGAAAATGCAAGGGGCCGCCCAAGAAAGCAACTTTACCTTTTATTCTGCGTCCGCAAGCCAATCCGCCTATGGTTTGATTGACAACAGCCTGGAAAATGGAAACAGCAATATCCTCTTTGCGAGCCCCTTCGTTTAAAAGAGGTTGAATATCCGATTTGGCAAAAACCCCGCAGCGGGCAGCAATGGGATAAATCACTCGAAAATTCTCAGCTAGGGAGTTGAGACCGGCGGCATCGGTATGCAACAAAATAGCCATTTGATCAATAAAGGCACCCGTTCCTCCGGCGCAAATGCCGTTCATTCTCTGTTCCCAACCGTTTTGAAAAAAAGTAATTTTGGCGTCTTCCCCGCCAAGTTCGATAACGACATCTGTCTGGGGAATAAATCTTTGGATTGCTTTACTGCCTGCCACTACTTCCTGAATAAAAGATAAACCCAGCTTTTCCGAGACGGAAAGACCGCCTGAGCCGGTCACAGCCAGAGTAAAGAGGGCTGCCGGATATTTGTGGTGAACTTCCTCCATAATTTCTTTAAGGGTTTTCCAGATGTCCGAATAATGCCTTTCATAACGATTGAAAATTACCTGATCATTATCATCAAGGATAGCAATTTTAATAGTGGTGGAACCAACATCAACTCCTAAATGAAGTACTTCTTTATTATTCCCTGCTACATTATTGCCTGCTACCAGAATACTCTCCCCCTTAAGTCCCATAAAATGCAGCAAATTTATTTTTCCAACCTAAGCGGGAATTATTCGCTATTTCAGGCATGGACACCGCAAGAAGAATATAATATATTAAAGCTATATAGAAAGGTTGATTACTTTGAGCAAACGATTATGCCGATTAAAGGAAGAGAGAATCATTGCCGGGGTGTGCGCCGGGGTAGCGGATTATTTCGAAATAGATCCCACAATTGTCAGGATAGTCTGGCTGCTGTCCGCTTTTGCAGGCTTTGGTATTCTGGCTTATCTTGTTTGTTGGATTATCATGCCCGAACAAAATCCCTCTGTATCTGCTGACTCTTATCCCAACGGGAATTCCGCTGCGGATAAGGAAAAAAGCAAGCAAGTTCTGGGTATTGTTCTGATTGTTGTGGGCTCAATTTTTTTAATTGACCGATTTTTCCAATGGTTTGACCTGAGCATAATAATACCCGCGGCAATAATTGTTCTTGGCTTATATATTCTTTATGGGGCAAGGAGAACAAAATAATGGCAAAAAACATTTGGTTAGGAATAATTCTAATTCTCATCGGGGCAATATGGTTGCTTAAGAATATAAATGTCGTTCCCTTTTCTTTAATTGAGATGTTTTTTGATTCTTTAGGGAAGCTCTGGCCATTGCTATTAATCGGGGTCGGTCTCAGTCTTATACTCAAGAAAAATCAAACGATAAAACTTATCATCTGGCTTATTATTTTAGCGGCGATTATTCTTTATGGACTTCTGACCTTTTACAATTTTCCCGCTTGACAAGTTGGCCAAAATTTGTTAGCATACTCTAAAATTTAGATAAAACCATAATTCAGATAAAGGCCATGATGGGGAAAAACACTTTGCCCGATGCGCTTCAGAGAGCTGTTGGTTGCTGTGAAACAGTGCGCAGGTAAGGATGGACTCACCCCGGAGCTGTCTGCTGAAGCTTTGATGTCAAGACTAATAAACTACTTTGCTTAGATATTGGCTTTGGCATCAAGTGGGTAAGCGTGAACGGCTTCTCACCGTTAGCGAGAAGGCATCTGGTTTTATCCGGATGCCACAGAGTGGGTATATATACATACCAAAAAGAGTGGTAACACGGAAGTATTAGCTTTCGTCTCTACAGAGGGGACGAAGGCTTTTTAATTATCTACAGAAAAAAGTTTTAAAAGAATAAAACTTGGCACGGCAAAAGAGTAAAAAATAGGAAAAGAGGAGGAATTTGAAATGAAACTTGCTTTTTCAACCCTTGGTTGTCCGGATTTTAGCTGGCCGGAGATTTATTCCATGGCTAAAGATTTAGGATTTAATGGTATTGAAATCAGAGGCTTGGGCCAAGATATTTTTGCGGTCAAAGCCCAACCTTTTACCGAATCCGAACTCCCAAAAACCATAAAAAAACTTGCAGAACTACGTTTAGAAATTCCGTGCCTCTCTTCCGGTTGTTGTCTTAAATTTGAGGAGAATTTTGAAAAGAATCAAGCTGAGATTTTAGAGTATATACAATTGGCCTCCAAACTGGGCACGCCCTACATCCGGGTCCTGGGAGATTTGGAACCGCATCCCACCGGAGAAGTGGATGACAATATTGTTCTCAAGGCTTTAATGCAACTGGTTCCTGCAGCTGAAGAGAAGGGAGTTACCCTCCTGGTGGAAACCAACGGGGTTTATACCGATACCGCCAGGCTGGCCCGCCTCCTAGAAAATATAGCCAGCGACAATGTGGCCGCCCTCTGGGATTTGCACCATCCTTACCGTTTTGCCGGAGAAAAGCCGGAAACCACTATTAAAAACCTCGGTTCATTTATTAAATATGTGCACATTAAGGATTCTGTGGTCGAAAACGGCTCTATCCGCTATCGCATGTTGGGGGAAGGAGATCTGCCGATTGATGAAATGATGCGGGCTTTACGGTCTATAAACTACGAAGGTTATGTTTCCTTGGAATGGGTGAAACGCTGGGCCGCCGATTTGGAATCCGCCGGTGTAGTATTCCCGAACTTCGCCAATTACATGTCTCGTTATATAAGAAAAACAGCTCCCAAAGGACACCTGTTTGATAATAAAAGCAAGACCGGCAAGTATGTGTGGCCTAAAGATACATTAATCGATCTGACCTTTCCTCAGGTCCTGGACAGAATAGTCGAGGAGTTTCCGGACCAATATGCTTTCCGTTATACCACCCTAGATTACACCCGTACTTATGCAGAATTCCGCGATGATGTGGACACTTTTGCCCGGGCTTTGATTGCCATGGGTGTTAAACCAGGCGATAAAGTCGCTATCTGGGCGACCAATATTCCCCAATGGTTCATAACCTTTTGGGCCACCACCAAAATAGGAGCTATTCTGGTCACCGTTAATACCGCTTACAAAATATATGAGGCTGAATATTTGCTCAGACAGTCCGATACCCATACCCTGATTATGATAGACGGCTTCAAAGATTCCAATTATGTGGGCATTATTAAAGAACTCTGCCCGGAACTGGAAACATCAGAGCCCGGCCAACCGCTGCGTATTAAACGGCTTCCTTTCTTACGCAACATTGTGACTATAGATTCCCGGCAAAATGGTTGTCTCACTTGGGAAGACGCCATTGCTTTGGGTGAAAAAGTCCCTCTGGAAGAAGTTTACAGAAGGGCCTATCTCATTAATCGCCACGATGTCTGCAATATGCAGTATACATCCGGAACCACCGGTTTTCCCAAAGGTGTTATGCTTACCCATTACAATGTGGTTAACAACGGCAAAACCATCGGAGACTGTATGGACCTGTCTACAGCCGACCGGATGATGATTCAGGTCCCAATGTTCCATTGCTTCGGCATGGTACTGTCCATGACGGCGGCTGTGACCCATGGGGTGACAATGTCCCCGATTCCCTATTTTTCACCCAAACTGTCACTGGAATGCATCAACAAGGAAAAGATCACCTGTTTTCAAGGGGTTCCTACCATGTTTATAGCAATGTTGGAACATGAGGATTTTGCCAAAACAGACTTTTCCCATGTGAGGACCGGGATTATGGCAGGCAGTCCTTGTCCGGTTAAAGTGATGCAAGATGTTGTGGACAAAATGAACATGAAAGAGATTACTATAGTTTACGGCCAAACCGAAGCCTCTCCCGGTTGCACCCAAAGCCGGGTAGATGATTCTTTGGAAGTGAGGGTCAACACTGTAGGCCGGCCCTTGCCGGGCATAGAATGCAAAATTGTGGATCCTGTGACCGGCGAAGATCTTCCTGACAATGTGGATGGAGAGTTTGTGGCCCGTGGCTATAACATTATGGCAGGCTATTATAAAATGCCGGAAGCAACGGCAGCCGTCATCGATGAGAATGGCTGGCTTCACACCGGCGATCTGGCCAGACGGGACGAAAACGGTAATTATAAAATCACCGGACGTATTAAAGATATGATTATCCGAGGCGGGGAGAACATTTATCCTAAGGAAATCGAAGATTTTATTTATACTCATCCTAAGGTAAAAGACGTACAGGTGGTCGGCGTTCCGGACAAGCAATATGGCGAAGAAATAATGGCCTATGTAATTCTTAAAGACGGGGAACAGCTCACGGAAGAGGAACTCAAAGATTTCGTCCGCGCCCATTTGGCCAAACATAAAACCCCCCGCTACGTAGAATTTGTTACCGAGTTCCCAATGAATGCCGCCGGCAAAATTCTAAAATATAAATTGAGGGAACAAGCCATTGAAAAGTTGGGCTTACAAGCAGAAAGCCAAATCGTTACCGCTTAGGCTCGCAATTCATAATTTATAGTACAACCATCCTTAAAACATGATATGTTCCCCTTTGAATAAGCATTAAAAAATTCAAGGTTATTCAAAGGGGAGCTCTTATTTATTGCTTCTAAAGAAGGATTTGCGTTTGTAAAATCGGTTGAAGGACATTTTAATTCTATGTCGAATAAATATTTTTGCTGATAAAAAAACGTATTTTTCCGCTCTATATCAATCAACTCAACAAGGTGAGATAATGCAATTATTTCAATTTATATTACAGCATAAGATAAGCAATTTTTTTAAGATTGGCAATTATTACCATGATGCTCATGTTGCTATTAATAGATTTAAGCTCCAATTAAAAAAACAATTTGAAAAAAAATTCACCATTATATTTTTTTCTCCAAATGAAGCCAAGGTTAAACAATACCATATACCAGCCGTCTTTAACCTGCTTTTAAAAATTTCAGCAGGAGCGCTTTTGACTTTTAGCCTTGCTTTGATCCTTCATACTTTGTATTTAGCCAATTACATTAAAACTCATGAAGCCCAGTTTGCCAGAGTTGATCAATTGGAAAGCGAATTAAAGAAAACTGAGATGGAGATTGCCGCTCTGACCAAAAAGAATGCCGATATAACCTCGGCTGAGTTACCATCCATCATAGCTTTTGAAAACCAAGCTATTGACGTCTTGAAAGATCAGGTTGTCAGTTACGGCACCTTAAGCCGCGGGAACGATTCCAGAGGCCGGTCTTTGGAGGAAATAGCCGCCCAGGATGACCTTAGCTTGGCAGACCATGAAAAACTTCTCCAACTCATTTACGATACCGCCATTAATAATGCCCAACAACTGGCCCATATTCCTTCCATTTTGCCCTTAAAGGGAAGTACATATATAACTTCTCCTTACGGTTATCGCCGCAACCCGTTCGGAGGTCGTTCAAGTGAATTTCATGACGGTGTTGATTTCGCCGCCAGTTACGGTACACCTGTTTATGCCACGGCAGACGGCGTTGTTTCCTTCGCCGGTTGGGACTACGGATATGGTCGCAAAATCGTTATTAACCATGGCAACGGTATTATTACTTTCTACGGGCATAATTCCAAATTGCTCGTGAGTGCCGGGACCGAAGTCAAAAAAGGTGAGTTGATCGCTTACAGCGGCAATAGCGGGCGCAGTAGCGGTCCCCATCTTCATTACGGGGCATCCCTCAACGGCCAATCAATTAATCCTTTAACTTTTACCAATAAATAAAGAAATTTAATGCGGTAATTTGCAATTATTACCCTATATCCGTTGTTAAACATAGTTTCTCTATTAAAATCAGAATATTTTTAATATTATGTATATTACCACTATTCTAAAACTTTGCCACCACATGCTAAAAACAATGTCCTGCTTTTTCCTTGTGCCAAAGAAAATATAGATAATTATGGCCCAATTGCGCCAAGGGGATATTAAGTAAACTCCTTCAAATCAAATTAATTCTTTTCCCCCCTTTATAATAAATACTCCTCTTTCAGCTATAGTGCAAAGAACTGCTGGAAGAGGAGTCTTTCTGTCCGTATGCTATTTTTTATCGGTTTATGTTAATTCGACGTTTCTAATTTTTCCAGGAATCTTTTTAGTCTTCTCATGCCTTCTTCTATCAAATCGGGAGAACAAGCATAAGAGAGTCGAACATGACCGGGAGCCAGAAAAGCACTTCCGGGAACCACGGCCACTGCTTCCGATTCCAAAAGTAGACGGCAAAAGACCTGGTCGTCAGTTATTATTTGTCCTTGGAAGCTTTTGCCTATACATTCCTTAATACTCGGGAAAACATAAAATGCACCGTCGGGCTCGGGAAATGAGATAAAGGGCATCTCACTTAACAAACCACATATTAAGTCCCGCCGGTCTTTGAAAATATCCCTCATGCGGATGACATCCTGCTCGCTTTCTCTCATTACTCCTAAAGCCGCCCACTGAGCTATGGAACATGGATTGGAGGTTAGATGACTTTGGAAGGCACCGATTTTAGCGGCCAATTCCGGTGGTGCAATAGAATATCCTATACGCCAGCCTGTCATGGCATAGGCTTTACTAACACCATTTATGATAATAGTTCGGGAAGCAAGTTCCGGTATCAGCTGGACCGGATTAATATGTCTGGCTTGACCATAAATTAGCCTTTCATATATTTCATCCCATATTAACCATAAGTCATTTTTGATTACCAGCTCGGCTATGCCCTTGATTAGATCTTCTTCCAGCACGACGCCGGTTGGATTGGACGGTGAATTAAGAAGAATTGCTGTCGTCTTGGAGTTGATAGCTTGCGCAATTCGATCCAGTACCGGAACGTAATCGGTATCTTGGGTATCTACAACTTTCACCTGCCCATCCAAAAGCTGAATCTGTTCAATGTAACTAACCCAAGTAGGAGCCATCAAAATTACTTCATCTCCAGGGTCTACAATTGCCGCCAGGGCCTCATATATACAAGGCTTAGCCCCGTTAGAAACCACAACCTGATTTGGTTTATATTCCACACCAAACCGCTGTTTATAATATTGGCAGATTTGCTGGCGCAATTCTTGCATACCTGAGGATGCAGTGTAATGTGTGTAACCTTTATCCATAGCTATCTTAGCATACTCAAAAGCAGCAGCCGGGGAATTAAAATCCGGTTCTCCCGCTCCAAAAGATATGACATTTTTGCCCTGAGCGCTGAGTTCTTTTGCCTTGGCATCAACCGCTAAAGTTGCAGACGGCTTAATTCCTAATATTCTTTGGGAGAATTTCATGTTTTCCAATCCTTTCGACCCCGTTGTAATAATTAAATGCAAATGACTTTTCTAAATTAAAGGTTTGCCAACCATTGTTATATGGCTCGTTTTATCTGCTTCATAAAATCTTATATTATAATACAGTAAAAGGCCGAACAATGCATCATTTTCCTTTAATGTATATTGTATATAAAGCAAGGAGACCGCTGTAACGGTCCCTTTAAAAGTGGCTGGAATCATTGACTAATAATTTAAGTTTAAAATTAAGCCTGACAATTGACGGAAGCAAAAGCTTTGGCTTTTCCCAAATACTCCTGTAAAGTCATGTTTTCTGCCCCGGGAGACTTTTTTAATTCATGAAGGGCTCTGATCACCGCTTTGGCAGTATCCATGGAAGTAAAACAGGGTACACGGTGTTCGGCTGCCAAGCGCCGTAAAAGATAACCGGTTCTTTCATTGGGAAGACCTTTTGCCGGAGTACTTAGGATAAAGGCAAACTCTTTTTTTCTAATGGCATCCCTTAAGGCCTCGCTGGCCTCATCTACCTCATCCGCTTCAATGCCGCATAGGGCAAGGGCTTTACAGGAATCCCCGGTAGCCTTAATCACAAACCCAAGTTTGGCAAACTCTCTGGTAATAGCCATAGCTTCAGGCATTTCTTTGGGGCCTACCGAGACCAGGATATTTCCGCTATCGGCCAAATTTATCTGGGCACCGGCAAAAGCTTTAGCCAAAGCAAAAGCAAATCTGGTATCAAGACCCAGCACTTCACCGGTTGATTTCATTTCCGGTCCTAAAGAGGTTTCAACCTTTGTCAACTTTTCAAAGGAAAAAACAGGTGCTTTGACCGCCACATACGGCACCTCGGGTACCAGGCCGTTTTTGTAGCCGAGATCCCGCAGTTTGGCACCCAAGCTGACCTGAACAGCCAGCTTGACCAGCGGTATTCCCGTAACCTTGGAAAGAATAGGTACCGTGCGGCTGGCCCGTGGGTTGACTTCCAGAACATATACTTGGCCCTCAACCACTACAAACTGGATATTAATCAAACCTTGAACACCAAGGCGTCGCGCTATTTTGCAGGTGATATTCTCAATTTGTTTGATTTCATTTAAGGTCAGGCTTTGGGTGGGATAAACAGCCAAGCTGTCTCCCGAATGAACTCCCGCTCTTTCAATATGCTCCATAATTCCGGGAATTACAGTGGTTTCTCCGTCGGAGACGGCATCCACTTCCACCTCTTTGCCTTCCAAATATTTATCAACCAGAATTGGGTGATCCGGAGAAAGATAAATGGCCTGGCCTAGGTAGCTCTCCAGTTCTTTAAGATCATAAACCACCTGCATGGCCCGTCCGCCGATTACATAGGATGGTCTCACTAAAACAGGAAAACCCAATTCTTCGGCTATTTGTTTTGCAGCCGCAACGGAGCTGGCAGCTCGTCCCTCGGACTGGGGAATACCCATTTCCTGAAGAACGGCGGCAAATCTCTCCCGGTCCTCGGCAATATCAATGGCATCAAATGGAGTTCCGAAAATTCTAACCCCTGCCTTGCTCAGCGGTTCCGCCAAGTTGATGGCCGTCTGGCCGCCAAATTGCACCAAAACGCCGTCCGCCTTTTCCCTCCAAATAACATGCAGTACATCCTCAACAGTAAGCGGCTCAAAATAGAGCTTATCGCCTGTATCAAAGTCTGTGGATACAGTCTCAGGATTATTGTTGATAATAATCGATTCCACTCCGGCTTGCTGCAAAGCCCACAGGGCATGGACCGAACAATAATCAAATTCAATACCTTGCCCTATGCGGATCGGTCCGGATCCCAAAACAACGATTTTGGGCCCGCTTTTTACTTCAACCTCATCTTCTTCTTCATAAGTGGAATAATAGTAAGGAGTGGGGGAAACAAATTCAGCTGCGCAGGTATCAACCGTCTTATAGACCGGCATAATTCCCTCCCGTTGCCGGCGTTCTCTCAATTCCTCTTCCGGGATCCTGGTCAGGCGGGAAATTGCCAGATCGGAGAATCCTTTAGCTTTGGCTTCTCTAAGCAATTCGCTGCTTAACGGCTCAACTTTAAGCCGTTTTTCCAATTCAACCAATTTTTGTATTTTTAATAAAAAGAACCTGTCTATTTTAGTGCTCTGCTCAATTTCAGCAATGGTCCACTCCCTGCGAAAGGCCTCGGCAATGGCAAAGAATCGCTCATAATCATTATTTAGGAGTTTGTCTTCTATCTGAATATCGGTCCAGGTGCCGGCTTCGGCTATGGTCAGACCGACCGCTCCTATTTCCAGAGAGCGTACGGCCTTGAGCAAAGCAGCCTCCAAGCTGCGTTCCAGAGCCATTACTTCTCCCGTAGCCTTCATTTGAGTGCCCAGCCTGTGGTCGGCGGCCGGGAACTTGTCAAAAGGCCAGCGCGGGAATTTAACGACCACATAATCAATGCTTGGTTCAAAGCAAGCACTGGTATGCCCCGTAACCGGATTGGTCAACTCCGGCAAGGTAAAGCCAACCGCCAATAAGGCTGCCATTTTGGCTATAGGATAACCTGTCGCTTTGGAGGCCAAGGCGCTGGATCTGCTTACCCTGGGGTTTACTTCGATCACTACATATTCCTTACTGCGGGGATTTAAGGCAAATTGAATATTGCAGCCTCCGTTGACTTTAAGAGCTCTAATGATTTTAAAGGCGGCCGCTCTAAGCATTTTATACTCCACATCAGTCAAGGTTTGCGCCGGGGCAACAACAATGCTATCCCCGGTATGAATACCGACCGGGTCAATATTTTCCATGCTGCAAACCGCAATGCAGTTATCATTTGCATCCCGCATCACTTCAAATTCGATTTCTTTCCAACCGGCCACACTCCGTTCCAATAAACACTGGCTGATGGGACTGGATTGCAAGCCCCGCTGTAGGATTTCCTTCAACTCTTTTAAGTTATTGGCCATGCCGCCCCCCGTTCCACCAAGAGTATAGGCCGGCCGGACAATTAGAGGAAAACCGATCTCTTCCGCAAAAATCTCGCCTTCACTGACTGTGTTCACAATTGTACTTTTGGCCACCGGTTCTCCAATTTCCAGCATGGTTTGCTTAAAGGCCTCGCGGTCTTCCGCCTTATAAATGGTCTCGGCATTACAGCCGATGAGTTCCACTCTATACTTTTCCAATACTCCGTTTTTTTCTAAACTCATTGCCAGGTTAAGCCCGGTTTGACCGCCTAGGGAAGGCAACAAAGCATCAGGCCGTTCCTTGGCAATAATTTTTTCCAATCTTTCCACGGTAAGGGGTTCAAGATAGGTCTTATGCGCCATCTGAACATCAGTCATTATGGTGGCAGGATTACTGTTTATGAGTATTACCTCCACCCCTATCTCTTTTAACGCTTTGCAGGCTTGAGTGCCGGAATAATCAAATTCGGCGGCCTGGCCGATTACTATCGGGCCCGAACCGATTACCATAATTCTTTTCCAAGCAGGATTTAGTGGCATATTTTTAACCTCCGACTATTAGCTTCCAACTAAAAGGTCCGTTATCTTTTTAACCGTCTATCATGGCGGCAAAATCGTCAAACAAGTATAGAGAGTCTTCAGGATGGTATTGCACGGAGAATACCGGAAGTTCTTTATGCCTCATACCTTCCACCGTTTTATCATTTACATTAAGGTGCGTGACAACGAGAGGCGTTTTTTCCAAAGAATCAGCTGCAACTGCATAGCTGTGGTTCTGGGAAGTTATTATCACCTTGGAGGAGTTAAGATCCAAAACGGGCTGATTACCGCCTCGATGGCCAAATTTTAATTTATAGGTATCACCGCCTAAAGCAAGGGCCAATAATTGATGGCCAAGGCCCACTCCAAAAATTGGTTTCCGCCCTATGAGTTCTTTGATCGTAGCAATACTTTCCGGTAAGTTTTTGGGGTTTCCGGGCCCGTTGGAGAGAAATATGGCATCCGGGCCCAGAGAAAGAATAACATGGGCCGATGTATGATAGGGAACCACGGTAACCTCAAATCCTTTGGAACGCAAAGCTTTAAGGATATTGTTCTTAATTCCGAAATCTAGCACCACAAGTTTAAAATACCTGCCTTTAGCCTCCGGGGCCAAAGGGGACAAAGAATAAATATGGGGAGTACTTACTTCCGCTACAGGCTGCTCTTTATTCTGCCATCCTTTAATTTCAGAAACGGCATCTTCCAAATGGGACAAATCGCAGGTAATCATTCCTTTTAAAGCCCCATAATCCCGGATATGCCTGGTTAAAGCCCTGGTATCAATGCCTTTGATGCCAGGAATTCCTTCCGCCTCCAATTCTTCCGCCAGCAAGCACTTCATTTGCCAATGATTGGGACCTTCGGCAGCTTCCTTGACAATAAGACCTCTTACCTGCATATAAGCGGATTGATTGTCATATTGATTAATCCCGTAATTGCCGATTAGGGGATAAGTCATGCACACAATCTGGCCGAAGGAGGAGGGATCGGTTAATAGTTCCTGATAACCGGTCATCCCTGTATAGAAGACAACTTCACCTCGAACTTCCTTCTTAGCTCCGAAAGATTCGCCAATAAATATCTTTCCGGTTTCTAGAACCAACGCAGCTTTCAAATTATAACCTCCCAAGTCCGATTATAGGACGCAATTTCTTTCCAGTTTAAAGCTTAAAAGCCTTATCCAAAATTTCTAAGGCCTGATCTATTTCTTCCTTTGATACTGTAAGCGGAGGGAGAAAACGCAGGGTAGTACCCCCTACACAATTGATAAGCAAGCCTTGTTCACAGCAATTATTGACAATATCCGGGCCCTTTTCCCCTACAGGAAGCCCGACCATTAAACCCAAACCCCGGACCCGGCCCTCAAAGCCATGTTTTACGGCCAGATCCTGCAGTTTACTCTGGAAATACTTTCCTTTCGCCTCCACTTCAGAGAGGAAACCAGGCGCGGTCATTATCTCCAACACTTTACAAGCTACAGCCGTGGAGAGATGGTTGCCGCCAAAAGTGGAGGCATGATCGCCGGGCCGGAAACTGGCTGCAACTTTGTCCGTGGCCAAAACCGCTCCGATGGGAACTCCATTCCCCAAGGCCTTGGCCAAGGTCATAATATCCGGTTTTACGTCCAACCATTCGTGAGCAAACAACCTGCCTGTCCTGCCTAAACCGCACTGTACTTCGTCCAGGACCAGCAAAGCTTGATTCCGGTCACAAAGCTCTTTGATTTTTTGCATAAACTCCGGGGAAACCGGGTTTACTCCTCCCTCACCCTGAATGGGTTCCACAAATACAGCTGCTGTGTTCTCATCGACAACGGCGTTCAGTTCTTCTATATTATCCATCTCCACATAGGCAAACCCCGGGGGCAACGGTTCAAAGCCTTTGTGGTATTTTGGCTGACCGGTTGCAGCTAAAGCGGCAAGGGTTCTGCCATGAAAAGAGTTTTTTAGAGAGACAATTTTGTATTTATGAGCCCCGTAATGCTCCTTAGCATATTTACGAGCCAGTTTTATGGCTCCTTCATTGGCTTCAGCCCCACTATTGCAGAAAAAGGCTTTATCCGCAAAAGAATTGGCTGTCAGCATCTCGGCAAGTTTTACCTGGTTGGGTATCCAGTATAGATTGGAGGAATGAAGCATTTTGGCTGCTTGCTCCCTAATGACGGCTACTATTTCCGGATGAGAATGCCCCAGGGAAGTAACCGCCAACCCGGTAACAAAGTCCAAATATTTATTCCCCTCGCTGTCCCAGACCCAGGAACCGGAGCCCTCAACCAAGGCCATGGGCAAGCGGGCATAGGTATGCATGACATGTTCTTTTCCTAAATCAATTATTTGTTGGCAGTCCATCGCCCAATCATCCTTTCTCTTCCTTATATTCAATACCATACAAACCTCAAATGAGCATGGTCCCAATGCCCCCGTCTGTAAACAGCTCCAAAAGAATAGCATGGGGCTGCCGGCCGTCAATGATATGGACTGAGCCGGTTCCTTGTTCCAGGGCTTCAAGTGCACATTCCACTTTCGGTATCATTCCGCCTTGTACAATTCCGGCCTCCATTAAAAATGGGACTTCATTCCTGTTTATAACCGAGATCAAGGAACCGGGGTCGTTGATATCCCGCAACACCCCTTTGACATCGGTCAAAAGCAATAATTTGTCGGCCTTCAGGGCTCCGGCTAAAATTCCGGCCGCTGTATCGGCATTAACATTATAACTTTCACCGTCATTGCCGCCCGCAATCGGTGAAATTACCGGGATATATCCTTGATCCAAAAGGCTGATAATAATCCCGGGAACTACTTTTTTAATCTGCCCTACATAGCCTAAATCGATTTCCTCCAGGGAACCGTCCCTTTTCTCCAATTGCAGCGGCTTTTTGTCCGCGAGGAAAAGTTGAGCATCCTGTCCGCTTAAGCCCACGGCTTTTCCGCCAAACCTATTAAACAGGGAGACAATTTCGGTATTGAGCTTTCCCACGAGGACCATGGCGGCAATTTCCATGGTTTCTTTGTCCGTAACTCTTAAACCTTGGACAAAAGTGCTTTCTTTCCCTACCCTTTGCAGCATGGAGTTGATCTCAGGACCGCCCCCGTGCACAATAACCGGCCTTATGCCCACGGAATGGAGCAACAGAATATCCAATATGACTTTTTCTTTCAATTCCTTATCCACCATGGCATGGCCGCCATATTTAATTACGATTGTGGAACCGGAAAATTTCTGGATGTAGGGCAAAGCTTCAATCAGTATATTTGCTTTGGTAATATTGTCCATTTTTTAACTTCAACCTTTCCAGATATGATATCAATCGGCAATAAAGTTAAACAGCTTTTTCCAAGCACAGGAATTTTACTCAAGTCTTTTCATGTACGGTAATCGGCATTAATATCAATATATCTGTGGGTTAAATCACACCCCCAGGCTACGGCTTCTCCCCGGCCGTCTCCCAGTTTTATTTCGATTAAAATATCCTTGGAAGTCAAGCGCAACAGAGCCTCATCTTCCGAGAATTGTAACCCCCGGCCTTGAGAAGCCACCTGCAAACCGTTGAGAAAAACATCCACTCGTTCAGGATCAAAAGATGCCCCCGAGTACCCGGCAGCGGCCACTATTCTGCCCCAATTGGCATCCTGTCCGTAAATGGCCGTCTTTACCAGATTTGAGGAACAGACGCTGCGGGCAATCATTCGGGCCGAACAGATATCTTTAGCTCCCGTTACTTTAACTTCCAAAAACTTGCTGGCCCCTTCGCCGTCCCGGGCAATGGCTTTAGCCATGGAGCGGCAAGCTTCCTTTACCATTTGGGAAAAAACATGCCAGTCCTTTCCTTCGGGCTTTACACCCGATAAACCGTTGGCCAGCATAAGCACCATATCGTTGGTGCTGGTGTCCCCGTCAACACTGACCATATTGAAACTTTCGTCCGTAGCTTCCTGTAGCAATGTTTTAAGCCTGGAACTTTCAACTTGGGCATCGGTGGTAATAAAACAAAGCATGGTTCCCATATTGGGATGAATCATCCCGGAACCTTTGGCCATAATGCCCAGCTTAATTGTCCCACCCTCGCATTCCAGCTCAAAAGACGCTTCTTTTTCTTTGGTATCGGTAGTCATAATTGCCAGGGCCGCCTGATGGGCTGATAAAGCTTTTATTTGGCAATTTCGTTGATTATTTATGCTCGATGAACACTGTTGCTGCAGGGATTTGACCGCCGCCGCAGCTGATTTAATTCCGGGAACTATTTTTTCCATAGGCATAGGCTGCCCGATGACACCTGTAGAAGCTACAAGGACATCTTGGAGGTTAATCCCCAGTTCCAAGGCTGTAGTCTCAGCCATTTGCCAAGCATCCCGCTCCCCTCTTTCCCCCATACAGGCATTGGCATTGCCACTGTTGATAATAACAGCCTGAGCTTGGCCGTTTTGCAAATGCTTTTGGGTAAGAAGAAGGGGATGGGCCTTGACCACATTGCGGGTAAACATGCCGGCGGCGTTGGCTTTTGTGGCCGAAAAAATCAAAGCCAGATCATATTTTTCCCTGTATTTAACTCCGGCTTTGACCCCGCTGGCATAAAAACCTACCGGAGCTGATATTCCTCCGCTTATTTCCTTCCACTGAACTCCGTTCGTTTCCATTGACTTTTCCTCCAAAAAAATGATCTATAAACACGATCCGCACTGATACAACCAAACAAAATAAACAACCAAGGCTTACGGCCACATGCCCCTTGCTGCTAGGCCCATGCCTTCGGGCAATCCCATGATAATATTCATATTTTGCACTGCCTGGCCGGAAGCACCTTTGACCAGGTTGTCAATAGCGGAAACTATAATTACTCTGCCTGTACGCTCATCATATTTCAATTGTAGAAAAGCATGATTGCTACCGTAACAGTATTTAGTCTGGGGCCATACCCCTTCTGGTAAAAGATGTACAAATTGTTCCTGCTGATAAGCTTCTTTCAAACATTCTCGCAAAATTTTTTCCTTTTGCCCTTCCGTCCCCAGCCCTTCGGCAACCTGGGCATAGATCGTAGCCAATATACCTCTGGTCATGGGCACCAGATGGGGCACAAAACTGACATGAACTTTGTTTTTGGCCGCAAAGGTTAATTGCTGCTCTATCTCCGGTGTATGTCTGTGCTCAGCCACTCCATAGGCTTTAAAATTTTCGTTAACTTCACTGAAGTGCAGGGCTTGATTTACTCCTCTCCCCGCTCCTGATACTCCGGATTTGGCATCGATTACGATTGTCTGCTTCTGGAGCAATCCTTCCTCCAATAACGGGACTAAAGCCAAAAGAGAAGCAGTAGGATAACAACCGGGATTAGCAACCAGGGATTTGCCGTAAATCTGGTCGCGGTAAAGCTCCGGCAAGCCGTATACCGCTTCTGAAATTATTCCCGGGTTGGCATGTTTTACCTTATACCACTTTTCATATTCCAAACTGTCCCTTAGGCGAAAGTCCGCGCCTAAATCAATAACTTTTATTCCCCTCTTAAGCAGGGGCTCAACTCTGGCCGCGGCAATCCCGTGGGGAAGAGCTACAAACAAGACATCCAAATCGGGGATACACTCATCCTCCAGGACATAGCCGCATCCGCTTAAATGAGGATAAACTGCGGCAATGTCCTTTCCCGCAGAACTCGACGATCCCAGATAAACTATTTCCGCTTCGGGATGATTATTTAATAAACGGAGCAATTCCTGGCCTGTATAACCGGTTGCTCCAAGGATTCCAACTTTCACTATTCTTCCTCCTCGCAGACCTTTGTTTTAATAATTATACATGTATACGTATAATTATGCAACGCTTTTTTAATATTGTTTTTGTATTAAAACCATTATGTTTACTTATAAAGATTTTCCCTCTCATAGGGAAATGTGCATAAAAAAAAAATACCTTCCAAATAGATAATCTAATTCTACTGATTAGATTATCTACTTGGAAGGTATCCTTTCAAAGGAGTTATCTTTTTCAATATTTAAATTACAATTTATTATCCGGATTGGTGAAAAGCAATTTGAAATAATAATCAACATTAACTTAATTTATAAACTTTATTTCAAAGCTTTTATAAACTCCGGTTTTAGACTTTGAACTTACTTATCTCATCTTTTAGCTGTTGAGCGAGAGAGGAAAGGTTTTCAGCGGCATCAGAGATCATGGCAACGGAAGCGTTTAATTCCTCTGTCGATGCTGACACTTCCTCGGTGGAGGCGGCGTTTTCCTGGGCTATTGCCGAAAAATTCTCCAGCAACCTTAATATCTGATTTTTTTTAGCCTCGATTTCTTGCCCGGAAACATTTAATTTTTCTATTATCTGTTTTGTGGTTTCTACCGCTTCGGCAATTCCGCTAAATCTTATTTCCGTCTCATTAACCGCATCCACCTGTTCCCGTACTATTTCTCTTACAGTCTCCATGGTTTTGATTGTATTTGTCGATTTAGTCTGCAGTTCTTGAACTATGGATTCTATTTCCTTGGCGGATTCCGTAGATTGTTCGGCCAGTTTACGTATTTCAACCGCCACAACGGCAAAACCCTGTCCCGCTTCTCCCGCTCTGGCTGCTTCAATGGCTGCATTTAAAGCAAGAAGATTGGTTTGATCGGCAATGCTTTGTATGGCCCGGCTGGCAATGTTTATTTTACCCGCGCTATTATTTGTATCTTGAACAGCCTCAAATATTTCTTCCGCCGCCTTATTGGTCTCCGATGTTTTATCAAGTAGGATTTGAACTATTTTGGAACCTTCGTTCTTTAAATGAATAACCTGCTCTGACGCCCGGTTTAACTCTTGCATATACTGCTTATTTTTTTCCACTATTTCTCCGAGCTCATGGGCCTTTACCGAACCTTTTTCAGTATCCGCAGCCTGCTCCCCTGCACCTTTCGCGATTCCCTCAATGGCCCTTGATACTTCTTCCGTGGCTGCCGCCGATTGTTGGGCGGTAGCTTTAAAATCCAAGGCCGAACTGGTTACCTGTTCCGCCGATTTGGCAGTATTGGTTATTAAAGCAATAACATTCCGTTGCATATTAGCCAGTGCCTTGGCAATAATTCCTATCTCGTCTTTTCTATCCAGATACTTTATTGCTTCACTTTTTTCATCAAATCTGAAATCATATTCTGCAAGGCGGTTGATTATGCCGGCAAGGGTTATTATCGGCTTGGTAAGCTTCCGGCCAATTATGTAAGTAAAGCCTAAAGCTATAATAACGGCAACCAGGGCTATGATAACAAACAGATATTTTATAGTTGAAGTATGCTCAGTTATTGAATTAATTACTTCTTCTTGAGATATGCCTATAAACAATATTCCTATAACTTGTTTATTGCTGTCCAAGATCGGATCATAGGCTGTCAAATACGGTTTGCCCAGAATATTTGCCTCTCCTACATACCTTTTTCCCTGAGAAACCTCGGCGAAAGCGGGACTATCTTTTCCCAGGAAGGTACCAATTGCTCTTTCTCCATCTTCTGTCTTAACATTTGTGGTGATTCTTTCGAAATCATGTCCCCTGTTAATGAATATGGTGGCAACATTGCCTAAGTCGTTAAAAATAGCATCAACCATTTCATGTCGGCCGGAAACAGGCCTGCCGTTTTCATCTAACAAAACACCGTTTTCCAAGGTCAAATCTCCGAAATAGTGTTTCAAATATATATTCGCCGCTTCAATATCTCCGCTGAGTTTTTCATGCAACAGTTTTATTTGCAGGGAATTCATGGCTTCGTGCGCCCTGTTATAACCTATAAAACTGATGGCAAAACTAACTACTATTATTAAAAGACCAAAAAATACTATTAGCTGCATTCTTAAGCTGCTTTTCATTGCCGCCTTATCCCCCTGTTTGCAATGTTTTTTAATTTTAAGTGATTATAATTATAACAAGTTAAAAAAAATAAAAAAAGATATTTGAGATCAAATATCCCAGATTTCACAGTTCATCAATATTTTGCCAATACTTAGGAATTAGCTTTAAATTCTTTTTGTATGTCGGCTAGAAGTTTTTTATTGCTTATCACGTCCCAAGCCGTTAACGCTAAAAGTTTTACTGCCAAAAGCAAGACTTTCTCCCCTTCTTCGGATAAGCCGGCGGCAGCGAAATCTTTGGTATGGGGTATTTCATATCCCGACCCTAGTCGCAAATATGGATGAATGGCAGGGACCACCTGGCTAACATTTCCCATATCTACCGATCCCAACATGGTTTGCGGGGGCTCTATTTCCTTTATGCCCAACAAGATTAGATTATTTCGGCAGCAATCGGCCAAAACTCTATTGCTTCTCATTTCATGATAAGAACATTCAAAAAAATTCCATTTCATTTGAGCATTAACTTTTGCAGCCGCTCTATAAGCACAATCCAAAAATTTTTGACGAATAACTTCCAACTTCTCCCTTTTCTCGGCCCTCAGGTAAAACCTGGCTTCAGTATAATCAGGAACGATATTCGGAGATTTTCCACCCTGGGTTATTATTCCGTCAATCCTTTCCATGTCACTTAATTTCCGTTTTAGTTTTTCAAGCATCTGAAAAAATATAAGCATGGCGTCCAAAGCATTAATGCTGTCATTATTTGCTATGACCATATGAGCGGCCTTGCCTAAAAAAGCCACTTCAATAGCATCCAAAGCCAAACTGGAGATTTCGGGGACATTGCAGCTTCCAGGATGAAACATCATAGCAATGTCAATGTCGTCAAAAAGCCCTGCTTCAACCAGGCTTACCTTTGCTCCGCTCGTTTCTTCCGCGGGACTGCCGATTACCACAAGCTCACCCTGCAAATCGGTCGATAGGCTTAATACGACAGCAGCTCCTACACTGGCAGCCCCGATCAAATGGTGACCACAACCATGTCCTATATCGGGAAGAGCATCGTATTCGGCCAAAAAAGCAATTTTGGGGCCCGGTTTATTCCCTTTAAATCTGGCCAAAAAAGAGGTTTCCATACCGGCCAAAGGCCTCTCCACTTGGAAACCATATCTTTTTAAATACCCGGTTAAGAGACTAACCGCAAAGTGCTCTTTATATCCTACCTCCGGGTTATGTCCGATTTTCCAAGCCAATTCCCAAACGCTTTTATGTAATGTTTCTGCAGTCTCTATCAGCCATTTTTTTTGCTCTTCCATTTTTGCCACCATTACCTTTAAGGTTTTTCCTCGACCAGGTAATTGCCTACTCCTTCAAAAATAGCCATAGCCATTTTTTCCTGATAGCTTGGTTGGTTAAGTTTGCTTTCTTCTTCGGGATTGGACAAAAATCCAACTTCGATGGTTACTGCCACCATATTGGTATTTTTCAAGATAAAATAAGACTGATTAGACTTTGCTACTCTTTTTTTACTGCTGAGTTTATTTAAGCATGCTTGAATGTTTTCAGCAAGATTTTTTCCCTCAACAGATTCAGGATGATAAAACACCTGTGGACCATATTGCCTCTGATCAGGGAAACTATTGGCATGTATGCTAAGATAAATATCCGCATTCGATTCCATAGCTTTTTGAATTCTGTAAGCCAGGTCTTCTCTTTTCCTTTGCAATAATTTAGATGAAGTTCCAAAATCCCGATCATCTTCCCGCAGCATTACAACCTGGCAACCTGCCTGTTCAAATAATAGTTTCAGCCTTTTTGAAATTTCCAGATTAATGTCTTTTTCCAGGGTTTTGTTTATCCCAACAGCTCCGGGATCAACTCCGCCGTGTCCGGCATCAATCGTTATTATCTTGCCTCCCATTATCCAACTCCAGGCAGGAATATCTTTGGTCATGCTTGCGGTCTGCTTATCTTTTAAATACAAACCGGCGATAACTACAACGCTTAGGATAAGTACCGCCATAACAGTTATTCTGATATATTTTCTCATTGCTTCCCCCTCCCACATATATTTATGGGAGGTTGGGATTTATTATTCTGGCTTCGGTTCACTACCTAATCATTCAAACTAAAGAACACTTGGATAGATTTAAGCAAAACAATGCTGTTTATTATAAAAATTGGCCGGGTTTAATTTAATTTCGGCCATCTTCGGTTGAATTTTCATCGAGTCGTTTATTTTTAATCATTTTTTGTACGTTTATTTATTGTTGTTATTTTTATAATTATAGCCTAAGACCATTAAGCTATCTATTAGATGAATATTTTCCACAATTACATCACTGGGAGTTTTCAATTCAATGGGAACAAAGTTCCAAATAGCTTTTATCCCCAGACTGGTTATGTAAGCTGCAACTTCTCGTCCAAAGTTTTCGGGAACTGTCAAGATAGCAATATCGACATGATTATTTTCCAAAAACTGCGGTAAAGTATCCAAATGCCTAATTTCATGTTCGGTTATCTTCTGGCCGATAATTTCAGATTTGACGTCAAAAATGGCGATAACTTTAAAGCCTTTTTTTTCAAATTCTTTGTGTTTTGCCAAAGCAGTTCCCAGACTGCCGGCACCGATAATAATCATATGGCGCACTGTGTTTAATCCAAGTATATTAGCAATCTCCTGATGCAAAAATTCAACGTCATAACCATACCCTTGAAGGCCATAACCCCCAAAACAAGAAAAGTCCTGCCTAACCTGTGATGAAGTAATCCCCATTCTGTTGCCTAAGTCTTTAGAAGATATTTTACTGATTCCCATATCCAGCAAAGTGGAAAGATATCTGTAGTACCTTGGAAGCCTTCTGATAACTGCGCTGGATATTGATTTCCGATACTTCACCATATCTTCACCTCATAAATAGTCTGGTTTTAATTATAACTGGTTTTAATTATAACATATATAGTGATTCTATTATAAAAAAGTTTTTGAATTTTTTTGCTAAAATGACCGGCGTATGGGTACAAAATCCCCCAACCACATTTGGTTGGGGGGATTTTACGGATATAGGTGGACTTCTAATATCAAGTTTGTGGGGAATAAAAAGCTATTATAGAATTAAACGTTGTTTAAACCTTTATTTATATACTTATAAATTATTAATATCAGAGAATTTCTCTAAAAACTTTATTCGCAGTTTGAAGTTTTTCATAATACTCCCGATATGAGTCACTTAGTATTTTAAAATTTTCAATAAATATATCGTTATATCCATTCTCTTGTTGAAAATTTAATAATAATTGTTTCATTTTATATACCGATGATTTTTTATATTCAGCAGAGTTAATAAATTCAAGATATTTCTCAATAGTTTCTTTATTTTCCTCTAAATATTTTTCAATATTGTTTATTGTATTTAATATGGATAAATTAGCCCTTTCTTTTTCTTCTGAATCTATTTTCCCATTAAGAAACTGTCCAAAATGTACACATAAATACCGTCCATAACTTCCCGGGAAGGCTTGTAGCAATTTCTCTTTAATTGTAAAATCATTTTCAAGGTCTTTTTCAATATAGGCAATTGCTTGCTCAATATTATATTCTTTTATTAACTGTTCCAAACACTTTTTCTTAGTTATTGCTTTTTCGATTTCCAAATCCATTTTGAATTTGATTTTGGATAGGGCGGCCGCTTTATTGGTACTGGCTGACCTCCAAGGTGATAGTCAATTATATTTTTTGTATTTTTTAATACTTTTTTAAAAATCATGCAAAAATTCCGTACAAAGAACCACCATAATGAATACAAAAAAACCGCCAAAGGTATTAACCTGATGACAGTTGTGTGTTTAGAATTACTTATTAACCATATGTAAATCAAGTGCAAATTACAACGAACACGCAAAAATTAGAGACTAATGCAAAAATTATTTAGATTTTACTTTTTTATTAATAGTTATAATAAAAGATATTACGCCAATAACAATTAAAAACAAATATATCGATATGGGAAAATACCACTGCCAAAATTCCATCCCTAGATCCGGATTACCGTTTGCTTTTTGAATGTAACAAAACAGAATCATTGATAAAAGAGCAAATCCGGAAACAATACAACTTAAAAAAATTCTAACTGTCTCAAAGTTAAAAATATATGATGCCAATAAAACCAAAAAGAGTAGTCCGCTCGCCAGACTTATTACCAAAGTAAATTCAATCATAAACATTTCACCTTTATTCATGATCAATATGATTATATAAGACTTTACATCGTTCTACAACTATGATATTAATGACCAAAACTTCCATCTATTCCCTGTTTAACCCATCAGTTGCGATTTAGTTTGCCCGTTTGCACAAAAAAACCGCCAAAGGCATTAAGCCTATGACGGTTTTGAAACTCACAAACAGACTTTGTAAGTTTGAACAAACGCGATTGTAAATAAACAACTATATTAACGTTTGGAGAATTGCGGGGCTTTACGGGCTTTCTTCAAGCCGTATTTACGGCGCTCTTTCATCCGTGGGTCGCGGGTCAGGAAGCCAGCTCGCTTTAAGACCGGCCTAAGGCTCTCATCAGCCTTAAGCAGGGCTCTGGCTATACCCAAACGCAAAGCGCCTGCCTGACCGCTTGTTCCACCGCCATGGACTCTCGCGTATATATCATATTTGCCTAAAGTTTCGGTAATTTCCAATGGTTGTTGAACAATCATTTCCAGGGTTTTTTTACCGAAGTATTCGCTAAGGCCTCTATTATTAATTGAATATTTACCGCTGCCAGGTATAAGTCTTACCCGAGCAATTGCATTTTTTCTTCTACCCGTACCTTGATACTGAAGCTGTGCTGCCATGCTTTAACCTCCTTCCAACCTATTTCATCGTCCATACTTCAGGTTTTTGGGCCAAATGAGGATGGTCAGGTCCTTTGTATACTTTCAGCTTTTTATACATCTTGGCACCAAGTCTGTTATGAGGAAGCATTCCTTTTACAGCATGCTCCATTGCTTTTTCCGGGTTTTTATTCATCAGTACCCTGTAGGTCATCTCTTTGAGACCACCCGGATACCCTGAATGCCAACGAAACATTTTCTTATCAAGCTTGCCGCCTGTAAGTACAGCTTTTTCTGCGTTGATAATGATTACAAAATCACCTGTATCAACATTGGGTGTGAATATGGGCTTATGCTTACCTCGCAGTAAACGGGCAGCTTCAGCGGCAACCCTGCCCAAAGGCACACCAGCTGCGTCAATGACATACCACTTACGTTCCACCTCATTGGCTTTCGCAAATTGAGTGGTCATTTTGTTACCTCCATCGTCTATATTTTCATACCTGACGTGAGGGGCTCGTTCACGTTCGGTAATAGAATCGCTTAAAAGATTTTATCCTACAATCCTTCGATAAGTCAATATTATTATCCCGCATTGAAGATTGTCTGTTTTTACCTAAAGAGTGTCCGGAAAAATGTCAGCCGGTTCTGAATCATCGTAACTGACATAGGTTAGTGTCAAACCTTTGGCCGCTGCCGTTATCCCTGCCCGGACCCGGTCTTTTGACTTTATAATTTCGGGTATCTCTTCAGGCTGTATTTTACCTTTGCCTACATAGATTAGCGTGCCGGCAATAATTCTTACCATGTTATATAAAAAACCGTCTCCTATACAAGTAACAAGAATTTGCTTGTTCTGTTGGCTAACCTTGCAGCGATAAAGTGTCCGGACAAAACTTCGGGCCGAAGAGCCGGCTGCGGCAAATGCCCTGAAATCGTGCCTTCCTTCCATATAAGAAGCAGCTTTCTGCATATTTTCAATATTTAGAGGCAGCGGTTCATGTAGAGCGTACAATCTGGAAAAAACATCAGGTATGGGGCTGTTATCGATACGGTAATCATACCGTTTCCACTTAGCGTTCTTTCGTGCATTAAACTCTTCAGAAACAACTTGAGCCTCAAGAATTCTAATGTCATCCGGAAGTATACTGTTCATTGCTTTCGGAATTTTATTGTATGGAATACGTGCTTTGGTAAAGAAGTTGACCACTTGCCCTGCAGCGTGAACTCCGGTATCAGTCCGCCCTGCAGTAATGATCTTGATTTCTTCGGCAAAAAGTTTTTTCCAGACTCTTTCCAGTTCTCCTTGAATCGTCCGACCATGAATTGCCGGCTGTCGCTGGAATCCATGGTAATTTGTTCCGTCATAGGCTAGGCGCAGAAGAATGTTGCGCATAAACTTCCTCCTATGGCCACCTCGAATCGAAGTCCGAGGCTGTCTTCAAGCTTCGAACTCCGACTCTATTGGAAGCCACACCACCTTTACCTCATAAGGAATATTTCTTCCTAGAGCATGCTATTTGCTGCCCTAAGAAGGTAATACCCCTTACCGATTTAGTCTACCAGCTCCACAAGAACTATTTCAGCCGCATCTCCTCGACGAAAACCTTTCTTCAGGATCCTGGTATAGCCTCCCTGTCTGTCGGCATATTTGGGTGCGATTTTATCGAACAGCTCTTTGACCACTGTCTCATCCAATAAAAATTCCATAGCCTGACGTCTGGCTGCCAAATCTCCTCTTTTTCCAAGAGTAATCATTTTTTCAGCCAAGGCATTAAGTTCTTTGGCCCTAGCCTCTGTTGTCTCGATTTTGCCATGTTTAAGCAAGGAAGTGACAATATTTCTCAGCAAGGCCTTGCGTTTGCTCATATTTACTCCCAGCTTGCGATATGCCAACTGTAGTCCCCCCTTTTGTTTAATCATCCGATTTGCGAAATGCCAGTCCGAGTTCTTTGAGTTTATTTTCTACCTCTTCTAATGATTTACGCCCAAGATTGCGCACTTTCATCATGTCTTCTTCAGTTTTTTGAACAAGCTCTTCTACAGTATTAATTCCTGCTCTTTTTAGACAGTTATATGACCTTACCGATAAATCAAGCTCTTCGATTGTCATTTCCAGAATTTTATCTTTTGCTTCCTCTTCTTTTTCCACCATTATTTCTACATCGCCAAGGTTATCGGTAAGCCCGATAAACAGCCTTAAGTGCTCACTTAAAATCTTGGCGGCAAGACTGATAGCTTCTTTAGGACTAATGCTGCCGTTCGACCATACTTCGAGTGTTAATTTGTCAAAGTCAGTCATCATTCCGACACGTGTATCTTCTACTGTATAATTTACTTTATATATGGGACTAAATATGGAATCGACCGGAATAACGCCGATGGCCTGATCTTGCTTTTTGTTTTTCTCGGCGGGTGCATATCCCCGAGAACGCTCAACAGTCATTTCCATATAAAGACGGCCGTCTTTATCCAGGGTGGCGATTTTTAAGTCCGGATTTAGGATTTCAATGTCCGGTCCAGTGATAATATCTCCGGCTGTGACAACCCCTTCCCCTTCACATTCCAAGCGGAGAATACGCGGCTCATCCGTATGTCCTTTCAGAGCCAAGGATTTAATATTGAGGATTATCTCCGTAACGTCTTCCAAGACACCCGGAATGGTTGAGAATTCATGAAGTACGCCGTCAATTTTAACCGAAGTAACCGCCGAACCGGGCAATGAAGAGAGCAAAATACGTCTTAGAGAATTCCCCAGTGTTATGCCATAACCTCTCTCCAACGGTTCAATAACAAATTTGGCATAAGTATTGTCTTCAGACCTCTCAACACACTCAATATTGGGCTTCTCGATTTCGAGCATCGGACGCACCTTCTTTCCTGGAAAAGTTTACCGTGAGTATTTTTCAACAATCAGATGTTCTTCAATCGGAACTTGAATATCCTCACGGGACGGCAATTTGATGACTGTCCCTGTGACGTTATTAACGTCCAGACTAAGCCAGGCGGGGACAGAACGATCTTTCAGTGAATCAATCATCTCTTTTATCCTAACGATATCTCTGCTTTTCTCCTTAATGGAGATAACTTCACCGACTCTTACTAGATAAGAAGGGATATCCACCCTTTTACCGTTTACGGTAATATGCCCATGAGTAACAAATTGGCGGGCTTCTGCTCTGGAAGCGGCAAATCCTAAACGATAAACGACATTATCTAAACGGCGCTCCAGCAAACGCAAGAGGTTCTCGCCGGTCATTCCCTTCTGGCGGGCTGCTTTGTCAAAGTACCCTCTGAACTGCCTTTCCAAAACGCCATAAATTCTTCTTGCCTTTTGTTTTTCTCGAAGCTGAATACCGAATTCAGTCGGCTTTTTACCTCTGTTCTGGCCATGCATACCGGGAGCATAAGATCTGCGGTCGATTGCACATTTGTTAGTATAACAGCGATCTCCTTTAAGGAATAATTTCTGTCCTTCACGCCGGCATAGACGACATACTGGTTTCGTGTATTTTGCCATATATTACACCCCCTTATACTCTTCTGCGCTTGGGTGGACGACACCCATTATGAGGAATAGGAGTTACATCCCGGATAAGATTTACTTCTAAACCGGCTGCCTGCAATGCCCTGATAGCCGCTTCCCGACCGGCTCCAGGACCCTTAACATAACATTCCACCGTTTTCATCCCATGTTCCATTGCCGCTTTAGCTGCAGCTTCGGCAGCGGATTGAGCAGCAAAAGGAGTGCTTTTACGGGAACCTTTAAACCCCAAGGTGCCTGCACTTGCCCAGGATATTGCATTTCCTGCGGGGTCAGTAATTGTAACAATGGTATTGTTAAATGTCGATTTAATATGAGCTACTCCGCTTTCAATATTTTTGCGTTCTTTTCTTCTGGTACGAACAACCTTACGTGCCATACTCTAAATGCCCTCCTTTACTTTTTCTTCTTGCCGCCAATGGCACGAGACGGGCCCTTGCGCGTGCGGGCATTTGTTTTTGTTCTTTGTCCTCGTACCGGAAGACCTCGGCGATGACGCAAACCACGGTAACACCCGATTTCAATAAGTCTCTTAATATTAAGAGATACTTCGCGGCGCAGGTCACCTTCGACTATATATTCTTTATCAATTGTTTCTCTTATTTTGTTAATCTCATCATCTGTGAGATCTTTAACCCTCGTATCAGGATTAATTTGGTTTTTCGCCAGTATTTTCCGAGATTGAGAAACCCCTATCCCATATATATAGGTCAGAGCTATCTCAACACGTTTATCTCGGGGTATATCTACCCCTGCAATACGTGCCATCTAATGCGCACACCTCCATGTTTATTATTGCAATAGAATAAATATATTAGCAGTCAGTAGCCGGATTTTCAAGTAATCCGCTCCTGTATTTTTGACTACCAACTAATGATTCCCGATTATTTTTTAAAAATTTATCCTTGCCGCTGTTTGTGCTTCGGGTTTTCACAAATCACTATTACTTTGCCATGACGTTTAATAATTTTGCATTTTTCGCATATTGGCTTTACAGAAGGCCTTACTTTCACCTGTAATCCCTCCCTTTATTTATATCTGTAAGTTATTCTGCCTCTAGTCAGGTCATAGGGAGAGAGCTCCACGGTGACCCGATCTCCCGGTAAAATCCGGATAAAGTGCATCCTGATTTTACCTGAGACATGTGCCAAAACTTGGTGTCCGTTGTTCAGTTCGACCTTAAACATGGCATTAGGCAATGGTTCCAGTACTTTTCCTTCTACTTCGATTACGTCCTCTTTTGACATTATCTTATCCCTCCTTTGACTTCCGGTATTAGAATTATATTCGAGTTAATATTTCAGGACCATTTTCAGTGATGGCCACTGTATGTTCGAAATGTGCCGAGGCTTTACGGTCTTTCGTTACCACTGTCCAATTATCCTTAAGAGTTTCTACTTGATATCCTCCTAAGTTGACCATTGGTTCAATCGCCAGGACCATTCCTATCTCGAGTCGCGGCCCCCTGCCGGGTTTGCCAAAGTTGGGTATCTGAGGTTCTTCATGCATTTTTCTGCCAATACCGTGGCCGACATAATCACGGACTACTGACATTCCATTTTTTTCAACATGACTCTGAATAGCATATGAAATATCAAAAAGACGGTTCCCTTTAAAGGCTTGTGCAATACCCAGCTTTAAAGATTCCTCACAAACTTTCAGAAGCTTTTGGCATTCTAGGCTAATCTCTCCCACCGGCAGAGTAATAGCCGAATCTCCATAATAACCGTCGTATAATACCCCACAATCAATACTGATAATATCTCCATTTTTCAAAGCTCTTAAACCGGGAATACCATGCACAACCTCCTCATTGACAGAGGTGCACAGGGTCGCCGGAAAACCGTTGTAACCTTTGAAAGCAGGAATCGCTTGGCACTTTCGAATATGCTGTTCCGCCACTCTATCAAGTTCTTCCGTGGTTACCCCCGGTTTAACCATTTCCTTTACAACTTCCAGGGTTTCAGCCACGATTTGGCCCGCAGCACGCATTTTTCCAAGCTGTTCCTTATTTTTCAGTTCGATCATGGTTCTACTCCAAAACATTTAGAATCTCATGGAAGACCTGCTTGATTTCCTGGTCTCCCCGCACTCTTTTCAATAAATTACGTTTCTCATAATAGGCAATCAGAGGTTGAGTTTGTTCATGATAAACGTTGAGGCGGTTTTGAGCGGTGGCCAGTGTATCATCACTGCGCTGGTAGAGTTCGCCGCCGCACTTATCACAAACGTTTTGGTTCTGAGGCGGGTTAAATACAACATGGTAAGTAGAGCCGCATTTCCTGCAGACTCTTCTACCGGTAAGTCTTTGCAGCAGTTCTTCATTTTCCAATTCGATATTGACTACACCATTAAGAGTCATATTCAAGCTTTCCAAGATTTTGGTCAAAGCATCCGCCTGGGCAACCGTACGTGGAAACCCGTCCAGGAGGAAACCTTTTTGACAGTCTTCTTTTTTAAGTCTTTCCTCCACAATCCCGATTGTTACCTCGTCCGGCACCAGGGCTCCGGCATCCATGTATTCTTTGGCTTTAAGCCCAAGAGGAGTTTGATCCTTTATGGCCGCCCTGAATATATCCCCGGTGGAGATATGCGGAATCTGAAAATGTTCGACTAGCAGTTCGGCTTGTGTTCCTTTTCCTGCACCCGGAGGGCCCATGAGTATAATTCTCATAAACTATCCTCCTCTTATTTGAGAAATCCCTGATAGTGACGTTGCATAAGATGGGTCTCCAACTGTTTCATGGTATCCAGTGCCACGCTGACAACAATCAGTAGAGATGTCCCGCCTAGATAAATATTTGGAATCTTGGTCAGTCCCATAACAAGGCTGGGCAAGATAGCGATTATGGCTAGGAAAATCCCGCCTGCCAGGGTAACCCGACTAAGAATTTTAAACAAATAATCCGATGTTGGGCGTCCCGGACGAATTCCAGGAATAAAACCGCCGTATTTTTTTAGATTTTCCGCTACATCAATGGGATTAAAGGTAATCCCCGTGTAAAAGTAGGTAAAGAAGATAATCAGCAAAGCATAAACCAGCAGAAAGGGAATGGAATATACCGATCCATTCATGCTCAGCCATTTCTCGGTAAACATCACAAATCCCGATGTTTTCGGCAGCCAGGTGGCAATTGTCGCCGGCAACATGACAAGGGAAATACCAAAGATCAAAGGTATAACACCAGCTTGGTTGACTTTTAAAGGTATATGCGAGCTTTGTCCACCATAGACCCTTCTGCCCACAACCCTCTTGGCATATTGAACCGGGATTCTTCTCTGCCCTTCCTGGATAAATACCACGCCGGCAATAATTAATGCGGCAATTATTACCAGTCCAACAACCGAAACCCAGCTGATTTCGCCCACACCCAGGAGCTGGATAAGGTATTTTACAGCATCCGGTATTGCAGCTACAATCCCTGCAAAAATAATGAGCGATATTCCGTTACCAATTCCGTTTTCTGTGATCTGTTCTCCCAACCACATCAGAAAAGCTGTCCCTGCGGTTAAGACCAAAGCAATCATCAAATAAATCGGTATTTTATATGAAGGTTCCGGTATAATCAAAGCGCCTCTTAAGCCTATGGTTAACCCGATACCGTTGATAAAGCCTAAAATAACTGTTCCATATCTGGTAAGTTGAACAATTTTTTTCCGGCCTTCGTCTCCTTCTTTTGCCAACCTTTCCAGGTACGGTACCACTACAGTCAACAGTTGGATAATAATTGAGGCTGTAATATAAGGCATGATACTTAAAGCAAATACCGAAAAACGTTTTAAGGAACCACCGGAGAAAGTGTTAAAAAAGTCAAATATTCCTCCGCTGCCCATCATGCTTGCCAGTACATCCCTGTCCATAAACGGGATTGGAATATGAGCACCGATCCTAAAAACAAGGAGCATGAGCAAGGTAAATCCTATTTTTCTTCTTATGCTTTGGATTTTCCACGCATCCCTCAAGGTATCGAGTATCATCTATTCCACCTCAACTTTTCCACCGGCCGCCACAATCTTTTCTGCAGCCGTTTTGCTAACCTTATCCACTTTAACGGTAAGGGCCTTGGTGATCTCGCCATCACCCAAAAGTTTTACCCCGTCCTTAACCTTTTTGATCAAACCGGCCGCATACAGGGATTCGATGGAAACCTCCGCTCCATTTTCAAATCTTTCCTCTAAATCGGAGACGTTAATAACAGTGTATTCTTTTTTGAATATATTGGTAAATCCTCGTTTAGGTATTCTGCGCATCATTGGCATTTGGCCGCCTTCAAATCCTGGACGGACGCCGCCACCGGAACGGGCCTTTTGGCCTTTATGTCCTCTGCCGGCAGTATTCCCCAACCCTGAACCGTTACCACGCCCCACACGTTTACGGCTTTTGGTTGAACCTTCGGCAGGCTTTAGTTCATGAAGTTTCACTTACGGACACCTCCTTACTTTCTGTCAGTATTGCTATATTATTTCCTCGATTGGCTTGCCACGTAATTTCGCTACTTCATAATCACGCTTCAAAGCTTTTAACCCGGCCATGGTAGCATTAACAACATTATGAGGATTGGAAGATCCAAGGGATTTAGTCAATATATCTTTAACTCCGGCCACTTCCAAAACCGCACGCACGGGTCCCCCGGCAATAACTCCGGTACCTTTGGCAGCCGGTTTTAACAATACCTGACCGGCCCCGAATTTCCCAATTATCGGGTGAGGAATGGTGGTGCCTTTTAAGGGAATGGAAATCAAATTTTTCTTGGCATCCTCGATTCCTTTGCGAATAGCTTCCGGCACTTCTGCCGCTTTACCGAGCCCTGCTCCTACAATACCGTTACCGTCGCCAACTACTACCAAAGCGCTGAAACTAAAACGTCTTCCACCTTTGACAACCTTGGCCACGCGGGAAATATGCACGATTCTTTCACTGAGTTCCAATTTGCTGGGATCAATGTTGGACAATGAATTTCCCTCCTTTTCCATGATTTAAAACTCAAGCCCTGCTTCTCTTGCCGAGTCTGCCAGAGCTGCAATTCTACCGTGATATAAACTGCCGCCGCGGTCAAAAACAACTTTGGTAATACCTTTTTCCAGAGCTTTCTTGGCGACGAGTTCTCCGACTTTTTTGGCCCCTTCAATATTCCCGCCCGAAAGTCCGGTCGCTTTAAACTCGGGATCCAGGGAAGAAGCGAAAGTAAGCGTTATGCCAAGATCATCATTAATTACCTGGGCATAAATATGATTTAGACTTCTGAAGACTGCCAGTCTCGGTCTTTCTGCTGTTCCATGAATTCTTTTGCGTATGCTTTTGTGTTTTGCTTTAAGTTTTTTTCGTCGATCCTGTTTTTTGATCAATCTAATTCACCCTTTCTAGACGGCAAGAGATTTTGCCCTTGCCTTATTACTTACCACCAGTTTTACCTTCTTTGCGGCGAATTACTTCATTTTCATATTTGATTCCCTTGCCTTTATAAGGTTCAGGCGGGCGTTGATTTCTGATATCGGCAGCAAAGGCACCGACTTTTTCTTTATCGCAACCCTTAACCGTAATTTTATTCGGTGCCGGGACTTCAATTTCAATTCCTTCCCAAGGCTCCATTTCTACGGGATGGGATTTTCCTACGGCTAAGACAAGCTTTTTCCCTTGCAGTGAAGCACGATAGCCGACTCCGACCAGTTCCAGGTTCTTGCTGAAACCTTTGGTAACTCCTTCTACCATATTGGCAAGAAGGGTACGGGTCAAACCGTGAAGAGATCGATGCAACGGTTCATCACTGGAACGGGTAAGACGAATAGTATTTCCTTCAATTTCAATGTTAATTTCCGGTCTAAATTCTCTGGTGAGGGTCCCTTTGGGTCCCTTAACCGTAAACACCTGACCCTCTCGTTTTATCTCCACCCCGTCGGGAATGGTAATCGGCATCTTTCCAATACGAGACATATTCTACACCTCCATCCTTACCAAATGTAGCAAATTACTTCTCCACCCAGACCTTCTTTACGGGCCTGCCGATCGGGCATAATGCCTTTGGAGGTGGATATTACGGCAACTCCTAAGCCACCCAATACTTTAGGAATCTGGTCTTTTTTAGCATATACTCGCAATCCGGGCCGGCTGATTCTTTTCAAGCCGGTGATAACTCTTTCCCGGTTTGGCCCATATTTGAGATATATTCTTAAAATGCCCTGTTTGTTGTCCTCAATATATTCATAATCCTTAATAAAGCCTTCCTGCTTCATGAGATCAGCCAAAGCCCTTTTGATATTTGATGCGGGAACCTCAACTTTATCGTGATAAACCATACCGGCATTGCGGATACGGGTTAAGAAATCGGCAATAGGATCTGATGTTGTGGACATTCGGTTTCCCCCTTTCTCCAAAAAACGCTTACCAACTAGACTTAGTAACTCCGGGCAATTCGCCATTATAAGCCAGTTCTCTAAAGCATATCCTGCATACTCCGAATTTACGCATATAAGCGTGTGGACGTCCGCAAAGTTTGCAGCGGTTATGCCAACGAACGGAGTATTTCGGTTTACGCAATTGACGAGCCATCATCGATGTTTTGGCCATATTATTTAAGCCTCCTTAAAAATCTAGTCACGAAACGGCATTCCGAATCCTCTTAAAAGTTCCTTTGCTTCCTCATCAGTTTTAGCCGTGGTTACAAAAACAATATCCATACCCCTAATTTTGTCAATTTTATCGTAGCTAATTTCGGGGAAAATCAACTGTTCCTTTATGCCTAAGGTGTAATTGCCGCGGCCGTCAAAGGACTTGCCCGACACACCTTGAAAGTCTCTAACCCTGGGCAAAGCTACGTTTAAGAGTTTATCGACGAAATCGTACATTCTGTCTCCTCTTAAAGTGACTTTGATCCCTACAGGCATTCCCGTCCGGACTTTAAATGCCGCAATCGATTTTTTGGCACGGGTTACAATGGGTTTTTGGCCGGTTATAGCCATTATGTCTTCCGTAGCGGAATCAATTGCTTTCGGGTTTTGAATGGCTTCCCCCAAACCGACATTGATCACCACTTTTTCCAGACGTGGCGTTTGCATGACATTTTTATAATTAAACTTCTTCATAAGAGCAGGAGTTATTTCCTGTTTATATAACTCTTTTAAGCGAGCCACTGAAGTACCTCCCTTCCAGCTTTATTACTTGTTTTGATCCGGTAAGTTGCTGCCGCATTTCTTGCAAACTCTTACTTTTCCTTCCCCAGTCATTTTAATACTTCTCCGGGTGACGGAATTGCATTCCGTGCAGTAGAGCATAACATTAGAAACGTGGATTGGAGACTCTTTATCCATAATGCCACCTTGGGGCATAGCTTTTGTCGGTCTCTGATGTTTTTTCACAATATTGACCTTTTCCACAACTACTCGGCCAGTTTTGGGAAGAACTTCAATAACTTTGCCTTTTTTCCCTGCATCCTTCCCGCTGATAACCATTACCATGTCGCCTTTTTTAACGTTCATTTTTATTCTCGCGGCGGACATATTTCTTCACCTCCGTCCGACATGTATTACTTAGATTACTTCCGGTGCCAGCGAAATAATTTTCATATAGTCTTTATCTCTGAGCTCTCGTGCTACCGGCCCAAAAATACGTGTTCCTCTCGGACTCTTGTCATCTTTAATGATAACGGCTGCATTTTCCGAAAACCTTATATAGGAACCGTCAGGTCTCCTTATTTCTTTGGTTGTACGAACTATGACGGCTTTAACAATTTCGCCTTTTTTAACAACGCCACCTGGCGTTGCTTCTTTAACTGAGGCTACTATAACATCACCAACAGTTGCATAGCGTCGTTTAGATCCACCCAATATCCGGATGCACAATAATTTTTTAGCTCCAGTATTATCTCCAACTTTTAGGGTTGATTCTACTTGAATCATTGGGCTTAAGCCTCCTTTCCTGGCATTTTATTTTCCTTGGATTAGAGAGCAACTGCTTTTTCAACCACTTTAACCAATCTCCAGCGTTTATCCTTACTTAAAGGTCTTGTCTCCATTATTAAAACAGTATCTCCAATTTTTGCTTCATTGTTTTCGTCATGAGCCTTATATTTCTTGGAGTATTTTACTGTCTTTTTATATAAGGGATGACTTTTGGTGGTTGTAACTTCAACGACAATGGTTTTATCCATCTTGTCGCTTACTACTTTACCGATTCTTGTTTTGCGCAATTTCCTTTCCAATTTAACTGCCTCCTTTCCCTAAAGCTCAAGCCCTCTTCAATTCACGCTCACGGAGTATGGTCTTACCTCTGGCAATATTTTTTTTAACCTCCCTGATGCGCATAGGGTTATCAAGCTGTCCGGTAGCTAATTGGAAACGTAAATTAAACAATTCGGTCTTGAAGGCATCAATTTCTTTTAGCAATTCTTCATCCGTCATATCGCGGAAATTTTTCTTATCCTTCGCCATTTACGCCACCTCCAGCCTGTTCGGTCTCCAGATCTTCTTTACGAACAAACTTGCATTTAATTGGAAGTTTATGGGCAGCAAGCCTTAAGGCTTCCTTCGCTACTTCCTCAGGAATACCGGCTAATTCAAACATAACTCTGTTTGGCTTGACCGCAGCAACCCAATATTCAGGGGTACCTTTACCACTACCCATTCGCGTTTCTGCCGGTTTGGCTGTGATCGGCCTGTCAGGAAATATATTAATCCAAACTTTACCGCCACGTTTAATATAACGAGTCATAGCAATACGGGCAGCTTCTATTTGACGGTTGGTAATCCAAGCATTTTCTAAAGCCATCAAACCGTATTCACCGTAAACTACCTTGTTACCTTTATGAGCTACACCTTTCAAAGCAGGACGATGCTGTTTACGATGTTTAACTCTGGTTGGAATTAGCATTTTATAATCCTCCTTCCTCCTCGGCGGACTTTTTGGCAGGAAGAACTTCGCCACGGTAAATCCAAACTTTTACTCCGATTTTACCGTAGGTTGTATTGGCTTCGGCAAATCCGTAATCGATATCGGCACGAAGAGTATGAAGAGGCACTTTTCCTTCGTTATACCATTCTGTACGTGCTATTTCTGCCCCGCCAAGCCTTCCGCTGCAGGAGATTTTTATTCCTTGGGCCCCGGCTCTCATGGTCCGTCCCACTGTCTGTTTCATAGCCCTACGGAAAGAAACACGTTTCTCCAGTTGTTGGGCAACATTTTCAGCGACAAGTTTTGCATCCAATTCCGGTTTTTTAATTTCAATTATATTAACCGCTACTTGTTTGCCGGTCATTTTTTCCAAAGTTTTTCTCAAATTTTCTACTTCCTGTCCACCACGGCCGATTACAATTCCGGGTTTGGCAGCATGTATGGACACTTTTACTCTATTGGCTGCTCTTTCTATTTCGACTCTTGGAACCCCGGCTTGCTGAAGTTTTTCCATCAAAAATCTACGAATCTTCAAATCTTCATGGAGGAGTTCCGCGTAGTTTTTATCAGCGTACCAGCGGCCATCCCATGTACGGATAATCCCGATCCGGAGACCCTTGGGGTTTACTTTTTGACCCATGCTTAGCTTATTCCTCCTTCTTATCGCCAACAAACACTGTAATATGACTGGTCCGTTTACGGATCCTGTCTGCCCTTCCCTGTGCCCGAGGCTTAATACGTTTCAAAGTTGGGCCTTCATCGACATAAGCTTTGGTTACGAACAACTCATCAGGACTTAAGTCCAGGTTATGTTCCGCATTAGCAACGGCCGACTTAAGAACTTTGCTCACCGGTTCAGCAGAAATTTTGGGTGTATATTGCAGAATAGCCATCGCTTCGTCTACTTTCTTGCCCCGAATTAAATCTACAACTAGGCGTACTTTACGAGGAGATATGCGGACAAATCTTGCAACTGCTTTGGTTTCCATTCTTATTACCTCCCCTCAATCAGCGCAAACCGCTGGTTTTTTCGCTTCCTGCATGTCCTTTAAATGTCCTTGTCGGAGCAAACTCGCCCAGTTTGTGTCCGACCATATCTTCTGTCAGATAAATGGGTACATGCTTCCGTCCGTCATGAACAGCTATAGTATGCCCGACCATCTGCGGAAAAATAGTAGACCGCCTGGACCAGGTCTTTATCACTTTTTTCTCGCCCGTCTTGTTCATCTCTTCTATTTTTTTCAACAGGCGAGGATCAACATATGGCCCTTTTTTCAGAGATCTGCCCATTTACGAGCTCTCCTTTCGCTTGAAATTTATCCTCTGCGTTTAACGATAAATTTATCGCTATGCTTCTTCTTCCTCGTTTTACCACCCAGTGCAGGTTTACCCCAGGGTGTCACCGGATTACGGCCAATGGGGTTGCGCCCTTCACCGCCGCCATGCGGGTGATCTACAGGGTTCATAACAGCACCGCGAACTGTAGGACGAATTCCTAGCCAGCGGTTTCTTCCTGCTTTACCTATGGTAACGTTTTCATGGTCCGTATTTCCAACCTGGCCGATTGTAGCACGGCATTCAAGATGAACCATTCTCATTTCTCCGGAAGGAAGCCTTAAGGTAGCATAATCTCCTTCCTTGGCCATCAGTTGCGCAGCACAACCGGCGGAACGGACCAATTGTCCACCTTTGCCCGGTTTGAGTTCAATGTTATGGACCATTGTTCCAACCGGGATATTTTTAAGTTTTAGAGTATTGCCAACAATAATATCGGCCTGTTCGCCGCTATAAACCTTCTGCCCCACTTGCAAGCCATGGGGAGCAATAATATAGGTTTTGGTTCCATCCACATAATTAAGCAAAGCAATATTGGCGGAACGGTTGGGATCATATTCAATACTGGCCACTTTGGCCATTATCCCGTCTTTATTCCGTTTGAAGTCAATTATACGATAACGTCTTTTATGGCCGCCGCCTTGATGGCGAACAGTAAGACGACCTTGATTATTTCTTCCTCCCTTTCTCTTTAAGGGAGCAAGAAGGGAACGTTCCGGTTTTGTTTTGGTTATTTCTTCAAATGTAAGCACTGTCATCTGCCTGCGTCCTGGAGATGTAGGCTTATACGATCTAATAGGCATTTTTTTCCCTCCTTTGCCTCAAGCTTAATTATAGACCCGCAAATCCTTCAATCTTATTACCTGGTTTAAGAGTTACGATAGCTTTTTTTCTTTTCGGAGTCATTCCTGTATAACGACCCACTCTTTTTTCCTTACCTTTTACGGTTACGGTACGAACGCTATCTACTTTAACCTTAAACATTTTTTCCACTGCAGCTTTGATTTCGATTTTATTGGCTGCCGTATTAACCCAAAAAGTGTATTTATTTTCATCTACCAAACCAACTGATTTTTCGGAAATAACCGGTCGGATCAGTACATCGCGAGCGTCACGCATTGCTTAGCACCTCCTCCGTCTTGGTTACGGATGATTTACTGAAGACAACGGTATCATGTTTCAGAAGATCAATTATATTTAAGTTTTCAACTCTGGTGGTCAACACGCCTGGAATATTGCGAGCTGACAATTGGACGTTTTGCTCCGTTCCGTCTAAAACCAGAAGAGCTTTCTTGCCCACCTTTAATGTTTCGAGAAGCTTCACCATTTCCTTGGTTTTAGGTTGTTCAAAACCAATTTGGTCCACAACAACCAGGTTATTTTCTTTAACTTTGCTGGAGAGTGCCGAGCAAAGAGCCAATCTTTTAACTTTCTTAGGCAGTTTTTTTCTATAGTCTCTTGGTTTCGGCCCAAATATAATACCGCCGCCTCTCCAGAGAGGAGAACGTATGGTACCTGCTCTGGCCCGGCCTGTACCTTTTTGCCGCCAAGGTTTACGTCCACCGCCTCTGACCTCACTACGCCCCAAGGTTGAATGTGTTCCCAAGCGAGCATTGGCCTGCTGGGCCACTACAGCGGCATGCATAACATGTACATTGGGTTCGATACCAAAGATTTGTTCGCTTAATTCTATTTCTCCAACCGGAGCACCTTGCATATTTACAACTTGTACTTTAGGCATTGCTTCATCCCCCTTTCCTTCCGGATTACTTCACTTTTACGGATTGCTTTAGTATAAGTAAACTTTTTTTGGCACCAGGTACGCATCCTTTTACCAGGATAATATTTTTATCCGCATCAACTCTGACGACTTCCAGGTTTTGAACAGTTACCCTGTCACCACCCAGCCGTCCGGGTAATTTTCTTCCTTTAAATACTCTGGCCGGTCCTTTCGCTCCCATGGAACCAGTCCGGTGATGGTACTTGGATCCATGGCTCATCGGCCCGCGGCGTCCGCCATGTCTCTTATGCATTCCGGCGAAACCTTTTCCTTTAGATGTACCGGTGACATCTACTCTATCCCCTTCGGCGAAGATATCCGCTTTTATTTCTTGTCCTACTTCATAAGAATCTACTTCAGCGGTTCTAAATTCCCTCACATAACGCAATGGTTTCAATCCGGCTTTTTTAAAATGTCCCAGTTCGGGTTTTGTAACCAGACTCTCCCTAATTTCATCAAAACCAACTTGGATCGCGTTATAACCGTCAGAAGCTGTAGTTTTTTTCTGCAGTACATAACATGGTCCGGCTTGAATTACTGTTACCGGAATTACTTTTCCGTCTTCTGCAAAGATTTGTGTCATTCCCACTTTTTTACCCAAAATTCCTTTAGACACGACGCCACCTCCTATACACTTTGAAGTGCACCGGCCTTCAGCCGGAGCACGAGAGTGTCTAATATTCAGAATTATATTGGGATATTTTATGCTGAACACTCGAAGATGTACCACACCGCCGGGTGTTTCGCGCGAAAAGCATTAAAAATTATATCACATCAGGGATGCAAATTCAATGTCCTGGTCAAAATTTTGTAACCGTCAACACAACCTTAGAGTTTAATTTCGATATCTACACCTGATGGCAAATCCAATCTCATAAGAGCATCTACGGTTTTGGATGTGGGATCAATTATATCAATAAGCCTTTTATGGGTCCGCATTTCGAACTGTTCACGAGAATCCTTGTTAACATGAGGGGACCGCAAAATGGTGTAAACGTTTCTTTCAGTCGGTAACGGAATCGGACCGCTGACCTGGGCGCCCGTTCTTTTGGCGGTTTCCACTATTCTTTCAGCAGATTGATCCAGAGTCTTATGGTCGAAAGCTTTCAGCCTAATTCTTATTTTTTGATTCACGATATATACCCTCCTAAATATTATGTCTGTTTAACAGACTATGAACACAGAAATTACCTGTAGCCAGGCGGAGTCACCAAACCGCAGCAACCTTCTGTGCCAAATAGACTTAGAATTAGGGAAGCCGTTTTAACAGCTTCCCTATTGCTCTTTAGTTATTCAAGGATCTTAACTACGACGCCTGAGGCAACAGTCCTGCCACCTTCGCGCACAGCAAAGCGCAAGCCTTCCTCCATAGCAATCGGAGTAATAAGTTCGCACTCAATGGTTACGCGGTCACCGGGCATGACCATTTCAACGCCTTCCGGCAGCTTGATTACGCCGGTAACGTCCGTTGTCCGGAAATAAAACTGAGGGCGATAGTTACTGAAGAACGGTGTATGACGGCCGCCTTCTTCTTTAGTTAAGACGTAAATTTCAGCGGTAAACTTGGTGTGAGGATTGATACTGCCCGGTTTGGCCAAGACTTGTCCACGTTCCACTTCTTTGCGTTCAACACCGCGCAACAGAGCTCCAATGTTGTCTCCGGCCTGGGCTTGATCCAATAATTTGCGGAACATTTCCACACCGGTACATACTGTTTTACGAGGTTTTTCTTGCAGACCGACGATTTCAACCTCATCACCGACTTTAAGCACGCCGCGCTCAACACGTCCGGTAGCAACCGTTCCACGGCCGGTAATGGTGAACACGTCTTCTACCGGCATTAGGAAAGGTTTGTCAACAGCGCGTTCGGGTTCGGGAACATATTCGTCAACAGCATCCATAAGAGCCCAAATCTTGCTGCACCACTGGCAGTCTCTTGAACCGCAGCCGCATTCCAAAGCTTTCAGACCTGAACCCTGAATTACCGGAATTTCATCGCCGGGGAAATCATATTCATTTAACAGATCACGAACTTCCATTTCCACCAGTTCGAGAAGTTCAGGATCATCAACCATATCGACTTTGTTCAGCCAGACAACAATGTAGGGAACGCCAACCTGACGGGCAAGCAGAATGTGCTCGCGGGTCTGGGGCATAGGACCGTCAGCAGCGGATACAACCAGGATCGCACCGTCCATCTGGGCAGCACCGGTGATCATATTTTTTACATAGTCCGCATGTCCCGGGCAGTCCACATGCGCATAGTGACGTTTTGCTGTTTCATATTCCACGTGGGAAGTGGAAATCGTGATTCCACGTGCCTTTTCTTCCGGAGCCTTGTCGATTTGATCGAAGGCTGTTGCCACGGCTCCTCCAACTTTTGATAATACATAAGTAATGGCTGCAGTAGTAGTTGTTTTTCCATGGTCTACGTGGCCAATTGTACCGACGTTAACGTGCGGTTTCGTACGTTCAAACTTTTGTTTTGCCATTTTAATTATCACTCCTTAAATTATATATTTTTGATAATTAGATATATTTATTAAGCCCCTTGCCTTTTGGCGATAATACCTTCGGCAATATTTTTGGGCACTTCTTCATAATGGTCAAACTGCATAACATATACCCCTCTGCCTTGAGTTCGGGATCGGAGATCCGTCGCATAACCGAACATTTCGGCCAAAGGTACAAATCCGCGGATAATCTGAGCACCGGAACGGGCTTCCATTCCTTCAATTTTGCCTCGGCGGGAATTCAGGTCTCCTATGACATCTCCCATGTATTCCTCAGGAACGGTAATTTCTACCCTCATAATCGGTTCGAGTAAAACAGGGTCGGCTTTAGCCGCAGCAGCTTTAAAAGCCATGGAACCGGCAATTTTAAAAGCCATTTCTGAAGAGTCGACTTCATGGTAAGAACCATCGACGACTGTAGCTTTAATGTCTAATACGGGATAGCCGGCTAAAATGCCGTTTTGCATTGCTTCCCTTATCCCCGCTTCAATAGGGGGAATAAACTCTTTGGGAATTACCCCGCCTACAATTTTACTTTCAAATACAAACCCGGAAGCGGGTTCCAACGGTTCAAACTCTACCCAGCAATGACCATACTGGCCGCGACCGCCTGTTTGACGAACGTATTTGCCTTCTGCTTTTACTGCTTTGCGGATAGTCTCTTTGTAAGAAACCTGAGGGCGTCCGATATTGCAGTCAACGTTAAACTCTCTTTGCAGCCTGTCGACAATGATTTCCAGATGAAGTTCACCCATACCGGAAATAATGGTCTGGCCTGTCTCCTCATCTGTATGCATTTTAAATGTCGGATCTTCTTCCGCCAGTTTTGCCAAGGCGCTGCCAAGTTTCTCCTGATCGGCTTTGGTTTTGGGTTCTATGGCAATATCGATAACCGGTTCCGGGAATTGAATTGCTTCCAATACAATCTTGTTTTTTTCATCACATAAGGTATCTCCCGTGCTGACATCTTTTATGCCTACTGCTGCCGCGATGTCACCTGCATGTACTTCTTCAACATCTTCCCTGTGGTTGGCATGCATGCGGAGAATTCTGCCAATTCTCTCCTTCTTCCCTTTAACTGCATTATAGATATAAGAACCGGAGGTTAAGGTACCCGAATATACCCGGAAGAAAGTAAGTTTACCCACATACGGGTCAGCCATGATTTTAAAAGCAAGGGCTGCAAAAGGAGCACTCTCATCGGACTTCCTGATCTCCTCTTCACCTGTTTCCGGATTGGTTCCAATAATTGCTGGCACATCCAGCGGCGAAGGCAGAAAATCAACAACGGCATCCAACAAGGGTTGTACGCCTTTGTTTTTAAATGATGAACCGCAAAGTACAGGAATGAATTTTAATCCGATGGTTCCTTGACGTATGGCTTTCTTTATTTCCTGTTCTGAAATTTCTTCACCGTTCAAATACTTTTCCATTAAATTGTCATCTACTTCGGCCACAGCTTCCAAAAGTTTTTCTCTATATTCCTCAGCCAATGGAATCAATTCTTCCGGTATATCCCCGATATCGCTTGTTGTTCCCAAGTCGTCAGTATAAACTATGGCTTTCATGGACACTAAATCCACTATGCCTTTAAATTTGTCTTCAGAGCCGATAGGAATTTGGATCGGAACAGGATTGGATGCCAAGCGTTCAGATATCATTGAAACACCCCTAAAAAAGTCCGCGCCAACCCTGTCCATTTTATTGATATAAGCAATCCGCGGAACACCATATTTATCCGCTTGCCGCCACACTGTTTCCGACTGGGGTTCAACCCCCCCTACGGAACAAAACACAGCAATAGCTCCATCCAAAACGCGCAGGGATCGTTCTACCTCTACGGTGAAATCAACGTGTCCGGGTGTATCTATAATATTGATACTATGGCCTTTCCATTGGCAGGTAGTAGCCGCAGAAGTAATCGTTATACCACGCTCCTGCTCCTGAACCATCCAGTCCATAGTGGCAGAGCCGTCATGGGTTTCGCCAAGCTTATGGACCCGGCCGGTATAAAATAGGATGCGCTCCGTTGTTGTAGTTTTACCTGCATCGATATGAGCCATAATCCCAATATTTCTAATTTTTTCTAAAGGAACTTTTCTTGCCACTTATTATCAGCCTTTCTTTTCAGAGGGTTTAGATCCCTTCTCGCTTAATTATATTACCTCCTCTATATTACCAGCGATAATGAGCGAATGCCTTGTTGGCCTCAGCCATTTTATGAGTATCTTCTTTTTTCTTATATGCTCCGCCGGTATTGTTGGCAGCGTCCATAAGTTCTGCCGCCAGTCTCTCCTGCATAGTCTTTTCACCGCGTTTACGGGCACTTTCGACTATCCAACGCAATCCCAAAGTCTGGCGACGTTCGGGCCTAACTTCGACCGGAACCTGATAGTTAGCGCCACCTACTCGGCGGGCCTTGACTTCAAGTACAGGCATAACATTTTTGAGAGCAGTTTCAAAAACTTCTATAGGATCTTTCCCCGTTTTTTCCCTTATAATTTCAAAAGCGTTATAGCATATGGTTTCTGCAATACTTTTTTTGCCATCAAGCATAATCTGATTGATAAACTTGGTGACTACTTTATTTTTATAAATAGGATCCGGAAGGACCTCTCGTCTGGCTACATAACCTTTCCTAGGCAATTCTTTCCCCCCTTTATTTAGTGTTGTATCTATAATCCATAATTAAACCTATTTCTTTTTAGGCGCTTTGGCTCCATATTTTGAACGGCCTTGGTTCCTATTCTGAACCCCGCTGGTATCCAGAGCACCGCGCACAATATGGTAACGAACACCCGGAAGATCCTTGACACGGCCTCCGCGTACAAGTACTACTGAGTGTTCCTGGAGGTTATGGCCAATTCCCGGAATATATGTGGTAATTTCAATACCGTTGGTCAAACGAACGCGGGCTACTTTCCTCAAAGCGGAGTTGGGTTTTTTAGGAGTAGTTGTATACACTCTGGTGCACACCCCTCTTTTTTGAGGAGAACCACCCGTAGGAAAATTCTGGCGTTTTAAAGCGTTGTATCCCCATTGCAACGCAGGAGCGGTTGATTTATAAACAACTTTCTCTCTCCCTTTACGAATAAGCTGGTGAATTGTCGGCATAACTGCACCTCCTTTCCATTGCTCACCATGTTGAAAGCTTTTGAGACGAAGCAACTTTAGACATCAAGTACGGACGCTGCAGCTGCTCCAACTTTTATCCCACAAGCCTTGCCCAATTCTGCCATGGTCGGCACCTCTCTTATTTCAATCCCTTTTGCTTTGCACATTTCAATGATTGGCTTTAAGAGACGGCTATCGGCATCCTGGGCAAGATAAACAACTTTGACTTTACCCTTTTCCAAAGCCCGGCTTGTTTGTTTCAAGCCTACTACCTTGGGCAGGTCTTTGAAAGATTCATCAAGCATCGAACAATGCTTTCCTCCTCAACATGAAATCAGACTACATTATTTTAGCAGTAGCCATTTTCTATGTCAAGCGAGAGCAAGCTGCTTTGGCAGCTTGACATCCCGCCTGCTCCACTTTACAGTCCGGGGTGAATTGCAAAAGATGCTAAACATTAGGAGAAGCTACGTTTTCTAACTCGGAAGGAACTTCGGCTTCATTTTCTGAAGGGATTTCGTCCCGGTTTCCGGTGGAAACCTCATTTCTAACTTCTTTCACCTTCAGGGTTCGATATCTTGTCATTCCCGTTCCCGCAGGAATCAATTTCCCGATAATAACATTCTCTTTCAGGCCTATCAGCGGATCGACTTTACCTTTAATCGCTGCTTCCGTAAGCACTCTGGTTGTCTCTTGGAAGGAGGCGGCTGACAGGAAAGAATCGGTGGCCAAGGAAGCTTTGGTAATACCCAAAAGCACCGGCCTGGCTACTGCAGGTTTACCGCCTCTTTGCTCTACCAGTTTGTTTTCTTCCTCAAATTCAAAGACATCGATTAATCCGCCGGGAAGCAGGCTGGTATCGCCAGCATCCTCAACTTTAACCTTGCGCAGCATTTGCCGCACCATAACCTCGATATGCTTATCGTTAATGTCCACACCCTGCAGACGATAAACTCTTTGAACCTCTCCGAGCAAGTAAAGCTGGACACCGCTCACTCCCTTGATTTTTAAGGTATCATGAGGATTGACACTGCCTTCTGTCAACTCATCGCCCGGAGCCACTACTTGCCCATCTTGAACTTTCAAGCGTGAGCCAAAAGGAATGGAGTAAACTACGTGTTCACCGTTTTCATTGGTTACTTCCACTTCCCTGCGGCCTTTAATTTCTCTGATCGTTACTGTACCGGCAATTTCGGAAACAATAGCCTGGCCTTTTGGTTTGCGGGCTTCAAACAGTTCTTCCACCCTCGGTAAACCCTGGGTAATGTCATCACCGGCTACCCCACCGGTATGGAAAGTACGCATGGTTAACTGCGTGCCGGGTTCTCCGATAGATTGAGCAGCGATAATACCGACAGCTTCCCCGATTTCCACCAAGTGTCCAGTAGCCAGGTTGCGACCGTAACATTTCTTACATACACCGTAACGGGTCCTGCAGGTCAGTACTGATCTAATCTCCACTTTATCATATAATTCGGCAATAATTTTGGCCTGTTCTTCGTCAATTTCTTTGTCAGGAGTTGCCAAAATTTCACCTGTTTGCGGATGACGGATCTCATGAACCGGGAAGCGCCCGATTAGCCGCTCCTCCAGTTTTTCAATCATCTCACTGCCTTCCTTGATATCTTCCACTAAAATACCATGGTTTACTCCGCAATCCTCTTCCCTGACTATGACATCCTGAGATACATCCACCAGGCGGCGGGTAAGATAGCCGGAGTCGGCAGTTCTCAAAGCGGTGTCGGCCAAACCTTTGCGTGCACCGTGAGAAGAAATAAAGTACTCTAAAACGGTTAACCCTTCCCGGAAGTTAGCTTTAATCGGCAATTCTATTGTTCTACCCGAGGGATCGGCCATCAGACCGCGCATTCCGGCCAGCTGGCGAAGCTGTTGAACGTTACCACGGGCTCCGGAATTTGCCATCATATAGACCGGGTTAAACTTATCGAGAGATTCCATTAAAGCTTTAGTTACCAAATCATTGGCCTTGGTCCAGATATCTATAACCAGGGCCTTGCGTTCTTCATCGGTAATCAAGCCGCGACGATATTGCTTTTCCGTATTACTGACACTGGCATCGGCTTCAGCCAGAATGGATTTTTTGGCTTCAGGCACCTGGATATCATTAATTCCAACAGTGATCCCGGCCTGGGTCGAGTATTTGAATCCAAGGCTTTTAATCCCGTCAAGAAGTTTGGCTGTTTTGTCATAGCCGCAGAGACGATAGGTTTTAGCTACAATTTTATCCAGGGTTTTCTTATTCACCAATTCGTTGACAAAACCAACCTCTTCCGGAATAACTGAGTTAAAAATCAACCTGCCTGCCGTTGTTTCCACCAGTTTGCCGTCCATTCGCACCTTAACTACTGCTTGCAAGTCAATAACCTTGGAGTCATAGGCTAAAACCGCTTCATCGGCATCTTTGAAAACCTTGCCTTCCCCTTTAGCGCCGGATTTTTCAATAGTGAGATAATAGCAGCCCAGGACCATGTCTTTGGTGGGTGAAGCCACCGGCCGGCCGTCTTTAGGATTAAGAATGTTATGGGATGACAACATCAATAGTCTTGCTTCAGCTTGTGCTTCCGCCGACAGTGGGACGTGAACGGCCATCTGGTCCCCGTCAAAGTCAGCATTATATGCCGTGCAAACTAGAGGATGGATTTGCAAAGCTTTACCTTCTACCAATACGGGCTCAAAAGCTTGAATACCCAAGCGATGCAAGGTCGGAGCACGGTTTAAAAGAACGGGATGCTCGGAAATAACCTTTTCCAATACGTCCCAGACTTCAGGCCGTACTCTCTCCACCATTCTTTTAGCGCTCTTTATATTGTGGGCATAACCTTCATTGACCAGGTTTTTCATGACAAAGGGTTTAAAAAGTTCTAAAGCCATTTCTTTAGGCAGACCGCATTGGGACAGTTTCAGGGTAGGACCCACCACGATCACGGAACGACCCGAATAGTCCACCCTCTTACCGAGCAGATTCTGGCGGAACCTTCCTTGTTTTCCTTTCAGCATATCACTTAAGGATTTTAAAGGCCTGTTTCCGGGCCCGGTAACCGGACGCCCGCGGCGACCGTTATCGATCAAGGCATCTACGGCTTCCTGCAGCATTCTCTTTTCGTTGCGAACGATAATATCCGGAGCCCCGAGATCCAGTAGTTTTTTCAAGCGGTTGTTACGATTTATAACACGACGATAAAGATCATTTAGATCGGAGGTCGCAAATCTGCCGCCGTCCAGTTGAACCATAGGCCTTAACTCCGGCGGAATTACCGGGATTGTTTCCAGGATCATCCATTCCGGCCTGTTGCCGGATTTTTTAAAAGCTTCAACAACTTCCAGCCTTCTGATTGCCCTAATTTTACGCTGGCCGGATACCTCTTTAAGTTCCGCCCGCAATTCTTCGTTAAGCTTGTCAAGGTCAATTTCTTCCAATAATTCTTTAATGGCTTCGGCTCCCATTTCAGCCCTAAAGCTGTTGCCATACTTTTCCCTGGCTTCCCGATATTCTGTTTCGGTCAAAAGCTGTTTCTTAATAAGGGGAGTGTCCCCGGGATCGATAACAATATAAGACACAAAATAAAGCACTTTTTCCAAGGAACGGGGGGACATATCCAGAAGCAAACCCATCCTGCTGGGTATGCCTTTAAAATACCAAATATGTGATACCGGGGCAGCCAATTCTATATGTCCCATTCTTTCCCGACGAACCTTGGATCTGGTTACTTCAACTCCGCAACGGTCGCAGACAATACCTTTATAACGGACTCTTTTGTATTTTCCGCAATGGCATTCCCAGTCACGGGTAGGTCCAAATATTTTCTCACAGAACAAGCCATCTCTTTCAGGCTTTAAAGTACGGTAGTTAATGGTTTCAGGTTTCTTAACCTCACCGTAAGACCACTTGCGAATCATATCCGGAGAAGCCAAACCGATACGCATTCTTTCAAAATTATTTACATCAAGCACGGTATTCTCTCCTTTCACCCGTTCAAACCGTTGGCATAGGCAGAATTATCTATATTGATCATAATCGTCATAATCCCCGTCTTCTTCATCGATATCCAAGGAAAAATCATCGACAAAATCGTCTAAACTGTCGTCACTTAAAACGTCGTCATCCTCCAGATCCTCGGTTAGGTCGCCGACTTCCTCATCAATATCATAGATCTCATTGTCGTCGCCCTCTTCCTCAACCAATTCGTCGGCCTCTTCACCGTCTGTTTTGTCGTCATCGCCGGCTTTGGAAACATCCACTACCGAGAATTGTTCATCCATCCCTAATTCATGAGCCATGTCCGTTGCATCATCTTCCAGGTCTTTAATATCAATCTTCTGATCTTCCTCGGAAAGAACGGATACGTCTAGGCCCAGACTTTGCAACTCTTTGATCAATACTTTGAATGATTCAGGCACGCCTGGCTCAGGAATATTCTCTCCCTTAACAATGGCTTCATATGTTTTCACCCGGCCGACAACATCGTCTGATTTAACAGTAAGGATTTCCTGCAAAGTATAAGCAGCACCGTAGGCTTCAAGGGCCCAAACCTCCATTTCCCCGAAACGCTGGCCGCCGAATTGGGCTTTGCCGCCCAAAGGCTGCTGAGTGACGAGGGAATAAGGTCCGGTCGAACGAGCATGGATTTTATCATCAACCAAGTGATGAAGTTTAAGCATGTACATATAACCTACTGTAATTTCGTTATCAAACGGTTCGCCGGTTCTACCATCGTAAAGAATAGATTTACCGCTCTTAGGAAGCCCTGCTTTCTCCAGTGTTTCAAAAATATCCTCTTCACGGGCTCCGTCAAATACGGGGGTGGCAATATACATATCCAAAGCTTTAGCCGCCCAGCCAAGATGGGTCTCCAATACCTGCCCGATATTCATACGGGAAGGTACACCCAACGGGTTGAGCACGATCTCAATGGGGGTTCCGTCCGGCATAAAAGGCATATCCTCCTGCCTCATAATTCTGGAAATAACCCCTTTATTGCCGTGCCTACCGGCCATTTTGTCCCCAACGGAAATTTTACGTTTTTGAGCAATGTATACCCGAACAAGCTGATTGACGCCGGGGGCCAATTCATCTCCGTTTTCCCTTTTAAATACTTTGACGTCAACAACTCTTCCCGCTTCCCCATGGGGCACCCTTAAGGAAGTGTCTCTGACTTCTCTAGCTTTCTCGCCGAAAATCGCTCTTAAGAGGCGTTCCTCAGCGGTAAGTTCGGTTTCCCCTTTAGGTGTGACTTTGCCCACCAGGATATCCCCCGGCCTTACTTCAGCACCAATTCGAATGATCCCGCGTTCATCGAGATCTTTAAGTACGTCTTCCCCCACATTGGGAATATCCCTGGTTATTTCTTCAGGACCCAGCTTGGTATCCCGGGCATCCGCCTCGTATTCTTCTATATGAATAGAAGTAAAATAATCATCCCTAACCAATTTTTCGCTAATCAGAATAGCATCCTCGTAGTTGTAGCCTTCCCAGGGCATGAAAGCGACCAAAACGTTGCGCCCTAAAGCGAGCTCCCCATGATCGGTGGAAGGCCCGTCGGCAATAACCTGACCTGCTTCGATCCGTTCGCCTTTTCTGACTATCGGTTTTTGGTTGATACAAGTACCCTGGTTACTGCGCAGGAACTTGAGCAGTTTATATTTCGTCGTTGTTTTATCATCATTTTGCACAACTATTTCCTCAGAAGTCACGCGCACCACTGTCCCGGCTTTTTGCGCCAAAACACAAACACCGGAATCAACCGCCGCTTTATATTCCATGCCCGTACCAATATAAGGGGCATCGGTCTTCAGCAAAGGAACAGCCTGTCGCTGCATATTGGAACCCATAAGAGCCCTGTTGGCGTCGTCATGCTCCAAAAAGGGGATAAGAGCTGTGGCTATGGATACCATTTGCTTCGGCGAAACGTCCATATATTGAACGTTGGATGGAGGCACGAGAACAAAATCTTCCCCATGCCTAGCCTCAACTTTATCGCTTAAAAACTCTCCGTTTTCACCGAGAGGCGCGTTGGCCTGAGCGATAACATATTTTTCCTCTTCATCCGCAGTTAAATAATGAATTTCATCGGTTACTCTGCCGTCCTCCACTTTGCGGTAAGGAGCCTCGATAAAACCATATTCATTGATCCGGCCATAAGTACTGAGCGAGCCGATAAGTCCAATGTTAGGGCCTTCCGGAGTTTCTATCGGGCACATTCTGCCGTAGTGAGAATGGTGAACGTCACGTACTTCAAAGCCGGCCCTTTCCCTGCTCAATCCTCCCGGACCCAGAGCGCTTAGACGTCTTTTATGGGTCAGTTCGGCCAAAGGATTTGTTTGATCCATAAACTGCGACAGCTGGCTGCTACCGAAAAATTCTTTAATTGCAGCCACTACGGGCCGAATATTAATCAGAACTTGAGGCGTTATACCCTCAATATCCTGAATGGTCATCCTTTCCCGGACCACTCTTTCCATACGGGAGAGCCCTATCCTAAATTGGTTCTGCAAAAGCTCACCCACAGAGCGCAAGCGTCTGTTGCCCAAGTGGTCTATATCATCGACAGTGCCTTGGCCATCAATAATCTTTAGCAAGTGAGAAATGGAAGCAATTATGTCCTCCGTGGTCAAATGTCTTACCGTCATAGGGATATCCAGATTCAATTTTTTATTGAGTTTATATCTACCCACTTTTGCCAAATCGTAACGTTTGGAATCGAAAAACAGGGACTCCAATAGAGCCTTGGCGCTTTCCACTGTGGGAGGTTCACCCGGGCGAAGCCGTTTATAGATTTCAACCAAAGCTTCCTCTGTGGACTCAGTGTTATCTCTCTCCAAAGTAATTCTTATATATTCGTTATCATCAAAAGCTTGCAAAATCCGCGCATTGGTCGAATAACCCAAAGCCCTTATGAGGACGGTTACGGGCAGTTTGCGTGTCCGGTCCACACGGACAAAGATGTTGTCATTAATGTCGGTTTCAAATTCCAGCCAAGCACCCCGATTGGGAATAATAGTCGCTCCATAAATCTTTTTACCGCTGGCATCAATACTGTCCGAGTAATACACACCGGGGGACCGTACCATCTGGCTGACAATAACACGTTCCGCACCATTGATGATAAAGGTGCCTTTATCCGTCATAAGAGGGAAATCACCCATAAATACTTCCTGTTCTTTGACTTCTCCCGTTTCTTTATTGATCAACCGCACTTTCACTCTTAAAGGGGCTGCATAGGTGACATCCCGCTCTTTACATTCTTCAACATCATATTTAGGTTCACCCAAACTATAATCTATGAATTCCAGAATCAAATTTCCCGTAAAATCCTGGATAGGAGAGATGTCTTCAAATATCTCTTTCAAACCTTCATCCAGAAACCATTGATATGAATTCTGCTGGATTTCAATCAGATTAGGCATATCCAAAACTTCGCGGAGCCTGGCATAGCTCCATCGCACCCTATTTCCGACTTTAATTGGATAAACCATTTTGCTTCACCCTCTCAGTGTATTTTCCGCAGACCTACTTTAATCCGACTTAAGCAATATATAAATTCTATATTGATTTACTGAGTAAATATAATTAAACAAATAATTGCTATGTATCTAAAATGAAGTATAATATAAATAACAATTACAATAATCAGTTAAGATAACCGGCTTAGTTGGGAACCGGCTGCTTTTCAAGAGAGCGGAAAACATATTGCAATAAACAATGAAAAGCAAGGCCCTATAGTAAAGAAACCTCGCTCTACATTATGGAGCTATCTCACATGCGATGAAAATACATCCACACTATTATCTCCCTACATTATTGCTTTTTAACAGGCTTGCGCCTACAGTGACAGTTATTAATCTTACCAAAGGTTCCAGCCATTGTCAAGAAAAATCGTGAGAAAATAATTAATAATTATGCCATTATACCACAGATTATACCATTATTATAAGTCGGAATCAAAAAAATTATCTTTATTATAAACAGGACCGCCATCCCGAATAAATATAAGAGGGACAGCGGTCATTTTATTGGATTGATGAGAAGGCTGAACGTCACGCACAGTGAAGACAGCCAAAAAATGCACCTTTAGACTACATCCCAAAACTTAAGCCCGGGGTTATCGGTCAATATTTTCCCTAATTGCAACACATGCTCAGAGGGTTGGGCAAATAAGAGTTTACGGCTGATCCAGGCGGATCCCCCCTTATTCAAAGCAACCAATGTTTCCGCCAGTTTTATCGCTTGGCCCAGAACATCGACTATGGCCACCCCGTCGATCTCCGTTAGACCATTGGGATATTTTTTCTCAGCTCCCGGTGCAAGCCGGACGGTCGGGGACATTAGGGAACATCCGGGAATAATCACTTCAGCTCCGGCAGCGATCAATTCCCGGGCCGTAGTTATAAAAGCTTCGATAGTTAAATTGGAATCCGTCAACCCATCCTGGGCACCGGTGTCGGCCCAATCCGCGATGGGCCGCATCCCGACACAGCGATCTTTCAGCCCGTATTTGACCAGATGTTCTTCTGTTTCAGGGATATTATAAGGAGAAATATGCACAATACCGAACTTGTATCCCATAAGAGTAGCAAAAAGCATGCTGGATTCCCCAATGCCAATTACCGGAATGTTTAAGGCTTGACGCACTTCCCAAAGCATCGGATCCCCGAAACAGTTTATAACCACGGCATCAAATCCTTCTTGTTCGGCATTGGCCGCTGCAAAATAAACCATTCTGGAGGCCAAATGATCCAGATAGCGATAAAAGGCCACATCAATCGGTCCCATGCCCCACTCGCAAAAGCGAAAGACAATTTCCGTATCCTTTTGCTTGGTCAAAGCCAAATTCTTCTTTAGCAACGGGACATAAGCATTTTTAACGAAACGTTCAAATTCGCCGCTTTCCGGTCCGCTGGGAATGTTGACAAACAAAACTTTCATTAATAATAACCCCCTTAGGAAAATTATCATCCTTTTCAAACAATTTCGGTCTGGATAATAACCGCCTGGTTATAGTTTCATTGTTGGAGTCCGGATAGGTCATAATGGGGAAGATAGCATTGACTTCCATTTCTCTGGTGCGGCCGAAATTACGGATGAGAATAGCCCGGAAAAGAAGCCTAGAACGGACAGCGGCTTTATCCAATTCTTCTTTTATCATTTTAATTCCTGTTGCCGCCTCAGACAATTGGGTTTCCATATCTGTCAAATCTTTATATTTTTTTATTTTTATAACTATTCTTAATATCTCAATTAATAAGTTAACAAAAATCTAAACAGATACCTTCGTAGAAGACGATGAAAACAGTTGGCTTTTCTTATTGAATATTACTAAAAACAGAAAAGGGGGCATACCTCAAAAGGTATGCCCCCTTTCCGGATCGCCGGTTTTTATACACCCTGTAATATCAGGGAATGATATTCATTTTAATGTTATTTAATTTCTACGCTGGCACCGGCTTCTTCAAGTTTAGCCTTAATAGCTTCAGCATCTTCTCTGGAAATTTTCTCTTTAACAGGTTTCGGAGCGCCATCAACGAGGTCCTTAGCTTCTTTCAAGCCAAGGCCGGTGATTTCGCGGACTATCTTAATAACATTGATTTTAGCTTGGCCTGCGCTGGTCAGGATTACATCAAATTCTGTTTGCTCTTCAGCGGCAGGAGCTGCGGCACCGCCGGCAGCGGCAGGAGCGGCCACAACTGCAGCGGGAGCGGCAGCACTTACTCCGAATTCTTCTTCAAAAGCTTTTACGAGCTCAGCGAGCTCAAGAACAGTCATACCTTTAACGGTTTCTATAATTTCAGCAATTTTGGACATTATAGGTATCCTCCTTATTTTTTTGGTTTATTAGATGGTGGCTCTCGTCTCGAACCTTATACTATGAACTGAGCCTGAGTAAGTTAAGCCTGAGCTTCCTTGAGCTTACGCACTTCTTCTAAAGCATAACCAAGTTTGCGAATCGGGCCCTGCAAAACATTGACCAAACCCTGAAGCGGAGCCTGCAATCCTGCAAGTACCTGGGAGAGAAGGACTTCCCTCGAAGGAAGATTGGCCAGATCTTTAACTCTTTCCGGGTCAATGATTTTCCCCTCAACAACCCCAGCTTTAATTTTCAGATCCTTGTTATTCTTGCTATATTCCGAAAGGATTTTGGCCGGGGTAACCGGGTCAGCTGAAAAGGCAATAGCTGTAGGACCTTCCAAAAACTGATCAAGTCCCTGCAAACCGATTTCAGCAGCGGCTCTGCGTACCATGGTGTTTTTCAGGACTTTGTACTCCACACCGGCTTCACGCAGTTCCTTTCTGAGACTTGTGACCTGAGAAACAGTTAGACCTCTATAATCGGCAAGTATGACTCCATTGGAGTTCTGAAACTTTTGTTTAATCTCCTCAACTATTTTTTGTTTCTCTTCTAAATTAGGCATCGATGCACCCCCCTTCAACGATGCGATGTTGCTAGCCAGCAGTGTTGGAGACTAGGTTATAAAGTATAATAACCTCCGCTAAGACACGGAGGTTATAAATATTCGTCATTTTGACTTTATGGTTATCCTCCGCCTCGGCAGGAAATTAAGCATCAAAGCACCTGCTGTCTACAGCGGTTCAGGTTATTAACTTTTATTTATCTCAACCTTGAACAGTGTCTATAACTTAGACTACTTTCAAAGGATTGATTTTCACACCCGGACCCATGGTCGAGGATACGGTTACACTTCTGACATATTGTCCTTTAGCAGCAGCCGGTCTTGCTTTTAATATGGTTTCCGCAATCAATTTAAAGTTTTCTTCCAGCTTTTCCTGCTCAAAGGATACTTTACCGATAGGGACATGAATAATACCGGCTTTGTCAGCCCTGTATTCAACTTTACCGGCTTTGATTTCTTTGACAGCTTTCTCCACTTCAAAGGTTACCGTACCGGTCTTGGGGTTAGGCATTAATCCTTTAGGACCTAACAGTTTTCCTAGTTTACCAACGACACTCATCATATCGGGAGTAGCTACTACGACATCAAAACCGAACCATCCCTGCTGGATTTTTTCCACCATATCTTCGGCTCCAACATAGTCGGCTCCTGCTGCTTCAGCTTCCTTAGCCTTGTCACCCTTGGCAAAAACCAGAACGCTACGGGTTTTGCCCGTTCCATGGGGAAGAACAACCGCCCCGCGAATTTGCTGATCCGCATGGCGAGTATCGATACCTAGTTTGAAAGCCACTTCAACTGTTTCATCAAATTTAGCCTTGGCATTTTCTTTAACAATTCTTATTGCTTCTTTTGGCTCATAAAGAGTTAGTCTGTCAAACGCCTTTTGAGCTTCAAGATATCTTTTACCTCTCTTAGCCATCAAATTTACCTCCTTGTGGTAGTCGGGTTTAACCCTCCCACATTATTTAAGACCGCTATTAAACAACTTCAATTCCCATGCTGCGCGCCGTACCTTCCACCATACGCATGGCGGCTTCAATAGTGGCGGCATTTAAATCCTTCATTTTGATTTCAGCGATTTCTTTGATTTGATCTTTTGTCACTTTAGCAACCTTTTGTTTATTGGGAACAGCCGAACCGGACTCAATTTTAGCAGCTTTTTTAAGCAAAACCGATGCCGGCGGAGTTTTCAAAACAAAAGTAAAGGAACGATCCTCATAGATTGTTATCTCTACGGGAATGATCAAACCAACTTGATCTTTGGTTTTTTCATTATATTCCTTGCAAAAACCCATAATATTTACACCGTGCTGACCAAGAGCGGGGCCAACGGGAGGAGCCGGATTCGCTTTGCCAGCAGGAATTGCCAATTTTACCAAACCGATAACTTTCTTAGCCATGAACACACCTCCTTTTTAGGATCATTATTTATTTCAGTCAAATTTCTCAATTTGACTAAATTCCAACTCCACAGGAGTTTCTCTCCCAAACATGGATACTGAAACCCTTACTTTTTGTTTCTCTTCCAGTATTTCCTGAACTACCCCAATAAAATCTTTAAAAGGCCCGGAAATAACTCGGACCGATTGTCCGATAGAAACATCAATCTTTGTACGGACTTTTTCCAGGCCCATCTGGCGAAGAATGCTCGAGACCTCATGCTCTAACAATGGAATGGGCTTATTACCGCTACCGACAAAACCGGTTACGCCGGGAGTATTACGAACAACATACCAAGAATCATCGGTCATATCCATTTCGACCAGCACATACCCGGGAAAAACCTTGCGCTTGGAAATCTTCTTTTTCCCGTTTTTTATCTCTATCTCATCCTCCATAGGGACTAAAACACGAAATATTTTATCGCCCATATTCATGGACTCAACGCGTTTTTCCAGATTTGTTTTCACCTTGTTCTCGTAACCGGAATAAGTGTGAATAACATACCAATTCTTAGCCATTAAACTAAAGGCCTCCTAAAAGAGAATCAGCCCCCTATCAATACCCAAGCAAGGTCGACAGGGCATAGGTCAAACCACTGTCAACAATCCAGATAAGTACAGCACAAATTCCTACTGCCACCAGGACAACGGCCGTATATGTCAACAACTGACTACGATTAGGCCAATGAACTTTTTTCAGTTCAAGCCAAACCTCCCGGAAATAGTTGACTCTTCTGCTGGGATTCTTGAATCTATTAAGGAAACCTCCATTGCCTTTAGCACGATCGTCTTTTTTGGTTAATGCCATTCAATCACATCCTTAGCGGTATAATACCCACTCACCTGATTATTTTGTCTCCTTATGAACGGTATGGGTTTTGCAAACTTTACAATACTTTTTTAATTCTATGCGATCAGGATCATTCTTTTTGTTTTTATTGGTTTGATAATTCCTGTTTTTACATTCCGTACAAGCCAATGTGATTGCAACACGCATTTCCAAACACCTCCCCAGCAGCGGCTTAACTCCTTATTTTGCAGTCGCACAGAATAATTTAACACAATAATAAACTCTTTGTCAAGGAAGATTGGTATTAAGGTATATTTTTATCAATATAAACGGTTAATTTCCCTAATAAGTTAACATAGCTGCCAAATTCATTGTCATACCAGCCACAGATCTTAGCATGAGTTACAGGAATATTCAAGTCCGAGCAGTTTTCAATACCATAGTCCTTTAAAGTTTTGGCCGATAACGGAATAAAACCTGTCCGGGTATGGGTTTCAACTCCTTCAATCACGATAGCTCCCAAGAAGCCAATAAAGTCGGAAGAAACATTTTGTTTTTCGCTGAAAACCAATAAACCTTTCTGAGGACCTTCGGCGGCTTTCTTATAAATATCATTCAAAAAAGTGCGGTTAATTACCGGCATCCCCGTTTCTTTATGCAGCTTGGAATGGAAGGTTACATTTAAGGTAATAAGAGATGAAGTGCTGACCGGTATCCGCACCGAATCTGCCATAAATCCGATTTGCTTGATTTCCGGCAGAATTTCCTCCAGAGCGTCAGCTGCACCTGTAGTTGTAGGAATAATGTTATTAAAAACTGAGCGGTTTCTTCTCAGATCGGATTTTCCCTCTTTCGGCGCCGTATCAAGAATGCTCTGGTTATTTGTCGCCGCATGGACCGTAGACATGGAGGCTGTGATTATTTCCGATGTTTCTTCGGTTTCCAAGAGCGGTTTGATCATATGAGCCAAGCCGGTAGTGGTGCAACTGGCGGCGGAAATAATATGGTGCTTCATAGGATCAAAGCGCATATGATTTACGCCATAGACAAACATTCCGCTGTCTTCGGGCATTTTTTTAGAATTATCCTTAATTTTAAAGGGAGCACTAACAATGACTTTCTTCGCCCCGGCTTCCAAATGGCCGCGGATACTGCCCTTAGGGTGATCGGCAGGAATTGTGGGATCAAGATATTTACCAGTACAATCAACCACCAACTGTACGCCTTCTTTAGCCCAGTTAATATCACGCGGATTTCTCGCCTGGCTGAGAAACTTAACTTGTACCCCGTTAATGGTAAACAATCCCTCTTCCCGGTCAATGATCTCTATATCGCAAGTTTTTCCGCTATAACCATAAAGGAAAACATGCAAAGAACCGTAGGTAGAATCTTTGACCAAATAATCTATAAGATCATCCAGACTTCTGCCTACTTTCCTGCCGGCATTAAGAACAAACCCGTCAAAATGCCCCAGTCTTAGATGATTCCAGAAGGTCAGCTTTCCTATGCGACCTATGCCATTGATACCCAAAATTTTTTTGTTTTTAAATTGCAAATCCATAAAATCTCCCCCCAAATAAGTATTTAGTTTATATTCAAATCAAGCGCTTTGTTAAGTGCTTTGAATTGGATATTTACCTAAAAAGATATTTCCGGCCTTACCGTCAATTGATATTATATCTCCCGGTTTCAAAACAACCCCATTGATTGTACATTGTTTCAAATTATCATTCACGATTAAATCTTTGCAATTTAAAATACAAGTTTTGCCCAATTTTGTGGCAGTGACCGAGGAATGGGATGTGACACCCCCGCGGCTGGTAATCAGACCGTCACAGAGAAAAATCTTGGCAATATCGTCGGGAACAGTGTCAGGCCGGATTAGAATAAACTTTTCCTCGGGATACTCCAGCCTAAAGCGCAGCAGATCCTGCATATCGAAACACACCATACCGCTTAAACACTTATCTCCGGTGCCAATCCCCCGTCCCAAAAGTTTCATCTCTTCCAGAGGAGTGCTGAAAAATTGGACCTTGTCTTTCTTCGGAGTGATAATTTGTTCCCTGGTTTGAAGAATATAAAGGTCTTCCGGGTTCTCGGACTCAAAAGTAAATTCAATTTCCTGATTGTTAAATCCGAGTTCATAAATTAATTTTGAAGCTAATTCTTTAAGGCGATTATATATTTTGGGAAAAGCGGTTTGCAAAGAAATTGATGACTCCGGATAATCCTCCTGGCGCTGACTTTCGGAAATAGGCAAAGTATGCACCAAACCGGCCACAATATCTTCTCCTTGACTGCACAAGGTAAAATCCCCGTAAAGATTAATGCCCGGTTTGTTTAATTTGGGATTATGAGTAAATACTACCCCCGAGCCCGACTTATTCGACCTGTTGCCCATTACCATCTTTTGTATTATTACTGCCGTTCCCCATTCTTCGGCTATTTGCAAATGATCGCGATAAGCTTTGGCTCTTTCCGTATTCCAAGAATCCAAAACCATAAAAATGGCCTGTTTGAGTTGGGAGAAAGGATTTTGCTCCAAAGATACTTTGTAATCGGCTAATACTTCCTTGTATTGGGCAACCAGTTCTTTCATCTGTTCCGCAGTAAAATCAGCCTTTTTGACGATTCCATATTTCTTTTTAGCCTCGTCCATAAGATTATTGAACACCGCGCGGCGTATACCCTTGGCCATACCCCAGCTTTGGATAAGGCGGCGATAGGAGTCCCAGGCCATCCAGGCATTTTCCGGTTTCCGGGCTAAAGATTCAACGATTTCGTCATTAAGACCCACATTCAACAAGGTACTCATAGCCCCCGGCAGAGAAATCGCTGTCCCGGAACGCACTGAAAGCAAAAGCGGCCGTTGCGGGTTACCGAATTCAAGTTGAGAAGCCCCTTCAATTTTAGCTAAATGTTTGACCAGAAGCTCTTCAAATTCCAAATTCATACTCATATGCTCGAGTACCGTGTCTTTATGGCGAAAAACCTCTGTAGTCAAGACAAATCCCGGGGGTACAGGGAAGTTATGGGAAATTAATTTCTTTAAATAATAAGCCTTGGCCCCCAAAAAGACCCTGTTGTCCATCTCCTCGGTGGTAGTATCAAAAGCGCTGACGGTAAGATCGGGGTCATAAGTCATCATATTGTTAATTTGTTTCTCGGAGTAAGTGCTCATGATTTTTCTTAAACTGTTAATGGCGTAAGCAATAAAGTTATCTAATATTTGAATTAAAAAAGCAGAAGATAAAACTTCCCGGTAAAAGGTCTCCGATTTTTTCAACAGGGTCTCCTGAGAATCATCAAATAATTGGGGAACAATAATACTTAAGGCATCGTCATAAAACCTGATAAAGTATTCGTTAATAATTTCTTTAATATCCAAAGCCATAAATTCAAAAATATTTATAAATTGACCAAGGGTAAAACTGGGAGAAGTCAAGCAATAGCGAAACATTTCCAAATTGGAATTGAAATTTTGGTTCTCCATGCCGTCCAAAGCCAAACCGGTTTTAAACAGGATCAGAACCTCGTAAATGCTTTTTAAAGTTTTGGCCGTGATATAATCCAATTTAAAATCGGCTAAAATATTTTCCATCAACCTGGATGCCACTTTTTCCAACCTGTACATTAGCCCTAAGGCTTCAAACTTAGGCTCCCTATACTGACCGTACATAGAGGGAATACCTATGGCAATATGTCTCTTATAATAAATATCTTCCTGCGCAACGCTTTCTCTCGGATCCAAAATTATTTCCTTAAGTTTAGCCATTATGCCGTAAATCGTTTTCAAAGCCCTGCGGTGATCATTGGCAGCCAACTGTTCTTTTAAGTTGGCTATTTGTTCGGGACTGCAAAACCTGCTTTTTGACAAAAGCCCCAGCAAATCAGTAGTTTCCAGGGAATATTTCTCCAAAAGCAGGTTGTTTATTTGAATTAAGTATGCCAGTCGCTTCTTTTCCCTCTCGTTTTCAAAAGGATAACCCTCTATAAACTCAATTATTTTTTGTTCCGGTAAAGCGAGAAGCCCTAAGGCATCCACCCCAAAATGTTGGCAAACAGCCACCATCAGCCGGTGGACATCAACAAAATTCGGACTGCTGGTGTCAATGCCCGCCAGTACATCCGGAGGCAGAACGCTTTTTAAAGGTTCAAGTTCTCCGTTGTACCAGAAAGATGCTACGTTCCTGACCAGGGAAATATGAGTATTGTTACTTTCAGAGTGAATTTGTTTCCTTACAAAGTGAATAAGAAGGTCTTTTCTATGTCCCAACTCATCAATGGCGGTAGTAACATCGCGGAGTTTCCCTTCGGCACCAATTTCCTGAAAATAAACCGGGAACAAACGGGCCAGCTCTTTGATTTGTTTATAGACGGCGCTGATATCCGAATTAAGCAATTTGGTTATATCCCTTTGGAAGAGGTCTGTATCGGCAATAAAAATCCCGCCCAGCTTGAGATTGACATTTAAAGCGGCCAGCAATTCTCGAAAGTTTTGCGGCGAACTTTCAATTAGCTCAAGCCAAATTCTAATGTTTTTTACATGATTGGGATTTACTTTAACTTGCCAATCACTTGTTATTTGTTGTTTCCCGGGATAAATAAAACCGATACTGATCAAATGCTTGCAAAAATAGGAAATCAGCTCCGGATTATTGGTCCGGGCTATCTCTTTGCCCAAGGTAAACATGCACTCCAGAATCGTTCCCGTATGTTCATCCTTAAACTCCTTGAAAAGGTTCAGCATTTCATCTATAAACCAGTAGATTTCTTCGGGAGTCAAAGAGTTTAAGGCATCTTTCAACAGGCGGTTAATGTCATAAAGCAAATGATTTTCCATCTGCTTCATTCCAGGCAAATGCATAACATAGAAAAGGTAATGAATTTTTTCCAACGGAAGTTCGAATTCGTCGCTAAACTGTCGAAAGTGGTTAGCAATATCATTAAAAAAGAAATTGGAAACTATCTCCTCCCACGTTGCACTTTTTTTGATTTGCTCGGTTAAATATTTAAAGAAATCTTGGCCAATTAAGCGAATCTTTTCTTCATAATCCTTTTTAAACAAGTTTTTTTTGGAGGCAAACCACTCTTCAGCACGAGCGGTATTTTCCCAATACTCTACTCCTTTAAGCAGGATTATTCTGGTTAAATTAATTACTTCGTCCCTAAACTCCGGTATTGCCGCCACCCGGCCTAAATAAGTTTTAAAATACCCCCCGTTCCGGACATATATTTCCTCATGCTCCTCCATGCCTTTTGCAATTAGAGCCAAAATTCTTTTAATTACCTTGGGGGTAGGCTCGCCAACTTTTAGTAATTTATCGATAAACTTGAACAAAATAATTATTAACCGCTCTTTCTGTTTCGGGTCGAGCCTGGCCTGGAAAAGTTCTTCAAAAATCCCCGTTAAAAAAAATAAAGCCTCTTCAGATTCTGGTATTGTTAAATAAAACCATAAATCTGTCAGGCAAATATTGTGAAGATTTTCTAAAATATAATCATAATTAACAAACTTATGGTTATACTCTTTAATAAATTCAATAGTCCTTTTATGCATGCCCCAGCATTCTGCCGAAAGATCTATAAACCACTGATGTTTGGCCGGTATTTCTATTTCTTCATGTCTGGTTTCAACTAAATTTGCTTCCAAAGCTTGCGATCTAAAATTTTCCACCATGTTGTGTACACCTCAAATAATAGTTCTGTCGAAATAATCTGGCCTTAACACATTGGTTATATTTATTCGGCATTTGTATTATACCACATTTATTTCCATAATTAATTAATGAATATTTTTGAATATTTTAACCGCTAATATGGACTACTCATTCCGGTCGATTTCCCAATTGAGCAGTCTGGTGGATTCCTTGGCAAACCAACGGATGTTATAGGTGACAACGGATACTTCCAGCCAAGCATGCATGAAAAAATTAGAATTTGGAGTCTTTTCCTGCCATTCTGTAAGCAAAGCGTTTAATTTGCTCCAAACCCGGGGCGGAGGATAAAGCACCGCCTCTTCACCTTTAATTTTTTTCTGCAATTCGGCGTTATAAGTTGTAGCATTAAAAATCACATTGACCAGCATTTCAAAAATATTATGAAACTCGTTGCTGACAGCCGGGGCATCAGCCCGCGCTCTACGAACTCTTCTCTCTTCGGCCAAGAACAACAAATCCTGAGATCTCTGCCAAAGGCCCCGGTTATAATTCAAATACTCCCTTAATAACTGCTGTTCGGCTTTTTCTCTAACATGTTTCTTTTTACTGGAGAAAAAACCTACATTCCATTCATAGCGCAATAAATCGAAAAGTCTTTCCGTTTCTTCCAGCAAAGAGCTATAACTGCTTTGTTTTTTGCTTATCCCTTCTTCGGTGTCTGGGGTCAGATATAAATATTTATTAACCGCATCAACAAAGCATTGAACAACAAAGTTATTAAGCTCAATCAGCTTATCGATTAGAGCTTTACGGTAATGAGGGGGAGAAATAAGGAAATTGACAATATTAGCCACGCTCATACCTATTAAAATGGCTAATATCCTGGAAATAGCATTTGCCGAAAATTCCTCATGGGGAGAAGATAAAATAAAGATTGCAGACATAATGCCCAAAACAATCTGGTTGGGAACCTTGAATACTTTAGTGCACAAAAGGATCATTACCACAGTAGCCAAGGCCATACTTAAATAATCTATCGGGATGGTTAAACCAAGCAGCACCGCCACAGCCACTGCCAATAAATTGACGATTATCTGTTCCAAACCGTTTTTGAATCCCTTGCCTATTGATTGCTGCATGCAAACAACAGAAGAGGCAGCAGCAAAAATTGAAGGGCCAACATTAAAGAAGCTACTGATATAAACGCTTAAAGCCACTGCAATAGCAGTTTTTATTGTTCTGGCACCGATATTCATGCCTTATCACCTTTTCTTCACTTTTCCGACTTTACTTTTATCTCTTGTGAGATTATATCACGCCAACCAAAAAATATGGAAATAAATTTATAAGCAATATGCCTTTATTATTGTATAAGACCGGCTGCTTCACCAAACAATAGTTATAGTCAAACACAATAAATTAAGGAGGAACTATGGGCATGAAACATAACCCCGACGATCGCAGGGACAATGTAGATAGAATCCAGTTTAATATTAACCACACCATCCGCAATATGGAACTGGCGGAAGAAATGATGGCGAAAACGGATAATGAAAAAACCCGACAGGAACTGAAAGAAAAAAATGAACGCCGCCGCCGGGCTTTAGAAGGTATGAGGGCTGAAATCCGGGAGGAGGCGTTGGCTAAAGAGAAAGGCTACCGGGAATAATACCAAACTAAAAGCTCCCCAAATCAAGCAAGCGACATAGTGTGGGGAGCTTTAATCTTTAATAACCGAGGAACCCAAATAGTACAACGGAAACGAAAACTTTAACCAACAATAAAAAAACTTTTAGCTTTGGCTAAAAGTATTTTTTTGGTTGCGGGGAGAGGATTTGAACCTCTGACCTTCGGGTTATGAGCCCGACGAGCTACCGCTGCTCCACCCCGCGACGATTATAGAAGTTTTTAATTTGGTGGGCAGGGATGGATTCGAACCACCGTACCTTTCGGAACAGATTTACAGTCTGCCGCCTTTAACCACTCGGCCACCT